>LXNI01001689.1_pt1 | contig 17885 bp, 19 predicted proteins | sample 809091 | NCBI WGS metagenome assembly LXNI01 (sample SAMN04870527, study PRJNA318959) | sponge metagenome | biome: 01000161; feature: marine sponge reef; material: water | host: Sarcotragus foetidus | place: Greece: Milos, Mediterranean Sea | collected 2013-05-29 | depth 5-7 m | reverse complement strand
TGGGGGCGCGGCTGAATCAGGCGGCGACCCCGAGTTACACCCTGACCGTGCGGGCCGGCAGCCTGGCGGGCGGGCCGTCGGGCACGACGACGGTGACCATCACGGTGACGCCGGCGGGCTGAGGGTCTCTCGACAGGCCCACCGTGAACGGGGTGCTTCACGAGCGGACGAGGGCGGGTCTGAGACGACGCACCTACGCTGGAACGGATGCGGAGGCCGAGGTGGACTGCCTGGGAGGGTTGGTTGCTGTGCGAGTGGTTCGACACGGTCCTCCGAAGACTCCGAACCGGCTCACCACGAACGGCTGACGGGCCAGCTTTGACGGGCTTGCCAAGAACGGAATGGGTGGATGGTTGTGAAGGTGACTGACAGGGGGCCAGGGGGAGGCCGAGATTGGGGGTAGAGGGTTGGGCGTGGGTCCGGCCCCGACGGGTTCCATACGGAAAGGAGTTGGCATGAAGCGGAAGACGTGGATTGCGCTGCTGGGTCTGGCGGCGGCGATTGTTCCGTTGGCGTTGTGGTATTACCGCATGGAGCGAGAGGCCGCGGCCTGAGGCCGTAGCTGGAAATGATGCGCGGGGCCGCGTGGACCGTTTGGGTCGCGCGGTCCCGGCGGTCGTGGGCGAGCCACTGGCGGGCGACCGACGATGGTTGTGGCGCGCGTGGGCGTAGGCTTTGGGCGCTGGCTATAGGCGGTGGGCAGGCGGATGTCGATTCCAGGGCCGTTGTTCTTCGTGTTCTTCCTGGCGGCGGTGGCGTTTGGGTGGAAGACGGCGAGTGTGGCGGGCAAGAAGGATCAGCCGGAGCACTGGGGTGAGCTGTGGGTTCCGGCGTGGTTTGCTGTTGGGTTTTCCTTGGACCGATTGGGCTGCTGATTGCGATGTCGTTGGCGGATCGACCGCCGCGGCCACCGTATTGAGTGGGCGGTTAGCGGTTGGTGGTTGGTTGAATGCGGGAGTGGGCTAGGCCGATGTAGCGGTTGAGGGTGAAGAGGTAGTTGCCGCGGGCGGCGGTGTGGTGGAGGTCGGCTTGAAAGTCGTCGAGCTGGGTGGGGGTGATGTCGCCGGTTTGGCGGAGCCAGTGGTCAATGACCTGGGCCTGGTGGTGGCCGAGGGTGTTAGGCGCGAATTCGCGTTCGGTGATGACGCGGACGTGGACCTGGATGTGGCGTAGGCCGGCCTGACGCATGAGCGACGGCGCCGTGCGCCCGATCCAGCCGTTGGGGCCGGTGTCGCAGAAGGTTCGGAGGATGCGGCGGGCGCGGGCGGTGTCCTGGACGGCGTAGACGAGGGTGTCCCAGTCGGAGTCGTCGGTGATGACGAGGCCATCCGGGGTGCAGACGCGGGCGGCTTCTTGCAGGTAGCGGACGGGGTTTTTGATCCACTCGAGGGATTCGTTTTCGACGACGCAGTCGAAGGTGTCGTTCGGGAAGGGGAGGCGCTGGGCGTCGCCGATGGTGGGGGCGAAGTGGCGGTTGGCGGGGCACCAGCGGGGTTTGCGTTCGAGGCCGACGCGGTGGGGGATGCCGAGGTCGCGGGCGACGTGGAGGAGACGGGCGTCGCCGGCACCGACGTCGAGGAGGCGGGTGGGCGGTGGGGTGGGGCGGGTGAGGAGCCAGCGGTAGTGCCGGGCCAGGGAGGCGGGCAGGGGTGTGCCGTCTCTCGTGGCGGCTGCTTGAGAGCCGCCCACAACTCGTCCTCTGTACTCCGATGGCATGAGCGTACGGGACGGTACGTCGCGTGCGAGGATGGCTTATGACCGAGCGAGATTTGGGCCTGACTGACGAGGAGCGGGCCGAGCTTGATGCGCTTGAGGCATTGCCGGACGACCAGATTGACACGAGCGACATTCCGGAGACGGTTGACTGGTCGGGCGCCAGGCGCGGCGTGTTCTACCGAGGTGCGAAGCGACGGCAGCCTCGGCGGGAAGACGTTCAGAGTTCGAAGCGGTCAGCAGCTGACGCGTAGGCGCTGCGCGATGGGCGTGTTCCAGGCGCGCGCCTGCATGTAGCCCATGGGTACCCACAAGAGGTACCCCTACGGGATTGGCATGTCCTAGAGCACTGCCGCGGCGGGGATGGCGAGGCGGGGTTCGGGGCGTGGGGGGTGTTGGGCGGCGATGGCGGCGGTTTGTTGGGCGGGGGTGAGGGGGCGGAAGCGGTTGGCCGCCGAGAAGATGCGGGGGAGGAGGGTGGTCTCACCCGTTGACGGGGCAGTGTGGACGGGTTGGGAGAGGACCCACCAGAGGGCCTGGTCGATCTGGGGCTGCTCGCGATGGGGGTCGTACCAGCAGCTGAGTTCCTTTGGGCCGTCGCCCCAGCCGCCGCGGGCGAGCATTTTGATGGTTTGGACGCCGACATTGCGTTGCTGACAGGCATCCAGCAGGGCCTGGGCGTCGCGGCGGTAGTCGGGGTTGAGGTAGATGGCGGCGGCGAGGGGGAACATGACGGTGTCGAAGTCGAAACGGTTGAGGGCCTCGAGCTGGACGGCGGCGGCGAGGGGGCCGTGGCCGGTGATGCCGATGTAGCGGGTGAGGCCCTGATCTCGCATTTCGATGAGGGCTTCGAGGGCGCCGCCGGGTTGGGTGACCTGGTCGAGGTCGTCGAAATCGACGACGGCGTGGAGTTGAAAGAGGTCGAAGGTTTCCACGCCGAGGCGTTGCTGGCAGGCGCGGATGTTGTCCCAGGCGGCCTGGCGGGTGCGCTGCTGGGTCTTGGCGCCGATGAACCAGGCTTCCTGGCGCAGGCGGGGCATCCAGGGGGCCATGTGTTCCATGGCGTTGCCGTAGGTGGGGGCGATATCGAGGTGGTTGACGCCGGCGGCGAGGGCTTGCTGGACGGCGGTGTCGACCACGGCCTGGGGGAGATCGGCGCGGCCGAGGCCGGCGGCGCCGAGGGTGACGATGGAGCTGTGGTGGTGGAGGCGGCCGAGTTTGCGGCGTTGCATGGGTGGGGTCTTTGGGGTGGGGGTGTAGGCAGTCTAGACGGCAGCGGGAATAGCGAAATGGAGCGGAGGGCATAGACTACGGTCATTCAATCTATCTTTTGTCATATAAACTATCCTCTGCCATACTCTCGATGCCAACCCCGATCCACGGGTTGGTCCTGGGAGTCTAGCTATGGCGTGTTGTGATTGCGACTGTGGTGACGAGTGCTGTGTCTGTTCCTGCTGCCGGGAGCCGGCGGATGAGGTGGTGGCGGGGTTGACGACGAAGGCTGACAAGATCCGGGCGTTGTTCCGGGCGGGGTATAGCCGGTCGGAGATTGCGGGATTTGTGGGCACGCGCTACCAGCACGTGCGGAATGTGCTGGTGCAGAGCGGATTTATGGAGACGCAGCTCAGTAGGCCGATGCCGGCTGAGGATGCGGCGCCGGAGGACTCACTGCCGGTGTTGGTGCGGACGGCGATTGGGCCGGGGGGCCGGGTGGTGATTCCGGCGGCGTATCGCAAGGCGCTGGAGGTTGACGAGGGCGATTACATCGTGATGCAGATGGACGGGGATGAGTTGCGGGTGGTGAACGATGAGAAGGAGTTTGCGCGCGTTCAGAAGATGATTGCCAGCTACGTGCCGGAGGGCGTGAGCCTGGTGGATGAGTTGATTGCCGAGCGACGACGGGAAGCCGCGGCGGAGGAGGCCGAAATCGCCGAAATCAATGCACGGCGTGCTAAGTCTGCGGCGACGGAGGCCAATTGAGCCGGGCCGTCTTGGACGCCTCGGCGATTCTTGCTCTTTTCCATGGCGAGCGCGGGGCCGACGTCGTGGCGGGCTACCGGGGCGACGCTGTGGCTTCGTCGGTCAATGTCGCGGAGGTGGTTTCCAGACTTTCAGATGAGGGCCTACGGTCGACGGAGTGGCACTACGCGCTTTCGATGCTTGAGCTCGAAGTCGTGGCTTTTGACGAGAGCCAGGCACTCCAGTCGGGACAGCTGCGGGAATCGACTCGGCATCGAGGCCTATCGCTTGGCGATCGGGCGTGTTTGCAGCTGGCGGCGATGCGGGGGTTACCGGCGGTGACGGCGGATCGGGCGTGGGGGGGATTGGAGGTTGGGGTTGAGGTGCGGGTGATTCGGGAGTGAGGGGCGGCGCACGGCGGGACCCGGCGCGCAGCCGACTCCCGGGCCAAGCGAATGCGCGGGACACCACGAGCGGCCAACCGGCGCCAAGGAAGCGGTGTCCCCTGGCGCCGGTCAGGTGCTAGCGGCCCGCCGCCAGAGCGGCTGCGACTTGGAGACTCTCATCGGCGCCGGCCGCCAAGAGGTCAGCCAGCGACATTGACAGCCTCTGATTTTCAGCCAAGAGTGGACCAACCCGTTCAGAGTTTATGTCCGCGAACTGATCGGCTATTACCAAGCTGTTGTCGCTGATTTGACGTGCGTTTCCGGCCGCGATGAAGACCGTGGTTGAGGTTGAGTAGAGGAGACGTGACGTTTCAGGGTAATTGTCTGCCGCCGCCGCCGCCGCGGCCTTCGTCGTCTCGATGGCCGAGGCTCTCAGACTGTTGTCGACGTCAGCCCAGTGTGCGCTTGAGCGCCGGATGGCACTTGTGGCCCCGTTGATGTCGCCGGCCTGTGTCGCCGCCGTGGCGGCGTTGATCTCCTGGGTGGCCATACCGATGCTCGCACTCGCGGCATTCAAGTGCGCCGTGCCAGCCTGCAAAAAGCCGGCGATCTTTGCTTCAAGCTCGGCAGGTGTTACGGATGGCGACGTGGCGCCGGTCGCGGGCAGCGGCACGACGAGTCCACCGCCTTCGGGGAATGCCCAGGCAAACACGCCGCGAACATCGTCGCGGTGGTCGTTCTGACAGGCCTGTTCGGCCTGATCACCGAACACTCGCTGGTAGATGCCGACGTTGTTGTCGTTGCCAAGGTGATTCTCAACGATGTCGTTGAGGTCCACGCAGGTGGTGGGCCACTGGGCCAGCGCAGGTGTTGAGAGCAGAATCGCGGCCAGTGCGGCAAGGAACAGTGCGCGGAAAATACGCATGGATTCAAACCTCCGTGAGCAGTCCTGCCCAACCGGCAAGGCCGTCCGCCCTGTGCACCTATGGCGCGCTCGACCGACAGGTCTCGAGTGTGTGGCTAGATCAGCCAGCCGGAACTCTAGTGTCCATGGCCGGCAAAGTCACGTGCAGCCCGGTTAGCCGCAGGCGGCGCGGAAGGCGCGGAGGTGGTTGAGGCCGAGGAATTTGCGGAGGTTGGGTTCGGTCCAGCCGCGGTTGGCGAGGCCCTGGGTGATTTGGGGGACCTGGCGGGCGTCGTCCAGGAGGTAGGAGCCGCCGTCGAAGTCGGAGCCGAAGCCAACGTGGTCGATGCCGGCGATGTTGACGGCGTGTTCGACGTGGTCGAGGTAGAGCTCGAGCGTGGGATTGGTCCAGTGGACGAAGTGGTGGACGCAGCTGACGCCGATGACGCCGCCGCCATCGGCGATGGCTTTCATCTGGTCGTCGTGGAGGTTGCGGCCGTGTTCGTTGAGGGCGCGGCAGGAGCTGTGGCTGGCGATGACGGGAGCACTGGTGGCCTGCATGGCATGCCAGAAGGCGGGGACGCTGAGGTGGGAGACGTCAACCAGCATGCCGATCTGGTTCATGGCGGCGATGAGGTCGTGGCCGAATTCGGTGAGGCCGCCGCCGGAGTGGTGGGCGCGCTCGCCGTCGCCGGCGTAGGTGCGGATGGAGTGGGTGATGGTCATGGTGCGGACGCCGACCCGGTAGAGCATGGGCAGGACGTGGAGGCTGCGTTCGAGGGCCTCGGAGTTCTCGATGGCGAGGATGACGGCGACTTTGCCGGCGGCCTTGGCGGCCAGGATGTCGTCGGCGGTGAGGGCGAGGGCGATCTGATCCGAGTGGGCCTGGAGTTCGGCGTGGAACCAGCCGAAGCCATCGAGCACGTAGGCCAGGTGGTTGCCCCAGGCGCGGGTGTTGTCGACGGCGAAGTAGCCGGCGTCGATTCCGCCCTCGCGCATGGCGGGCAGATCGGACTGGATGGGGATTTCGGCGGTGTCGACGGGTCCGCGGAGGTAGCTGATAAGGCTTTCAGGCTGGTCGCGGGCGGGGGCATCGGGGCCGGCCATGCTCTGGCCGTCGCGGCGGATGAGGCCGACGATGGTGTCGTTGTGGGAGTCGATGACGAGGGCGTCGCGGTGGAGGGACTGCCAGTCGTAGTCGGGGGTCATGGGTTAGGTGGTGGGGGGATCGGTGGGGTTTTGGATGGTGCCACGCCGGGTGCGCGTGGTCAGTCGTTGGGTGGCTCACGCAGCCAGGCGGGGATGTCACGCGCCGCATGCAGGACTCTCCAGACGTCGATGTCATTTTCCCGTTCGACGTAGAAGGCCAGATAGGGAAAGCCCTTGACGACACACGCGCGCAGGCTAGGAAGACTCAATTCGTCCGCGTAGCGGGGCGAGCCGCTGGCGGGGTGATCTGACATCTGGCGGAAGGCATCTTCCAGCGCATCGATGAAGGCCAGCGCAACAGCCGCTGTCGCCATGGACGAATAGTGAACGATGGCCTCGTCGATATCGTGCCGCGCCCGCCCGCGAAGAACGACTGGTTTTGGGGTCACCGCCTGCCGGCTTCGCGAACGGTAGCGCGAAGCTGGCCGAAGTAGTGCGTGTCGGCGGTGACTGCGGGAGGCGATGCCGCGCCTTCGAGTAGCAGGCCGCGCAGGCGCTGGCGGTCCTGGTCCTTGCGGATCAGTTCGCGGACGTATTCGCTCGATGAACTGTAGGCACGGGATCTAACTTGCTGGTCGACGAAGGCCTTGAGGGATTCGGGGAGGGAGATGTTCATGGTGCTCATGCTGTGACGCTAGCGGGGTTGGCAAAGTTTGGCAAGGCTGCGCGTCGCACCTGCAAGCCTGGATCACGCTTGGTTGTAAGTTCTGAGTCGTAGTCGCCACACCGGATCCCTAGACACATGCTTCTGGTGGGATGGACCTGCAGGACTCCGCAGGCATGATCGAGGCGTACGTTGATTTCGTGCTGGGGCTGCTCGCTTGATGACTCAACGGCTAGCGACGGAGCAACCTGCGCCCAAACTCGAGGAGTCGAACCGAGCGCTGGGGGCCGTGCGATCGTGGCCGAACACGAAGGCGCGCTTTTGGACGATGGATGCCGTGGCTCTGGCCGAGCAGGAGAAGGCGATTTTGGCAATCGTTGCCTCTGGATCGGCCACACAGCCAGCCAGACCATGACATGCCGCCCGAATCGCAGAGAATAGCCTGATGACGGCAGTAGTGACGGAAGTTGCCGGAGAGATTCGCGGCGTACGGGTGCGCTGGGTGAGTGTGGCTGTATCTGGACACATTGTGGAGCAATTGCTGATTTACGACGTTGCCGATGCTGAAGAGGCTTATGGGCAACCTTTCGACGACAAGATGGACCGCCATATCCAGATGGGCATGTATGCAACGGATCGCATCGCCACAGATGGCACTATGCATAAAGTCGCGTCCGCGACCAGCTACGTCCTCGACGGAAAGTGCATCCGCACCGCCAAGATCGAGCACTGCAGTGAGATCGAACCCGGCAGCGCGAGTTGGGCAATCACCAGGGCAGACGGGACCATTGTCGAGCCTGGATCGTGGAGTTGCGTCGAGGGCACTCCTCCAATCGCACATCATGAACTTTCTCATCCAAACGTCCTGCGGGAGATCGACGATGAAACGAATCACGGGAAGTTGTGATGACTGACAGCAGCAGGATCGACGACTACATCCGACAGGCGCAGGATTTCATTGCCTCCGGGCGACTCGACAAAGAGGAAATGGATTACAAGCTCGACACTGTGAAGCGCCTGAGCGCGGTGCGTGACAAAGTATTCGCCGGAGACGCCCAATGGGCGACTGAGCTAAGTGAGACGCTGCGTGAGAGCAATCTCAGCAGCGGGGGCGCCTGGCGCGCTAGAGAAGTCATCTTGTCGTGGCTTGAGGCCGAACCAGACGAGGGCCTTTCAGCCTTGAAGGCCCTATGGTCGGACGACCCCACGTCAGCGGAAGATCGGGTCGCTTCCTTTCTCAGCCGAGTGCCTGACCACTCCAACTTTCGCGGTGTCGGGACTCGGCTTCGACCAGTCTCGGTCCTCCTGATGGCACTTGGCACCGACTATTCACCCTTCAAGATCACGGAATACCAAAAGGCCTACGAACGAACCGGATATCCCAGGCCTCCTGCGGGTTCCGGCGAGGGCCAGAATTACGGGCATGCGCTGGCCTTCCTCGACATGCTCTTGGAACGAACATCGGCGTTGGGATACGTGCGACCGCGCGATCGCCTTGAGGCGCACTCGGTCATGTGGATGCACGAGACAGGAGCGCGCCAGAACGAGGAAATCCGTGAGGACATCCCCGAGGGCAGTGGCGACCCGCAAGAAGGCTCGCTGGAGGCGCTCGCAGACGCGCTCTTCCTAGACGTTCAATTCCTTCGCAGGATCGAGCAACTCCTAGATGACAAGCGCCAAGTAATCTTCCAGGGTCCGCCCGGGACCGGTAAGACCTACGTCGCGCGGCTGCTGGCCAAGTACCTGGCGGGTTCGCAGAATCGGGTGCAGTTGGTGCAGTTCCATCCATCGTATGCCTACGAGGACTTCGTCCAGGGTTATCGTCCAAGTCTCGATGCTGGCCGACCGGGCTTCACGCTGCGGAATGGACCACTCGTCCAGATGGCCAAGAGGGCGCAGGCCGACCTGAGTCGCAGTCTGAACACAAAGCACTTCCTCGTCGTCGACGAAATCAACCGGGGAAACCTGGCCAAGGTGTTTGGCGAGCTGTACTTCCTCCTGGAGTACCGCGATGAGGAATTGCACCTGCAGTACTCGGACGAGCCCTTCACGATGCCCCCCAACCTCTACATCATTGGCACCATGAACACAGCCGACCGTTCGATCGCCCTGGTAGATCTCGCACTGCGCCGCCGCTTTCACTTTATCGATTTCAACCCTGCCAAGCCGCCCGTGAACAACGTGCTGAGGAACTGGCTTGACGAGAACGCGAACGGGATGCGGTGGGTAGCGGACATCGTCAACCTCGCCAACAGGAAGCTAGGAGACCATGACGCCGCCATTGGACCGAGCTATTTCATGCAGAACGAACTTAGCGAGGCGAAGGTCGAGCTGACTTGGGAGCACACCGTCCTGCCTTACATCGAGGAACAGCTGTACGGACAGCACGACCGCTTGGCCGAGTTCGACCTTGAACGGCTTCGGCGCGAACTCGATGGCGCCAGCGGCGTGGAGACGGAATCAGCTCCGATCGAGCAGCGCGTCCGGAACGACTCCGACGATGCGCCCGCTTGAACTTCGAGAATTCGAGCGAAGCGAACCCTTCCGGCTCTCAGTCGCGGAGCGCGACGCGCTTAGCGAGATCGTCACCATCACGCCGGTGGCAGGCCAAGCGGACGCCTATTACCTGACCCCAGGCTCCAGGGTCGGGGCGTTTGAGTTGGGCGACCTCTTGGTATCTATCCGACCAAAGCTGGATATCTCTCGCGTGCTCTTCCTCGCGTCGTACGCGATCGGCGCGTTTGAGCTTCAAGAACGGCACTTCCCGTTCTCGGAAGCAGAGACGCTTGTAGAAGCGCTCGTGCCCGCCTTTGTCGCGGCCGCCAAGCGGGCGTTTGGTCGCGGCATTCTTCACGGTTATCGCACCCAGGAGGAATCCTTGCACACCGTCCGGGGAAGAATTGTCGTCTCGGAGCAGATCAGGCGCAGGTTTGACATCCCGTTCCCGGTGGATGTTCGTTATGACGAATTCACGGACGACATCCTGGCGAACCGCCTCGTAAAGGCGGCGGCCGCTTTGCTCGGCGACATGCACATCCAAGACGCGCATCATCGCGACGGCCTGCGCTGGACGAACACATTGCTAGGCAGCGTGTCGCCGGTGCACTTTTCGCCGCGCGACTTGCCGTCAGTGCCGTTCGACCGATTGAATGAGCATTACCGCGAGGTGGTTGACTTGTCGCGGCTCATCCTGCGGTATCGAGCCTTTGAGTTGGAGCGCGGGGACGTGCGTGCGAATGGCTTTCTCATGGACATGAACGAGGTTTTCCAAGACTTCGTCACCCGAGCGCTCCGCAAGACACTTCGAATCTCCAACCAAACTCTCCGCTCCGATGAGGCTCTCCCCAAGGGCCTTACCCTAGACGTCAAGCAGCGAGTTCGACTAAAGCCCGACCTGTCTTGGTGGGACGGTTCCCTCTGCACTTTCGTAGGCGACGCCAAGTACAAGCGCATCCACGACGAGCGCGCCCCGAACGCCGACCTTTACCAAGTACTCGCCTACGCTACTGCCCTCGATCTACCCGGCGGGTTGCTGGTCTACGCGGAGGGCGAGGCAGATCGCGTAGTTCACAAGATTCGCCACTCGGGCAAGCGATTGGAGGTCGCGACGGTCAATCTGTCCGGCTCGATTGACGACATTCGCGCGTCAATCGACAGGTTGGCCGAGCGTGTCCGAGTCTTGCGCAGTGACGCTGTCCGGATTGAAAGGGCTGCCTAAGGGGGAAGTCGTCTTCATCTGAGGATGGACGGTCTGCGCGGGGACGCCCCAGAGGGCGGGCGTTAAACCTTGCGGCCGGTGAGGCGGATGGTGATGGGGCCGGAGGGCGATGTACTCAGCGTCGCTGCGGAGTCGGACGGCGTTCGGGAGGGGCTGCTGGGTGAGTAGTCTGTGGGTGAAGGCGCGGTCGAGGACGCACAGCCGTGTGTTATGACCCCTTAGAAACGACTGCTGCCCGAACGTTTAGCCAAGCATCTTTCGAGGATTCTTGACGCCGGTTCTCAGCTTGTTGCGGACTTCGCGTCTTATCCGTGCGGCTAGGCGGTCCTCATTTTTTGTCAGGAAGTGTTGGACGGCTGGTGGGTTGTGGGGGGCTAGGACCCGGAGGGACCAGGAGAGGGCTTTGACGACCATGTCGTCGCGGTCGTCGGCCAGGAGTTCGCAGACGGCGAGGGTGCGGGGGGCGTCGCCGTAGCCGCCGCGGGTCTTGGTGTTGAGGCCGACGGTGGCGACGAGGGCGGTGCGCCGCCACCAGCGATCGGGGGACATGGCCCAGCGGTGGACGTCCTGATCGTCGATCTGCCTGTTCACCCAGGCGGGGCCGGCCACATACCCTCCGAAGACGTCGACCGAGGCCCAGTCGGCGAGGCCCTGGCCGAGGCTCTCGATGGTTGTGGCGTCGAGCGCCCTGAGGGTGGGGCGGTGGTAATGGACGATCTCGTAGGCCCAGATTCGCAGGTCGAGGTCTATCAGGCGTCTAGCTAGGTCGAGCACCTGCTCAGGACGGGCGGAGGAAATTCTCCTGGAGAATTCGCGGCGGATGGGGCGGACGCGCGGGACCTTGGGAGACGGCAGGGCGTCGACGCGGGAGCGGAACTCGCGGGCGAGGGACTCGGTGTCGATGGTTTCCATCCTTCAGGCCTCCCTAGATTCCGCCAAATTCGTACGCGGCGCTGTGCGACAGGGCCGTATCGGTCCGGCAGCTTCCGCCGTGACGGACGGCGAATTCGTTCCTGACGTTGGTATCAGGGCGGATCATTGCGGTCGCTTCAGTCGAATCGGGGCGGCGTGCGCATGGGTGAGCGCGGCGGCAGGTCCAGTTCGACGCCGCCCAGTGGGGCAAAGCGGGCGCGAATGGCTGTTGCCAGGTTCTCCGGCAACGCGGGATGGTGGCTGAGGGTCGTTTGCAGGATTTCGAGGACTTCCGCCTCCAGGGACCGCCCGTTCCTGGCCGCGCGAATGCGCAGCCGACGCTTCAGCGCTTCGTCGAGGTTGCGAACGATGATGCTGGTGATGACAGAGTCTCCGTCTCCCACGTCATGTCGTTATAGCAATGAATGCGTTGCTGTCGCCATGGATTCTCGGGCGAGCGTTAGAGCGTCTGACCTTGAAGGCCGGGCATACACCTCGAGGCCGGTCATGCGGGTGGTGGCGGAGCCGGGGAGTTCGATGCCAAAGGCAGCCCGTGCGGGCAATCCGAGAGGCTCTGGTGTTTCCGTAGTCCCAGAAAATTCAGGGTTCTTGGTCAGCCTTACACTTCGGGCCCATCCGGGTACGAAAGGCATGCGTCCTGAATGGGATCATAGTGCGTAAAGCCGACCCCACAGTTACCAACGCTGGGCGCCACCAACTGATCGTCTGTGGCGTAGTCGACACCCGGTATCCGACGCGTACCTCTGACCCATTCGCCGGTTCTCGTATTGCAGAAATAAAAGGCGCCGTCAGCGAAGATCTCCTCTAGGGTCAAAGTTGGCCTAGACTCACCGCCGCAGCGATCCAGTTGCTCCCCCGACGCAAGGCTGTTCCCCGATTCGGGAAGCGACGGCCGCCCGCCGCCGGACTGGCTGCTCGAAGCTCCGCTGGTGCCTTGATCGTTGGTCGCCGGGGACGTGGGCGGGTCGACCGGCTCGCCTGCTGTGTCGGCGGCCTCGTCGGGCGGCCTCGTTCGACAGTTGTGCTGCCAGGCCCACGTGCGGACGTGAAGATCGTCGTCAGTCCCCCAGACTCCGGTGAATAAATCCTGCACGTCTTGCGACTGATGATGTAGCCCCTGTCCATCCCAGGCCACGTCGGATCTGAAGTCATCAGGGGCCGGCCGATTGCAGTCATCGGCAGTGACGAGGCCGACGCTGAGGGCGATGGCCGCAAGGGCTGCGGCCAGTCCAACAGCGACTATCCGGATCCACCTCATCGCGAGTTCTCCGTTTCCGTGCTCCAGCTTGAAGGCGTGGCGGATTTGTGCGCCGTCGCTTCCATTCCGACTTCAGTGGCAGGCGCAGCCGCGATGTAGATCAGGCGTTTCACGGCTGGCCCGCTTGCCGGGGCGGGGCCGCACCCGCGTGCGCGAGTCGATCCAGGGGGACATCGCAGCCTTCGCTCCAGAACCGTGAGCATCGTTTCATCGGCGGTCTCATCGAGACTTGCCCGGATTCGCCGTCCGCAAACTCGACCGTGGGAAATCGTACAGGTTTCCGAGCTTTTGCTGTACGTTCCTTCACGAACGACGACCTGCGGGAAACTTGGCGGGCAGCACGGGGCTCGCACGGCCCCTCGACCTGGAAGGCCGGCGTTAGATCTCGAGGCCGGTCAGGCGGGTGGTGGCGGAGCCGGGGAGTTCGATGGAGAGGCCGCCGTCGACGACGAGGGATTCGCCGGTGACGAAGCTGGCGAGGTCGGAGACGAGGAAGAGCACGGCGTTGGCGATGTCCTGGGCGTCTCCGCGGCGGCAGATGGGGTTCTGGAGGGCCTGACGGGCGTCGAGTTCGGGGGTGGGGGCCTGGGCGGCGGCTTCGTACTTGACGTCGGTCATGATGCCGCCGGGCAGGATGCTGTTGGCGCGGATGTTGTGTTCGCCATAGGCGACGGCGACGCTGCGCATGAGGGCGTTGATGGCGGCCTTGGCGGCTTCGTAGGGGCCTTCGATAGCGTTGGCCTGGATGGCGTGGGCGGATGAGATGCCGACGATGGAGCCGCCGCCGCCGGCGATCATGTGGGGGATGGCGAGCTTGCAGGCCATGAAGTGGGACTTGATGAGCACGTCCTGGCTGCGGTCCCAGTCGGCCTCGGTGACGTCCACGAGCTTGTCGTGGGGGTGCCAGCGGGCGTTGTTGACGAGGGCGTAGACGCCGCCAAAGCGGTCGAGGGCGGTCTGGACCATGTGTTCACAGCCGGACATGGTTCCGACGTCGGCGTGGACGTAGGCGGCGCGGCCGCCGGCTTCAAGGATTTCGGCTTCGACTTGCTGGCCGCGTTCGTCGTTGAGGTCGGCGAGGACGACGGGCATGCCGTGGCGGGCGAGGGTGACGGCGGTGTTGCGGCCGATGCCCTGGGCGGCGCCGGTGACGATGGCGACGCGGTTCTTGAGTTCGTCAAACGGGGCCACGGCGCGCCTCTCGATTGGTCGTGGCTCACTAAGACTTGTGAGCCCGGAAGACCCTCACCCCAACCCTCTCCCACAGGGAGAGGGGGAAGACGACAGCCTACTTCAGTGGAAACACCTCACTCTTTTTGTCCTCTCGCGGCCGTGCTGGCGTGTGAGGTTTCGACCGCCGGACCCCTCACCGATTTCGGCCGAGGACGGCCGAATCCTTCGGCAAGCTCAGGACAGGTTCTGCCTCTCCCCCTGGAGACGGTGAAGAGTGGCGCCGCCCCTGACGAGGGTGGGATTCGGTTGGGGAGTGGGTGGGCGTGGTTGTGGTTATCGGGAGGCGGGGGCGTGGGTCTGGAGGTTGGTGTGGTGGGCGAGGGTGTGGAAGTCGGCGTCGTGATGAAGGACGGGCGTGCCGGCGCGGATGGCGACGGCGGCGATGAGACAGTCAATGAGCTTGCGGACGGTGGCGCCCTGGCGACGGCAGCGGCGATAGAGGGCGGCGGCATCCTCGTAGTCGGTAGGGCGCATGGGTATGAGCACGGCGCGAGCAAGCAGGCGCCGGAGGTTCAGCAGATGGGACTCGTCTCGCGCCCCGGCCAGTACCTCCATGCGAATGGGGTCGCAGATGGCGACTTCGCGGACCAGCAGGTCGTCGACGTGACGGCAGGCGGGAGACCCGGTGTCGCGCAGGAACTCGATCCAGGCCGAGGTGTCGATCAGGACCACGGCGGGCGGGCGGCACGCATGGTCTCAAGATCGCCTTCCCAGCCGCTGCCGCGGAGGGCGCGAGCCTCGTCCACCGACAGGGGCTCGGCCGCCAGGGAGCGCAGGGCGAAGTTGACGGCGGCGCGCTTGGTGGGGAGTCGATAGCGCCGCATGACTTCGGTGCAGGCCTGATCGTCGATGTCGATGTTGGTGCGTGACATACACCAAGGATACACCGAGAGGGGAAGGGGAGAGAGGCGAGGGAAGAGGAGTGAGACGGGCGAAGAGAGGAAGGGAACGGGCTAGGTAGGTTGGCTGGTGAGGGAAGGTGGTTCAGCAAAGCCCCATTCGGCAGGCTCACCACGTAGGGGGGTGCGCGTCGTCCAAATGACACTTGATTCGGGAGCGGAGTTTACGGGGTGGGGGCGGGGGCGTTAGGTTCAGCGGTGCGTGTGTGCAGGAACTGACGCCCCGATGACCTCAGACAGCATGCAGTGCCTAATCTGTCCTGGCGACCGGACCGTGGAAGTGACGCAGAAGCCGATTCCAGAGCCGGGGCCGGATGACGTGCGAATTCGGGTCCGGGGGTCGGCGATTTGCGGGAGCGACCTGCATAAGTACCGGCAACCCCAGGCCGAACGGGACGAGCACGGCTACAGCAAGCTGACGCTGGGGCACGAAGGGGCCGGCGTGGTGGACGCGGTGGGTCCCGGAGTGACGCACCCGTCGGTGGGCGACCGGGTGGTGATTTATCACCTGATTGGCTGCGGTCACTGCGAGCACTGCCGGCGCGGCGAGCCGGGTTTCTGTCGCGACATGCAAGGGTTCAACTGGGTGCGCGATGGGGTGAACGCCGATTACGTGGTGGTGCCGGCGCGCAGCACGCTGCCGCTGCCGGACGACTTTGACTTCGAGGACGGGGCGCTGCTGGCGTGCAACCTGGGCACGGCGTTCGCAGCCGCGCGCAAGGCGAAGGCTTCGGGCGACATGACGCTGGCGGTGAGCGGGTTGGGTCCGGTAGGGCTCTATACCGTGATGTTTGCGCGGGCGATGGGGGCCTCGGTTATTGGGATTGACGTGCAGCCGAGCCGGATTGAGATGGCGGAGAAGTTGGGGATCGACGCGACGGCGAATGCGGCAGAGGTCGATCCGGTAGAGGCCATGCGGGAGTTCGGGGGCGGCGACGGGGTGCATGCGGCCATCGACACGTCAGGGTTTACGCAGGCGCGGACGGCGGCGCTGGAAGGGCTGCGTCCGCACGGGATCTTCGTGGAAGTGGGGATCGGTGAGGAGACGGTGTACAAGCTGAGCGCTCCGCTGAATGCCCGGGAGATCACGCTGACGGGGTCGTGGATCTTCAAGCTGTACGAGTGGGAGGACCTGCTGGATTTCATGCGGCGTCACGAACTGCCGGTGAAAGACGTGATCGCGAAGCGCATCCGGATCGATGAGGCGGTGGAGGCGTTCAAGCTGGCGGACTCGGCGACGACCGGCAAGATCATGATCGACTGGACCTGAGGTCGGGATGAGCGCCAAGCGACCGCACGTGCTGCTGCTGGTGACGGACCAGCAGCGGGGGGACTGCCTGGGGCTTGAAGACCATCCGGTGCTGCAGACGCCGGCGATGGACGAGATCGGGGCGACGGGCGCGCGGTTCCGTCGCGCGTACGCGGAGTGTCCGCAGTGCATCCCGGCGCGGCGCACGCTGATGTCAGGGCAGGATCCGGCCACGCACGGGATGCTGCAGAACCACCCGGACACCGATTGGGAGCCGCCGGCGACGCTGGCGGGGGAGTTGCGGGCGGCGGGGTACGAGACGCTGTTGAGCGGGAAGCTGCATCTGTCGCCGAAGCGGAAGCGCTATGGGTTCGACCGGATGGTGCTGGCGGACAGCACGCGCGGCGGCGGGAACGACTACCTGGACTGGCTGCACGGGGAGATTCCGCTCAATCGCTGGGCCATGGCGCACGGAGCGACGCCGAACGGGTGGATCGGGCGGCCGAGTCACCTGCCGGAGGAGCAGACGCACGCGTTCTGGTGCGTCTCGGAGGCCATCAACTTCCTGCAGCGGAGGGATCCGAGCGCGCCGTTCTTTTTGAAGGTGTCGTTTATCGACCCGCATCCGCCGTTTACGCCGCCGCAGTTCTATTACGACCGCTATAACTGGCAAGACTTGCCGAACCCGGTGATCGGGGACTGGGCGGACCCGGTGGAGGCGCCGACGCGAGGGATCGACATCGAGATGCAGGAGGCGCGTTCGCAGGGGCTGGAGCTGGACGCAGCGGTGATGCACGCGTGCCGGGCGGGATATTACGGGCTGATCAATCACGTGGATATGCAGATCAGCCGCCTGTTGCAGTACATGAACGACATGAGGCTGCTGGACGACACGCTGGTGGTGTTTGTGTCGGACCATGGCGAGATGCTGGGGGATCACCGGCTGTTTCATAAGTCGTGGCCATACGAGGCGGCGGCGCGGGTGCCGCTGCTGGTGCTGGGTCCGCCGTCGGAGGGCTATCCCACGCACGTGGTGCGCGACGAGCCGGTGGGTCTGCAGGACGTGATGCCGACGATCCTGGACGGGGTTGGGCTGGAGGTTCCGGCGTCGGTGACGGGACGCAGCCTGATGCCGTTCGTGCGAGGCGAGGCGCCGACGTGGCGGGAGACGCTGCACGGGGAGCATTCGGGCGGAAAAAACCGTCCGGAAACGGCCTGGCACTTCATTACGGACGGTCAGACCAAGTACATCTGGTACAGCCAGTCGGGTCGCGAACAGCTGTTCGACATTGCCGAGGACCCGGACGAAACGAAGGACCTGGCGGCGACGGCGGACCTTGGGCCGTGGCGGGAACGGCTGATCGAGCGACTACGGGGCCGGCCGGAAGGGTTTACCGACGGGTCACGGCTGGTGGCGGGGCGGGCGCACGAGCCGATGGTGCCGGGGACGCCGCGGGAGGGGAATGCGGCGGGGGAGTAGGGCGGGGAAGCGACGTTGACGGCGGAAACTGAGCTCGACGATGGTGGCTCGTGAGTTTCCCGGTTACTACCGAGTCTATTCGGCGTGGACGGTGCAGGCGGAGAGTTGAATCCGCCAAACCGTTGCCTACGCATCTCCCCTATGGCCTTCTAAGCCTTCGCTGCAGGCACCCAAAGAGTCGGAATCGGCATACTCCGATGCTGCCACCAACGAAAACGCGAGGATCTTAAGGCGATGCCTAAGGTTCTATTCGTAGGTTGTGCTTTTCTTGTAGGTGTAGCCCTTTTTTCGACGTGTGGCGGAATAGGGATCGCAATCAGCGGAGGGGCCTTCGGAATCC
>LXNI01001688.1_pt1 | contig 17901 bp, 18 predicted proteins | sample 809091 | NCBI WGS metagenome assembly LXNI01 (sample SAMN04870527, study PRJNA318959) | sponge metagenome | biome: 01000161; feature: marine sponge reef; material: water | host: Sarcotragus foetidus | place: Greece: Milos, Mediterranean Sea | collected 2013-05-29 | depth 5-7 m | reverse complement strand
ATCGGTGACGCGAGCACGTTCAGCCCGGCCAGGTAGTCGCCCGTCTCGTGCAGCTCGATGTCGATGGTGAGCGCTTCGCGCATCACCTCGCGCAGGATGCGGTCACCCTCCGCTTCCAGCGGCAGCGCCTCGAGCTGCGCGAGTGTGTCCCTCGTGTGGCGGTCGCGCGTTTCGAAACCCTCGACCGAGTAGTCCGTGAGCTTGTCCTCGTGCCCGGCAATACCCAGGCTCGTGGCAGCGTTGGGATGGAGCGCCGCCAGCTCCTCGACATAGGTGTCCCCGAGATCGGTAATGGCTGACATCAGCGTCCTAGCTTGCCACCCTCCCGCCGGGACCGCGAGGGATCGCGCGCGGGCCGGCTGTTCCGCTCCCCCCACCGGTCGGTGGCGACAAGCCGGTCGAGGGGCTGGCGACGCTGCTCGCGCTGCTCCCGCTTCTGCAGGTCCTCGGGCAGCGACTCGACCGGCCCGGGGAACCCGATCGCGAACACCACGAGGATGCGCAACTCCCCGGGCGCCCCGAATGCCTCGCGGATGCCGGCTTCGTGGAACCCCGCCATCGGGTGCGCGATGAGGCCCAGCGCCGTCGCCTGCGTCATCAGGTTCCCTGCCGCGATGCCCGCGTGGAAGGACCAGAGGGCGCGTTCCTCGCCGTACGAGTCCGCGTGCTCGTGGTCGGGCATCGATCCCAGCGCCACCAGCAGGGGCGCGGCGGGCGCCCAGTTCCGGTTCCCCTCCGAGAGCGCGGCCAGAAGGCTGGTCCGCACCGCCTCCGACTCCGCCACCAGCAGCCGCGCCGACTGCACGTTGCCGTGGCTGGGCGCCACCGAGACCGCTCGCCAGAGCAGCTCCTGCGTTTCCGCCGGAACCGCGCGCGGGTCGAAGGCGCGTCGTGCCCGCCTCCCCGCCAGCGCCTCGATCAGCTCCGCCATGGTCCCTCCGGCGGGCGATCGTGCCACCCCGCCGCTCCCGGTGCTAGGGTGGCGCCTCATGCCAGCCTTCATCGGACTCGATCTCGCCTGGGGAAAACGCAACCCGCACGGGTATTGCGTCCTTGAGGGCGATGGTGGGGACATCCGCTGCACATTCCTGGGAGCCAGGAGTGCGTCCGTTGAGGTTCTTGCCGAGAGTGTCACAAGGGTTGCGAGTCGCTCCGAGGTGACGCTGGTCTCAATTGATGCGCCCCTCCTGTTCCCACGTGACCCCTCTGTCGAACGACCGATCGATGTGGATGTCTGCAGACTCTTTGAGCGCTACAAAGTGCGTCCACTGTCGGGGCAGAAGTCTCGAAATAGGGGACAGACTGCAGGGCTGGAGCTTGGTGAAGCACTACGGGAACGTGGCTTCACGCTCGACCCGAGTGACCTGCTGGCTGGCGCCCGCCCCGAGCGTGTGGCGTTCGAGGTCTTTCCCCACACCATTCACGTGCGACTGTTCCGCTTGAGCCAACAGCTCTTCTATAAGCACGGCACGCCGAGCAAGAAGCGTCGTGGCCTGGGCGAATACCAGCGGCACTTACGGCGAACGCTCGACAGAGAAGCACCGGGGCTGCTGGATAGCGGCGAAATTCGGGAGGTGCTAGATGAGCAGAAGTTGGTGACTGCTCGTGAAGAAGAAGCGATCAAGCAGCTCGATGACACCCTTGACGGGCTCACCTGTGCGCTTTCGGCGTTTCTCGCGTGGAGCAAGCCTGAGGAGTGGGAAATGCTCGGAGACATGACCGGCTACATGGTTATGCCCCGCGCAGGACGACAATAGGGCCATGCCCACCTTCGTCGGACTCGATCTTGCCTGGACCGCGCACCGGGAGAGCGGCATCTGCTGGTTCGAGGGCGAGTCTCCCGACGACCTGCACTGCACACGCCTGGATGCCGCCGTCGTCGCCCCCGAAGCCCTCGCGGAGGAGCTGGCGATTGTCCGCGGTCCGGCGGTTGTCGCCATTGATGCGCCCCTGCTGTACACCCCGGAACGCTGGGCCGAGCGCGAGGTCGCTCGCCGCTTCGGTCGCTACAAGGCCTCGCCCCACCAGGCCCACTACGCCGTGCGCCAGGGCTACACGGCTGGAATCGACCTCGGCGCCGACCTGGCACGATGCGGCTTCACCCTCGACCCCGCCCCCCTGCTCCGGGGCGAGCGCGACTGCCACACGGCCGTCGAGGTCTTCCCCCACACGGTCCATGTCCGACTCTTCGGCCTGTCCGAGCGCCTCCCCTACAAGCCGAGAGGCGGCCGCAGTGTGGCCTTCCGACGCGAGGTCATGCAGCAATACCAGGATTACCTGCGCGCGCTCCTCGAAGGGGAAGCCCCCCGCGTCCTCGACCATCCCGATATCCGGCGCGCCCTCGCGCCTGAGACCGCTGCCAGCGCGCGGGGCGCAGCCCTGAAGCGCCTCGACGACACCCTCGACGGCCTGACATGCGCCCTTGCGGCGTGGCTCCTGTGGAGCGAGCCCGACCGCTGGGAGACGATCGGCGACCTGAACGGCTACATCGTTGCCCCGCGCGAGCGGGAAGCGAGGCGGTAGCGGCTACATCCGCTCCGGGGCGGTCATCCCCATCAGGTTGAGTACGCGCCCGAGGGCGATCTTCGCCGCCTGCACCAGTCGCAGCCGGGCCGCCGTGAGGGCGGGGTCGTCCGTGATCACCTTCAGGCCGGGGTCTCCCTGCTGCCGGAAGGCGTCGTTGAAGGCGTGGAACGAAGTCGCCAGCTCCGTGCCGTAGTGGGCCAGGTGCTGGGGTTCGTACGTCGTCGCGACCATCTCGATCACCTCGGACAGCCTCAGCATCTCGCGCACCAGCGCCAGCTCGTGCGGTTGTGTCAGCAGTGCCACGTCGCCCCCATCGGGCGAGTGGCCCTCGGTTGAGGCGCGATCGAGGATGCTGGCCAGCCGCGCGTGCGCGTACTGGATGTAGAACACGGGGTTCTCGTTCGACTGCTTCACCGCCAGGTCCAGGTCGAACTCCATCTGCGAGCTGGGCGCCCGCAGCAGGAAGAAGAAGCGCGCCGCGTCTGGCCCTACCTCCTCGACCAGTTCGTCCAGCGTGATGATCTCCCCGCCCCGCTTGGAGAGGCGCACAATCTCGTCTCCCCGCTTCAAGGTGACCAGCTGGTAGAGCAGCACGTGCAGGGCGTCTGCCCGCCCTACGACCGTCTCCGTCCCCACCATCACGCGAGAAACGTGTCCGTGGTGGTCCGCCCCCCAGACATCGATGACGAGGTCGAAGCCGCGCCCCAGGAACTTGTCGTAGTGGTAGGCGATGTCGCTGGCGAAGTAGGTGGGGCGCCCATCGGAGCGCACGACCACGTTGTCCTTGTCCTCACCGAGTTCGCTCGAGGTGAGCCACAGCGCTCCCTCGCGCTGGGCCAGGTGGCCGTTCTCACGCAGGCTCGCGATGGCCGTGTCGTACGCGGAGCCGGCCCCGCCGGCGGATGGCTCGTAGAGCGCGCGCTCGCTGAACCAGCGGTCGTAGGTGGTCCCGAAGGCAGTGAGCGTGCCCCGGATCTGCTCGACCATCAGCTCGATGCCGAGTTCGCGTAGCCCCGCTGCAGGAGGCTCGCCCGGGGCCGAGAGGAAGCGGTCGCCCTCCCGCTCCTGCAGCGTCGCGGCCAGGTCGACCATGTACTCGCCGGGATAGCCGCCCTCCGGAATGGACACGTCGCGCCCGAACTGCTGCTGGTAGCGCGCGTAGAGCGTCTCTGTGAACACGTCCGTCTGCGTGCCCGCGTCGTTCACATAATATTCGCGCTCGACCTCGTACCCCGCCGCCGCCAGCGCCGACGCGAGCGTGTCGCCGATGGCTGCCCCGCGTCCGTTCCCGACGTGCAGGGGGCCGGTCGGGTTGGCCGAGACGAACTCGACCTGTGCCCGTTTGCCCGCCCCGAGGCTGCTGTCGGCGAAGGCGGGGCCTTCCTCGATGATGCGGTTGACCTCGGCCTGCACGAAGCGCTCTGCGAGGCTCAGGTTGATGAAGCCGGGAGGCGCGATCCGGGGCGCGTCGATGACCTCGCCCGCGGGCAGATGCGCCGCGATCGCTTCCGCGATAGCCAGCGGCGGCATCATCGCCGAGCGCGCGAGCCGCAGCGGCAGCGAGCTGGCGTAGTCGCCGTTCGCCGGATCCCTTGGTCGCTCGATGACCTCGTCCGGCAGGGCGATGTCCGGGAGGCTGCCGGCCTCGATGGCCGCCTGCGCCGCCTCGGTTACGAGCGCGCCAACGCGATCGCGGAGTGTCGTGTTCTCAGTCACCGCCCAAGCGTATCGCCTCGCGCCCCACCGGGGGAGGGCCTACAGGTCGAACGGGAACTGGTGGCGCTGGGCCAGCGCGGAGAGCTCCCCCACGGCTGCCTGCGCGTGGGCCACGACATCTTCGGGATAGCCGTACTTGAGCCGGTGCGCCTCGAACTCGTCGGCGTCGAGCAGTTCGATGGTCCCGCTCGCCCGTACCGTCACATCGAGATCGAGGTCGATGTAACGAATCTCGCCGTCCTCGAACTCGGGCGGCGTGGTCACGTTGCAGTACCAGAGGGCGGTCTCCTCGCCCGGCTCGGCCAGGCGGAAGACGTTGTACCAGCGGTCCCGCCAGAAGTGGACGAAGCTGTCGTAGCGGGAGCGAAACTCGCCCCTGCTGGTAAAGATGGGGCTCCCCGCTGGCCCGTGCGCCCGCAGCAGTGACCCGTCGTCCGAGAGGACGCGCAGGTGCTGGATCCAGTGCGCTTCCCCGTCGTACTTGGTGACGCGCAACAACAGGGGATCGCCACGGGCGATACGGGTGCTGTTCATGCAGCGATCATACTCCGCGGCAAGCACCCCCGGCGGCACTTCGCAAGGAGATGCGAGCGCGGTTGTCAGGTGGTGTAGACGAGGCCGAGGACCGTGCCTGCGATGATGGCCACGGCGCCCAGCCCCACAACGAGCGCGAGATCCCTCGTGCTGTAGTCGCCCCGCACATCTGTGTGCGCGGGCGCGACCTCGGGTGTCGCCTCTTCGCTGTCGGTCATGTCGTGCTCCCGGCCACATTGTGCGGGTCCGCCACCGTCCGCGCACCCTGCGAACGTCCCGGTACTTGCCCGTGGGCAGCGGTTCGTCCACGCTCGTGTAGGCGCCTGACACAGTGGCGTCATGGGAGTTGCAATGACTGATGACGGGCGAGCGGACCTGGTTATCGACGCCAGGGGTGTCGTGAAGACATACGACACGGGCGAGGTCCAGGTCCAGGCGCTGCGGGGCGTCGACCTGCTGGTGCCTCGCGGCGAAATGGTCGCCGTCATGGGTCCCTCCGGCTGCGGGAAGACGACGCTGCTGAACTGCCTCTCGGGCCTCGATTCCTTCGACTCGGGCCAGGTGCTCATCAACGGCGAGGACATCACCCGTATGGCCGACAACGAGAAGACCGAGTTCCGCGCCCAGGGCATGGGCTTCGTCTTCCAGACCTACAACCTGCTTCCCGTCCTCTCCGCCGTCGAGAACGTTGAACTGCCGCTCATCGTCTCCGGCACGAGGCCTCGCGATGCCCGCGAGCTCGCCCTCTCCGCGCTCGAACGGGTGGTGCTCCGCGACTACGCCAATCACCGTCCGGGCCAGCTCTCGGGCGGTCAGCGCCAGCGCGTCACCGTCGCCCGCGCTGTCGTCAACAGCCCCTCGATCGTGTGGGCGGACGAGCCCACGGGCGCCCTCGATTCGGCGACCGCGGGCGGCATCATGGACCTGCTCGTCGAGCTGAATGCGAACTCGGACCAGACCCAGGTCATCGTCACGCACGCGCCCGAGGTCGCGGCGCGCTGCCACCGCACGATCTACATGGCCGACGGCCTCATCGAACGCGAGGAAGCCATCCGCCCCCTCGCCCCGGCCCCGGCGTAGCCCGCGGCCATGGAAGAACTCTTCGGCGTCTCCATGAACGTGATCGCCTTCTGGGTGATCCTGGTCACCGTCCTCATCTTTGCCCTGCTGGCGTGGGTGGCCTTTCGCAACCCCGTCATGTTCAAGACGGGCCTGCGCAACATCCCCCGCCGCCGCGCCCAGACCACCCTCATCATCTTTGGCCTGATGCTGGCGACCGTCATCATGACCGCCGCCTTCGGCACCGGCGACACCGTCTCCAGCACGGTCACCGACGACATCTACGAGCTGACCGGTGAGACGGACATGCTCATCGTCTGGGACGAGGAGGGGTCCCCCCGCCCCGAGGACGAGCGGGTCATTCCCCTTGAGGACGTCGCGGCCTGGGAGGCGCGGTTCGCCGGCGACCCGGACATCGACGGGTTCCTCCCCATCCTGCTGGAGACGCTGCCCGTGGTGAACACGGCAACCCAGCTCAATGAGTCGTCCGCCACGGTCGTCGCCTACGACACCGATGCCGCGGCGCCCTTTGGCTCGCTGCGCGACCTCGACGGGAACGTGGTGACGGTTACCGGCAACCAGATCGTGCTCAACGAGGATCTGGCCGGCGAGATCGATGCCGAAGTCGGCCACACGCTCGTCCTCCTGTACCAGGGCTATCCCGTGGAGGTGGTGGTCGCTGCGATCGCGCCGAACAGCTTCCTGAGCGGCACCTTCGACGTTGGCGCCTCGGAGGTTCCCGGCGGCGCCGTCAGTTTCGAGTTTCTCGCGGAAGTGATTGGCCGGGATGACATCGCCTACGCCGTCGTCGTCACGAATGCTGGTGGTGTGAAAGACGGCCTGGAGCGGTCGGATGTGGTCGAGGAGAAGCTCAACGAGGTCATCGATGGCACACCCTACGAGGTGGTGCCCCTGAAAAAGGACGCAATCGAAATCGCCAGGCTCGTCGGCAGCGTCTTCACGACTGTCTTCATCATCTTCGGGCTCTTCTCGATCGCTGCAGGCATCCTCCTCATCTTCCTGATCTTCATCATGCTCGCGGCCGAGCGGAAGCCGGAGATGGGCATGGCCCGCGCCGTCGGCGCCAAGCGCCGCCACCTTGTCGAGTCGTTCCTCGCCGAGGGCATGGGCTACGACCTCGGGGCGGCCATCGTCGGCCTCGTCGCCGGCGTGTTCGTGACCTTCGGCATGGTCGGCCTCATCAACGCCTTTGCCGAGGCGGGGCTGGGCCTGGAGCTGCGCACGAACCTCACGCCCCGAAGCCTGGCCGTGGCCTTCTGCCTCGGCGTTATCTCCACCTTCATCGTCATCTTCCTGGCAGCGGTGCGCGCCAGCCGCCTCAACATCGTCTCCGCCATTCGCGACCTGCCCGAGCCGATTGTGACGAACCCGGAGGCGGCTACCTGGCGGGGCTACGCCCGCGCCGTCTTGAACGCCGCCGTAGCCGGCGGGGCCGTTGCCGTGAGCGTCTTCGCGCTCTACCGCCTGCCGGACCTTGCTCCCCTGTTCACGATCGCCCTGCTCTTCGGACTCGTGGGCCCGTTCCTGTTCGTGCTCCGCCGCCACAACTTCGGCGCGCCGCGGAACGAGCGCCTCCCCGGGCAGCGCATACCCCTCTGGCCCCTCTCGCTCGTTCCCCTGATCCCCTTCTACCTGGTCGCGCTGCTGGTCGTGCGGGTCATGCGCGACCGCAACCCCCAGCCCAAGCTGTGGCTCATCATCCTCGGCATCCTCCTGCCCCCCATCGGCCTCGTGCTGATAGCCTCGCAGGACCGCGACCGCCCCATCGCCTGGGGAGCCGGGTTCGGGGTCGCGGGTCTGGCCCTCGCCGCCCTCTTCATGGAGTGGGCGTTCTCCTCGAACAGCTACTTCTTCTTTGCCGCCGGCGTCTCGCTCGCGTTCGGCTGGGCCGCCTTCACCCTGCGCTACTTCCGTGTCGCCGAGCGTGCCTCGTTCACGGTGCTCGCCGCTCTGCTCCTTGCCTTCTGGTACGTCTCGCCCGCGGGCGCCCTCGACTTCATCATCGGAGACCTGGAAGGCGGTCCCGAGCTCTTCTTCCTCAGCGGCATCGTCATGGTCGCCTGCGGCGCCTTCCTCATCGTCTACAACGCCGACATCCTCCTCCCGCCCATCGCGAGCCTGGGCTCCCGCCTGGGACGCATCGTCCCGGCGGTCAAGACGGCGGTCGCCTACCCGCTCACCGCCCGTATGCGTACCGGCATGACGATCATGATGATCGGCCTCATTACCTTCTCCCTGGTCATGTTCTCCACCGTCAACGACAACTTCGACAACATCTTCCTCTCCGACGATGCCAAGGGCGGCTTCGAGACCATCGTCTTCGTCAACAACAACAACCGCACCGACGATCTCGTAGGGGCGCTACAGGAGCGGGGAGTCGATACCTCCCCCATCGTCGCCGTGAGCGAGCAACGCATCGCGTTTGCCGGCGAGACCGAGATATTCGTCGATAACCCCGTTGACCCGTCTGCGCCGGGCTACGCCGGCACGTACACCGTCATCGGCGCCGACGAGGCGTTCTTCGGCGCCAACGAATTCGAGCTGAAGCGACGCGCTGCCGGCTACGGGAGCGACGAAGAGGTCTGGAGGGCGGTGGCCAGCGACCCCACCCTCGCCGTCATCCCCGGCAACCTCACCGGCGAGGGCGGCGACTTCTCCGAGGTTGACCTGCTCAAGCTCGATGCTGCGTTTGTGGGGGAGGGCTTCGAGCCGTTCGATCTTCACCTCCACGCCCCCGGCACTGACCTCAATACGACAGTCACCGTCATCGGGCAGATGGACGATCCCGGCGACATCTTCTGGAACGGCATCATCGTGCAGCGCGATACGGCCGTCGCAGCCTTCCCCGACTCCGACTCGCAGCGTTTCGTTATCAAGACCGTCGACGGCATAGACCAGGAAGCCTTCGCCAAATCCATCGAGTCCAGCCTCCCCCAGGCCTCGGCCGAGTCGTTCCAGAAGTTGCTCGACGATCAGCGGGCGGCCTCACAGGGCTTCCTCTTGCTCTTCCAGGGCTTCATGGGGCTGGGTCTCATCATCGGCATCGCCGCCCTCGGGGTGGTCGCCTTCCGGGCGGTGGTCGAGCGTCGCCAGCAGATCGGGATGCTGCGCGCCATCGGCTACCAGCGCTCGATGGTTGCCCTCAGCTTCATCTTCGAGTCCGGGTTCGTGGCCCTCTCCGGGATCGCGCTGGGGGCCGTGCTTGGCGTCTCGTTATCATGGGTGCTGTTCACCTCGGGTGGTATCGGTGAAGCCTCGGAGGGCGCTGACTTCATCGTTCCCTGGCTGCAACTGATCGTTATCTGTGGAATCGCCTTCGGAGCGTCGATGATCATGACCTGGTTCCCCGCCCAGAGCGCGTCGCGGGTGGCCGTGGCCGAGGCCCTTCGCTACGAATGAGCGCCAACGACGACCGCCCCGAACTGCGCGGTACGCAGCTCTTCGACCTCACCGGCCGGGTCGCCATCATGACGGGTGCGGGACGCGGCCTCGGCCGCACGATGGCCCTCGCCCTTGCCGCTGCCGGCGCCGACCTCGCGCTCGCCAGCCGCACCACGCCCGAGCTCGACAGCCTGGTCGAGGAGGTGGAGGCGCTCGGTCGCCGCGCCATCGCCGTCCCCACCGACGTCACGTCCCCGGAGGCCTGCGAGGCGCTGGTCGCGGCTGCCGTTGAACGGCTCGGCCGCCTCGACATCCTCGTGAACAACGCCGGCACGAACGTTCGCAAGTCCGCGCTCGAGATAACCCCCGACGAGTACGACTTCGTTCTCCAGACCAACCTGAAGGGCTACTTCAACGGCGCCCGGGCCGCCGGACGGCGCTTCGTCGAGCAGGGCTCGGGCAAGGTCATCAACGTCTCCAGCATCCTCGGCAGCGTTGCCCTGCCCAACCAGGCCGCCTACGCCTCCTCCAAGGGCGCCATCGACCAGCTCACGAAGGTGCTCGCGATCGAGTGGGCGACCGCCAACGTCCAGGTGAACGGCCTCGCCCCCACCTACTTCGAGACCGACCTGACCCGCCCCCTCTACGAGGACCCCGAGCGCAAGGCCTTCATCGAAGAGCGCACCCCGATGGGGCGCTGGGGGCAGCCGCACGAGCTTGCCGGGGCCGTCATCTTCCTCGCCGGCGACGCCAGCAATTTCGTGACGGGCCAGACCATCCTCGTGGATGGGGGTTGGACCGCCTGGTAGCTCCCGGTCTCCCTACGAGCCGCCGATCGGCGGCTCCCAGAGGGTGAAGAAGTAGCCGTCCGGCCCCATGATCTGGCAGCTTCGGGCGACGCCGTCGTCGTGTGGCCGCTGGATGCTGACGTAGCCCATCTCGACCGCCTTCTGGTGTCGCGCGTCCACCCCCTCCACCCGCATCCGCACCTCTGCCCCGATGCCTCGGGCCGCTCCCTCGCTGGCGAGCGCTTCGCGCCACGGGTGCCCGGGATAGGACTCGTCCGAGTGAAGCTGGATCTCGGACTCATCGAGCGTGAGCGCTGCGAAGCCGGGGTGGCGGGTCCGCAGGGTGGCGCCCGCCACGTCCGTCAGGAACGTCGTGAAGCCATCAAGGTCGGTCGCCCAGAGGACGAGGCTGAGGGCTCCCGGCGCCATCGGCGTCAGGCCACGGGCCGGAAGCGCGGGACGGGCGCGTCCCCTTCGCGCTCCCAGGCCACCTCCACCGGCATCCCCACGATGATCTCGTCGTTCGCCACGCCGATGATGTTGGCGGGCATGCGCGGTCCTTCGTCCAGTTCCACGACGGCGATGTTGTAGGGCAGGTCGGGCTCCCAGGCGGGGTGGTAGCGCTGGTGCATGATCGCGAACGTGTAGACCGTGCCGCGACCGCTCACCTCGTTCCACTCGAACCCCTCGCCCAGGCAGGTGGGGCAGGTGGGGGAGGTGGGGAGGCGCACTTCACCGCAAGCGGCGCAGGTGGCGAGCAGCAGGCGTCCTTCCTCGCCGGCGGCGAAGAACGGTTCCGTCAACTCATCGGGCTGGGAGACGGGTTTCACGGGTGCGCTGTCGGCCATCTCGTGCGCCCTCAGTTCTGGTGGGGGCTCAGGATGAGCGACGCGTGGTAGCTCAGCGCCCCGCCGTTGCCCGTCGCGAGGACGAGGTCGTGTTTGTCGACCTGGCGCTCACCGCCCTGTCCTCGTGTCTGGATGACGGCTTCGCTCAGGGGCGTCATGCCCCACATGTAAAACGCCGAGAGCTGCCCGCCGCCCGTATTGGTCGGCAGCGAACCGCCCGGACCGAGCTTCCCGTCCTCGACGAAGGCTCCGCCCTCGCCCTTCTTGCAGAAGCCGTAGTCCTCCAGCGTCACGAGCACGGTGTAGGTGTAGCAGTCGTACAGCTCGCAGACATCGATGTCCTCGGGGCCGACGCCGGCCATGCGGAACACCGTCTCCGCGGCGAGTCGGGCGCCTGTCTCCGTCTCCGCCGAGTCGCCCGCGCGTCGCGCGTCGCCCGGATGGCCCTGGCCCATGCCCCACACCCACACCGGCGGCTGCGGCATCTCCTTCGCCTGGTCGGGGGGACTGACGATGACGGCCACGGCCCCATTCGAGACGAGGCAGCAGTCCAGCAGGTGCAGCGGTTCCACGATCCAGCGGGAAGCGTGGTACTCCTCGAGCGTGAGGGGATCCTGCATCTTCGCGTGCGGGTTCATGGTCGCCCAGGCGCGCTCGGCGACGGCGATCGCGCCGAACTGGTCCTGGGTGGTGCCGTAGAGCGACATGTGGCGCCTGGCGGCCAGGGCGTAGGCGGTGTTCGCGCCGAAGTGTCCGGCTCCCGCCGAGAGCCCGAGGATGCCGCTCGGTCCCGCGCGCCGACCCGCGTTGCCGTAGGCCGCCGCCGAGGAGCCACCCTGCTGGAGGGGTGCGTCCGCGAACACGCAGACGACGTGTTTGGCCATGCCCGCGTCGATCGCCATCGTCGCGTACTGCACCATCTGCGCCGCCGTCGATCCGGCCGCGTTCATGTGGTTCAGCAGGCGCAGATTGCCCATGCCGAGCACGTTCTGCAGCTGCAGGCTGACGCCCCCGCCGGAGAATCCGGTAATGCCGGCGTTGATGAGGAGACCGTCGATGTCGGACTTGTCGAGGCCGGCATCGGCGATGGCGAGGCGTACGGCATCGACCGCGAAATCGGTCGAGCTCTTCCCGTAGATGCGCCCCATGGGCGTAATGCCGAGACCCGTAATGGCCGCGGCTCCGCGAAGTCGATGTGCCATGGCCGGGATTCTAGCGCAGGCGTTTGCGGGGTGCCCCTGGCGCCGTTAGAAGCGGTACGTCTCGTAGTCCTTCGCCACGAAGGTCCGTGGCAGGTCCGTTTCCACGTCCGGCGTCACATGGGTCAGGACCAGCTTCGCGGACTCGGACAGCGCCGCGTGGACTTCGGGAATGTCGTCGACGAGGTTCATGTGGACGGGTATGGGGATGTTCCGCGAAGCGCACTCCGAGATGAGCACGTCCGCAGCCCGTGCCAGGTCGAGCACGCTGTCGCAGAGGCGCGTGTCGCCGGTGTAGGCGAACCGCTCGCCCTCCAGCCGTGCGTGGTAGCCGAGGTTGAGGGAGAGCCGGTCGTCGTGCTCGACGGCCACCGCCTCGACCGTCAGGTCGCCCACCGTGGCCGAGTCGCCAGCGACGAGTTCGCGCCACTCGATCCCGAACTCGCTCTCGAACAGTCCCGGGTAGACAGTCTCACCGATCTCGCGCGCCAGCCGCGCCGTCTCCGGGGGCCCCACGATCGTGACGGGCGTCTCGCGCCCCATGTGCTTCCAGTGGAGCAGCAGCGAGGACATCCCCAGGAAGTGGTCGCCGTGGTGGTGGCTCAGCACCACCGCTTCGACCGCGTTCGGGTCGACATCGACGCGGTGGAGCGCCATGAGCGCCTGCGGGGGCGCCTCGAAAAGGTAGCGCTGGTTCGCGAGGAATCCGTTCCAGCAGAGCCCGCCGGCCGCGAAGGCGTTGCCGGTGCCGATGAAGGTCAGTTCGAGCGACATGGCGGGCATCCTATCGCGCCCGTGTGGTGCGCGTTCGCGCGTGCCCGCGTGAGGCGAGAGAATTGCTGACATGACAGTTCGCGTCGGCATCATCAACGTCACCGGTTTCGCGGGGATGGAGGCGGCGCGTCTGCTCTGGAACCACCCCGAGGCCGAGCTTGTGGCCGCCACGGGACGATCGCTCGCCGGCCAACAGCTCGGCGAGGCCTTCCCCCACCTCGCCGCCTATGCGGACTTCCTCATCACGAGCGAGCTGGAAGCCGAGGTCGACGTCGTCTTCTCCGCCCTCCCCACGGGCGCGAGCGCCGAGGCATGTGCCCCGCTCGTGGAGCAGGGTGTGCGCATCATCGACATTGCCGCCGACTTCCGCCTGCGCCGGCCCGAGGCGTTCGCCGAGTGGTTTGGCAAGGACCACCCCGCCCCCGCCCTCCTCGATCGCGCCGTCTACGGCCTCGCCGAGCTGCACGCCGGTGAGATTGCGAACGCGGACCTGGTCGCCAACCCCGGCTGCTACCCCGCCACGACCATCCTCGCGCTGGCCCCGGCGGTCGCCGCGGGGATCGTCGAGCCTCGGGTGTTCGTCGATGCCAAGTCGGGCATCTCCGGTGCGGGAAGGGGAACGGGCGGGGGCTTCAGCTACAGCGACGTCAACGAGGACGTTTCCGCTTATCGGGTCGCGAACCACAACCACCAGCCCGAGATGGCGCAGGAGCTTTCGCGACTGCGCGAGGGGCCCGAGGTGGCCGTCACCTTCGTGCCCCACCTGGTCCCCATGACCCGCGGCATCCACTCGACCTGCTACGCCCCCCTGGCCGAGGACGTGTCCCAGGCCGAGGTTCTGGCCCTCTACCGCGACTTCTACGCGAATGCGCCATTCACCTCCGTCACCGACGCGCCTCCCCACACCAAGCACACCTACGGCAGCAACGACTGCCTCGTGCACCCCACCGTCGACGCACGCAACGGCGCGCTCGTGGCCGTGGGCGTGCTCGACAACCTCATGAAAGGAGCCGCCGGCAGCGCCATCGAGAACATGAACCTCATGTTCGGCCTGCCCCAGGCAGCGGGGCTCGATCGCCCCGCGCTCTACCCGTGATCACGGCGTTCGACCCCACCGGCAGCGCCACCAGCCCAGTCGGATACCGTGCGGGCGCTGCCTTTGCCGGCATCAAGACCTACGGCGAGGGGAAGCTCGATCTCGGCATCCTTCTCTCCGACTACCCCGCCGCTGCCGCAGGCGTCTTTACCGTGACCCGCCTGCACGGCGCCGCCATCGATGTGGATCGCGAGCGGCTGGCCGGGGGCCAGGGTCGGGCCGTTGTCGTGAATAGCGGCAACGCCAACGACAGCACCGGCGAACGCGGCATCCGCGACGCCTACCGTATGGCCGAGCTGGCTGCGGAGAAGGTGGGGATCCCCGCCGAAGAGATGTTCGTCTGCCACACCGGCGTCATCGGCCACTACCTGCCCATGGACAAGATCGAGGCCGGCATCGAAGCGGTGGAACTGTCCGCACAGTCCGGCCCCGAATTTGCCCGCGCCATCATGACCACCGACCTCGTGCCAAAGCACTGCTCCGTGCGCTTCGGCCCCTACACCCTCGGCGGCTGCGCCAAGGGCTCGGGGATGATCCACCCCAACATGGCGACCATGCTCGCCTACCTCACGACCGACGCGCCTATCGACCAGGACACGCTCCAGGCTGCCCTGACCGAGTCGGTGAATCGCAGCTTCAACCTCATCACGGTCGATGGCGACACCAGTCCCAGCGACACCGTCCTGCTCTTTGCCAACGGCGCCGCCGGCGGTGACCCGATCACCACCGACAGCGACAACTACGCGGACTTCCGCGAAGCCCTCGATACCGTCTGCATCTACCTGGCGAAGGCCATCGCGCGCGATGGCGAGGGCGCGACCCGGCTCATCGAGATCACCATCAGCGGCGCTGCCAGCGATGCCGACGCGCGCCGGCTCGTGCGCGACATCGGCACCTCCCCCCTGGTCAAGACCGCCGTGCACGGCGCCGACCCCAACTGGGGACGCATCGTCGGCGTCATTGGGCGTTCCGAGGTCGCGATCGTCGAGGAAGCCGTGACCGTAACGGTCTGTGGCCACCGCCTCTTCGAGCGCACCGTGCCCATCCCCTACGAGGAAGCCGAGGTCTCGCGCGCCATGTCCGGCGACGAGGTCACGATCGAGGTGGATCTCGGCGCGGGCAGTGCGAGCGCTACCGGCTGGACCTGCGACCTGACCGCCGAGTACATCCGCATCAACGCCGACTACACGACGTGAGCGACGCTCAGCCCCTCGTCATCAAGGTGGGCGGCAGCACGCTCGGCGCCGCCGACACGACCTTCCGCGACATCGCCGCCCTCGACCGCGACGGCGCCAACCCCATCGTCGTCCACGGCGGCGGCGCCGAGGCCAGCCGCTGGCTCGACGCCATGGGTATCGAGAGCCGTTTCATCGACGGTCTGCGCGCTACCGACGAGCGCGCCCTGCCGGTCATCGTGGCCGTCTTCGCCGGCCTCGTGAACAAGCGCATCGTCGCCGCCTTGAACGCCGCCGGTGTCCGAGCCGCCGGCCTCTCCGGCGCCGACGGACGCACGCTCGAGTGCGAGCAGCGCCGCCCCGAACTCGGATTCGTGGGAACGCCCGTGGCCGCTCACCCCGAGGCCGTGCTCGCCCTGCGCGATGCGGGTTTCGTGCCGGTGATCAGCCCGGTCGGCTTCGTCCCCGGCGAGGACGGCGACCAGCTGGTGAACGTCAACGCCGACGAGGCCGCCGGCTGGATCGCCCGTGCCGTCGACGCCCGCGAGCTCGTGTTCCTGACCGACGTCGAGGGCGTGCGCGGCGAGGATGGCGCCGTCATCCCGGAGCTTGGCGCCGCCGCCGTGCGCGACCTGCGCGACCGTGGCGTCATCGCCGGCGGGATGATCCCGAAGACGGACGCCTGCCTGCTCGCGGCCGGCCTGGGCGTCCCCAGCCACATCATCGACGGACGCGTGCCCGGGGCCCTCCTCGACCGTGAGGGGCGCGGCACGGTCTTCCCGCCGACCGCCTCATAGCCGCAGGCCCGTACAGGACCGCGGCGTACAATCGCCATCCCGACCAGATACCAACCCCCGGACAGGAGCCGAAGCGCCATGAGCGAGTGGATCGAACGCGAGAGTAAGTACCTCTTCCAGAACTACGGACGCCAGCCGATCGTGCTCGAACGCGGCGAAGGCTCGCGCGTCTGGGACAGCGAGGGGAACGAGTACCTCGACTTCGTCGGCGGCCTCGCCGTCACCTCGCTCGGCCACTCCCACCCCGCCGTTGCCGCCGCCGCCGCCGCCCAGGCGGAGCGCCTCATCCACGTCTCCAACCTCTACTACACGACCCCCATGATCGAGCTGGCTGAGCTCCTGGTGGAGAACTCGCCCCTCGATCGTGTCTTCTTTTGCAACTCCGGCGCCGAGGCGATCGAGGCCGCCATCAAGATCGCGCGCCGCTACGGGCACGACGAGCGGGCCGGCGCCCACGGCATCATCGCCATGAATGACGGGTTCCACGGACGCAGCCTCGGGGCCCTTGCGGCCACGGGCACTGCTCGCTACCGGGAACCGTTCGAGCCCATGCCCGGCGGCTTCACGCACGTCCCCTGGAATGACCTCGACGCCCTCCGCGCGGCCACCGACGACAACACCGTCGCCGTCCTCATGGAGCCCATCCAGGGCGAGGGCGGCGTGAACGTTCCCGCTCCCGGCTACCTGCAGGGGGTTCGCGACTGGTGCGACGAGAACGGCCTCCTCCTCATCCTCGACGAGATCCAGTCCGGAATCGGGCGCACGGGCACCTTCTGGGCGCACGAGCAGGACGGCATCGAGCCCGACATCATGTGCGCCGCCAAGGGCCTGGCGGGCGGCCTGCCGATCGGCGCCGTCCTCGCCCGCGAGGAGCTCGCCGGGCACCTCGTTCCCGGCGACCACGGCACGACCTTCGGCGCGAACCCGGTCGCGACGGCTGCTGGAGTGGCTGTGCTGCGCCACATTTTCGAGAACGAAGTGCTCGCCGCCGCCCGCCGCGCCAGCGACCGGCTCGTCGCCCGCCTCCGCTCGATGGAGGACAGCCTACCGGCCGTCACCGAGGTGCGCGGCCGCGGCCTTCTCCTGGCCGTCAGCCTCTCCAGCGAGGCCGCCGCCGGCGTCGTCACGCTCTGTCGCGAGCGCGGCCTGCTCGTGAACAACGTGCGCCCCGACCGCATCCGCCTGATGCCCGCCCTCATCGTCGAGGACGACGAGATCGACCGCGCCTGCGACATCCTCGAGGAGGCGATCCGGTTAGCGACCTCGTAACAGGTTTGCTGCTCGCTGTGGGCACGCTCGCGGCCATCGCCGTCGCGGGGGTCGGTCTGCGCCTGCTGCTCGACGCGCGGGCCGCCGACGCCGCCATCGCCCCGCCCGCGACGCTCGTTCTCGGCAGCGTAGCGGCGGGCGCCATTGGCCTCGCCTTCACCCCCTTCGCTCTTGCGGGAGTCCTCCCGACGGCCCTCGGCGTGGTCGTGTTCGTGCTGGTCGTGGTCGCGCTGGTGAGCACGCTGGGGGCCTGGACGGTGCTTCGCCGGGTGGCCTGACTGCCGCGCGAGCGGCGAGCGCGCTACGCTTTGGGGGACTAGACCGAAAGGCAGGCCCGCGTGCCCAAACTCGTTCTCGCCTACAGCGGCGGCCTCGATACCACCACCGCCATCACCTGGCTCACCAAGGAGCGCGGCTACGACGTCGTCGCCCTCAACATCGATGTGGGCATGAGCCGCGAGCAGGCGGTGCTCGAAGAGCGCGGCCTCGCCGCAGGCGCCGCCAAGGTCATCGTCGAGGACGCGCGCGAGGATTTCCTGCGCTACTTCGCCTTCCCCGCCCTCGCCGCGGGCGCCCTCTACCAGGACGCCTACCCCCTCGCGACGGCCCTGGCGCGACCGCTCATGGCCAAGCTGCTCGTCGATGTCGCCCACGACGAGGGCGCCGTCGCCGTGGCCCACGGCTGCACGGGCAAGGGCAACGACCAGGTCCGCTTCGA
>LXNI01001686.1_pt1 | contig 17912 bp, 16 predicted proteins | sample 809091 | NCBI WGS metagenome assembly LXNI01 (sample SAMN04870527, study PRJNA318959) | sponge metagenome | biome: 01000161; feature: marine sponge reef; material: water | host: Sarcotragus foetidus | place: Greece: Milos, Mediterranean Sea | collected 2013-05-29 | depth 5-7 m | reverse complement strand
TCAAGGCCACGCTCGAAGCCATCGCCGCCGGCCATCCGGCCTCCGATATCGATGCGCTGATGCCCTGGGCCTTTACACCAGCTTCAAGCTGAAATCCAGGTGGGGCGGACGCCCCGCTTACGCCGAACGCTTACCCTCTAAACGCAATGATGCCGTCATGAATGGCCATGGCAGTGTGAGCCATACGGTGTTGACAGAGTGTTGATTCGAGAAAAAGGTAACGGTCTGATCGAGTTCCTTGTCAGGAAAAGGTTTTATTGTTCAAATACATATACTCATGCTAGGCTGGTTCTCGAAATCTCAAGATAAAGTCTACTGCTTCGCGGCCGAATAGCGCCCTGAACCGACAGCGCTATCCCGGATAGCGCTGTCAGGCACTGAATCGATCCCTGTCGTGGGGCGCTCCGTAGTCGATGACGGGGCCCTGAGGCACGATGCGCGTGGGGTTGATCGATTCGTGGCTGCCGTAGTAGTGCGCCTTGATGTGATCGAGGCGCACGGTTTCGGCGACGCCCGGCTGCTGATACAGGTCCCGGGTATAGGCGGACAGGTTGGGGTAGTCCGCGATTCGCTTCAGGTTGCACTTGAAGTGCCCCACGTAGACCGGATCGAAGCGGAGCAGCGTCGTCACCAGCCGCCAGTCGGCTTCGGTGATGGCGTTGCCCGTGAGGTATCTCTGTCCTGAAAGGCGTTCCTCCAGCCAGTCAAGCGATTCGAACAGCGGGCCCACGGCTTCTTCGTATGCTTCCTGCGTGGTGGCAAATCCGGATCGGTAAACGCCGTTGTTGACGGTGTGATAGACACGGTCGTTGACGGCGTCGATCTCCCCGCGCAGCGCCTCGGGATAGTAGTCGCCCGGTTCGGCGCCGACGGCGTCGAATGCGCTGTTCAACATGCGGATGATCTCCGACGACTCGTTGGAGACGATGGTGCCGCGGTGCTTGTCCCACAGGACCGGTACCGTGACTCGCCCCGTGTAATCGGGTTGAGCTGCGGTGTAGACCTGGTGCATGAACTGCGCATGGTTCACGGTATCCGGCAATTCGCTGTCCTCGAACGTCCAGCCCGATTCCCCCATGAACCAGTGCACGACGGACACGGAAATCAGCTCCTCAAGTCCCTTGATCGCGCGAAAGATGAGCGTGCGGTGAGCCCACGGGCAGGCGTAGGACACATACAGGTGATAGCGGCCAGGCTCGGCTTCAAAGCCCCCCGTACCGCTGGGCCCGGGCGAACCGTCGGCGGTGACCCAGTTCCTGAATTGCGCTTCCTTGCGGACGAATCGTCCCTTGCTGATTCGCGTGTCGTACCAGCGATCCTGCCACTGCCCGTCGACCAGAAGGCCCATGTCTACTCCGAGGTTCCGACCATGAGGTGCCGGCCATCATAGCGGCCGTGTGGCTGCTGGCAACTCAGGTTGTACAATGGGGCAAAATCCAGATGGACCATGAAGACGCGGGAGCACAGTGATGTGCGAGCGGTTTTCGCTGGGGAGAAAATAATGTCGGGACGAAGCCTTTCAAGCCGGGACCGCCTGGCTGCGCGGCGAACTTTTCTGCGGTACCTGGCGGGCACACCGGTTCTTGCCGGTACCGGCATGCTTCCCTTGCTGGCAGAAAAGATCCTGGCGGATGAACTGCCGACGGAGTTGATCGAGTCGGCCGAAGACGCGCTCAATGTCTTCGATTTCGAGCCGGTCGCGAAGACTCGCATGCTGCCGGCTCATTATGGCTACACGGTTTCCGGTACCGATGGCAATGAGACCCTGCTGGCCAATCGCGAGGGCTTCAAGGGCTTTCGAATCCGTGTGCGCCGCCTGATAGACGCCCGTGAGGCGGATACATCCACGAGCGTCTTCGGTATCCCGTGGAGCAACCCCATCGCCCTGGCTCCCGTGGGCGGTCAGGCGAAGTATCATCCGGACGCGGAGGTCGGCGCGGCCCGGGCCGCCAGGGCCGGAGGTCATACGCAGATCCTGTCCACCATGACCAGCCGCGGCATCGAAGAGGTCATCGCGGCCAGGGACGAGCCCGTCTGGTTCCAGCTCTATCCGACCAATTACTGGAGAGTCGCCGAAGCGCTGGTAAAGCGCGCCGAGCAGGCAGGAAGCCCCGTAGTCGCTGTAACCGTCGACCGTTCGGCGCCGCGCAACATGGAGACCTCCGCACGCTACGCACGTTCGGATACGACCGACTGCACCGCCTGCCATATTCCGGACGCAACGCCTCAGCAACGGCTCCGCAACAGGGGCGTGTGGACCGGAATCGACCTGGAAGGCGTCGAGAGCACCCAGGCGACCGGGCTCACCTGGGAATTCGTCGACCGGCTCAAGTCGGCGACATCCATGCACGTGGTGCTCAAGGGCATCGTCACAGCCGAGGACGCGACGATGTGCCTTCAGCACGGCGTGGACGGGATCATCGTTTCCAATCACGGTGGCCGCTCCGAGGCCAGCGGCCGCTCCACCGTCGAAAGCCTGCCGGAAATCGTCGCAGCGGTGGGCGGAAGAATACCGATCCTGGTCGATGGCGGTTTTCGCAGGGGTACGGATGTTTTCAAGGCACTGGCGCTGGGCGCCGACGCGGTCTGCATCGGCAGGCCCTACGTGTGGGGGCTGGGGGCCTTCGGGCAGGCGGGCGTGGAGCAGGTGCTCAGCCTGTTGCGGGCAGAATTCCGCCGGGTCATGCAGGAGGTGGGCGTGACTTCGGTTGCGCAAATCGACAGTTCCTACATTGAGCGGGCATGATCCTGGAACGGCACAGGCGATCGAATTTCGGCAGAGCCTCGATAACGTTGGCGCTTGCCGCCTCACTGCTTGCCTGCACCGAGCAGGCGTCGTCTCCGCAGGTCCCTCCCCGGTACGCTGACGCAATCGTGGTGGGCGCGGGCCTTTCTGGACTCTCGGCAGCCGTGGAAATGGGCCGCGACGGCGTCAACGTCGTGCTGCTCGACATGAATTCGGTGATGGGCGGGCACGCGGTGATGGCGGGTGGATTCGCCATCGTCGATACCCCCATACAGCACGCCGAAGGTTTTGCGGACTCGCCGGAAAAGGCCTACGCGGACTGGATGGAGTGGACCATTGACGGCGATGCGGATTGGACACGCTACTACGCGGAGAACTCCCGTGAGATGATCTACGACTGGATGGCGGACATGGGCGTCGATTTCGTGCGCGTCCAGGCCGGCCACGAGAACAGCGTGCCGCGATTCCACTTCACTCCCAACGGCGCGCTGGATGTGGTTCTGGCGCTGTTCCGCGAGGCGCTCGCGCTGCCGTCGGTCGCCTTCGAGTGGAACGAAAAGGTCCACTCGCTGGTCGTGGAGGACGGACGCGTGACCGGCGTGAACACACGGAACTTGCGCACCGGTATCGAGCGGACCCTGATGGCGCCGCACATCGTGTTGGCCACCGGCGGATTCGAAGGCAACCTGGAACGGGTACTGGATTACTGGCGCACGGACTTGCCGAAGCCCGACAGGCTGCTGCTGGGTGCGTCGATTCACGCCACCGGCACCGGTCACGACCTGGCCGAGGAAGCCGGCGCCGGACTCACGTGGATGAACCGCCACTACATTTACACCAACGGGATGGTGGATCCTCGGGACCCGCAGGCGACGCTCGCCATTACCGCCGGGAACAGCGCGGCTCTCTGGGTCAATGCGCAGGGCCGTCGTTTCACCAACGAAGCGGGTTTCGACAAGGCCATCCTGGCGGATGTCCTGGACCAGGAGCCGACGACTTACTGGGCGATATTCGACGAATCGTCCAGGGGTACGTTTTCCATGCGAGGGCGTGAGTGGATCACCAACCCAACCGAAGGCCACACGGTACTCGATCACCCCGAGGCGACGGTCACGGCGGAGTCGCTCGAGCGGTTGGCGTCGCTGACCGGCCTGCCACTGGAGTCGTTGCTCGCAAGCGTCGAGCGATTCAATGGGTTGATCGATGCCGGCGTGGACGAGGACTTTGGCCGATTTTCGCACACGGACGACGCCCCGCCCAAGATTGCCCAGCCTCCGTTCTACGCCATTCAGTTCTTCCCGATGCCGCGCAAGAGCATGGGCGGCGTTGCCGTGGACATGCAGGCAAGGGCGTTGAACGGGTCCGGGGATGTCGTACCGGGGCTATACGCGGCGGGCGAGCTCACCGGCAGCGTCGGGATCAACGGAACACACGGCATGGACGGCATGTTTCTTGGCCCGGCGTTGGTCACGGGTCGAATTGCGGGCCGCACTATCGCCGAGGCCGTTCTGGAAGGCGCATCACGGGAACCTGTTACGGCGCGCCCGTCGCCGGATTCACTACCCGATTCAGCCACATGGGAGCCGTCGCTGACGGCAGATGATCTCGAGGCACTGTTGTCCGTGGAACGCGACGGCTACTGGCACTTCCGGATTTCCCACGAACTGGCCCTGGAGAGAGGCTATGAATGCGTTCTCTGCCACTCGCCGCAGGTGCCCTTTGCAGCGCTGGACAACAGGGATAGCCTCCTGGCGCAAAGTCAGGTCTGCGGGAATTGTCATGGCAGGTGACGTTGGCGCCATGGTACGAAGCAGGGTTTCAGGCTGGTGGATGCCGGCATTGGCGGTTGCTGCGTGGATGCCCGTTGAGCCTGCCGGCGCCCACCATTCCTTCGCGGCCGAATACGATGCCGACTTGCATGGCACGCTCAGGGGCGAAGTCCTTGACGTGCAGTTCGTCAACCCGCATGTACGCTATCTCATTCGCGCGGAGCTGGACGACGGTTCCAGCGAAGAATGGGAGTTGCAGACCCACAATGTCAGAACCATGGTGCGCATGGGGTGGAGCGCCGAAACGATCGGGGTGGGGGACCGTATCGAAGTCTCGGGCGCCCTGGGCCGAAACGGTGTCAGGAAGCTCTCCATGGACACGGTTGTCCTCGCCGACGGCACACGGTTCGAACCACGCGGTGGAGAGGTTGCCACCGCCTATGCCACGACCGAGATCAATGCCGACCCGAACAGGTCATACGGTGTCGTCACCAACTCATGGCCGGTTGACATCACCGGACTCTGGGACAACACCTATCGATTCAGACTGACCGTTGACGATCTTGAACCCAAGCCTACGCCGTTCACTCCGGAGGGCAGGGCGGTACATGAAGCCAACGAAAACTGGCGCGATCCCAGCAAGAGTTGTCGCTCCGGCGGACTGCCGCGGCTCTTCGGTTCGCCCACGAACATGGAGATTCTCGACGTCGGCGAATACTACCTGATCACCCAGGCAAACAGTCCCAGGAGAATCTGGATGGATGGCCGCCCGGCGCCGCCGCCCGGTTCCTCCGCCAGTCCCATGGGATTTTCGACCGGGCGCTGGGAAGGCGAGGTCCTGATCATCGAGACCACGCATCTCGAGCCCGGCTGGCTGGATGGTTCCGGACTGCCGATGGCAGGCGAAGGCACGCGAATCGTCGAGACGTATACCATCAGCGAGGATCGGCTCAGCATGGAACGGCGGATGACCATCCACGATCCCTACTACACCGAACCACTGGTGCGTGTTCGCGGTTCCGCCCGAAACGACGACTTGCAGTTCGTGCTGGAACCCGGCTGTGACCCCCAGGGCTACTACCGGGATTTGCAGCAGCAGGGGCTCATGGACGCGCTTTGGGAGAATTGATTGAGCATTTCAAGCCATTCCCGGGAGGTTTCGTTGGGCGCTGCTGCGGCCGTTGCGGCATGGACGCTTGCGTCACCGGCGCTGGGTCAAACAGTCAGCGAGGTTCACGCCGGCCTGCGCGCGGCGGCCGATTCAAGTACCGCAGATTGGCCCGCGGCGGTCCATGATCTCTACGGGGGCTTGCACGAGCAGGCGGACCGCAGCGGCGTTGAAGTCGTCCGCGAGGTTCGCTACGGGATCTTTCCGGCCCAGACGCTGGACCTTTACCTGCCCGAGGACCGGGGGCCCGAGTTGCTCCCGGTGGTCGTCTTTGTACATGGCGGCAACCTGGACGACGGCGACAAGGCAGCGCCGGGCGCGGAGGAGTTCCTGTTCGGCAATGTGGCGACATTCTTCGCCCGCAACGGATTCGTCGCCGTCAACGCCAACTATCGCCTGGTGCCCGATATCGTCTTTCCCCAGGGCGCGGAAGACATGCGCGAGATCCTGGGCTGGCTGAGGACGGAGAATGCCGAGTTCTACGGCGGCGATCCTGCCTTGATGTTCATGATCTCGGTCTCCGGCGGCGCCCGCCACCTGACTTCCTACCTGTTCCACCGGATATCCCAGATGGTACGCTCAAGGACGGCACTGGTGGGGGCGGTGCTGATTTCGCCGTGGCTTGCGACGGGGACGGAAGACGTCTTGAGGGAGTACTACGTCGATGAGCAGGAACGTCACTCTCCCTTTGAGTTGCTGCGCACCCATGACCCGGACGAGCCGAGGGTGCCGGTGTTGATGTTGAGCGGAGATCTCGATCCGCCGCAAAGGCAGGAATCCGCCATGCAGATGTACCAGGCCATGTGCGAGAAGTATGGGGATTGCCCCCGATTTGAACAGTTGAACGACCATGACGGCTATTCCGCGGTGGCCAGCTTCAACACCGCGGACGAGTCCGTGAGCAGCGTCGTGCTGGAATTCATTCGCGAGCAGTTGGCGCAGGTCGCGAGCCAATAGACACAACAGGAGACGGCAAAGATGTTTCGGACCACAGGATTGAGTTCTTTCGGATTGGCGGCGGCAGGTTTGGTTGCGACGCTGTTCGTTGGGTCGGCCGTTGCCCACCATGGGTTTGCGTCCTATTCCGACGAGGAGCATGTCGTCACCGGCACGGTGCTCGACATGTACTTCGGATTCCCTCATCCTCACCTGCTGGTGGAAGTCGATGGCGAGAGCTGGGACGTTTGGCTCGCCGCCTTCGGCCGGGTGCGTTATTCGTGCTTCCATGAAGCCCTGGCAGAGGGTGACGTGATCACCGCCACGGGACACCGGGTTCCGGACATTAACCGATTGGAGATGAAGGCGAAGACGGTCCTGTTGGGGGACGAACTGTACGACTTTTATCCGGCCTGGAACCCGCTGGGCGGCAACGCCAATCCCAAGCGCACGGAACCCTGTCCTACCTGAAATCCTCGCGGAGATATTCATGAGTCAAGCAATGCGCGGAATCGCGCTGATGGTCGTCGCCTGTCCCATGCTGCCCGTGCTCGCGCAGGAGCGTCTCGCCGCACCCGTCACGGATGCAATGCTGCAGGATCCCGACCCTGCCGACTGGCTCATGTGGCGCCGAACGCTCGATAACTGGGGGCACAGTCCGCTGGACCAGATCGATGCCGACAATGTGGACGACCTGGAACTGGTCTGGTCGCGGCCGCTGCATTCGGGCGTCCAGGAAGGTACGCCACTGGTGTACGACGGCGTCATGTTCTTCCCGAACCCCAGTGACGTCATTCAGGCCATGGACGGGGCCACGGGCGAATTGCTATGGGAGTACGCCCGGTCCCTGCCTACGGATCTCAACGTGTATTTTCCCGTGCCGGGCATCAACCGGAACCTGGCGATCTACGAGAACAAGATCATCAATACCAGCGCGGATGACTACCTTTTCGCTCTCGACGTGGCCACGGGCGAACTGGTGTGGGAGCACCTGATCATGGACTACCGGGCCGGTGCGCAACACACCTCGGGCCCGATCATCGGCGACGGCAAGATCATTTCGGGGCGAGGCTGCGAACCCGAGGGTGGTCCGGACGCCTGCGTCATCATGGCGCATGACGGTTCGAGCGGCGAGGAGCTTTGGCGCACGCGGACCATTCCGGCCCCCGGCGAGCCCGGCGGAGATTCATGGGGTGACGTGCCGTACGAGGGGCGCTGGCACGTCGGAACCTGGATGGTGCCGAGCTACGATCCGGAACTTGAGCGCGTATTCATCGGCACCTCGGTCACCTCTCCGGCGCCCAAGTTCATGCTTTCCGGCAACGAATACCAGTACCTGTATCACAACTCCACCCTGGCGCTCGATGCCGTCAGCGGCGATATCGTCTGGTACTACCAGCACCTCGTGGATCACTGGGACCTGGACCATCCATTCGAACGGCTGCTGGTGGATACCGTGGTGGCGCCGGATCCCGACGCGGTCAGTTGGATAAACCCCGAACTGCAGCCCGGCGAAGTCCGCAGGGTGGTGACCGGCATCCCCGGAAAGACCGGGATTGTCTATACGCTCGATCGCGAAACGGGCGAGTTTCTCTGGGCAACTCCCACGGTCGCGCAAACCGTGGTCGAGACGATTGACGGCGCGACCGGCGCCGTACGCGTCGCCGAGGATATGCTCTTCACCGGAGCGGAACAGACACGGTACGTCTGCCCGACGCCAAACGGCGGCAAGAACTGGCCCGCCGGCGCCTACAGCCCCACGACCAACGCCATGTACATGCCGCTTCAGAACACGTGCATGAGCATAACGTCCACGGCGGAAGAGCCCAGCCTGGACGATCTCTACGCCATCGACACCGCCCGGGAGATCACTCCCGGAGAGGACAACGTCGGCACGATTCACGCCATTTCCGCCGAAACCGGCGTGACGTCCTGGATCTACGAACAGCCCGCCGGTGTCGCCTCGCTGATCGTCACCGACGGTGGCCTGGTCTTCGCCGGCGACGCGGCCGGGCGGTTCAGGGCGCTGGACCAGATGACGGGCGAGGTGCTGTGGGAGACGGACCTGGGTGCGCAGGTCACGGGCTACCCGGCAACCTACGCGGTGGACGGCAAGCAGTATGTGGCCGTCAGTACCGGCGGCTCCCTCACCCTGATGGGACTCAATCAGCTCGTGTCCGAGGACTTTCGGGCCGGTACCGACACCAACCTGTTTGTCTTCGCATTGCCCGATTGATTTCAGAATTGATCATCCCAGGAACGAGCCAGCGGAGTATCGGCTGTGCGTGATTTCGTGTTCAGCATGTCGCCCATGCGTGTTCTGTTCGGCGCGGGAAGCCGGCATCGGCTCGACGAGGAACTGGCGAGCCTGGGAGCGAATCGGGCACTGCTCATCGCGGACCCGGCGCACCTGCAGTTGGCGCAGGAACTGGCGGGGCAGTTGGGCACCCGGTGCGCCGGTATCTTTGACGGCGTCGTTCAGCACGTTCCCATGGAAGTCGCACAAGCGGGCAGGGCGAAGGTTCGGGAACTGCAGGCGGACTGCTGCGTCACGATAGGCGGCGGATCGTCCACCGGTCTCGGCAAGGCCATCGCCATGGAGATTGACTTGCCCCTCGTGGCCGTGCCCACCACCTTCGCCGGTTCGGAAATGACACCCATCTGGGGGCTCACCGAAGGCGGCCTCAAGCGCACCGGAAGGGACCCGAGGGTGCTGCCGAAGGTCACTCTCTACGACCCGGAACTGACGGTCACGCTGCCCCCCGCCGTCGCCGGGCCCAGCGGCATGAATGCCATCGCTCACTGCGTAGAAGCGCTGTACGCACAGAACGCCAACCCGATCATGTCGCTGCTGGCCGAGGAGGGCGTACGCGCGCTGGCCGAGTCGCTGCCCCCGGTAGTGGCTGCGCCTGACGATCTGGAAAATCATGGCAAGGCCCTGTACGGCGCCTGGCTGGCGGGACTGGTGCTCGGCTCGGTCGGCATGGCATTGCACCACAAGCTGTGCCATGTGCTGGGCGGAACCTTCAATACGCCCCATGCCGAAACCCACGCGCTCATCCTTCCATACGCCGGTGCCTACAATCTTGTGGCAGCGCCGGATGCGAAGCGGCGATTGGCGTCGGCGCTGGGAACGGCGCAGGTCGCTTGCGCCCTGCGCGAACTGTCACTGGCGGTCGGGGCCCCGGCCACGCTAGGGGACCTGGGATTGAGCACTTCGGATCTTGAAACCGCCGCCGATCTGGCGACCCGGGCGCCCTACTACAATCCTCGGGAAGTGACCCGGGAGGGGGTCCACCAGCTCCTGCTGGACGCTTTCCACGGCGTGATGCCCCGCTAAAATGACTCGATAACACACAGGGAGTGATTACAAAATGATTGCAGTGATTGGAGCCACGGGAAACACCGGCAGCGCAACTGTCAGGGAACTGATGTCGCTGGGCGAGGACCCGCTGTGCATCGTCCGCGATGCTGCGAAGGCCGAACGGGTGCTCGGTGCCGAAGCGAGAATCGCGGTCGCGGAGATCACCGACCGGGCGGCTCTGGAGAAAGCGCTTTCCGGAATCCGGAACCTGTTCGTGGTGACCGGCCACAACCCGCAATCGGGCGAGCAGCAGATCAACATTCTCGAAGCGGCGAAAGCCGCTGGCGTGGAGTTTTTTGTGAAGGTGTCCGGTGGCCGCGATGTCGTCGGGCCCGAGGTCGAATCGATCGTCGGCCGCGGGCATCATGCGGTCGAGCAGGCCATGCGCAACAGCGGGCTTGCATGGTGCATATTGAGCCCGGGGTTGTTCATGCAGAACATGCTGGCGCAGGCGCCGTCCATCAAGGACGACGGCAAGATCGTGCAGCCCTTTCCGGAGGACTTTCCGATCGCGTTCATCGACGTTCGGGATACCGGGGCGCTTGGAGCGCGGGTGCTCCTGGATCCGGCACAGCACTCAGGCAAGGTTCATGTTTTCACCGGAGTCAAAACGAATTTTGCGGCCTTCGCAGACGATTTCTCGGAGGTACTGGGCAAGCCGGTCAGCTACGTCGGCGTCATGATCGAGCAGGCCGAAGCGGCGATGAAATCGCGTGGAATGCCGGACTGGCTCGTCGCGCACCTGGTAGCTATCGCTCGTGCCGGGAACGCGGGCGCGTTCTCGAATGAAAACACCCGGCCGATCCGGGACATCGTCGGCCGCGAGCCGATCACGACCCGACAGTTTGTCGAAGCGTACAGGGACGCGTTCGGCTGATTCGCCCCGAATCAAGGGCCTCGCGGCGCGCCAGCCACTTGCTGAAGCACTATGAGGCGTGCATAGCGACGACGCCGCAGCAGATCGCCCAGAACAGGCAGTACTCGTAACCGCCGATATTCCACAGCCACTTGCCTGTGACCTTCCAGACGGCCGCGGCCGCCACGAGGAGGTGCACGGCGGCGATCGTACCGGCGACTGCGGTGTAGACGCCGAAGATCAGCCCAATCGTAAGCACGATTTCGATCACGCAGGAAAGATACATCCATGACTTCGCTGGCTTGAACCCCGCCGCCTTGAAGAAGCCCAGAGCCTCGGGGACGAAGAATTTCGCGTAGATATGCGGGATGAAAAAAGCTCCGCAAATAATGCGAAGGATGTTGAACTCGTTCATCAAATTGAAGTTTTGGGCAAGCGCTGACATTGGTTCTCTCCTGAACTCTTGTTGACCAGTGTGTCTTCCTGTCTACGTTGTGTAGCGTGCAGGGCGCATCGGATGCGAGAGTATAATCGTGCCTTCCAGTTTATGGCATCGTTTCGTTCCCACCTGTTGTTCGTCGGTTTGCCCGGACCGGCCAGCGCGGGTCACGGCGTGAACGCGCCTCGGTCGGTTTCTTCCAGTACCGAAAGCAGCCGGCCGATCATCGTACCGCCCAGGTCCTCAGGACGTTGCAACTCGATGGCCCGGCTGTAGTAGCGAGTGACATCGTGGCCGATTCCGATGGCCAACAACTGAATCGGAGAGACATTCTCGATCCAGCCGATGACCGAGTGAAGGTGGCGTTCCAGGTACTCGTTGTCGTTGGCGGCCATGGTGGAGTCATCGACCGGTGCACCGTCGGAAATCACCATTAGAATGCGGCGCGGTTCCGGGCGCGCCAGAAGCCGTTGGTGGGCCCACAGCAGCGCCTCACCATCGATGTTTTCCTTCAGCAGGTCTTCGCTCAGCATCAGGCCGAGGTTTCGCCGGGCCCGCCGCCATGGCACCTCGGCGCGCTTGTAGATGATATGGCGCAATTCATTGAGCCGCCCGGGTTGCGCTGGTCTTCCAGCCGACAACCAGCCGTTTCGCGCCCGTCCGCCGCGCCAACGCCGCGTAGTGAATCCGAGAATCTCGGATTTGACCCCGCACCGCTCCAGCGTCTTGCCGAGAATTTCCGCACAGATCGCCGCCATGGTGATGGGCTCGCCGCGCATTGAACCGGAGTTGTCGATCAACAGCGTGACCGCCGTATCGATGAACCGGGTTTCGGTCTCCCGCTTGAAGGCAAGTGATTCCAGCGGATTGACGATCACCCGGGTCAGGCGGCTCGCATCCAGCAGGCCTTCCTCGAGGTCGAACTGCCACTCCCGAGTCTGGCGGGCCATCAGGTAGCGTTGCAGCCGGTGCGCCTGGCGCGTGACCGCATAGAGTTCGCCCGGGATGTTGGCGTCCAGTTGCTGGCGCAGTTGCGCAAGCCGGCCCGGGTCGCACAGGTCGCTCGCGTCCACGACCTCATCGAATTCCGTGGTATGAACCCGATAGGCGGCAGGATCGTCAGCGGTATCGTCTTCCGGCAGGCGTTTTTCTACCACCCGCCGTTTCTTTCGCACCAGATCGCCGCGAGTCGGATCCCACCGCGGCACGTCGTCCGGGCGAACGCGCTTTCCACTACGGTCGTCGGTTGCCGGTTCCGGCCGGCTGGACTCGTCTCGCCTGAATTGCGGCTCGCCCCTGGCGAGTTGCAGCGCTTCGATGAGTTGGGCCGCCCGAGCCGCGAAAGTCGCCTGATCGTGACATACCGGCGCCAAGGCATCGATACGCTCGAAGATGCGCGAATCCATCCATTCCGGATTACCGTCTTCCACCGCCTCCGATGCAGCATGAGGCAAGGGAGCGCCGAGACGATGTCTGGCGACAAGAACGACCGCTTCGATGCGATTGTCGCGCAGCGACTCCGGGAGTCGGTGCAGGCCCGCGTCGCGTAACCGCCAGTCCTGCAGCGTGCGGATATTCTCCGCAACGCCCGACATGTGCCGGCTGCCCACGGCCTCGACGCGGCATTGCTCCAGCATGGAATAAAGCTTGCCGGCCATCTTGCCGGCAGGCGCGCTGGATTCGTAGAGCCGCGAGTCGCTATGACTCGACCGAAGCGCCAGCGCGTCCAGACGGCCGCGGAACAGGCTGTATGGCTCTGCCGGAGCATCGGCACCGGGCGCGGGCAGGCTGATCGTGGCACCGCGCACGCGCATGCGTTTGCCCTGCAGCACGACATGCATGGCGTTATTCCTGCCCAGTGCCCGAAGCGCCGCCGCCGACACCTGTTCGACGAGGCTGTTCAGCACCACGGACTGTTCAGTCATCCGGGGAGAGCAGGGCGACCGACTGGGGCAGTTCCACTCCGAAGCAGCGCTGATAGTACTCGGCCACGGTGGGCTGCTCGGCCTCGTCGCACTTGTTGAGGAAGGTCAGGCAGAAAGCGCGCTCGGTATCCCCGAAGATTTCCGCGTTCTCGGCCCAGTTGATGACCGTTCGCGGCGACATGACGGTAGACAGGTCGCCGGCGACGAACCCCTGGCGCGTCAGGTTAGCCAGCGCCACCATTTGACCCACCGTCTGCTGGCCGGCGGGACTCGCATACGACGGTACGCGTGCCGTGACGATGGCCGCTTCGGCGTCGGGTTCCAGGTAGTTCAGGGTCACGACGATGTTCCATCGGTCCAACTGACCCTGGTTGATCGGTTGCGTGCCCTGATAGAGGCCGGTGGCGTCGCCCAGACCGATGGTGTTTGCGGTCGCGAACAGGCGAAACCAGGGGTGTGGATGTATCACCCGGCTCTGATCCAGCAGGGTGAGCTTGCCTTCGACCTCGAGGACACGGTGAATGACGAACATGACGTCGGGGCGGCCAGCGTCGTATTCGTCAAAGATCAGGGCCACGGGGCGCTGTAGCGCCCAGGGGACGATGCCTTCACGAAATTCCGTCACCTGCTTGCCATCGACGATGGCGATCGCGTCCTTGCCGATCAGGTCCAGGCGGCTCACGTGACTGTCGAGGTTGACGCGCACGCAGGGCCAGTTCAGTCGCGCGGCTACCTGTTCAACGTGGGTGGATTTTCCGGTGCCGTGATACCCCTGAACCAGCACGCGCCGGTTGTGAACGAATCCGGCCAGCAGGGCCAGGGTGGTATCCCGGTCGAAGCAGTAGGCGGAATCCACATCCGGCACGTGCTCGTCGGCGCGGCTGAAGGCCGGGACCTCCAGATCGCTGTCGATTCCGAAGGTTTCGCGGACCGATACCGTGGTGTCCGGGCGGTCCGGCAGCGGAACGACGGGGATTTGCGGCGCTTTCGAACTCATGATTCCGTACTCGGGCAACCACTTATGATGACCGAATTGGCCACGACTTCAACCGGTACGGGGTCGAGATGGCCGCCCTTGACCGGTCCGTCGACGCAGAATCCGTCCTCAAAGCGGAATATCGCACTGTGGTGGGAACACATGACCCTGCCCGGGCCGCTGATCAGGAACTTCTCCGGCAGGACGTTGAGCGGCAGCCAGAAATGCGGGCATACATTGACGTATCCCCAGGCGCTCGAGCCCATCCGGAACACCGCCATACGGAATTGGTCAGGGCCCTCGCCGAACCTGAACTCCCGCCCGGATCCGTCCGGAATCTGCTCAAGCCCGCACAGGCGCGTACCGGGGCCAGGGGCATTCGGCCGCCGGCGCCAGTCGTCCGGTTGCATGGCTCACCGCGGGTAGTAGGGAGGAATCTTTGCGTCGACGTTGACCCAGACGGATTTTGCATCCGTGTACTCGTGCATGGCCTCGAAACCCATCTCGCGGCCGTAGCCGGAACTGCCCACGCCGCCGAACGGCGAACCGGGATTCACTCGCTTGTAGCAATTCACCCAGACCATGCCCGAGTGCATCGCCCCGGCTATCTTGTGGGCCCTGGAGAGATCCCGGCTCCACAACCCGCCGCCAAGGCCGTACTCCGTGGAATTGGCCAGTTCGATGACGTCCTCGTCGGACGAGAAGGTGTTCACGGAAACGAAGGGACCGAAGACCTCTTCCTGGCAGACCCGGTCCTCGGGTTGCGCCTTGACGACCGTGGGTTCGACGTAGTTGCCGTTGGCAAGCTCGGGGTTGTCGGGGCGCTTGCCGCCGATGAGTATCTCGCCGCCTTCCTGGTAGGTGATGTCGCAGTAGCTCAGGACGGCTTTCTGTTGCGTCGCCGACGTCAGCGGCCCCATCTCCGTTTCCGGGTCCAGCGGGTTGCCCAGCCTGATGGACTTGGCAAGCGTCAGGAATCCGTCCAGGAATTCATCCGCGATGCGCTCGTGCAGCAGCAAACGCGAGCCGGCGATGCAGGCTTGACCCTGGTTGTGAAAGATGGCGAAGGCGCTGCCGTTGATTGCGGCGGGCAGGAAGGCGTCGTCGAATACGATGTTGGCGCCCTTGCCGCCCAACTCCAGTTGCACGCGCTTGAGGTTGCCGGCGGAGTAGTTGACGATCCGCCGTCCCACGCTGGTGGAGCCCGTAAAGGCGAGCTTCTGGACATCCGCGTGCTCGGCGAGATGCTGGCCCGCCGTGCGTCCCGACGCAGGCACGATGTTCACGACTCCCGGCGGAAATCCCGCCTCAGCCATCAGTTCGCCGATCTTCAGCGCCGTCAACGGCGTGACCTGCGCGGGCTTGATGACCACCGTGTTGCCCGCGGCAAGCGCCGGGCCCATCTTCCAGCTTGTAAACATGAGCGGGAAGTTCCAGGGAATGATCTGGCCGACCACGCCCACGGGTTCCCGGGTGACGTAGTTCAGAAAACCGGGCTCCACCGGCACGACGCTGCCCTGGACCTTGTCCGCCATGCCGCCGAAGTAACGGTAGGTGAACGCCGTTCGGGGAACGTCGAGGCCCGTGGTGTCGCGAATGGGGTGGCCGGTATCGAGAGATTCGATTTCCGCCAGTTCTTCGGCGTTGTCCTCGACGAGATCGGCCAGCTTGAGCAGCAACCGGCCGCGCTCGGCCGCCTGCATGTCGCGCCAGGCGGGGAAGGCTCGCTTCGCCGCGGCAACGGCCCTGTCGATATCCGCCACCTGGGCCATGGCCACTTGCGTGATCTCGGAATTGTCGTGGGGATTGAGAACGGTGATGGTGGAGCCGTCTTCGGCATCGACGAAATCGCCGTCAATGAAGAGTTTCGTTTGCAGTGGCATTGGCCTGAACTCGCTGTTTGCAGGGGAAAAAACGGCGGCCATTATACGTCGGGCGCCGCCGGTCAAGCGCGCCCCCGGTCGCGGACGCCGCCCCCTGTCAGAACTCGCCGGACAGGTTGACCGGCAATTCGCCCCGATCGTACATGGCCGGCAATTCCGGATTGCCGTTTTCCCACACCAGCAGCATCGAGCGCTTCTTGGAGTAGCCCTGGTGGCGGATGTCGGCGGGCATGATGGCGACATCGCCGGCCTTCATGATGACCTTGGCTCTCGGTTTGCCGGTCTCCTTGTCCTCGATCTCCCAGTCGATCTGATCGCTCAGTTGTACGAACCATTCCATCCGGTCGTTGCCGTGCTTGACCGGCAGGATGTATTCCTCGGTGGTCGGACAGAACAGGCTCTGCTTCACTATCGAACTCACCGAAGGATTCCAGGTGACGTCGGAACGGGACAGGTAGCCGAACAGGTTGTGGGCATGCACTTCGTCCTCGAATCCCGGTTCGGCGTGAACCTCGGGTTGGTCCTGGGGTACATCATGGAAGGCCCGGTTGACGGGGCGGCCACTCTCGTCGGTGCGCAGCGGAGCATCGCCCGGCAGGCCGGGCATGCGCCGGCAGACTTCGCGTTCCCGGTCGACGGCCTCGTCGTTGTCGCCGTGCTTCTTGCCTATCCACTCCGTGCCGGTTTCGTCGGGTGAGGCAAAGGGGTCGTAGCCTTCATTGGTCCAGTCCCTGAGCAGCGACTTGAAGGTTTCCATCGCCAGCGGGGTCTCGAAAATCTCTTCGTAGTCGAGACCCTGGTCGTGATAGGAGGGGTTGTAGCGACCGGCGAAGAACTTGACGCGGCCATAGAGTTGCTGGGTGCCGAATACGGAATCGAAGTTCAGCCAGCCGTAGAAGAATCCCCAGGCCACGGCGCGCATCACCGCGCGCAGGAACGCGTCGGCCGACAGGGTATGGGAGAGTTGCTGGCCCTTGGCGGTCCAGGTGATATAGGCGAAGTACTCGTCGCGCGCAAACGAGAAGCCGCCCAACTGGAAGCTTCTGTAGCCGGTTTCGTTGCTGACGGGTGATGCGCTTATTTCGATCGGGTTGGCGGCCATTGTTCAGGTCCTCCGGAAAATCTCATTCCAATTTATTGTCTTCAATAGAGTTGGGACAGGTGTATCAAGAGTCGGATCAGGTGTAGCAAATCTCCGCCCATTTCTCAATGGACTCATCGCCCAGGATGGTCTGCATCAGGATGACGCCGACAGCGTCAGGGTCAGGTGCCCTGAACCGGTAGGCGGCTCCTGTGGGAAGCAACGCCTGGTGCCCGCGCCCCAACTTGATCAGGCCCATTTTTCTGCCCTCGGGATCGCCGTCGAGTTTTATGGCGCCTTCCTTGTCGGGCGGGGCAAGGCTGTGCGGATCATCCAGTTTGACCAGGTCCAGTTCGACCTTTCCGTCCATGACCAGCGCGAACTCGTCGTGGGATGCGGTGTACCAGTCCGAGGTGCCCTCGGCGCGGATCGTCTCAAGCACATATTCCAGATTCTTGCCGACCACCACCCGCTCGTATGGGGCGGACGTCGAAGCGACGTCGAAAATGTTCGAGAATGCGTAATTCCTGCGCTCATCGTCGATGATCTCGATCTCGCCCTTGGTAAAGTCCTTGAGCGAGCCGAAAATCGTTCGGAACTCCGTCATGGCCATATGCGTTTGTCCTCCTTAACGCGTGCTCCTGAAATCCGACGGGCCTCCAGCGGCCGGTCTGCAACTCCCGGAATGCCGTCGATTTCGAACCGCAAAGTCTAGCAGCCCGTGGCAAAAGTCCCGCGGCATTCGACCGACGATTCATCCCGGCTGACT
>LXNI01001685.1_pt1 | contig 17913 bp, 17 predicted proteins | sample 809091 | NCBI WGS metagenome assembly LXNI01 (sample SAMN04870527, study PRJNA318959) | sponge metagenome | biome: 01000161; feature: marine sponge reef; material: water | host: Sarcotragus foetidus | place: Greece: Milos, Mediterranean Sea | collected 2013-05-29 | depth 5-7 m | reverse complement strand
AAACAGTGATTTTATACGTCCAGAGCGTCTTTGGCCGGGCGCGCTAGAGGTCTCCTCTGAATGCTCTTGCGAAGCCGTCATGCTGCGATCTGGCAATCTTTTCCTGCTCGGCTTGCAGGTAAGCTCGATCCTTTCTCTCTATACGTATTATGTCGTCCCGGCCCTTGGAGGCCATGAACTGTGTTCCGACCGTTTCTTTTGAAATTATTTCAAGTATTGGCGGGTAGTTTTTGTGTCCGATGAATATGGAGTGTATGCAGACGCCTATGCTCTTTGCGCGCTCTCTCTGGGCTTCGACATTTGGGTCGCCGGAAGTTGGAATTCCGTCGGTTATAAAGAGTATGTGCTTGTTTCTAAGCCCTCTGCCTCGGAACTCCTTAAGCGCATCTCCCAGCGCTTCTTCGTAATTGGTGTTGCCGGAGCAGTCTGTTTTCTCCGCCAGACCTTCTATCCATCTGTAGTCCCGGGTGAAAAAGCGGGAGTTTTTCACATGTTTCCTTGAGCGGTGGTTAAATTCAAGATAGCCGATTCTCATCCTCTTTTTTCTCGCAAGCTCTATTACTCCCTTCACGACGGATGAAGACCACTCGCTGTATACTCCCATCATCGAAGTGCTTACGTCCCTGAGAATGGCTATTTCTCCCCCGAGCGTCTCTTTTTCGCGAAGGTGAACGCGCGGGAGCTTGGGAGAAGTATGCTGAGACCATATAAACGCCTCGACGGGGTCTATATCTTCAATCTCGTCAAAGGAAGACATGCGCTTCCATTTCCTCGGAGAGCCTCCCGGGTGGGAGGTTTTCTTGGCCATGCTTTTCTGGAAGTTGCCCTCAAGCACTCTCATGATGCGTTTTATGTTCTCGGCAGTTTCCGAATTCCCCCTTCCCGGGATTACCGTTTCATCATCCTCTCCTGCCTTGGAGGATTTGCTGCTCATATAGGCGCGGGCGGATTTGTCCTCTCTTTCCGTATTTCCACTGTCCTGTGGATTCCCCGTGGGGTCGCTTGGAACGTCCTGGCCCTCTGGAGGAGCCATTTCGTTCTGGTTGTTATCAAGGTTCTGTTTTAGATCCTTGAGCGCGTCGAAGAAGGTTTTCTGGGCCTCAGCAAGCGGGTTCTCGGTTTCCTTGTCCGCTTCCTCATCAGGGATTTCCCCTTTGGGTTCCTGGGAGAAATCCTGATCGAATTCCGAATCAGGCATCTGATCCGGGTCCGGTGTCAGCTTGTCATCTGGCTTTTTTTTTTATCCTGAACGATATTCCGAAGAATACTGTCCATCTGTTCGTAAACGTCGGGAGGAACCCGGAAGGCGGTCATGTATCTTAAAACGTCAAGGTCTTCTCTTGAGCATACTTCTCTTTCGTTCAGAAGCGCGTGGGAGCGGATAAGCTTGAGCGCTTTTACGAAAAAAGTTCTGTCGGAAATGAGGGAATTAGTTTCGTTAAGCCCGAAATCCTCAATCATTATGGTTGTAAAATTCGCAAGACCTTCTTGCACATCGGGCGGAATCTGTATCTTTTCGAGGCTCTTGTAGCTTTTGTCAAAAAGTTTTTTGCTCACCCTTTTCGGTATTTTTTCTTCAAACGGCTTTTCGGCGTAAAGCTCGATAACCTTTCTGGCTTCATCCCATTTTCTTCCGTAGGAAATTCCCAGGGCCTTTACTTGGAGAATGAACCGATCGAGGTTGGCCGGATCAAGTGGTTCGTTGTAGTACTCGTCCGCCGTGGGGTTGCTTGTCGCTATCGCGGTCAGAAGTGGGATGGGTTCGTTAAAGAATTTTCTTTCGTTGAGTATTCGAAGAAGTATGTTGAGTGATTCACCGGGCGCGCGCGATATGTCGTCTAGAAGGCAGATCTCAGACGTCAGTATGCCGCCCTTTATGATATCCTGCTTTATCCTTTCTCCGAGTTCGGTCTCTTCCTTCACTATGGTGAGATCTCCGACAAGTTCTGAGAGCCTGGTGTCTCTGTGAAGCTGGTAGAAAAAGAAATTGAGCTGGGCCGCCTTGGAAACAATCTCCGAAAGCATGGTCTTCGCCGTGCCCGGAGGGCCTTCAATGTAAATGTGTTCTCTTGAGATTATTCCGAGAAGAAGGGCGGTCTTTACTTCGTCGTGCCCGACGACATGCTTGTCCATTTCTTCCCGAAGGGACGCAAAAGGGTTAGCCGGGTTCATTCATCCACTCCTGAAAAAGGCAATGAGCGTTATTATTACATAAAGGGATATTTTTTTCAATCTGTTTCGGCGTGTGCGAATACCGGGGTTTTCAACATAGTCTCCGTAAGAAAAACTATAGGAGAACTTTTTCCTGGAGCTTCAGATTAAATTTCTGCGGCTCCAAAAGCCGTTAAAGAAGAAAATATCTTCTGGAATCAACCCGATAAGGTCTGCAAAGCAAATGACCGAAAACGGTTCAGAAGTACACGGCCGCTTTTACTGAAAAACCGGTTTCGCTTCCGTCAAGCGACATGGGAACCTTGACATCCTCCTCCGAGAAAGTTCCTCGGTTTTCTTTTCCGTACTGGGTGTAGCGTATCTCCCCCCGGATTCCTATCTTATCTCCGATCATCTTTTCAAGACCTGCTCCGACTGTCCATCCGTAGAAAGTTTCGTCATGGGAATCCGTGCCTGAATCGAACTCGCTTGGCCCGCAAAGCTCGCGGGGATTCAAGCAGCCGTTGTAATCAGCCTTTAACTCCCCGTCCATGCGGCGTACGCCGCCAAGAGCGTAAATACCGGCGCCAGGGCCCACAAGCGAAACAAGAAACGGGGGACTTGTCCCGAACATCAGCGTCACTCCGTAACTGTTTTTCCTCTCAAAGCTCCACTCATCGGGCCAGGCCTCTCCATGCTGGTTCCGGCCCTCGGATTCTCCGTCTCCTGGAAGTGTCCCGCTCGTGGTGCCGCCGTGGAACTGACCGTCAATCTCGACGCCTAAGTAGAATGTGTCGCTTGGATCAAGATTAAGTCTGTAGCCGACAAAAAGCCCGCCTCCAAAACCCGTTTTGCTTGCAGAATCACTGGTGTTGTAAATGTTTCCACTCTGCAAATAATCGTTTGGCACGTTTCTGCTGTCAACGGTTTTCGCGTGTTCCATGCTCGCACGCTCAATCCCGGCTGAAACTCCGATGTAAAAACTGCCGCTCTGGGCAGCCGCATTGCCGGAAACACCGAAAATCATTCCTAAGGCAACCGCAAAGACCCAAAAACTCATCTTCTGATTTTTAAGCATTCTGATCATGGTTTTTTCTCCCGATAAGTTTTTAATTATGAGGTTAAATCCGTACGTGGGTCAGAGCCTGGAGCTTTTTATCTTTAGTATTTATAGCTTGAAGGATGTGCTTTGTAAAATGAATAGTTTAATGGCCACGGGAGCTTTCTGATTTGTTCTCTGCGCGACCAACTCCGTTTGTGGGAAAAGAGGATATTACGGTTATAATCTGCCTGCGAAGGCAGTTTTTCAGTGTCTAACGGACTTTTTATTTCCGGGACCGGACCTATGGACGCGGAGAGGATATTTTACGGTATAGACGAAGTAAAAAAGAGAAAACACCCGCGCAGGTTTATCCTGGTAGCGGCTGTTCTCGCACTTGGTCTTGGGGCTTTTAAGTTCGGGTTTTATCCCGAGCGGTGGTTCTGGCAAAGCGACGATATTTCCCGGAAACTGATCGTTAGAAACACTGAATCCCAATGGATAACCACCAAGAAAGGCTATCTTTTCTTTGTCCGCGGGGAGATCATGAACGAAAGTGATGTGCCCGTTAGCTACATAAAGCTCAGAAGCAGTTTTCAGGTGTCGGGACGGACAGTCTACGCTCAGGACTTTTATTCCGGCAACACTCTTTCGATGCGGGACCTCAGAAATGCCGATACGGATCATCCTCTTCAGAAACTGAGCAGAAAAAGCGGGGACGACCTCTCGGTGTTTACCGAAACAGAGGCCTCGGCCAATTTCAACATAAAGCCCGGCAACACTGTTTTCTTCAACACTTTCTACCTTTCCGTGAACAAAATACTTGGTCTTAAGTATCAGATCGAGATTACAGATTTCGAAGTGATGTCCGAGGGCTAGGGGGAGACGATTTCACTCTGTGAGCCTCTCGCCCTGACAGTGCCAAGTGCTGTCGTTACGGTCCTGCAGTTTTTCCCGGTTCGCCGCCGACACCGAGACGTAGTAGTTCTCGACGGCGGTGAGCTGCACGGCAAACCAGCCGGTATCGCCCGCGTGGCAAAAGGCGCTTTTGCCTGTGCCTCCGCATCCCAGGCCCGTATTGTCAAAACATTTTTCTTTGCCTGGAATTGTTTTCTCCATCTATCATGCCTGCTTTGGCAAAAACTAAGAGTTTTAATTCGAAATGCGTTGTCCCGTCTTACTGACGGCCTTGGTAGCTGTCCGACAATAATGATTCATTATTAATATAACATTGAAAATTTGACTTAAATTGCTTTACTAAGCCATTTTTAGTAAACTATAACCCCTTTATAGAATAATCCGGTGGGTAACTAATGAAATCTACGCGAATAAAAATAAGCATAAGTCAAGACGGCTCACTTTCCAAAGAATCCGTCGATACTGTTGATTTTCAGTTTCCGGTCATTCCGAGAAAGCTTCTCAAGTCCATGGGGTTTGAGAAAGTGGATGATACCACTTATGTGGGTATCGTGTCCGTTTTTCTGAATCTTCTGGACAAGGAGCAGGAACTAGAAATCGAACTCGGAGTGGAGGCTTCCGACGCGAGAAAGAAGATCTTGGATCTTTTTGCTAAAGGTTTTCGAAGCATGAGCGGAGGCGAGACCCCTAGCGATAAGGAAAAAGCGAAACCCGCCCCAAAAACAAGAAAACCCAGGGCAAGGAAGGTTGCCGCCACAAAGAAGGCTGGCTAGCTGCTATGCAGGATTTTGTTTTTGAAGAAGCGCTTACCTTTGATGACGTAATACTTTCTCCCTGCTACTCCGAAGTTCTTCCGAGCGAAGTTGATGTCTCGGTGCCCCTTACAAAGCATATAGCCCTTAATATCCCCATACTGAGTGCGGCCATGGATACCGTAACCGAGTTTCGGACATCAATTGCCATGGCGCAAGAGGGCGGTATAGGGATAATCCACAGAAACCTCTCTATTCCGGCACAAGCGGGCGAGGTTGAGAGGGTAAAAAAATACGAAAGCGGGATGATAGTGAATCCCCTGACCGTGCGTCCGGGGACCAAGGTCAGCGAAGCACTTGAGATAATGGTTGAAAACGACATCTCCGGTCTTCCCGTCGTGAAGCCCAATAACACCCTTCACGGAATAATCACCAACAGGGACATAAGGTTCGAAAAGAACATGGACCTTAAAATCGACAAGGTTATGACTCCCAGAAAGAATCTTGTCACCGTTAAAGAAGGCACCACTCTTCTTGAAGCCAAGGAGCTTCTTCATAAGTTCAAGATAGAAAAGCTTCCGGTCGTCGATGACAGTTTCAAGCTCCGAGGCCTTATAACAATGAAGGACATAGAAAAAATAGAGAAATTCCCCAAGGCGTCTAAAGACGCGATGGGGAGGCTTCTCGTGGGAGCTGCAGTCGGGGTTGACAAGCACAGCCAGGAGCGGGTGGACGAGCTTGTTGCGGCGGGCTGTGACGTAATAGTGGTGGATACCGCCCACGGACATTCGAAAAGGGTACTAGACAACTTGGCCCGCATAAAAAAGAAATACCCCGATATAGATCTGGTGGCCGGAAACATAGCAACTTCTGAGGCCGCCGAGGATCTTATAAAAGCAGGTGCGGATTGTCTTAAGGTCGGCGTCGGCCCCGGATCGATATGCACGACACGCGTGATAGCCGGCATAGGTGTGCCGCAGATAACCGCCATAAGAAAAGTCTGTTCCGTAGCGAAACAACATGACATACCCGTAATAGCCGATGGAGGAATAAAGTACTCTGGGGATATAACCAAGGCACTTGCAGCCGGAGCGGATTCCGTAATGGTGGGAAACCTGCTTGCCGGGTCGGATGAAGCTCCCGGGGAAGTTGTCCTCTACCAGGGGAGAACTTACAAGGTGTACCGTGGCATGGGTTCTATTGAGGCGATGAGGGCTGGGAGCAGGGATCGCTACGCTCAGGACAATGAGATGATGGAGGAGGCTAAGCTTGTTCCCGAAGGGATAGAGGGCAGGGTTCCTTACAGGGGCAACATAGGGGCCATAATTTATCAGCTGGTCGGCGGGCTTCGTGCGGGAATGGGCTACACGGGTTCTGCGACGATAAAGGAACTTCAGGAAAAGGCGAAGTTCGTAAAGCTTACCAACGCCGGGCTTCAGGAAAGTCACGTTCACGATATCGTAATTACCAAGGAATCTCCCAACTACAGGATCGGGTGATAACATAACGGTTTTCTTGTCTTGTAAAGTCAGCCTCAAAAAGATCGATTTACCCTTCAGGGTTCTTCGAATTTCACCGCAACGGGAGAGACGGCCATAAAATGCGGGAAAAAGTTCTAGTTCTTGATTTCGGTTCCCAGTATACGCAGCTGATCGCCAGGCGCACCAGAGAACTCGGGGTCTATTCCGAGATAAAACCCTACAACACTAAAGCGGATGAAATAAGCAAAGAGCCTCCGGGGGCGATAATACTTTCCGGAGGGCCCTCAAGCGTCTGGGAGGACGGTTCTCCAAGAGTGGAGGGAGAGATACTGTCTTTGGGGATACCGGTTCTGGGTATCTGTTACGGGCTCCAGGTGCTTGTTTTTCAGCTCGGGGGAGAAGTTGAGCACTCTCGAAAAAGGGAATACGGTCCAGCAGTTTTGAACTTACTGACGGAGGATCCGCTTTTTTCCGGCGTGGCGAAGACTTCGGGCGTCTGGATGTCTCACGGCGACAGGGTCCTGAGAGTGCCGGAGGGGTTTTCGGCGATAGCTGATACCGAGAACACTGAGTGCGCGGCGGTGAGAAACGCAAGCGGAAACATCTACGGGGTACAGTTCCATCCGGAGGTTGTGCATACGGAATTCGGAACCCGGATACTTTCCAATTTTCTTTTCCAGGTGGCGGGTCTCGGCGGAAACTGGACTGCAGGCTCCTTCATAGAACATTCGATACACGAGATAAGAGAAAGAGTCGGGGACGGCAAGATCATATGCGGGCTCTCGGGAGGAGTAGATTCCTCGGTTGCGGCAGCCCTTATTAACGAAGCGGTGGGCCGCAGGCTTTACTGTATTTTTGTTGACACGGGGTGTATGAGGCTTGATGAGGCGGAGGAGGTCTGCGACGCTTTTTCCGAGTTTGAGATGAACTTCATTCACGTGGATGCCTCTGAGAGGTTTCTCTCTTGCCTTGAGGGCGTTGAGGATCCTGAGACGAAAAGAAAGATTATGGGCGAGCAGTTCGTGAGGGTGTTTGAAGAGGAGGCCGAGAAGATATCCGGCGTCCGTTTCCTTGCCCAGGGAACCCTTTATCCTGACGTGATCGAGAGCGTGAGTGTGAAAGGCCCCTCGGCTGTGATAAAGTCCCACCATAACGTCGGGGGACTTCCGGAAAAAATGAACCTTGAGATAGTCGAGCCCCTTCGGGAACTTTTTAAAGACGAGGTGAGAAGCGTTGGAGAGAAACTGGGGCTTCTGTCTTCTCTCATAGGCCGCCACCCCTTTCCCGGTCCCGGTCTTGCGATCAGGATAATGGGAGAAGTCACGCGCGAGAGACTTTCAATACTGAGGCATGCCGACAGCATTTTTATCGACGAGCTTAAAAAATCTGGCGCCTACGATGATATATGGCAGGCTTTCTGTGTTTTTATCCCCGTAAAGACAGTGGGGGTGATGGGTGATGAGCGAACCTATGAAAATGTCTGTGCGCTGAGAGCCGTGAGCAGTACGGACGGGATGACCGCCGACTGGTCGAAGATGCCCTACGATTTGCTCGGGAAGATTTCGGTAAGGATAATAAACGAGGTAAAGGGGATAAACCGGGTGGTGTACGATATATCCACAAAGCCTCCCGGCACCATAGAGTGGCAGTGACGTTTAGCTGACTCTCTTTTTGAATATGGCGAACTCACCCGTAATGGTGGCGAGTTCCCAGCCTTCTGTGCCAAGTGAAACGAGGGAATCCTCAAGGCTTCCCCTGGCACTCTCCCTTCGCGAATCAGCCTCTTCCTTGTAGACAGCTATATTATGGTCCTGAGGCCTTTTAACTAGCACGTCGGTCGAAACTACCTTGTATTCCCAGTGTCCCATTACTCTTCTTGCTCTCCGGTTTCCTCTTCTTCGTCTATGATAAGGAATGTTGCCTTATCACTTACATCAGGCAGGGATTTTATGTGTTTTTCGTAATCCTTCTTGGTGATTTCCCCTTCCTTTACATATCTTTCGTAAATACGCACATCAAAGAATTTTTCATTGTCCTTCATCTTCCGGCCTCCGTGAGAGGAAAATTGTAACCACGGGCGAGGTTTTTTCAAAGGCAAAGACTTTTGGCGGTTATTAACTCTTTCCTTGCGAAAACCAGTTCCATGTTCTGAAAAGTCCTTCGGGCAAGGCCAGCTGCGCACTCCATCCGAGTTTCTCGGCCGCCAGTGAGCAGTCAAGACTTATTCTTCTTACTTCCCCGAGGCGCTCTTTTTCATGGACAATTTTGAATTCGATTTTCGTTACCTCACCGAGAATGCGCACTATGTGGTTTACGGAGCTCTCTATTGACGTTCCTATGTTGAAGGTTCCCTCTTCTTTTAGACTGGCAGCAAGCAGATTTGCCTGGGAGACGTCAGAGACATGCACGTAATCCCTCGTCTGTTCTCCGTCTCCGAATATGAGGCAGGGTTTTCCGTCGATTATGTTCTCACAGAAAATCCCTACAACTCCGGCTTCTCCCTCGGGGTTCTGCCTTTCTCCGTACACGTTTGCGTATCTTAGAATCACGTGCCCGAAACCGTGGTTCTTCGAGTGGTACCTTATGTAATTTTCCGTGGCGAGTTTCGAGATGCCATAAGGGGACAGAGGAAGGGCCGGGGTCGACTCGTCTGCGGGAAGGCTGTCCGACTCTCCGTAAAGGGCGCCTCCTGTGGATGAGAAAATGAATTTCTCGGTTTTGTGTTCCGCGCAGAGCCTCAGAACATTAAGGGAACCGCCTATGTTTACCTCGGCGTCGAAACGAGGGTCTTCGACTGAATCTCTTACGTTTATCTGCGCAGCGTGATGATTGACAACTTGGGGGTGGAATTGACGAAACGCTTTTTCGAGTTCGGCTGAGTCCCTTACATCGCACTTGATGAATTCAGCTTCGGGGGGGATGTTGTCCTCAGACCCAGTCGAGAGGTTGTCAATTACGAGAACCTCATGCCCCTCGGAAATATAGGCTTCGCATACCCAGGAACCTATGAAACCCGCTCCGCCTGTGACTATTATTCTCACTCTTTCTCCTTCCGGATGCCGTGAAATAATAGTTTTCCTCTGGGATTTTGTCAAAAAGCGGGTTCGGTATGAACTGGTTCGTTTAAATCATTCTAAGTTATGATCTGCCGTTTCGTGGCATTCCAATTATCAGTTTTCCCTGGGAGACAGCGCACCAGTATCACTAGAGTGGGAGGCTTCGGTTTATCCGGTTTTTTAGTTATACTCCCCTCGGAACCGGTTTTTCTCCGTTGGAGTAAAGGTATTTGTTGTTCCGGGAATTCTTGAGCCTTTCATCAAAGGGCCAGATAGTAAAAACCGGGCTTGATTCGCTATGCTTCTCGCAATTGACGTCGGCAACACCAGCATAATGGTCGGAATATTTTCAGGAGAGGACCTTGTACACAGTTTCAGGATCGATACTGACAGAACCAAAAGTCCTGACGATTACGGAATTATCCTCTTCGGGAAGATGGATGAGAAAGACATATCACCCTCTTCGTTCAGCGGCGCCATACTCTCCTGCGTGGTTACCGAAATGCAGGAGGGGGTGGCGAAATTGGTAGAGAAATATTTTGGTCATCCACCCATAATCGTGGGTTCCGAGACAAGAACGGGAATGCCAATTCGGATTTACAATCCTGAAGAACTCGGGGCCGACAGGATAGCAAACGCCGTTGCGGCTTACCACCGTTTCGGCGGAAGCGTGATAGTGGTTGATCTCGGGACGGCAACTACTTTTGACTGCGTTTCCGAGAAAGGAGAATATCTGGGCGGAGCTATAGTTCCGGGGATCGAGCTTTCCACAGTCGCGCTTTACCATGGAACGTCCAAACTTCCGAAAGTCGATCCCGAAAAACCCGAGCAGGCAATCGGCAAAGACACCGTCGAATGCATACAGTCAGGGCTGTTTTACGGTTACGCCTCGATGATTGACGGGCTTTGCGCAAAACTCAAGGAGGAGATGAGATCTTCACCCGAGATCGTAATCACCGGAGGTTTTGCTGACTCGGTGTCTGAGGAATGCACCTGCACGACACGGGTTGACAAGGATCTTGCTCTCCACGGACTGAGACTGCTCTATGAACTCAACTCTCAGATACTCTGTTAGGAAAATAGTTTCGGAAACCACCTGTTTCGTACTTTCTCTTGAACTCACGGACGGTCGTCGCCACTGGGTTTTTCCAAACGCCGGAGGGATGGATAAAAGGAAGAAGGCTATCGGGATCGAGTTTGAAGAAAACGACCTATGGACTTTTCTCCGCGAGCAGTCCCACTCGGCTAAAGCCGATTTTTCTGTTTCTGGAAGGTATGTTTCGGGGCGTGAGGGTAGTTCCAAGCTCTCTTTTCGTCTCGACGGTTCGTTGCTCCTCCAGGGAAATTACGTTTTGCTTTCTCCAAGCTGGGGACGACGTTCCCGAAGAAAGATGTGGCTTCTCATTCCCTCTTCGGGCAGGGGGCGTGGTCGGCAGTAACGGATTATTTGAGTCCGAGGTCGGTTGATATTCGCGTATGGTTCCCCGTTTCCGGGAGGATTTCAACCCGCTTTTCTGATTCCTGGGGTCTTGGATCATAGAAGATTTCCTTCTCGTTTGCCAAAAACAGTTCTTTCCACAACGCATATCCCTTTCTGTTCATGTGAAGACCGTCTTCGGTGAACAGTTCTTCTCTTATATCTCCGTTTTCATTTAGCATGTGGTCGTAGATGTTTAGGTAAAAGGTGTTTGGTTCTCTTGAGAGAAACTGCTTTATGAGATCGTTTGACGCCTTGATTCTGTCAATAAAATGGAACCTTACGGGACTCGGTTTTATGGAAACAAACGTCATTTTCGTGTGAGGATAGGATTCTCTGAAGCGGTGGTAAAAGTCCAGAAAGAAATTCAGCACCTGTTTTGGGATGCAGCCGTCCCCTATGTCGTTATCGCCCGCATAGAAAACCAGGGATTTAACGTCACCCGGTTTTATAAGCCGCTCGAAATAGTGGAGGCAGTAGGCGATTCTGGCGCCTCCGAAACCAAGATTCACGATGTTGTATTCTGGGAAATCCCTTGCCATGCCTCTCCAGAGGCGGAAACTTGAACTGCCGTAAAATACCGTCGCGTCATTCTTTTTCCCGACATGGCGTCTTTCAATTACCCTCACGTCCTGTTCGAACAGGTTTTTATCGATTGCCGGGAAGTCTTTTTCAACCTGCTCAAAGGTTTTCAGGTTGATCTTTGAGGATTCCACCCGCCTTGCAAGTCCCGCCGCCTCTTCCACGTATGTTCTGTACTCGTTTCCGTATTCCCTGACGAACTCAAAGAGCTTGTCTTTGTTCTCCTTCGGGTTTTTTACGTAATCGGATACCCTGAAGGGCTTTTTTATCACTAGGGAAAACACGTTCTGGTTTATTCTTTTATCAAAGTTCGCAACCGCAACGGGAACGATATACGGTTCAGGCGAGATGGATGCGGCCAGAAGAAAAGCGCCGAGTTTGAACGGACCGGGAGATTGCTCTGTCGTCATGCTGGTTCCCTCAGGACTTATTACTATGTTAAATCCTTTTCTTAGGTGCTCTGTGGCCGTTTCATAGAACCTTTTCCTCCACGCTTTTCTCCGCTCGGGGGTTTCCTGCGAGAGATCAGATTCGTCGGTGTAAACATTTATATGACCGAGTCTTTCGTAGTAATACTCATGTCCGTATTCCTCCGCCCTTGGAACGCGTACGACACGGATCCCGGCTTCGCCGTACTTGGCGTAGAGAACCATTGAGCTTATGAAGTGGGAATCAAGCGTAATCTGAAAGTGGTTGGGGAGGGTGTTATAGGGATGATTAAGCAGATGATTGTATATGAAGATGTGCCCGGGTTCGTCGGGCAGATTCTCCCAGCCTTCGATTACGTAAGGGGTGCTATTGAAGACTCCCGCGAACTGCTTGGCCGCCATGGTTCTTATTTCGCTTGGAGAAAGCGACTTGGGCGCGGCGGTGACGGACTGATAGACGTTTTTTAGTCCCTCGAAAAAGTTGTATTCCTTGTAGATCTTTCCGAGAATATCTAGGCTGAGACGGGACAGTTCCCTCTCAAGGCTATCGCCTTCTTTTTCCAGTCTGAACAGAAGCCGGAAAGCGTCATCAAGGGTAAGCGGGCTGTTTAGCAGGTGGGGAAGTTTATGAATGGGGGAGTTTACGCTTAACTGCATAGAGTTTTGCTCGATAAGGTTGCTTATGGCCAGTATTTCGCGTTCGTATCTCTGTGATATGAGTCCCGCGCGGGCGTTTCGAAGCCGGATCGACACCAGCCACAGGAGCCTTCTGGCAAGAGCCAGCGCCGAGGAAGGATCCTGATAGAGAATCTTATGAAGATTGCGGGCGCTTATGTGATAGATGACCGAATTTCTGCTCGCAACGGCGGTAACGTCGTTTGATCCGGCTGGAGCGGCGCCCATCCATCCGACCATATATCCTGGGAGGTTGATCAGGTGAAGAGCGACGGATTCCTCGATCCCGCCCTGCGAACCGTCGGGGGAGAAGCATAGCACCGCCTTTCCGTAAGCCAGTATGTCTATTCCTCTCGAGGTATCCCCTTGGCTGAATATGGGTTCGTTGTTTAGATAGTATTTTTTCTGGGTCGCTTTCGCCAACTGGCGCAGTGTCTTGTCAGGGAAAACCTCGAAGAAAGGGGATTGTCTCAGAAGCTGAAGCGGGTTGGGAACGGATATGTATTTTCCTTCCTGGGAAAAACCGCCTGTTTTTCCCGCCTCGATGTCCCAGTTGACATTGTTGTATTCCGCAAGCTCGGCCCTCACGTGTTTTAGAAGGTTTATGCTTTTGCCGAGAACGAACAAAAGGAATTCGCGTCCCAGAAGAGGTTCCTGGTCAAAGAATCTTTCAAGGTTCTGGTGACTCCATTTCAGCAGAACGCAGGGTTTTTCGCATGTAATCGTTGTGTAGTAGCGTTTGGGAGAGCGAAAGCCCGACCAGCCTACGGGAGTGAATTTTTCGTCGCTTTTTCCCACCGAGAATTCATCCGTTCTGTCTTCGACGCTGATTGAAAAATTCACCAGGCCTTCTATAAGGAAATAGAAAGAATGGCTCGGTTCGAACTGTTTGGTGAGGACGTAGCGTTCGGGAACTTCTATGAGTTCGCCGATTTTAAGCAGGAAATCGGTTTTGTCTTTCTCGAAATTCGAAACGAACGGAAGTTCATTGAATATCTCTGTTTTTTCCCACATAAAAATAAATCATACCTTTTTTGTCGCCATAATATACTTCGTTGCCCGAAGCCGTGTAACTGCCCGATAGGATAAAGGATTTTTCGCAATTCCGTTGAAAATAATTTATGCTGTTTGGGAAATTTTCAGACCATTTTTTCCAAGGAGGCTCAGGTGATAAAACATATAGTAATGTGGAAACTAAAGGATTCACACGAAGGAATGAGCAAGGATGAATGTATAGCCAAGATCAAGCAGGAATTAGAGGGGCTAAAAAGCGCCATTCCGGAGATAAAGACTATGGAGCTTGGCAAGAATTTTAACGAACTTCCCGTTTCGTTCGATGTTGCCCTCTATTCCGAGTTTGAATCCATGGAAGATCTCGAAATATACCAGAAACACCCCGAGCACGTTAAGGTCGCCCAGTTCATCCGGCAGATAAGAACGGACGTGGCTCTTGCCGACTACGAAACGTAATTTCTAGCCTTTGCTTAAACGGAACTTTTCGGGTTGTTGTCTTGATGAGTCCGTTTTTGATTCAGTCGGCAGTCTCAATCCGAAAATCTGCGGAAAGCAGTCGCCAGTGTTCTTTGAGTTGTTCTTTGTGAGCATGATCCGCGGGCAGGTCACCAAGAGATTTTGGCCAGAGAGAACGCGCTTTATCCAGTGTATCGTCAAGCTGCGGTTTAATGGCTTTCCAAGGAATACCGGCTTTATCGGCCCAGGCTCTGAAATGATCAAAAGTGACTTTGTACCAATTCTTATTTCCACCCAAATTTAACGCATATTCCCTTTCATCACCCATATAAACACGAGTGATCACGATATCGTACGCGAGGGAAAGTTCGGGAGTAACCGTGTCGGGATAGATCAGAGACCAGTTTTTTAAATGCGCATCACCATTGGCCAGAAGAATGTTAGTCAGTAATCGTCGGGCGAATTGCTGGACGTTTTTGAGGCCGTCGCCAGTGTACTGATAGATTATCTTACCTATCTGTCCGTAATTCGGACCGTCGTACTTTTGCCATGAGCACTTAGCCAGAACCTGGGCGAAGTCTTCGGTGTGAATACGTTGTCCATCCTTGCGGTCAAATCTTTGTATGGCAAATGCGAATTCTTCGTCAGGGATGCTTATGGCGGGGAGTTTATCGAGAGCATCCACTTTAACCAGACGGGTATCCGGTATATCAATTCCCGCTTTTTGCGCAAGCCGCATGGCGGTGAATTCATTTAGGGGAACGAGTTTGTGTCTGGTGGACGGGGTTTTGATAATCCAGTCCCCAAGATCTCCAGATTCAGCAATCCTGTAGTGGCCATCCCGTTCCTGCATCGAAAATTTCATTTGTACGCCGGCAAGAGAAAAATGTTTTGCGTCACTTTGGATATCGGCTTTAATGACTTTTGCCTTGGGAGTTAATACGTAGTCGGGAACGTCATCAGGTTCTGTGGCGGTGACGATCAGAGCTCCAGGAAGATCCTGCCCAAGACTGGCGAGCAGTGCGAATTCATTATCAATATGGATTTTCAGGTATTGAGCCAGCAACTCTCTCAATACTCCTTCAGGCAGCAGGTTGGAGAGCACAGGGTGCAGCCGTTGTCTCCTTGGCCAGGGTTTTGCGAGCACCTTTTTTACGTTAGGAAAATCTGGATGCGTTGTCAGAGTGAAGGTTGGCCGCGAACTGTTACCTGTAAACTCGGGCGCAAACGTAAGGGTGTTTCGACCGTCCTTATGGCCCGTCAGATATCCGACCTTTGTTCTGTGCAAGGTGAGTTCTAAAACATGGACTTGTTCTGTGCCGCTCACGATCATTCCTCCAGCAGTCCTTCCCAGGGATCATCGGGAGGCGGGTCCGCAGCAAGGCCAATATTAATTCTAGGGCCGGAACCTATGTCGGTTCTTTCTTCCAGTATGTCGCGAACCAAGCGCAGTTTTTCCTGCGGGACAAGCAGTACCTCCATCCTAAGCCCTTTGGCAACCAGTTCAAGAGTGTCTAAGCGTGGGTTGCCCTTGGATTCCAGCCGCTGGTACTGCTGTCTTGGCATACCGACGCGCAGCATCATATCTTTTTGTTTCAGGCCGAGTTTCTTTCGACGGGTTTTAATCTGATCGCGTATTTTGCCCATTTTGGTTTTTTCTCCAAATTGTATTTGTAAACAAATAAGATGTTTTTAATAATTATGGCAATATTTTAATTTCTTTTTAATTTATTACAATAAATAAATTGTTTTTATTGAAAAAAGAATCATATATATCTCTTTTGGAAGAACATACAATACTCTGGATGAAGATTCGAAAGGTATTAAGCTACTTTGGGCATAAGAACGTTTGTCTTCCCGAAGTAGCCTTAAGAGGTTTTCCGCCTGGCAGTTGAATAAGGGGATATATCAAGCGTGGACACCCTGTTATCCGCGTACATGTGGTAACCGAGCGTGGCTATCATGGCTGCGTTATCGGTGCAGAGGGCAGGCGAGGGCATGAAAACGTTTATCCCCTCGTTTCCGATTCTCTCTTCACTAAGCTTCCTTAGCCTTGAATTGCAGGCTACCCCGCCTGCTAAAACGACGCTTTCTACCCCATTTTTCCTGGCGGCATTAAGCGTTTTATTAACAAGGGTTTCCACTATAGCTTCCTGAAAACTGGCGCATACGTTGTGGAGATTCTCTTCGCTTTCAACAGGGCTCTTCTTTATGTGGTTTAAAAGTGCGGTTTTAAGCCCGCTGAAGCTGAAATCATGGGACTCATTGTTAAACGGTCTTGGAAACCTAATTGCGTCGGGGTCACCGTTTTTTGAAAGATTGTCTATTTCGACTCCTCCGGGATATCCGAGTCCGAGAGCCTTTGCGCCCTTGTCAAAAGCCTCTCCGGCGGCGTCGTCCCTCGTGCTTCCGAGCAGTTCGAAGTCAAGAAACCCCCTTACCATGTAAAGGTTCGTGTGTCCTCCGGAAACTATGAGGGCGACAAAAGGAAAATCGATTTCGTTTTCAATGTGTGCCACCGCTATGTGCGCTTCCAGATGGTTTACACCGACAAGGGGTTTTCCGTGGGAAAACGCAAGCGCCTTCGCGGTTGAAATTCCGACCATGAGCGAGCCTATGAGCCCGGGCCCCTGGGTTACCGCTACGGCGTCCACTTCCTCAGCGGAAGTTTTGGCAGTCTCAAGAGCCTGGTTGATTACCTGAATGATTATTTCCGTGTGCATGCGCGACGCTATCTCCGGCACTACTCCGCCGAAGGCGTTATGAACGTCAATCTGCGAGGAAACCACGTTTGAGAGCATGTGCTTTCCGTCTCTTATCACTGCCGCGGAAGTCTCATCGCATGATGTTTCAATACCCAGAATTAGAGAAGACATAAACTGAACCTTTTATTTGCGAAAAATGAATAATAACTTTACCCAAGTGCCCGATTTAGTGAACTATGCATCAGAAAAAGGTTTTCGTTCTTATCCTGTTTCGTGCTAACATGTAGCGGTTGACATTAGCCCGATTTAAAACTGTTTTCATATCGGAGAATTTACAATGCAGAGAATTTTGAAGTTGCTGATTCCGTGTTTTTTTGTTTTCCTCTTATTTGGCTGTGGCTGCGGGGGAAAAGACGCCACAAATGGACACGTTGAAGCTCCCGTGGAACCGGTCTTACCGGAAATTCCCGCTGAACCTGTAGTACCTTCGGAAATTCCTGCGGACCCCATGCTCTCGCGCATATCTCTTCCTGAGGGCTTCTCCATTTCACTTTATTCAAACGAAGTGCCCGGCGCGCGTTCGCTTGCACTTGGCGCCAAGGGTACATTGTTTGTCGGCACCAGATATAAGACTGTGTACGCTATTAGTGATGAAGACGGCGATAACTACGCCGAAACCGTCCGTATAATCGCAGACGACCTTAACACTCCAAACGGCGTCGCGTTTCGGGAAGGATCTCTTTACGTAGCGGAAATAAACCGGATTCTTCGCTATGACGAAATTGAGAGCAATCTCTCATCACCTCCAGACCCCGTAGTTCTGATTGATACGCTCCCGAGGGATACACATCATGGATGGAAATTCATCCGGTTCGGACCCGACGGAAAGCTCTACGTCCCGGTCGGAGCGCCGTGCAACGTTTGTAAAAGGGATGACGAGCGCTATGCGGCGATCTCGAGAATTGATCTCGACGGGGGAAATTTTGAGGTTTTTGCGCACGGTGTGAGAAACACCGTGGGTTTTGACTGGCATCCGGAATCAGAAGAGCTCTGGTTTACAGATAATGGAAGGGATAACATCAGCAGAGATCCGCGAATTAATGATAATAGCCCTCCAGACGAACTTAACCGCGCTGCCACCACGGGGCTTCATTTCGGTTTTCCGTACTGTCATGGAAG
>LXNI01001684.1_pt1 | contig 17964 bp, 15 predicted proteins | sample 809091 | NCBI WGS metagenome assembly LXNI01 (sample SAMN04870527, study PRJNA318959) | sponge metagenome | biome: 01000161; feature: marine sponge reef; material: water | host: Sarcotragus foetidus | place: Greece: Milos, Mediterranean Sea | collected 2013-05-29 | depth 5-7 m | reverse complement strand
TTTCCGTCAGGCAGTGGCGGACATCAAGCCGTTACAGGTTGTCGGCGTGATTACCGCCCTGGCCGTGCATTGTGTTGTCAACACTACAAGTTGCAGAGTTTGATTGTTTCCTCTACAATCAGCGCCCGGAAATGAAACAGGGGTTAACGATGAAAGCCGATATTCATCCTGCATACAATGAAATCAATGTTACCTGCAGTTGCGGCAACACCTTTACCACGCAGTCAACGTACAAGGGTGACCTGCATATTGAAGTGTGCTCCGTCTGCCATCCGTTTTATTCAGGCAAGCAAAAAATCCTGGATACGGCCGGCCGGGTGGACAAGTTTAATCGCAAGTACAGCATGTGAGGCAGGGCTGTCGCGGGCATGGATCTGAGCACGCAACGCCGGTCACAGCCTTCATAGTTAGCGTGTTTCTTTGAGTTTTATTCTAAGATAAAAAAGATAAATGCTTGTCGCGGTTGAAATTAATTGGTTATCCACATTTTCTGTGGATAACTTTGTGGATACCGTGGTGTAACAGACCAGATAATACGGAAAATCACTGGATTTGTGACAAAACTGTTAAAATTTAAGCACTTCAATAAATTCTTTATATTTCAAATAGTTAGTAACGCTGTCGTGGTCTTCGGACAGAGTCGCCGAAAGACTGCCGCAGTTACCACCCGAACCGCCCTGATCTGTGCATAAAATTCCGTTTCGCACTGGAACGGAACTTTTTATTGCGCTTGATGTCATATTAAGCAGAAGGAAGTTTACTCATGGCTATCCCCAACTGCGATAGCAAACGAACCCCGGTCTCCCCAACCGGGTTATCCGGCCCCGGTGGACCCCTCCCCCTCACGACCCCGGGGCCAACTTTTTTTCTCAACCCGCATTTCTTGCCAATACTCTTTCACGCCTGCCAACCAACTGCTACACCCACTCATCCAACGCCTGGTACAGCTCGTCCAGTCCCTGTTTTTTTGTGGCTGAGAATAACTGTATGCCGGTGTTGGCACCGAGTTCCCGCGCGACCGTTGCCAGTGTCCGGGTGGCCGCGCTGCGGGACAGTTTGTCGGCCTTGTTCAGCAGGACGTGTGCCGGCAGGCTCCTGCCCGTACACCAGTTCAGCATTTGCCGGTCGGGTTCGGCCAGGCCGCGCCTGATATCGACAATAAGGATCAGCCCCGCCAGGCATTGACGCTGTGCCAGGTAGGTATTGATCAGTTGTCCCCAATGTTGCCTCAACGCGCCCGGCGCCCTGGCGTAGCCGTAGCCCGGCAAATCCACCAGACGCGCCGTGTCATCGACGGCAAAAAAATTGAGCAGCCGCGTCCGGCCCGGCTGCCGGCTCGTACGCGCCAGGTTCTTCTGGCGCGCAAGCGCGTTGATCACGCTGGATTTGCCCGCGTTGGAGCGCCCGGCAAAGACAACTTCCTTGCCGGCATCGGCCGGAAGTTGCGCCAGCAGGTGTGCGCTTTGCAGGTAAACCGTGTTATGATAGCGGCTGTTATTCATGGGTTTCGGCAGCGCTATCCACTCTTGCCACGTCAATAAAATAGCGCTCTGTACGAAAGATAATACTTGAGGTAACCCCGGATGTTAAACAAACTGATCTGCGGCCTGGTTTTGCTGTCGTTCCCGCTGGCGCTCCTTGCCGCGGGCGATGTACAGGCAGGCAGGCAAAAGGCGGCAACCTGTACCGCCTGCCACGGCCCCGACGGCAACAGCAACAACCCCACCTGGCCCAACCTGGCCGGCCAACACGCCGAATACATCCGCAAACAACTGGAAGATTTCCGTGACGGTAGCAGAAAGAACGACCAGATGTCGCCCTTCGCCACAGTGCTGAGCGACCAGGACATCGCCGACCTCGCAGTCTATTATGCCAGCCTGACACCCAGGACGGGACAGACCCTGCCGGAAAACCTGAAAATGGGCGCACGCCTGTATCGCGCCGGCGATGCCAGCAAGGGCCTGGCAGCCTGTATGGCCTGCCACGGTCCTGCCGGGACCGGTAATCCCGCAGCCAACTATCCCAGGATCAACGCCCAGCACGCGGCCTATACGGAACTGCAACTGAAAGCATTCAAGGCCGAAGAACGGGCCAACGACCTGAACGGCATCATGCGCGATATCGCCGGGCGGATGTCCAACAACAGCATTGAGGCCGTGGCTGATTACCTGCAAGGACTGCACTGACCGCCACGCCAGCGCGTGCCACCAGGACAGTAATGCCTGCTTCCGCCGGGGCTAAAACCTGGTTGCGGTTCCTCGGTTCCATGAACCTGGCCATCACCCTGCTGGTGGCACTGGCGCTGGCTTCTGTCATCGGCACGATTCTCAAACAGAACGAACCTTACCAGAATTACATCGTCAAGTTCGGCCCGTTCTGGCACAGCTTTTTCGAACGACTGGGCTTGTACGATATCTATTCCAGCGGCTGGTTTATCCTGATCCTGGCCTTCCTGGTAACCAGCACCAGCATCTGCCTGTACCGCAACGGCCCCAGGATCATCGCCAGCACGCGCCAGTACCGCGAGGATATGCAGGAAGCGCAGTTACTGTCCCTGCCCGACCACAGCCGCCACCGCACCCGCCTCACACCTGATGAGACCGTGGCAAAACTGGCAGCCTGCTGCACAGACCAGGGTTTCAAGGTCAGGATAAAAGCGCGGGAAACGGGCGCCACCGTGGCGGCAATGAAAGGCGCAAGCAACCGCTTCGGCTACCTGTTTACCCATTGCGCGGTGGTGATTATCTGTATCGGCGGGTTTCTCGACAGCAACGTGCCGCTGAAGTTCAGGTCCTTGCGCGGCGAGTTGCAGGCGGAAACCAGGGACCTGCCCATCAGCCAGGTCCCGGCGCACAGCAAGTTACCGCTGAATAACACCTCGTTTCGCGCCAGTGTGTCCATACCGGAAGGGCGCGCCGTGGGCGCGGCCTTTATCAACCTGGGCGCCGGCTACCTGGTGCAACCCCTGCCGTTTGTGATCCTGCTGGAGGATTTCCGGGTGGAACACTACCCCGGCGGCCAACCCAAATCCTTTGCCAGCGACCTGGTTATCCAGCAGGGCGCTGAGCGTATCGAACAGACCATCGAAGTCAACCATCCCCTCACCTACCAGGGCTATACCATTTACCAGGCCAGCTTCGGCGACGGCGGTTCAAAACTGGATTTCACGCTGCATGACCTGGCTGCTCCGGCAACCCATGAACACTCACTCAAGGTCAACCAGTCCGTTGCGCTGGAACATGGCGGCGAGACCCTGAACCTGGAACTGGAAGAGTTCCGCAAGTTCAATATCTTCCCCAACGAGGACCCGGCCATAGACAAGGAATTCCGTGATTTCGGCCCCAGTATCAATTACAAGCTGCGCCGGGCCGACGGGCGCGCCCATGAATACCTCAACTACATGTACCCCATTACCCTGGAGGGACGGGAATTCCTGTTAAGCGGAGTACGCGCGGCACTGGAAGAGGAATTCCGCTACCTGCATATCCCCGCCGACGATGACGGCTCACCCGCTCGTTTCCTGGCGCTGTTGAACCTGTTGCAGGACCGCGCAAGACTCGCCGGAATTTATACTGAGCAACAGGAGCTGCTATTGCCGGGCAATACACCGGATGGAAACATCACCGCACAGGATGTTGGTAACGTAGCCTTGAGGATTGTGCGCCTGTTCCTGGACGGCGGGTTTCCACTGCTGCAACAACAGTTCGACCCGGCCATGGGCGCAGAGACAACCCAAACCGTGAACAGCGCATCCATGAAAATCCTGCGTTTCGGCCTGGAACAGGCTTACCTGGCCCTGCTGGCTGATGCCGGGATGGAAACCGAAGCGATCTCTGACAGGGATATACAGTTTCTGAATGACTCTATCGTCACCCTGTCGGCCCTGCACCAGTACGGCTCCCCGTACTACCTGCAACTGACCGGTTTTGAGCACGTGGAAGCCTCAGGGCTGCAAATCACGCGGGCGCCGGGGGCCAAGTGGGTGTACCTGGGCTTCACCCTGCTGATAATCGGCGTGTTCCTGTTGTTCTACGTGCCTCATCAACGCCTGTGGGCATTGGTCAAACCCGCTGGGGACGGCGCTGAAATAACGCTGGCCGGGGCGCGCACGCGCCATGCCCGCGATTTCAGTCGTTACTTCAAGCGGATTTCGCGTACAATAGCGGAAACACTGCACTGAACTAATTCGGACGGCAACCATCATATAAAGAATCAGGGGACGGATTTAAATCCGTCCCCACAATATTCGGTTCCGGCTTGCCCGGGTCAGGATGGCAACCGTCACATAAACCATGAACACAAGCGTCATCACAGACAACGCCGCCCTCCCCGCAAACAAGCGGCGCTCCCTGGGCGCGGTCGATTACCTGTGGTGCGCGTTGCTGCTGGGCAGTTTCGGCTTTGTTCATGCCAGTTTCGGCCAGGCCATGAACGGCTATGAATGGGTGATATTCACTGGCGTCGCGCTGACCCTGGGTTATGCCGGCATTGCCTGGTCCACACTCCGGCGCCTGCTGCTCATCGTAGTGGCGCTGGCGCTGCTCTCCATCCATCTGTACGGCGCCGACCTGGGTCGGGCCGAAGAACATTTCCTGTTACAGTATTTCCTCGCCAGCCAGTCCGCAATCATGTGGATGAGCGTGCTGTTCGTGCTGGCAACCCTGAGTTATTTCCTGGCCCTGTTTACCGGTTCTGAATTCCCGGGTGAGGTCGCGACCGGCCTGACCTGGTGCGGCGCCGGCATGGGCCTGGTCGGGATGCTGGTGCGCTGGCATGAATCCTACCTGATCAGCCCGGACGTGGGACACATCCCGGTCAGCAACCTGTATGAGGTTTTCATCCTGTTCTGCGTCACCACCGCCCTCATCTACCTGCACTATGAAAAACGTTACCGCACCCGCGCCCTGGGCGGGTTCGTGTTGCTGGTGATCAGCGCCGCCATCGGCTTTCTGCTGTGGTACACCTTCGCGCGCGGCGCCCACGAAATCCAGCCGCTGGTGCCGGCCTTGCAAAGCTACTGGATGAAGATCCACGTACCGGCCAATTTCATCGGCTACGGTTGTTTCAGCATCGCCGCCATGCTGGGCCTGGCTTACCTGGCCAAGGGCGATGATGCCAACCCGCGCGTCCTGCTGGCGCGGCTGCCGGCCCGGGTGGAGATAGACGACATGATGTACAAGGCCATTGCCCTCGGCTTTGCCTTCTTTACCATAGCAACCATCCTGGGTTCGTTATGGGCGGCCGAGGCCTGGGGTGGCTACTGGTCCTGGGACCCCAAGGAAACCTGGGCGCTGATCGTGTGGCTGAATTACGCGGCCTGGTTGCACATGCGTATCAGCAAGAACTGGCATGGCTCAATCATGGCTGCCTGGGCCATCGTGGGTCTGTTCGTGACCCTGTTCGCGTTCCTGGGCGTCAACATGTTTCTTTCCGGCTTACATTCCTACGGTGAACTCTGATGAACGTGATACGCTTACTGGTTTCATTCCTGCTACTGGCGGTGGTACTCCCGGCTTCAGCCCAGGAACATTCCCACGATCATGACGGGCCTGCCTACACCCGGATCAAACCCGCCCTGCCCACCCTGTCAGGTGACAAGATAGAGGTCGCGGAGATTTTCTGGTACGGCTGTTCCCATTGCTTCTCGTTTGAACCGCACGTGAAGTCCTGGCTCAAGAACAAGCCGGAAGACGTGGCGTTCCGGCTGGTGCCGGGCGTGCTCAACAGTCGCTGGGCGGTCCACGCGCGCGGGTACTTCGCGGCGGAGAAAATGGGCGCACTGGAGCAGTTCCATACGCCCCTGTTCAACGCGCTGCACGTAAAACAGCGCAATATTTTCACCCGCGACGCCCTGGTAGACTTTGCCGCAGAGATGGGCCTGAACAAGAAGGAATTTACCAGGCATTACGACTCCAACGAAACCGAAGTAAAAATGAAACAAGCCTTCCTCATGGCCCGAGACGCCAAAATTACCGGTGTCCCCGCAGTCATCGTCAACGGCAGATACCTGATCTCCGCCTCCTCAGCCGGCTCCTACGAAGGGATAATAAAGACCATCAACGACCTGATCCGGGAAGAACGCCGCCGCTGAAGATGGTTACGGAACCGGCGCGCTGGCGCAATCCTCGGCCAGGAAGCCCAGCAGGGTGCGGTAGAAATCCAGGTAATGCTGGTAGCCCAGGGTATCGACCCGGTGTGCGGCGTCTACCAGTTTCAGGTACTTGTAGGGTTTGTTGCGTTGTTCCAGTTCCAGGGCGAACAGGTCGCTGTGTTTGATGGGCACGATCAGGTCTCGATCGCCGTGTACCAGCAGTACGGGCACGTTTACGGCGTCCATGTGTTTGATGGGTGAGAGCCCGCCGCGCCATTTCTGGATTACGTCGCGGAAGCGGTAACTCCATTCCTCCTTGGCGATCAGTTCCATACTGCTCACCCCGGCGCCGGCGATGGCGCAGCGGTAGATGTTGGGTTCCCGCATGGCGCCCACCATGGCCGCATAACCGCCGTAACTCCAACCGAAGATAGCCATGCGATCCGGGTCGGCGATGCCCTGCTCCACCAGGTAGTGCATGCCGTCATCCACGTCGTCCTGCATCTTGTAACCCCATTGCTTGTTCCCCGCGGTGTAATACTCGAAGCCGAAGCCGGTGGAACCGCGGAAGTTGGGTTGCAGCACGGCGTAACCGCGGGTCGCCAGCACCTGCGGCCACTCGTCCCAGAATGACGAGTTCCAGTGCAGTGAATCACGGCTGCGCGGGCCACCGTGGGGATGGGCGATGGCCGGATAGGGCGGCTCGCCGCGGGTGGGCAGTGTGAGCACCGCATTGAGTTTCATGCCATCCCGGGCCTCGTACCAGATTACCTTGCGCTCACCAAGCTGAGCAGGTTCGAGCGGCGCGGCGCGGCCCAGCAGGCGCATACGGGACTTGTCCTCCAGCAGGTAGTAACGCCCCGGTTCCCTGGGTCCCATGGCATGCACGATGATGTACTTGTCCTGCGCCGCCCGGTCGTGGATCTTGTTGAAGTTGCCCGGCGGCAGCGCCGCATCGATGGATTGCTGCAAGGCTGCGGCGGCCTCGTCAATATAGTGAATGTTGGGGGCGTCGCCCACGTAGTAGAAACCCACCAGTTGTGGTGGCTCATCCCCGTCCACACAGGCCTGCGAGATGCAGGCCCGGACGATATTACTGGCGTCATAGCGGTTGGTGGCAAACAGCAACTCCGGTTCCGCCTCAGGGTGTTCCATGTCAAACAGGTAGATGCCTTCCGTATCTCGATCTTTCGCCCAGAGCACGTAGGCCCGGTTGTAGTCCGGCGGCTCAAAGCCCAGGAAGTCCACGTAGCGGTCTTCATCCACGTCCCAGGTCAGCCAGTCCGTCCAGTCGCTCCAGCCGCCGTCCTTGCCGGTGCGGAATTGCAGGGTAATGGTGTTGTCGTTGCGGTTGATACGGCCGCGCACCCGGGCATTGCCATCCTTGTCGAACTCGTAGCCGCCGTAATCTGCCGAATACTTGAATACCGGTTGCGGCTGGCCGTTATTCACGTTCACCTTGAACACTTCGGCGCCGTTTTCCTCGGCGTTAAACCACTCTATCAACACCTGCTCGTCCTCTGCCGGCAGGCGGCTCACCACCCTGGGGCTGAACAGGCGCTGCACGTAGGTCTCAAAGGCAAAACGTGCAATGTTGGACTTGCTCGGCAATTCCACCCAGCGCCCGCCGTCCAAGCCCACGGACAGCAGCTTCCAGGCATAGGTCTTGACCTTGCCGGGTGCGCCGATGCCGGCGGAATTGTAGCCGATGCGCCTGCCCGGCACTTCCACCGGCTGGCGCGTGCGGATCAGCAGACGCTCATCGTTGGCCCAGTTGACCCCGACGATGTCCATGTGTTCGGAGCCCAGGGTATAGGGGTCGCGCTCCAGGTGGGCGGTCTCATACACGTCCACCAGGTAATTTGCTCCCGCGCCGGGCAGGCGCATGACGGCCAGATGCTCGCCGGACGGGGACAGGTCCACGTCGCGCACCAGCGGGCGCATGGCAAATTCTTCCAGGGTGGGTGGTTCCAGCGCCGAGCTTGTGCCGGCAATCAGGAACAGCAGAAAAAACAGGCTTTTGCAGTTCACGGGAGTCTGGAGAACGCAAACCACCGCGGCCTCTGTAATCGCTGTGCCCTGTGTGGCTTACAATGAAGACAGAGCATAACTGAACGAAGCGAAGATCCTGCGATCAAACAGGCTGTAGCCGGCGCCCAACGGGATGTTGTAGGCAACGTTCGTTCCGGTGGAGGGGCTGGATGAGCCCCATCCCACTGCCGGCGGCGTCACGTCGAACACGTTGCGCACGCCGACGATAAACTGGTAGCGCCGCTTCGGGTCGCGATAACGGATTGACAGGTTGTGATAAAACCGGTCCCCGGCCTTGAACAGGTTGGTGACGCTGTCATCCTCGGGCAGTTCGTAGATCGGCTCCTCATCGGTGGCGCCGACGTAGTCCGTGGTCCAGATAAAGGCAAAATCACGCCACCTGAACACCGCGTCCATCTCACCGCGCCAGCTTGCATAAGCATGGCGGCCGGCGTAATTGGTGGGTTGCTCATCGCCCAGGCCGTATTGGTAGGCCAGCAGACGCGTCGCCAGGATATCCACGCTCAGGTCGCCGAATGAGAATTCACGATCGGCGCGCACAGTGATGTCATAACCGGCGGAACGCTCCACCGCGACGTTGATAAACGAGGAATTAACGCCGACGAGCGCACCGTTCGGATCGCGCGCGCCCACCAGGTCGCACTCCTCGGCGGTAAGATTCAGCGAATTGTAGCAGCGCGACAGGATTGTGCCGGCGCTGAGCCTGGAAATGGAGTTCTTGAGATCAATATCGTAATAGTCAAAGGCCATACTGAGGTTCAGGCCCAGGGCCGGGAAACGCCCCGCCAGGTCCGGTGTCAGCACAAATCCCAGCGTCCAGGAATCCGAGGTCTCGGCCTTCAGGTCGGTATTCCCTCCCCTGATCACCCGGATGGATGAGGAGGACGTGTAATCGGGAGGGATAACGCCCTGTTCCTCCAGCGCGGCACAGTTCTGGTAAAGATTGCTGCCCGGGTCATGGTCCTGGGACGGGTCACGGAAGCGGTCACAGGGATCGGCGCTGGAACTGACGAAACTGGTCTGCCGGGCCAGGTTCAGGTGGTACAGCGCCGGCGCCCGGAACGAGGTGCCAAGCGCCGTGCGCATACGCAGCGCCGGGTTCAGCGCGTAATTGAACAACAGGCGCCAGGTGGTATCGCTGCCATAGGAACTGTAATGGGTGTAGCGAAACGAGCCGTTCACGGTCAGCTCCTCGGCCAGGCTGAACTCGCCCAGCTTGAAGCCGGAGAGCAAGGGCACTTCCACTTCCGTATAGCCTTCAATCACGCGGTCATCGCCCCGGGTGATGCCCGCGGCGGTGAAACCCCACTGGTTGTCTTCTATTGAAGCGGCGGGCGGGCGGTCGTTGAGGCTGCGGCTGCGCCAGTCCATGCCCAGCACCGCGCGCGCCTCGCCGGCCGGCACGTCAAACAGCCGCCCCTCCAGCGACACCCCTGCGGTCCAGAGATCGTAGCCGGTCTTCACTTCCACCTCTTCGCTGATATACGCCGCCGCCGCGGGAGAGACGTCGCCGTCGCGCAGCGCTTCCTCGCTGATCAGGTCCAGCGGAACACAATCCGGATCAGGCCCTTCTGCCCGGATACGATCCACGGTGAATTGTTCAAAACTGGCAGCCCACAGCAACTGACTCTCATCCATAACGCATTCCAGGTTCCCGTCCGGCCCCACGGCGGCGGACAGGGCGCGCGCCACCTTGTCTTTCAGCCAGGTATCGTAGCGCCACTCGCCGCGGCTCCAGGAGTAGCCGCCGTCAACCTTCCAGGAAAACTCGCCCAGGTCGCCTTCCAGCGCCAGGCGCAACGCGCCAACGTCATTCTGCACCTCCCTGACCGGATCCAGCATGTTGTGGCTCATTACCACCGGCTGGGCGGTGCCCCCGAACAACCCGAACGGGTTGGTGGGGTTGTCGGGATGGACAAAGGGGAAGAACTGGCGATGCCCGTTGTTAAAGGTTTCATCACGGTGGGTGAAATAGAATTCATAGCTGGCGCTGACCGTCCCCAGCAACTTGCCGAGGTCGAAATCCATGAGGCCGTCACTGTACGCCTGGATGCGCCGGCGCTCCGGTATCATGTCTTCCTCGGCCCAGTTCAGGTCATCCCGGTAGCCTGCTTCAGGAACCCGTTCGTCGCCAATCTCGCCAAACCTGCGCCAGGGCAGGCCGGTGCCGCCGAGATTGGCATCGGGATCGCGCACCAGGCTGAAGGGAGCGCCCACGCCGTACACGTCCACGAAGCCCTTGACCGCGCCGAAACAGCGGCCGCTACGGGTAGGCGCATACAGCGAAGGGTGCACGCCGCCGTCAGTCAGCGGCCGTTCATCGCAGAAACTGTAGTCCTGTTCGTCCCGCCCCACGGGGCCCAGGGTTGAGAACTCCAGCGCGGCATCGATGAAACCCCGGTCCCAGGTCTTGCCGAACAGCGCGCTCACGGAACCGTAATCCAGTTCGTCCTGGTAGTACCCCTCGAGCACGACCTCATCGAAGCGCTTGCGGGTGATGATATTCACCACTCCGGCAATCGCATCGGCGCCGTAAATGGAGGAGGCCCCGTCCTTGAGGATTTCAATACGGTCTATGGCAACGTCCGGGATGGAGTTGAGATCTATGCTGTTAACCTGCCCGCGCGTGCCCGCCGGGGTGAAGCGCCGGCCGTTTACCAGGATCAGGGTACGGCCCGGGTCGAGACTGCGCAGCCCGAAGCTGTTCACGCCAGGGCCGCCGGAGACCACGAAGCCGCTGAAAGAGTTGTCGATTTGCGTGCCGGAGGCCAGCGCGCTGGATTGCAGGATCTCGGAGGTGTTGGACATGCCCGCCAGGGCCGCGCCTTCCTGGGTGATGACCGTGAGCGGCAGCGCCGTGGAAAACGTGTCGCGGCGGATGCGCGAACCGGTCACGATGATCTCCTCGGAGACCGCCGGCGCCGGGGGGCGCGCTACCTTGTCATCTGCCTGCTCGTCAGGGTCGGCCTCTGCCGTTTCGGCCTGTTCATCGTCCTGCTGTGCCGTGTTGCCGTCGTCCTGCGCCGGCGCCTGCTGTTCTGCCTGCTCCTGTTTTTCTGCGCCGGTCTGCGCCGCCGCTACCGGTGCGCCGGGCAATATCGGGACAATTACCACCAGGGCAACCAGGAGAAAAAATGATCTCAGCATGTTTGCATAACCGCCAACCTGGCAAAGCTGGTACTCTGTCACTTCAGGATGTATTGGCCAACCGGATGCCGAGTTCACGCAACTGCCCGGGCGAGGCCGGAGCGGGAGCGGCGGTGAGCAGGCAACTGGCAGTCTGGGTCTTGGGAAAGGCGATGACGTCGCGGATGCCCCTGGCTCCGGCCATGATCATGACGATACGATCCAGGCCCATGGCGATGCCGCCGTGGGGCGGGCAACCGTAGGACAAGGCGTCGATCAGGAAGCCGAATTTATCCCGGGCCTGCTCCTCGTCGATGCCCAGCAGTTCCAGCACTTTCAATTGCAGGGCCGGATCATGGATACGGATGGAACCGCCACCCAACTCCATGCCGTTCAGCACCAGGTCGTAAGCCCGCGCCAGGCTCTCATGCAGGTCGGTGTTCTCCTGCGCCTGCTGTGGCGCGGTAAACGGGTGGTGCAGCGAATCCCAGCGCCGTTCCGGTTCGTTATACTCGAACAGTGGAAAATCCACCACCCACAACGGCGCCCAGTCTCCCTGCAACAGGCCCAGGTCCTCGCCCAGCTTTACGCGCAGGGCAGACAGCGAGTCATTGACGATACGCGCCTTGTCGGCGCCGAAAAACACGAGATCGCCGGTTTCCGCGCCGGCGCGCTGCAGCACGGCCTGAACGGCTTCCCCGGGCAGGAATTTCAGGATGGGCGACTGCAACCCGGCGCTGCCCTGCGCCAGGTCGTTGACCTTGATATAGGCCAACCCCCGGGCGCCGTATTTGCCCACGTAAGCGGTATAATCGTCAATGGCCTTGCGGGTGAGTGCGTTGCCGCCCGGCAGGCGCAACGCGGCAACGCGGCCGTCGGCCTGGTTGGCCGGACCGGAAAACACCTTGAACTCCACCTGCCGCATCAGGTCGCCCACCTCCACCAGTTCCAGCGGATTGCGCAGGTCCGGCCGGTCGGTGCCGTAGCGTTGCATGGCTTCCCGGTAGCTCATACGCGGGAAGGGGTCTGCCAGTTCAATGCCTTGCACCTGTTTGAACAGGGTGCGGATCATGTCTTCCACCAGGCCGGTGACGTCATCCTCGTTGACAAACGACAATTCCATGTCGAGCTGGGTAAATTCCGGTTGCCGGTCGGCGCGCAAGTCCTCGTCACGGAAACAGCGCACGATCTGGTAGTAGCGCTCCATCCCCGACATCATCAGCAGTTGCTTGAACAACTGCGGCGACTGCGGCAGGGCGAAGAAGGCGCCGCGCTGGGTACGGCTCGGCACCAGGTAGTCCCGCGCGCCTTCGGGGGTGGCCCGGGTCAGCACCGGAGTTTCGATATCGAGAAAGCCCTTGTCATCCAGGTAGGCGCGCAGGGCGCGGGTGACCCGGCTGCGCAGTTTGATATTTTCCTGCATGTCCGCGCGGCGCAGGTCCACGTAACGGTAACGCAGGCGAATATCGTCATGTACGTTCTCATCGTCCAGTTGGAACGGGGGGGTCCTGGCCTGGTTGAGCAACTCCAGCGTGTGACCCAGCACTTCCACTTCACCGGTCGGCATCTTCGGGTTGAGTGTGCCGTCCGGACGCCGGCGCACCCGGCCGGTAATGCGCACCACGTACTCATTCCGCAGTGTCTCGGCTACGGCAAAGGATTCGGCCCGGTCGGGGTCGTACACCACCTGCGCCAGTCCCTCCCGGTCGCGCAAGTCGATAAAGATCACCCCGCCGTGGTCGCGGCGCCGGTGCACCCAGCCGCACAAGGCGACTTCTTCACCGATCATGCCGGCGCTTAACTGTCCGCAATAATGAGTACGCATGAGATGAATAAAGAGATTACTGCACGGCTGTGTCTTCTGCAGCTTGAGATAACCGTTTGATCTTCCCGTCCGGCACGATGACACCCATGGAGATGATGAACTTGAAGCCGTCTTCCACCGACATGTCCAGCTCGATGATTTCGTGTCCGGGCAGCAACAGGTTGAAACCCGAGGTGGGGTTGGGCGTGGTCGGCAGATAAATGGACTGGAGCCGCTCGCCGGTGATGGCCTCGTCCGTGTCAACCTGTTCGTTCACCAGGAAGCCGATACACCAACTATCCTTGCGCGGGTATTCAACCAGCACCACCTTGCGAAATGATTTGCTCTGGGTTGCCAGCAGCGTGGTCGCTATCTGCTTCACGCTGTTGTAGATGTTGCGCACCAGCGGGATGCGTCCCAACACTGCCTCCCCGAGCTGCACCAGGCGCCGGCCCAGCAGGTTGGCGGCAAACATGCCGGTGACGACGAGGATAACAACAGCCAGTACAATGCCGAAACCCGGGATGCTGACCCCCAGCAGCGCTTCCGGCCGATACTCCGGCGGCAACAGCAACACGGTGCCGTCAAGCAGGTCGATAACAAACTTGATGATAGCTACGGTGATAACCAGGGGCAACCACACCAGCAATCCGGCAATGATGTATTTGCGCAAGGCAGTCATGGGTTAATTCCGGCACTCCAGCATAAGGTCGGTGCAGCATATCATATTTCCAACGGATTCGTGATTCCCGCGCGCCTCAACCTGGCTCCTGCGCACTCTGTTCGTCATTCCTGCGAATGCAGGAACCCAGTCAAATAAACGACTCCTTATTGGAGAGTGCAAACGACGCGCGGTTGTCTACTGGATTCCTGCATTCGCAGGAATGACGAGCGGAGGAGACGCAAACAACGAAAGAACTCAGGTTATCCGGTGGGGGAATGTGTCGCGGCGCCGGTCGCGTCAGGTTTGGCCCTGGTTTCCTTGCTGCCGCCATCCTTTGCCTGCGCGCCACTGTCTCCGGCATCGGAACTCTTGCCGCCATCGGACTTGTCGCCATCGGACTTAGCGCCGTCGGACTTGCCGCCGGCCTTGTCATCATCCTTGGCCACGTTCCTGCGGGATTGCTCATCCTTGAAATCCGTCTCATACCACCCGCCCCCCTTGAGACGGAAGGCAGCCGCAGACACCAGCTTGCGCAAGCCGGGTTCCTCACACGCAGGGCAATCGCTCAACGGCGCATCGGAGATCTTCTGCAATTTCTCCAGCCTGTGGCCACAGGCATGACATTCATACTCATAAATCGGCACAGCTTTATCCTCAAACGTATCTACCGGGGGAAAAATGGTGGCCGGTCGCCGAAAATTCAAGCCCCCCGGCTACTAACCCGCAGACGAAAAAAATCCTGCGCGATCTTCGCATCACTTAGTGAGGTATGCGGGTTAACCTTGCTTCATGCCGCAAGTCATACGCCGTAAAGTATCGTCCTTCAGCCAGAAGTGGTGGTACAAGGCTGCGAGCACGTGCAACCCCAGCAACACCAGCAGGATGATCGGAAGTATCCCATGCAGGGTTCCCATCAGTTCGTTCATGGCTTCATCCTTGCCCATCGGGAATGCCACCTCGAACAGGCCGAAGAACGGCACCGGGTAACCGGCCGTGGCAAACCGGGCCATGCCCACCAGGGCCTGGGCTATCAGGACAATATACAGCCCGTAGTGGACAGCCCTGGAGATGACGTGCTGCCAGGCCGGGATATGCAACATCGGCGCCGGCGTCACGTTCCACCAACGCCAGAGTAGTCGCGCCGCCAGCACAAACAGCAGCAGCAGGCCGAAAGAGGCATGCAGCAACACCAGTTCCAGCTTTTCCTCTCCCCGCGGCAGATCTCCCGATTTCGAAGCAATCACCAACAGCGCAATGACGATAATCAGCGTCAACCAATGCCAGCTTTTACTGACAACACCATATTCTTTTGCAGTATTCTTGACAGACATCGCAACCTCCTCTGAGGGTGGTGGGTCGTGCGGTCAAAACAGCAGAAACAGTTTAGCACTACGAGTAAAGAAGGGGAAGTCTCCACCCGGGTTAGCGGTTTTTTATCATCAGCCGCGTCAGTATCACTTCGTACAGGTCCGCCAGCGTTTCCAGGTCGGCGCTGCGCACGCACTCGTTCACCTTGTGGATGGTGGCGTTGACCGGTCCCAGTTCCACTACCTCGGCGCCCGTGGGCGCTATGAAACGCCCGTCGGAAGTGCCGCCGTCAGTGGATATCTCCGGCATGATGCCGCACACGTCCGCAACCGCGTCCTGAACCGCGTCAAGCAGCTTCCCTGACTGCGTCAGGAAGGGCTGGCTGCATGGCCGCCAGAGGAGGCTGTAATCCAGTTCATGCCTGTCAAGCAGTTCCCCGATTGCCTCCTTGAGTCGCTGTTCAGTCCATTCAGTGGAGAAGCGCAGGTTGAAACTGACCTCAACAGAGGACGGTATCACGTTCTCGGCGCCAGTTCCGGCGTGGATATTGGAGATCTGGAAGCTGGTGGGGGGATAGTGGGCGTTGCCCTCATCCCAGACCTGCCGGCTCAACTCCACCAACGCCGGGCCGGCCAGGTGTACGGGATTCCTTGCCAGCGCGGGGTAGGCAGTGTGTCCCTGGATACCGGATACGGTGAGCACGCCGGACAGGGAACCGCGCCGTCCGTTCTTGATGACATCACCGAGTTTTTCACGGCTGCAGGGTTCGCCTACCAGGCACCAGTCTACGCTGAGTTGATTCTGCTCCAGGTATTCCACGACCTTTTTCGTGCCGTTGACTGCGATACCTTCTTCATCACTGGTCAACAGCAGGCTGACGGTCCCGTCATGGGCGTTGTTGGCCGCGACGAAACGCTCCAGGGCAGTGACCATCGCGGCTACGCTGCCTTTCATGTCGGCCGCGCCGCGGCCGTACAGGTAGCCGTCCCGTTCCCGGGGCTCGAACGGTGGCGAATCCCAGTCTGTCTCCGACCCTGGCGGCACCACGTCGGTATGACCCAGCAAGGTGAAGACCGGAGCGCCCTCCCCATGAGTGGCCCAAAGGTTTGCCACGTCCGCGCAGGGCAGGTGGGTAATGGTAAAGCCGCTTTTTTCCAGCCGGTCACCTATCAACTGCTGGCAGCCAGCGTCGTCCGGTGTTACCGACGGCCTGGCTATGAGTTCCTTGGTCAATTCAAGTGTCATGGTCGGTTATTGAATTACAATTCGGGACAGGAATCAAACGTAAAATGGGACAGACCCCTGCTTACAATCAACAGGGGATGATTGATTCTGTCCCCGGAGATGCGCCCGGCAGGGATCAAAGGATGAACACGAAGTCCAGCCACCGCCAGTCTTGCGATTTTACCCGAGCAATGTTATAAGCAGTTTTGATGAAGACTGCTTATAACCGTTGAGGGCGATAAATGCAGTACACACCATTGGCATCCAGCGCCCAGATAGCTTATTCAGACCTGCGGCGTTTGCAGCCAAAAGCCGCAAGGATCTGGCACAGGCGGCCGCGGTGCTGGACGTCCTGGAGAACCTGAGGCCGGGTGATATCGACTCGGCAGGCGACGCCGCCTCACGCATGGGCGGAAAGTTTATCGACCAGATGCTTGCCGCGGCGAAGCTTCTTGATGGCAAACTGGCAACGCGGGTTCATGATGTGATCCCTGATGACTCAGCGTGAACACTGCAAACAATGACCGTAGCATTATCCTGCCCCGGCCTGCCAGCAGTCGCAACAGCGTCCAGTAGCGCGTGCACCATGGCCTCGGCATCATTCCCCCCTGCATCTATTGCCTCCACCAACGCCGGCTCAGGCAAAGTTTCCAGGCCGTCACTGGCCAGCAGCACCCGGTCACCGTCCTCCAGTGCATAGCCGTCCGCATTCATATCGATTAACGGGATGCTCTCTCCGTATATGGCAGAGCGTAACTGGTGGACCCTGGAGTCACTCAGCGCCTCTGCTTCGGTCAACCGGCCCAATTCCACCAGGTCCAGCAGCAACGGGCGCATGGAATGGTCCGCGTTTAACCTGCGCAGTTGCCCCTGCCGATACAGCCATAGCGGGGAGTCCCCTACACTGACCCAGGATAACGACTTACCTGTGACAATGCCCGCGATCAGAGTGGTGCCCATATCACCCAGAGCAGGGTCGACCTGTTGTTTTTCCCGGATGAGTTCGTTGGCGGCATCCACACCAGTCTCGAACCGCTGCGACAGACCCGGGGCAAACTGATAAAAGCCCTGCCGGAATGCCTTGATGGCAGTTTCGCTGGCTACACCCCCGCCAGCGTGACCGCCCATACCGTCGGCGAGCAGCAGCAGACAGCCCTGTCCCGACGGGTCGTAGTCCGGCGACAAAAAACCGAACTCGAAAAAGTCTTCCTGGTAATCACGGGCGCCCTGGATTTGCCCCCCGGCTACCGATAGGTCACCAAGTTTCATAAGCGTCTCCAGTGAACTGTCTGACAGGAATAGATGATGGGTCGTGCAGGAATCGAATCTTCATTACAACCCGTTGATATTAGTGAAATTTACAAAATAAATAATATTCGTACCAACGAAAACACCAACAGAGTATCCCAATCTTTCAACCGTTATTATAGACGTATTGTTCTCTCTGGCCGAATTTCTGACAGATCCGTATTTTCGCCACCCTGACACCCCCGCAACGGTCACTACAGCCCCGGTCGTTGACCTGCATCACCTCGTCCCTGCTTCCATGCATTGAACTCATTCAGGCTGACACGATACCGTCTGAGATGCCCCTCGTGCGCGTTCTCCAATTCGGCCTTGATCAGGCTGATGAACTCAGCAGTCTCTTCGTCCGGCACCTGTCCCTGCGCCAGCCCTGTAATGCACGCATCGGTG
>LXNI01001683.1_pt1 | contig 17967 bp, 17 predicted proteins | sample 809091 | NCBI WGS metagenome assembly LXNI01 (sample SAMN04870527, study PRJNA318959) | sponge metagenome | biome: 01000161; feature: marine sponge reef; material: water | host: Sarcotragus foetidus | place: Greece: Milos, Mediterranean Sea | collected 2013-05-29 | depth 5-7 m | reverse complement strand
GTTACCGGGGCTTGGCGAAGAACACGCAGCGCATCGCGCTGTTGCTGGGCTTTACCAATCTGCTGATCGCCGGCCGGTACGCGGCCGCCTGACATGGGATACGTGCGCCTGCACACCGCGCGGAGCGGCAAAAACCCCGCCCATAAGGCCGTCTTCGAGTGCCGGAGCCGCGCTGGAGGCGTCAAAAAACCGCCTGGCGGCCTCCCCAAACGCCATTCGGGGCCTTGTTCAGACTTTCCCTAGAGTCATCGCAACTGCCCCAGGGCAATGATCGGATCAATGCGGGCAATCCTGCGCACCGCCAGGAACGCGCCCACCAGCCCGCCGCCGAACACCAGCGCGCCGGAAATCAGCATGGCGTCGATATCGATGACATAGGGGATGTCCGTGCGGTCAACGATCAGGTCGCCGAGGGCGTAGCCGATCCCTACGCCGCAAGTCACGGCAACCGCCAGCAGCAGGGAAACCTGCGCCAGGGCGTCGCGAACGAGGTATTTCGTGGACGCGCCCAGCGCCTTGATCAGGCCGATCTCCTGGGTGCGCTGTATGGTCCATATCGAAAAGAACGCGCCGATGATCAGCGTGGCGATTACCAGCAGGAAACCCTGGTTGATGCGCACCGAGTCCCGCTCGGCCTTGTAGCCGGTCGAGGCCACGAACGACATGGGCTTGTCGAGCGCGACCGTGAACAACTGCTCGTCTATGGCGGCAATCTCCGTTGTTTCCCCAAGCTGCAGAGCCACCACGGTGGCGAAGTCGTAGAGGATGTCGGGCAGGGATTCCCCTTCCGGAGGCCCGCCGGGCGGACCGTAGGACGCTTCGGCCCACAGACGGAACGGCGCATAGACGATGGGCGTGTGGGCGATGTTGTTGTGCGCGTCGAGAAGCCCCACAACCTTGAGTTCCGTGAGCACGCGATCCAGCACGATCGTGTCGCCAACCTCCACGTTGTTCTCCGCCACCAGCATGCGGCTGACCACCACGCCATAAGGATCGTCGCCGATGGGTTGGCCGATGTCCGCACCCGGATCGATGAACGATCCCGGTTCCATTCCCCACAGCGCCAGGGTGACTGGTTCACCCCTGGAAGTGCGGGCATTGAACATGGTGTTGCCGAGCTGGGTCGACGCCATTACGCCCGGCTGATCCGCCCAGCCTTCCCACATCGCCCGTTCCACCATGCTGTTGGACCAGGTGGGCTTGTCGTCGTACTCGAAAGCGAGGTGGGTGGTGGGCAGGGCGCGGATGCCCGATATGTTGCGGTCGACCAACCCGCTCGACAGGCCGGTAAGAAGCACCATCATCAGGGCCACCATTACGATGACGGCGGCCATCAGGAGGAACCGACCCCTGGCGAAGGTGAGATCGCGGAGCGCGAGAAACATTGCCACGCCGATTCTACCGACTTGCGCGCCGCCGGCCCTTGCCTTTTCTCGCACCCCCCTTGTCGAGAGGCGCCATCCATGGCTCGGTTTCGCTATCCTTGCTTCAACGCTCTCCACAAGGGGGGTGCGAGAAAAGGCTTTAGTTGCTGACTGTGGAAGAGGTTGTTGACATGAAGAAACGTAATGGCAATGGCGTTGCCTTATGCTGCGCAGTTCTCGTCGGGGCTGTTGCCGTGACCGCGGGTTTCGCCAGGGAAGGCATGTTTACTCCGGAGCAGATCCCCGGCATCGCCGGGGACCTGCGCGCCACGGGACTGAACCTGGACCCGGCCACGCTGGCCGACCTTACGGCCTTCCCCATGGGCGCCGTGATCTCGCTGGGCGGCTGCACCGCCTCGTTCGTGTCGCCGAAGGGCCTGGTGGTGACCAACCATCACTGCGCGCGCGGCTCGGTGCAGTTCAATTCCACCAGCGAGAACAACTACCTCGAGAACGGCTTTCTGGCTGCCTCGATGGCCGAAGAGCTTCCCGCCGCTCCGGGATCGCGGGTGTATGTCACGCTCCAGGTGGATGACGTTACCGACCGGGTCACCGGCGGGCTGGACCCGGCGCTGGCGCCGCGCGAGCGCTTCACGAAAATCGAGCAGCGCCGCAAGGCCCTGATCCGGGAATGCGAGTCGGAACCGGGCTACCGCTGCCAGGCCGCATCGTTCTTCGGTGGTCTGCAGTACAAGCTGATCAAGCGCCTGGAGATACGCGACGTGCGCATCGTGTATTCGCCGGCCGACGCCATCGGCAAGTACGGCGGTGATATCGACAACTGGCGCTGGCCCCGGCACACCGGCGACTTCGCCTTCTACCGCGCCTACGTCGGTCCGGACGGGCAACCGGCCGACTACTCCAAAGACAACGTGCCGTTTACGCCGCCGCATTTTCTTGAGGTCTCCGCAGCCGGCCTTGAAGACGGCGATTTCGTGATGGCCATGGGTTACCCCGGAAGTACTTCCCGTTACGCCCGCCTTGCCTCCGTCAGGCATACCTTCGATTGGCAATATCCCGTGTTTGTTGAGTTGCTGGCCGACTGGATCGCCACGATTGAAGCCGCAGCGCCGGAGGGCAGCGAGGCGCGCATTCGCTATGAGTCAAGGCTGGCCGGGCTTAACAATGTTCTCAAGAACCTGAAGGGACAGATCGATGGCGCGCGCCGTAACGGCCTGGTGCAGCGCCGCGCGGAGCGGGAAGCGGAATTAAGTGACTGGATCGTGGCCGACCCGCACCGCATGATGCTGGGCCAGGCGATAGCGGAGCTGGACGCCCTTTCCGAGGAACGCGCCGAGGAGGCAAAGCGCAGCTTCTGGTACGGCAATGTCTTGCGGCCGCAACTGCTGGGCGCGGCGCAGCGCCTGTACCGTCTGGCGCACGAACGCGGCAAACCGGACGCGGAGCGAGAGAGCGGCTACCAGGAGCGCGACATGGCGATGTTCCGCCAGCGCATGAGCGTGATCGACCGCCGCTTCGATCCCGCAGTGGACAAGGCGGAATGGATCCTGTTTCTCAAGGGCTACCTTGCCCAGTCTGCGGAGATGCGCATCGAGGCGCTGGACGAAGCGATGGGCCTCTCGCCCGAATTGAGCGATGAGGAATTGTCACGGAAGCTGGACGAATACTACGAAGGGACGACCCTGAACAGCCTGGATACGCGCCTGGCGCTCATGGAAGCCACGCTCGAGGAATTTGAAAGCAATTCCGATCCCTTCATTCGCCTGGCCGTTGCACTGCACGAAACGCAGATGGCGCGCGAAGAGGCAGCCAAGGTCCGGTCCGGACGCGCCAACCTGCTCAACCCGCAATACATGCGCGCCATCATCAGCTGGCAGCAGTCCCGGGGCCATGCCGCCTACCCGGACGCGAACTCCACGCTGCGCGTGACCTACGGTTCGGTGATGGGCGGTTCGCCTGCGGACGGGCTCCTGTACGAGCCGTTCACGCGCCTTCAAGGCATCCTGCAGAAGGACACGGGCGAGGAGCCGTTCAACTCGCCGGAAACGCAGCTCGACCTGATCCGCGCGGGCGACTACGGCGACTATTTCCTCGAATCCATCGGTTCCGTGCCGGTCAATTTCCTCTCGGATCTCGACTCCACCGGCGGCAACTCGGGTTCCGCCACGCTCAACGCCGACGGCAAGCTGGTGGGGCTGCTGTTCGACGGCACGCTGGAGAGCGTCAACTCGGACTGGGACTTCGACCCGAGCATCACGCGCACCATCCACGTGGACACGCGCTACATGCTGTGGGTAATGGAGAAGGTCGACGGCGCCAAAGTGCTGATCGACGAAATGACCATCGTCCGCTAACGCTGACCAATCACTGGATCAGCCGTCGTCCGCCGCCTTGGCGATAGCCTCATCCATCTCCCGCAAGGTGACGGGGACGTCCGGTTTTGGCAGCATGCCCTTCATTTGCGTAACCGGCGCCGTTTTGGACAGGGCGTCGGACAGCAGACGCGCGCAGCCGGAGGCGCCGCTGTTGCTCATGAACACGACGGCGTCGCCGGGACGCGCGGCGGCGGCGGCCGCCTCGGAGGCCTCTTTGGCGTCGCCGCAGGGCGTTACGTTCGCCACGTTCGCGAATTCCGCATCCGGGTCCCACTCGAGGCTGCCGGACGGGGACAGCCAGACGTGCGCCGCCCCGCTCAGCGCACCGGGCAGCCGTTCAAGGTGCGCGCCGGAACGCATGCTGTTGGAAGCGGGTTCGAACACCGCCAGCACGCGCGTGTAGTCCTGTTGCAAGGCCTCAATCGTCGCTCGGATTGCCGTGGGGTGGTGGGCGAAGTCGTCGTACAGCGCGATGCCCGGACCGCTTCCGTAACGCCCGATGAGCTGCAGTCGCCGGGCCGGGGGCCTGAAACTCCCAAGCGCCCTGCAGGCGCTCTCAAGATCGACGCCGGCGCCGTGGGCAGCGGCCACCGCAGCGAGCGCATTCGACAGGTTGTGCGAACCGGGAAGTTCCAGCGTGCCCTCGGCTTCGCCCGAAGAAAACTGAAACCGGGCCCGCGCGCCCTGCAGCCTTGCGGCCCGCCATTCGGCCTTGACGGACGACTCCACCGAAAAGCGCTCCACCTTCGTCCAGCACCCCTTCTCCAGCAACCCGGCGATATTGGAATCGGCGCCGTTGACGATCAGGCGGCCGCCCCCCGGCGTGCGCCTGACCAGCAGGTGAAACTGACACTTCACCGCCTCCAGGTCTGCGTAGATGTCGGCATGGTCGTGTTCGATGTTGTTGATGATCACGGTGCGCGCGCCGTAATGCAGGAACTTCGCGTTCTTGTCGAAGAACGCGGTGTCGTATTCGTCGCCCTCGATTACGAAATGTCGGCCGCTTCCAAGCCTCGCCGTGCGCTCGAAATTTCCCGGCGCTCCGCCGATCAGAAATCCGGGTTGCAGCCCCGCTTCCTGCAGCAGCCAGGCCACCATGCCCGAGGTGGTGGTCTTGCCGTGCGTCCCCGTCACCGCGATCACCTCGCGACCGGGCAAAACGTGCTCGGCCAGCCACTCCGGGCCGGAGAGATAAGCGAGATCCGAATCCAGCAGCGCCTCCACGATCGGCATGCCGCGCGACATGAGGTTTCCCACCAGCACCAGGTCGGGTCTGGCGTCCAGTTGTCCGGGATCGAAGCCGGCGACAGGTTCGATCCCCAGTTCGCGCAGCCGCGTGCTCATCGGCGGCCAGGCGGCGCGATCGGCGCCGGTGACTTCGTGGCCCAGTTCGCGGGCCAGGGCGGCAAGTCCGCCCATGAAGGTACCGCAGATGCCGAGAATGTGAATATGCATCAGGAAGAAGCTTCGATCGGGATGCCGAAGAGCTGGGTCAGCGAAACGTAGAGGATCATGTAGAGGAAGAAATGGGCCACGGAAAGGAGCAGACCCACCCAGATGCCGCGATCCATGGCCCGCGAGAAGATGTTGCCCATGGCCAGCAACCACCAGGCCAGGAAGCCGTACTCCGCTGCCTGAACCAGCAGCCCGGGCTGTTCCAGGGACGTCGCGACATACACCAGCGGCAGGTTCAGGGCGTTGATGATCGCCTGAACTCCGAGCAGGGACACCAGAGTTTGCGGCCAGCGTTCCGGTTTGCCCGCCATCCGAAGAATGAATCCCGAGTAGCCGAGCAGGAGCAACAACTCGAACGCCACGACAGGCAGCACAAAGACCGCTGACGCCGGCAGCAGCATCAGGTAACCGATAGCGGTTACCGCTGTCCAGGGAACCAGGCAGAGCGCCAGCATCCCGCGCGAACCGGGCAACGAGTCCGGGCCGCGCAGGCCGAGCGACACCATCAACACGCCCTGGAATATCGCAACCATCGGGCCCAAATTCCTTACTTGCGGATGGCGCCCGCTAGCCGGGGGCGGGGGCGGGGGTGGGAACGGGGTCAGGTTCAAGCGCCTTCGACACCCGCGCAAATACTTCATCGGGCGAGCCGAGCCCGTCAACGTAGCACAGCAGTTCGGAGTAGTGTTCGAGAAGCGGGCGGGTCTGGCGCTCGTACACGGCAAGCCGGTTGGCGATGGTCTCCTCGGTGTCGTCGTCGCGCTGAATCAGTTCGCCGCCGGCCTCGCGGCTCGCCGCCAATTCCTCCGGCGGAGAGAAATGGATGTTCAGCAATTTCCCGGTTGCCGAACAGGTCCGGCGGCCGGTCAGCCTTTTCATCAATACGCCGTGGTGGACCTCCAGCATCAGCACCGCATCCAGTTGCTGGTCCGAGGCCTCAAGCAGCTCTCCGAGCAGCCGTGCCTGCGAGTGGTTGCGGGGGAAGCCGTCGAGGATGAAGCCCCCTTCACAGTCGGCCTGCCCGAGCCGCTCATCCAGAAGCTGCATGACCAGCTGGTCGGAAACCAGTTCCCCGGCATCCATTGCGGCCTTCGCCTGAAGGCCCAGCGGCGTGCCGGCCGCTACTGCGGCGCGCAGCAGGTCGCCGGTGGACACCTGGGGCCAGCCTTTTCGCTCCTCGAGCCGGCGTGCCTGGGTGCCCTTTCCCGCGCCCGGGGCGCCCAGAAAAACAATCCGCATCGAGTCCTCCGGCCTGGCTTGCGCAGCGTTAAGGGGGTGCTATCGTACACGGTAGCCCATCCGGAAAAACCAGCATCCGCATGCCCGCACCCAACGCACTTTATGCGCAATCCGGCGGTCCCACAGCCGTCATCAACGCTACCGCCCAGGGCGTCATCGAGGCGGTGCGCCGCGCCAGGCCTGCGGTCGGCAAGCTTTATGCAGCGCGCAACGGCATCCTCGGCGCGCTGCACGAGCAGTTGCTGGACACCGACGCCGCGTCCGCGCAAGCCGTGACCGCCCTGGGCCAGCGCCCGGGAAGCGCGTTCGGCACGGCCCGCTACAAGCTGGCCCGGTTCGAGGACGACGAGCGCGAGTACCACCGTCTGATCAACGTGTTCCGCGCGCATGGCATCGGCATGGTTTTCTTCAACGGCGGCAACGACTCCATGGACACGGCGCTGAAGCTTTCCGAACTCGGTCGCCGGCTGGACTACCCGCTGCAGTGCATCGGCCTGCCCAAGACCGTCGACAACGACCTGCCGGTCACCGACTGCTGCCCGGGCTTCGGCTCGGCCGCCAAGTACGTGGCGGTGTCCACCCGCGAGGCCGCGCTGGACGTCGCCGGCATGGCGCGCACTTCAACCAAGGTATTCATCCTGGAAGTCATGGGGCGGCATGCCGGCTGGATCGCCGCCGCCGGGGGGCTGGCGGGATCGGGTGCGGGCGACGCGCCGCACATCATCCTGTTTCCCGAGGTTCCCTTCGAGGCCGACCGCTTCCTCGAGCGTGTCCGGCAATCCGTGCAGCGACATGAATACTGCGTAATCGTGGCCAGCGAGGGCGCCCGCTACGCCGACGGCCGCTTCCTGTCCGAGGCGGGCGGCGCCGACGCCTTCGGCCACAAGCAACTCGGCGGACTGGCGCCGGTGCTGGCGCAAATGATCCAGGAAAGCCTGGGCTACAAGCACCATTACGCGATCAGCGACTACCTGCAGCGCTCGGCGCGGCACCTGGCTTCAGCCACGGACCTCGAGCATGCCTGTGCGGCCGGGCGGACGGGCGTCGAAATGGCGGTTGAAGGCGGCAATGCGATGATGGTGACGATCAAGCGTACCGGCGATGATCCCTACACCTGGGAGACTTCAGCCGCCCCTCTCGACCGGGTAGCCAACCGCGAGAAGGAACTGCCCCGCGGGTTCATTACGGACGACGGCTACGGCATCACCGCGGCCGCCCGAACTTATCTGCAGCCGCTGGTCGAGGGCGAGGCCCTGCCCCCGTTCCGCGGCGGGCTGCCCGTTTACGAGGAAATCGACCTGCCGTCGGTGGAGAAACGCCTGGATCCTTTCGAATAGGACCGCTCATCGGCCATCAACCGGTCCCACGGTTTTCGTCCCACGTCGTTCCGGGACACGCCGGCGAGCACATCCCTGTGGGCTCGGCTTCGCCATCCATGGCTCAGACGTTCCCGGAACGACATGGGACGAAAACCTCCAGTCCTGCTAGTCGTGGCGGGCGGCGAAACGGCGCAACTGCTCCTCGGTGGCGGGTTTCTGGTATTTCTTCTTCCAGTCGGCATACGGCATGCCGTAGATGCGCTCCCGCGCTTCGGTCTCCGTCAGATCGATCCCGCGTTCATTGGCCGCCTCCGCGTACCAGCGGCCCAGGCAGTTGCGGCAGAAGCCGCCGGCGATCATCAGGTCGATGTTCTGAACGTCCGTATTGTCGTCCAGGTGCCTGAGCAGGCGCCGCAGCACCGCCGCTTCCAGCTCGCGGTTGGTCTTCTCGTCATTCACTGGGTTTCTCCGGTCGCGAGGGAGGGAAGGCGGGGAGTATACTGCCGCCGTTGTTTCCGGAGGATCCCCTTTGAGCATCGCCTACCAGGGCATTGCCGGCGCCTGGTCGCACCTGGCCTGCCGCGCAGTCCATCCGGAGCTCAAGGCCGTTCCCTGCCCGAGTTTCGAGGACGTGTTCGAGATGGTCGAGGCCGGCGGCGGCGACCTTGCCATGATTCCGATTGAGAACAACCTCGGCGGCCGCGTGGCGGACATTCATCAGCTTCTGCCCCACCAGGCGCTGCACATCGTGGCCGAGTATTTCCAGCCCATACGCCACGAACTGCTGGCCGTGCCGGGCGCCACCGCGGAGGGCCTGAAGGCGGTCTACAGCCATCCTCAGGCCCTGGCGCAGTGCCGCCGGTATCTTCGCGAGAGAGGGCTTGAGCCCAGGGCGGCCAGCGATACGGCCGCGGCTGCGGAGTGGGTCGCGCAAGAGGGCGACCCGTCCATCGGCGCGATCGCTTCGAGCCTGGCCGGCGAGCTGTACCAGCTTGGCGCCCTGGGCCGGGACATTCAGGACGAGCATCACAATACGACTCGCTTCATCGTACTGGCCAGGGAAAAGAACGCCGGGCCCGCGGATACGGACACGAAATACATCACGGCGCTGTGGTTCCAGCTTCGCAGCGTGCCCGCGGCCCTGTACAAGGCGCTGGGGGCATTCGCCACGAACACGATCAACCTTACCAAGCTGGAGAGCTATATCGGCACGCGGCATTTCGACCGGGCGCGCTTCTACGTGGAGGTCGAGGGCCATGAGTCCGATGCCCCGCTACGCTCGGCGCTCGAGGAGATCGAGTACTACACCGACGTCGTCCGCGTGCTCGGCAGCTTCCCCCAGCACGAGTTCCGGAAGCAACGGAACAAGCCTTAAGATAACCCTCCACACGGTGATCGCCGTGGTGGTGCACAGATCATCCAGAGGTGCCCAAATGCACAAGATTCTTGTCACATATACACGTCCCGACGATGTCGAGGCTTTCGACAGGTATTTTCGCGATGTTCACGCACCGATGGTGCAGCGGATCCCGGGGCTGAAGAAACTGGTTGTCAACCGGATAACGGGAAATGCCATGGGCGGCGAGCCCTCCGTGTATCTCCTGGTGGGACTGCAGTTCGGCCCGAAAGAGGACTTCGAGGCAGCCATGCGCTCGGAGGAAAACGCCGCGGCGGGCCGGGACGCGGTCGAATTCTGTCGCGCCACCGGCTCGAAATTTGAAGTCCTGATCGCGCATGAAGAGTGACCGGACAAGGTCGGCGCATGAGTGAGCGGATGACGGGGGGCGAGGCGCTGGCGCGGTCCGTCCTGGCGCACGGCGTCGAGACGGTCTTCGGGCTCCCGGGCGGCCAGACCTACGGATTTTTCGACGCGCTGGCGCAATCCGGGCGTCCCACTGAAGTCATCAACTCCCGCCACGAGCAGGGCGCTGCCTACATGGCGCTCGGCTACGCCGCCTCTACCGGGCGTCCCGGCGTTTTCAGCGTGGTGCCGGGACCGGGCGTCCTCAATTCGGGTTCCGCGCTGGTCACAGCATATGCCACCAGCTCGCGCGTGCTCTGCCTGGCGGGGCAGGTCCCCTCGCAACACATCGACCAGGGATGGGGCATGCTGCACGAGATCCACGATCAGCTCGGGATCCTCCGGCGCCTGACGAAGTGGGCGAAGCGTATTTCCAACGGCGCGGATGCGCCGGAATTGGTGGCCGAAGCGTTTCGGCAATTGCATACGGGGCGCGCACTTCCGGTGGCGCTGGAAATGGCCCCGGACGTGATGGAGGGCGAGTGCGAAGCCACGCTGCTTGAGCCCGCCTCCTCGTACGAAGTGAACAGACCGGACCCGGACGCGCTGAAGGAGGCGGCCCGCATCCTGGGTTCCGCCCGAAATCCGATCATAATCGCCGGAGCAGGCGCGCTGGATGCGGGTGAGGAACTCAAGCGCGTGGCGGAAATGCTGCAGGCGCCGGCGGCCGCCAACTTCAATGCCAAGGGAGTCATCGACGAGCGTCATTACCTGGGGATCAACCTCCCGGCAGCCCACGCGCTATGGGGCAATGCGGACGCGGTGCTGGCCGTCGGCGCCCGGTTCACGGAGCCCGAACTGGAATGGGGCCTGGACGACGACCTGCCGGTGGTACGGCTGGAGGCGGACGACAGCGCGTTCAACCGCGGGCGGGCGCCGACCGTGGCGCTGTGCGGCGACGCCGGCGCCGGGCTGGCTGACCTGGCCGAAGCGCTGGAGAGCGCCAACCGCAAGCGTGGGTCGCGCAGGAAAGAGCTGCTGGGACTGAAACGCCGCTTCGAGAAGGATTTCGACCGCAACAACGCGCCGCAGATGGCGGTGCTCAAGGTGGTCCGTGAGGAACTGCCGGACGACGGCTTCCTGGTGGACGAGGTCACGCAAATGGCCTATACGTCCTGGTTCGCCTTCCCTTCCTACCGGCCGCGGCATTACATCAGCAGCAACTTCCAGGGCAACCTGGGCTACGGCTACCCCACCGCCCTTGGAGTGCAGGCGGCGCACCGCGACCGCAAGGTCGTCGCATTCGCCGGCGACGGCGGTTTCCTGTACGCGGGCACGGAAATGGCCACGGCAAAACGCCACGGCCTCAACGTTGTGGTCATCGTGTTCAGCAACGACGCCTACGGCAACGTTCGACGCGACCAGGCGCAACGTTACTCCGGCCGCGTCCTCGCCTCCGAATTGACCAATCCCGACTTCAAGGCGATGGCCGAGTCGTTCGGATTAGGGGCCTGGCGGGCCCATACGCCGGAAGCGCTGCGCAAGGCGCTTCGGGAAGCGCTCGAAGCCGACGCCCCGGGGCTGATCGAAATGCCGGTCAGCGAGATGCCCAGCCCCTGGCCCTATATCCTGCTGCCGCGGGTGAGGTAGCGATCAGGCTGCAGACCCGGGTTACCGCCTGGCGAAGGTTGTCCGGCGATGGGAAACGCCGTGCTATATTCCTGAGTAACCATTAGCCAACATTCCGGACGGGCGTAAAGCTTGTGCCGGACGGTTAACGTCATGGAAGAACAGATCAAGATTACCGTGGAGAAACATCCGGACGGGTACGTTGCACATGCGCGATGCTTGGGGGGGGTGGTACTGGGCCAGGGCGACACTCGCGAGGAGGCCCTGGCCGATGTTCAGTCGGCGATTGAGTTTCACAAACGGGAATTCGGAGAAAAAGCCACGCGTGCCCCCGAAAATCAAGGCATCGACTCTTCGAGCCGTCTGCACTCAGTGCGGGATTGCAAGAGATGATTTTCTTGATGCGTATGGCAGGTCCTGAGGACACTGCCGGGAGAATTCAGCCGTCAGACCCGCGCGTGAGGTAGTCCTCGAGCCGCACGGCGTCAAGCCCCGGTACTTCCTTGACGACGAATTCGTCTTCCCGGCCGAAGGGGCGGGTGGCGTCCAGCCCGACCCGCCCCACGAAATCGTCCTGGGTATCGCGGTAGAACCCCGTACGGTCGCTGATCACCAGGGTTCGCGCATCGACCCTGCCCCGGGTAATGAAGGCATGAATCACGGAGTTCATGTCCCCGGGGTCCACGTCCTCCTCGACCACGCAGCACAACTGGTTGTAGTCGGCGTGGCTGTCGAAAACCACCTCCATGACGTCCCGGGCGTGACCCGCGTATTGCGGGCGGATCTGCACCGTCGTGTTCATGAAGGCCGGCGCGCACGATACATCCACGATTCCCGGCAGGCGCCGGCTCAGGTCGCGGTACACGCGCGCGGCATTGATCGCTTCCAGCGGCGCGAGGTCCTCGCGCGACCCGCAAAGCAGGCTGTGGAACAGTGCATCGCGCCTCCAGGTCACGTTCTCGACCTGCATGACGTGGTTGGGAGCCTCGGGAACGTAGTACCCCAGCACCTCGCCGAACGGTCCCTCCGGGCGCCTCTCCGCCGGCAGAATTCGGCCCTCGACGACGACCTCGGTGGCGCAGGGGATGGGAAGTCCGGTGCGCGCGCCTGGATATACGTCCACCTGCCCGCCCGCCAATTCCGCGGCCAGCGCGTACTCGTTCACTCCGGCGGGAAGGTGCGTGCCCGCGGCCAGAAAAACGCCCGGCGGGACCCCGACCAGGAGCGCCACCGGCAGCGCCTGCCCGGCCTCCTCGGCCCGGCGCTGGTAGTCGGTCAAATCGTGACTGTCGCCCAGCCGCAGGCGCAGTTCCCGCGGGCCCGCGTACATCGCCCGGTGAAAGGAAAGATTGGGCACGCCCGTATCCGGATCCAGCGCCAGCACGATCGCCGCGGTGAAATACGGCCCGGCGTCGCGCTCGTGGTAGGTGATCAGCGGCAGGTCGGGCAGCCGCCCTTGCCGAAGGTCCTCCGGCGCCGGCGCCTCCCGCGTCGGCGGCTCGACCCGGGCCTCGGCCGCGTCGAGCATACTCGCGTAGGCGGCGGCGAAAGGCCCCTCTTCCACCGGAACCATGCGCCTCAGGCGCTCCTCCCCGGCAAACAGGTTGGTGACCACCTCCAGTTGCGTCCCCTTTACGTTACGGAACAGGATCGGGCGATTGCCCGCCTCCTGGGCCCGCTTGGTCACCGCCGCCAGCTCGAACCGGGGATCGACCTCCCGGTCCACGGTCAGCAGTTTGCCGGCCTCGGCCAGCCGGTTTACCCACGCCCTCATCAGGGCGCCTGCCCGGACCAGCGCGGCAGAAAGCCCGTAACCAGCGCGGCGAGCGCGCAGCAACCGGCGCCCACCAGCAGCATGACGGAATAGGAACCGTCGGCGTCATAGGCGGCGCCGTAGGCCCAGGGCCCCAGCGCCGTGCCGGCCAGGAATGCGCTGAACAGCAGGCCGTATATGACCGCAAAGGACTTCAGGCCGAAATAACGCCCCGCGAGATAGGCGAGCAGATCGATTTCCGCCCCCATGCTCAGACCCAGCAGCACGGCCGCCGGTATCGCGAAGCCCGCCGCATTTCCGGTGGACAGCACGACCATGCCGGCCGCCGAAAGAAGGAACACCACCAGGGCCACGCGGGGCGCGAAGATCCGGTCGATGAGATAGCCGATCACGACCCGCGAGACCATCACGGCGATGCCCACCATGCCGGCGATCCATCCGGCCTCCGCGCCCGGAATACCCATTTCGCTGAGCATGGGCTTGAAGTGCGCCAGCATGCCGTAAAGGCTGAACGACAACAGCGCGAACACGCAGATCAGCATCCAGAAAACGCTCCGGCCCACCGCCTGGCGCCAGCCGTCGCCGGTGGTTTCGGCGACGGCTCCGTCCCGGCCCGGCGTTTCGGCGGCTCGCGGGCGCGGAGGGTCCTTGAGAAACAAGGCCACCAGCGGAGTGGCCACGAAAATGATGATGCCCCCAAGCGCCAGAAAGCTGAAGCGCCAGCCGTACGCGTCGTTGATGTAGCGCACCATCGGCGGAACGTAGGCGTACCCCAGCCCCGCGCCCGCCATCGCCGTGCCGATGGCGAGTCCACGGCGGCGGTCGAACCACGAGGACACGGTGCGCATATACGGCGGACTGTTGGCGCCGGCGCCGAGCACGCCGATCAGGACGTAGACGGTGAGCAGTATCCACAGCGCGTCCAGCCGCCAGCCCAGGACGCACAATCCTGCCCCGAGCACCAGCATCGAGGGCGCCAGCACCCGCCGCGAACCGAACCGGTCCACCAACCTGCCCATGAACGGGAGGGTCACCGCAAGACAGGCGGTGAAGAGGGTCAGGGCCAGGCTCATGTCGGCGCGGGACCAGCCGAATTCCTGCTCCAGCGGCTCGATGAACAGACTGAAGGCGCCGAAGGCGAACTGTCCCGGGCTGGTGGACAACCCGAACGCGGCCACGGCCACGATCCACCAACGGCGTTGCGGGTTACCCGATCCAGACATGCGCCCGTACTATATGCGGCGATGTTTGAGGAGTTGGTACACGACAGTTCCGTTGACGGGCGGGTTTACACAAGCCGTGAGATATTCGCCGCGGAGAAGGACAGGATTTTCGCACGCAGCTGGAACTACCTGGGCCACTTGAGCGAAATCCCCCGGCCCGGCGACTATCGGCGCGTGTCCGTTGCCGGCCGGGAGTTGATCTTTATCCGCCACCACGACGGCAGTCCGCGCGCGCTGCTCAATCGCTGCGCCCATCGCGGCGCTCAACTCATCGGCAGAGCCTGCGGCCGCGCCAGGCGCCTGCGCTGCGCGTATCACGGATGGACCTACGGCTCGGACGGCGCGCTCATGCAGCTCCCCCTTCCCGGCGGCTATGTGGGCGAAAACGCGCCACGCGCCGGGCATCCCGATTGGGCGCTCGACACGTATCCTGTGGAGACTTACCGGGAGTTCGCCTTCGTTCGTCTGCAGACGCCTTCAAACCTGCTGCCCCTGGAGGAATTCCTCGGCCCGGCCCGCGAAGCCCTGGACCTCATGGCGGACCGATCGCCTTCGGGCAATCTTTCCGTGACCGGAGAACGCCTCACCATCGTGCTTCGCTGCAACTGGAAGGTGTACCTGGAGAACCTGCATGACGGTGTCCATCCCCCGGCCGTGCACGAATCCTCGATCGCGGCCGCCCGCGCCGCGGCCCGTGTGGATGAGCCGCCGCAGGAAGTGCAGTGGGTGGCCGCCAACGGCCAGCCGCTCGCGGTTTTCGGTGACCTGTAGGTGCGCTGCCACCCTTACGGGCACAGTGACATGAGCGGTTTCCGCAAGGAAGCCGACGGCGAGGATGCGGGGTACCGGCAGGCGCTGGCGGAGGCCTGGGGGGCGGAACGCGCCGGGCAGGCGCTGACCCGCAACCTGCACAACGCCTGCTTCTACCCGGGCGCTTCGGCGCACCCGCAATACATGCAGATGCGCCGCCTGACTCCGCTGGCCGTGGACCGCACGCTGGTCGAGAGCTGGACCCTGCGCGCGCAGGGGGCGCCCGAATCGCATTTCCGCCGCAATATCCGTTACGCCAACACGATCCACTCGCCTTCCTCGCTGGTCAAGCCGGACGACGCCGAGGCCTACCGGCGCGTGCAGCAGGGACTGGAACGCTCTTCCGGCAGGGTGAGCCAGCACCGGCGGGATGCCGGCCAACACGGCGGCGGCGTCAGCACGGCACTGGACGAAGAATATATCCGTGCCCAGTACCGCGCCTGGCGCGAATACATGGCGGCCGGGTGATGATCATCCTGGTTGAGGGACAAAGGATTGCCGAGTCGCAACTGGGGGCCGCCGAACGCCTCCTGTACCTGGAGTGCGAGTTACTGAACCGCGGGCGCTACGAAGACTGGCTGGCCCTGTTCACGGACGACGGCCGCTACTGGGCGCCGCTTTCTCCCGGCCAGGAGGACGCGCAATCCCACTCCTCACTTTTCCATGAGGACCGTACGCTGATGCGCATGAGGATCACCCGCCTGACACACGAGGCGGCGCATTCCCTCGCCGGAGGAATCCGCACGAGCCGGACGGTTGGGCCGGCGGCGCTGCTCGAAATCGACCACGCCAGCGGAGACTGGGTGGTCGAGCGGCGATTCCAGATGAATGAACAGCAGGGCGACCGCGTTCGGATGTTCGCCGGGCTGTTCACCTACCGGTTACGGGCAGCGGATAAAGGATTTCAAATTCGAGAGAAACGGGTCGACCTGATCGACTGCGACGCACCCCACGAGCCCCTCGAAGTATTCCTGTAGATTCGGGGCTCAAAATGCAATCGCGACTGCAATCGCGACTTGATATTCGGACAGTTCTGTCCTATATTGCACTGCGTGACGGGAAGGGAATTCCTGAACCGGGTCTTTGATATCGGCAAAGCCCGAGGTGTTTTTGTGCGGGTGAATCCGAAACGCGGAAAGGGTAGCCACGTTACGCTGTACTACGGCATGCGCAAGACGGTATTGAAGGATCGGCGCAAGGACTTGTCGCCCGGGCTTCTGTCTGCAATGATCGGACAGCTTGGCTTGGATCGTGAGGATTTTCGCTGAGTTCCTTCGAGCAGAAGAAGAAGGGAGAATAATCATGCAATTCCGCTATCCTGTGCAACTCCGTCTCGATCGTTCAGGCGAAACAATCGTGTCGTGCCGGGATCTTCCGGAGTGCCTCTCGTCGGGGGCGGACGAAGAGAAAGCCCTATTGGAGGCTCAGGATGCGCTGGAGGAAGCGATCGCAGGGCGTATCGACGACGGTGAACCCATTCCAAAACCCAGCCCTCGGCGCGCCGGAGAAAAACTGGTGCCGGTTCCACCGCAGATGGCGGCGAAAGCAGCGTTTGCGCTCGCTTTTCGGAAAAGTGGGCTCTCACGGCTTGCCCTGGCCCGTCGAATGGGTGTTAACGAAAGGGTTGTGCGTCGGATGCTTGATCCAAGACACCAAACGGCCACCAATCGAATTCACAAAGCACTTCGCCTTCTCGGTCAGGAACTCATCGTCGAATCTCGTGTTGCGTGAGAAGCCATGTGCACGGCCGGCAACCATCGGACACTGAACCGACCGGCAGCTTCTGGACCAACAAACCTGGACGCCGGGAGTGAAGTCAGTCCATGATCTGCGGAAGCGGCGGCAGCGTCTGGATTTCCAGCGCCGTCGTTACCGCGCGGGTTGACATCACCGGCACACCGGCGCCGCGCGCAGTCTGCTCGAGAGTCGCGTGCTCCACACTCAGCGTGAAGCGGCTGGCTGGCGCCAGCGCGGCGGCCGGAATCACGCGCTCGGTGTCTGAATAGAGCATGAAGCGCTGCCCCTGAAACGGCCGGCCGCTGTGATCGGCCTTGTAGCTTTCCTCATCGCGCAGGATCACGAAGATCATGTCATCGCAGATCTCGCGCGGATCCGCGTGGCCTGATTCGAACGGCGTAAACCGCACAACCAGATCCATCGTGGGATCGATGTTGTCCACGGCCACTTCCTCGCCGTTCTGTTGCAACCACACCCGGGGGCCATCCGAGTAATCGCCCTCCCCCAGCCCAACGGCAATCGAAACGTCTTTATCCGCCCCCGGCGGTCGGTAACGGAAAATGTATTCCCCGTCCGGCCAGGCGTCGTCCAGGTCGGCCTCGCTCTCGTAGCGCCGGTCGCCCCGAATCAGCAGGATCTGGTCCCGTGACGGTCCCACCACCTGGCGCTGATCGGCGAACCGAACCTCGCGGCCGTCCGGCCGTACCAGCACCGCTTCGCCCAGCAGCGTCCCGTCAGCCAGAAAAATCTCCGAGAAAAAAGAGTAAAACTGGCGCTCGGGCCTGCCTTCGCCAACCTGCTCGAATCCCGCGTGCTTGCCGACCACCGCGAAATTGACATCGCGGGTCTGGCCAATGGCTGGTACATGGAAAAAATGGATTAGGACCAAACAAATGGCTGCAGCCAAGCAAATCTGGATAGTGCGGTCAAGGTGCAAGGAATAGGGCACGAAGCACACGCGCAAGTAATTCACCATTCAAGAGCCCCTCTGATCAGGATGCCGTAATCTGGCCCCCGCGCATTCAGGTGACGGCTTCGGGCAGCTTCGATATTGATGTGGTTGCGCGGCCCGATGGCAAGCCGCCATCCGAGCGTGAGGGTCTTCTGGTTCCGTTCGCCCAGGGTGGCGCCGGCGTAAGGCGTTTGCACCCCGCGTCCTTTCGGCCCGCTGAGCGCATAGCCAATCTCGGCCTGGACCCGCCGGGCGGGCGGGTGCGCGTGGTTTTGTGACGTCCAGCCTCCGGGCTGCGTCCATAACTGCTCGGCCGTGACGTCTGTAA
>LXNI01001682.1_pt1 | contig 17968 bp, 15 predicted proteins | sample 809091 | NCBI WGS metagenome assembly LXNI01 (sample SAMN04870527, study PRJNA318959) | sponge metagenome | biome: 01000161; feature: marine sponge reef; material: water | host: Sarcotragus foetidus | place: Greece: Milos, Mediterranean Sea | collected 2013-05-29 | depth 5-7 m | reverse complement strand
CAGTCGAACAGGGTTGTCCAATCAGGGCATTTTCTACTGCCCCGGCGCGTACCGGGGTGGCGGCAACGCCAAACAGGACAACCCTGGCATAACGGCACCTGCCGTCAGCATCCAGGTCAATGATGGCTGCACTGCCTGCCAGCGCGAAATCGCCGGAGCGGCGTGCAATTTCCCGAAACCCCCAGCCACTGTTTCGGGGTGGCGTTTTGAACAGGATGGATGACAGGACTTCGTCAGCTTGCAGGCACGTGGTCATATAGGTGATGAAGAAGTCTTCTGCCGGGACCACGGTTTTATCCGCTATGCGTTCTACTTCAAATTCAGCATCCAGTAATAACGACAGGGCGGGTAGTTCGGATGCGGGGTCGGCATTGACGATGCTGCCGCCTATCGTTCCCTTGTTACGGATCTGGAAATGAGCAATGTGTTCAATCGCATCAGCCAGTATCGGTATGCGTTGGCGCAGCGCCGCATGTTTCTCCGCAAAGCGCTGGGTGGTGGTTGCTTTCACTCTCACGCCGCCCTGCTCACCAGTAACGAGATTGGGCTGTTCCACGTTACTGACGTCGACCAGAACCCCGGGGCGGGCCAGCCTGAAATTCATCGCCGCAATCAGGCTTTGTCCCCCGGCCAGAATTTTTGCATCATCTCCATATTCCCGCAGCAGCGTACAGGCGTGTTGAATGGTTTCAGCCCTGTGATAATCAAACTTTGCTGGTTTCATATCAGCTAACCTTTTGCAGATTGTCGTGCCGTGGCTCGAAATGATGTCCCATCTCATCGATCAAATCCTTGAAAAATTCCCTGGTCATGTGCTTCGAAATGCCAGTCAGTACCCTTCCGCCGATACCGGCAATCAACCCGCCTACGTTGGCGTCGCAGGACCAGCGCAGTGAGGCGCCGGCAGTGCTCTGTTCAAGATGGCAATCCACTATCATGTTGACAAAACCCGGTTTTCCCGCGCCCTCAGCATTCAGGACGTAATGGTACGGATACTCAATGTCAGTCGCTCGAATCGAACCCTGGTAATCACCTTTTATGGCTGCCACACCCAGCGTCAGCGTCACCTTGTAACCATCATCCCCGACAGGCGCCATCGATTTGCAGCCGGGAATGACCTTGACGAGAATCTCAGGGTCATGCAAGGCGCTCCATACCTGTTCGGCGTCATAGGGGAAATCCGCGCGACCTTCAAGTTTCAAAACATGTTCCCGTGATAATTAGCAACACCGCTAAAATGTAAACTTCAACTCTGTGAACACAGAGTCATTCCGCTGAAACTCGCCAAAAAACGAATCCAGGTTGCCGGAAATGACGTTGATGCCGACACGGGCGCTCAGGCTGTGGTTAAAATTGTATCCAACCAGCCCGCGCACCCAGCTCGCACGCTGCCGATGGCCAAACTCATGCAGGCCGAAAAGTTCCACGTGCAGGGTTTTGCCCGGCAGGAAATCATTAAACATGAACAGGGTGGCAACATAGCGGGTTCGGTCGCGCAGTCCGTTGAACCCGTTGGAGGCGCCACCAATGATGTAACCGGTATCGCCGCAAAGAGGCTGGGCTGCACAGGCTGCGGAGGCAAGGTGCGTAAACTGTCCGGGTCCCGGGTCGCGCAGGATTTCATCGCGCCAGAGTTGTGCGGATACAAACCATGGCGTCTTGATGAAACTCGTAGGCCCCAGGTAGAGATACTGGTCCAGACCAACCAGGGCGGTAACACTGTCCGCCGTGACCGTCTCCAGGTCCGGCTCATAAAACCGTTGCCCGAAGTTGTAGACAAGCTCGCCCCGCAGGACCGTGCCCTTGAACTGGCCGGGCAGGAACTCCAGGGCTTTGTCAAAGGAAGCGCCAATCAAATCATAACGGTGGCGGGTAAAATCGATGCCGCCGCCAATTGCCCGTGGCCCGGCTATATCGAAGGCAAAACCCGCGGGGATACGGTTGCCAAGGATATAAAAGGGAATATCCTCAAACAGGTGGCCGTAATGGAATGAGTAGGTCATATCCGAGAACGGTCCAAGATCACCCCCTGTGCGCGCACGCCAGCGGACAAAGACTTCAGATTTGTCGATGGCATCACCCTTGTCCCAGGCTTTACCGTCGAAGAAATGCGGTTCGCCGAACAGGTTGGCAGATACATTGATCACCTGGTCCGCAAAGTCCACAACAGCCAGGGTGTAAGGGTGCTGCCCTTCTCCTTCCGCCCAGAAACCGGGGAAACGGGCCGGCGTGTAGTCCCAGTTCCAGACTACCTGCAACTCCTTGGAGATCCCCGGCAGCCAGTCCACCCGGGTCAGGTCATACTTTATGTTCAGCATGTCCTGCGGGATCATGAAGCGTTCCTGCTCAAAGGTGAGCGGATTGCGGAAGTTGCGCGGCGTGATAACATCCAGTACGGTGACGCCGTCGGAACGGCCCCAGGTGACTATCTGCCGGCCGGCGCGGACGTGTAATGGATGGTAATTGATATCCAGGTAGGCTTCCCGCACCAGCGGGTCCCAACTGTCGTGCAAGCCGCTTTCCAGGTTGCTCTCCCAATGTGTGGCAATGGATTTGTCCTTGTCTTCAAGGTCATACATACCGTCATAGTAGGCGCGCAACTTCAATACCGGCGTTATGTTTTTTATCCCCTTGTAGACCATCTCAAGGCTCAGCTCGGTGCGCAGCGCATTGACCGTATCGTACTCTGACCGGTTGCTGGGTGTGCCGAGTGCGCCTGGCCCAAGGAAAACGCCTGGCGCCACCGCGAGGCTGAATTCCCTGCCCTGGTCAGGGTTGCCGCCGATACGAAAATCACCCAGCACAAAGACCTCTCCACTGACTTCGAGTTCTCCAAACTGGTATCTTGCCGAACTCTCTTCAGTCCAGCCCAGCAGGGCCAGTGTGAGGATTGCAAGGCATGCAGGGATACTACGTACATTTAAAATTTTCATGCGTAATTCCTCCCAATATCAATAGTAACCACAATGAGGTCAGCCGCTGGTCTCATGCTGCCTCAAGAGACCTTGTGCCGTTGTCCTGAGGTTGAGAATCTCCCTGTATCTGTTGCAAATGCACAGCTTCTTCCTGATTGTCACCAGCGCCGGCGTGTTCGAGCCCGCGCGTCAGAAAACCGGGCCGCAGCAGACTCCAGACAACCGGCGCCACAAAAAAACTGAGCAGAAACGTCGTAAGCAGGATAAGCGCCATGCTGAAGCCTACATAGCCGACGTAAAGCGGGACTATGGAGACAGCCAGACAGCCAATAAACAGGGCGCTGAAAGAAAAAATCAGTGGTTCGCGAACCAGTGTGAAGGCATCAAACAGAGCCCGCTTGAAATCCTTGTCCCTGGGATATTCTTCCCGGAAGCGATACAGCAGATACACTTCGGCATCAATGCCTACGCCACTTGCAATAGCCAGTGCGGCAGTGACGTTTGAGTTGAATTCTATCCCGATAAGATGTATCAGGAACATCCATATCAGGATGCCTATTGCCAGTGGGAACATCAGCAGCAAGGGACCAATCACGGAACGTAACATCAATGCCGCAGCGACAAAAGACCCTATTGCGCTGAGCAGGGTGGCCAGGATCATCCATTTTTTGATGGAACGATTAAAGGCATCTGCAATACCGATGTTGCCGGCAGCCAGTTTCAGTTCTACGTTCAACTCCTCGGTATCCCAGTTTGCCGCAACATAATCGTTCGCCCGTTTGATCAATGCCGCCACCGTCCGGGGGCTGGTATCCCGCACGAAGGCAATGATAGCGGTATTCTGGTAGTCCGGGTCGACCACAAAGTCAAACGCGCCGGGCAGACCTCCCGTAAGGAAATAGATTGCCTCATTCACCGCCATCTGCGCCCTGCCTTCAGTGGGTATGGCAAACGCCTCATCCTGGTCTTCATTGAGAAAGCGGTTCATGATCTTGATGTAGAAAGGCAGGCCTGCTACGGCTGAAACCTCTTCTGCCTGCGCCAGGTGTTGGGAGAATTCATCCATGGCAACCAGGGCTGCCGGGGTTTTTACGTCACCCGGATTGTCACCCTGAGCCAGTATGGCGAGCGTATACACCCCGCCAAACAGCTTGGTAATCTCCTGTTCCATCTCGTAGAGTTCATTCCCTTCCCAGGATTTGGTCAGGTAGTTATGAACCGCGTAAGTATTGTTCTGTCCGGTGGTGATCTCAGTGGAGAGAAAGCGCCCGATTGCCGTGTCTTTGCCAAAGGGCAGCGGATACCAGACAGTCAGTGATACCAGCATCAATATTGCGGTGCAGCCCAGCACTGCCCGTTGTTTGCCGGTATCGTAAATCAGGGGGCGCACCATGGCGGAGGTGGTCCTGTAGATGAGGCCACGCTGGGTCTTGCGCCCCACCTGGGCGTAAGTCATGGCCTTGCTTATGCTCGCAGCAGGCATGTAAGACAGTAGCGCCACCAGGAACGTCGGCACGATAAGGATGATCGCGAGCAACCCGAACGCAGTCACCTGGCCAAGCACCCGGACATTGTCAAAGGGAACAAACGAGAGGACGACAAATGCCATCAGGTCGGTGCAGAGCACCACAACCAGGGGGCGGGTCATATGAATGAGAGTCTGCTCCAGTCCTTCCGGCACGGAACGATGCTCGTTCAGCTCATCGGTTAACAGGCGCTTGATAAACAGCACGCTATGGGAAGACGCTACTGCCAGTATGATGAAAGGCGCTATCAGCGCTGCTGATGAGGTAAGGATTTCACCTGCAAAGATGCGTTGAAATGCAAATGCCCAGGTTGCAGCCATGATACCCACCAGCAGGGGCGGAAGGACGCCAACGATTGAGCGAAATGCAAAGATCAGCACGATTGCGATGACTGCCACCACCAGCACGAAGGCCCCCAGAATATAAGGCAGGCCATCGCTGTTTACCCAACCAATCAGGATGGGAGAACCGGCCGCCTTGACCTCGTGCAGCTCATCATTTTCTGCGCTGATGATTCGTTGCACTTCCTTGTAAATTGCAATGGGGTCGGTAACAGGAAGGGTGAGTCCTTCCCTGACGTCCTGCAGGCCGGTACGAAAGTCTGCCTGGATAATGGCCGCGCTCCAGTCCCTGGATACCAGCGCTCCTTTCAGCGCGGCATTGTTGCCTATCCCGAATTTGACCCGTTCCAACTCTTCCGCCGTTTCCGGGGCGCGATTCGGATTATCGAACAGTATGCCCGCGTCAAGCACGTCGGAAGTCCCTTTCAGATAACGGGAGTTAATGGTCGAAAGTGAACGCACCGCATAGGGAATGATCCCATGCACTTCCTGAAGTTGATCGGTAATCCGTTTTATTTTTGCCAGCGTGTCAGCCTGTACTATGGTTTCTCCGTCCTTGCGGGCGACCATAATGGTAACCAGGTTGGCGCCACCGAACTTGCGTTGCAGTTCCTCGTTGAGCACAACGGACGGATCATCCTCAGGCGGCCAGCGGTTCGGGTCATCGTAAATCTTCAGTCCGCCGGCAAGGTACGCCGCTCCGGCTGTGACGGCCAGCGTCAGTACCAGCATCAATGCACGATAACGTACCAGGAATGCAGACAGGCGTTGCATGAGGCAGTGTCAGCGTAAGCTCAGATGAGGGTAATGATTTTATTCCCAGAACAATATTTTACGAACAGGCTCCTTGCTGAGGTTGTCAAGACTCACTATGTCGCGGGGCATCTCGTCGTAATTGATCCAGAAGGTGTTCATATACCAGTCCATGCGGAAGCCGCTCTTGGGGTCATAAAAGAACTCGCCGGCCCAAATCATCTGCCAGTCCTCAAGCTGGTCGTTGGCGTTCTGCAAACGCGGGTCGGTGTTCGCGATCGCCCTTCGATTTACCCGGGTGCGAGTTAATTCTCCGTTTGAATCGAAGACTTCTTCATACCAGCTACTACCGGTTTTTATGCCGATGATACGGCGCTGCTTGGCATACCAGTAAGAATCGGAATGGGGTGTTATCTCGAGTATGTAAGAGGGCTCACAGACACCGTCCAGACCTACGTTGATTTTTTCACCCTTGGTTTCTGTGGTGAAGCCCATGGTGCCCTCAGGCTGGCCGGCATACAGCGTATAGCCGACGACCTCATAATCGATATCGGGGAAGGGTTTCACCTGTGGAAAATCTTCCCAGCGCACGATAGTGCCCGGAATCACATCCTGGCGCGCCGCTTGCGGCAGGCGCCGCACACGTCGCGCCGCGGGTGTGTATAGAAATTCGTCATTGAATTTCTCCCCATGGTAAATAGTTGTCGAAATACCGAGACCACGGAAATCATTGGGCGCTACAAACGTGAACATGTACTGGGCGCGTACCTTGTCTACCAGGCTCTTCGGGAGTCCGTCCTGGTTGAGCCGGTAGGCAATCATCCACTCATACAGCCGTTTGTCACGCAGGGTACCGTTCGGAGAGATCAGGTCAATAGTCCATTCCGTGATGTAATTTTCTCCGAACTCATTGAAGTACAGCGCGGTATAGGAGCGGTCATGCACTTCACGGCCATCGTGTTTGACGCGTTCGTCAACCGGTTTTTCCCAAGGATACGGCAAACCGGGCTGGGTCCAGCGGTCGTAGATATCGGGCCCAATCGCCTTGTAATCAGTGTTGTGCCAGGGCTGTGGTTTCCAGTTAACCGTTTCATCACCCCATTTGCATACATAGGCGCCGGGTTCCGTGCCCGGACTGACGGAGTATTCCTTGCCCAATATCATCTGTTCGGCAAGTGACCCCGCGGGAAGGAAAAACGACAACAGCCACAGGATGGTCAAGCATAAAGGGAATACGCGGTTCATCGATTTCATGAGATACCCTCCAATATTAAGACGACTGAACTGACAAAACTCCACCGTGTAACCTCCCTGTTCAAGTGCCACTCAACTTTTGAGCAGATGCTGCTTATCACTCTCTTTCCTGAATTGATCTGTCTATCGAAACGTTTCTATTTTTCGAACATTGTAACGTTTCTATTTTATCCAATACAAGTAATATTCATTTTATTTTAGTAGATTTACCGAAAATTTTCCTCAAATATGCGGTTTATTCCATGATTAAGCGATTAATATCAAACCAGATAATAATCGTTTCATATTTTGTTCAAACTGCCGGATTCAACGTTTCTGCCATCCACTTCTCAAGTACTGTTCGGCCTGGCGCTGGATTCGCGCACTACCAGCTCAACAGGATGAGGTTGGAGCAATTCCGGCCTTTGATTGCCTTGGGTCATGGCAATCAGCAGTTCTGCAGCGCTCATTCCCATTTCATACGCAGGCTGGCGCACTGTAGTCAGCCGTGGGGTCAACAATTGGGCAGTGGGAATATCATCAAAGCCGACTATGCTGACCTCGTTCGGCACCTGAATCCCGTTCATTCGGCAATATTCCAGCGCGCCAATAGCCATTAAGTCGTTTGCACACAATAGTGCAGTGGGACGTTGGTTTGTCGGCAAACCCAGGAACGTGCCGGCCAGCTTGAACCCCGAATCCATCTGGTAGTCACCGGTCTCGAGATTCATGTCATCCGGGTCTATCCCACCCATGGCCAGGCCCTCGCGATAACCGGAAAGACGCTGGTCCGAAGTCCAATGGGAGGTTGGTCCTGCAATACAGGCAAAGCGTCTGTGACCGAGTTCTACCAGGTGAGTGGCCATCTCCCGTGCACCGCGGCGTCCATCGGCGACAACGGTTGGCAGGTCAAGTCCGGGAAAACGTTCATCGACCAGGACTACTGGCCCGATAGACTGCAAATTAAGGAGAGAACCAGGCGATTCCTGAAAGCCGCTTTCATAAATTACGCCGTCCACTCGCTTGCTGCGTAATAGCCTGGCGTTACCGAATTCGGCCTCTTCAGTGTTTTCGGCGCTACAGAGCACGACCAGCACGTCATGCCTGGCAGCGGCCTGCACCACGCCGCGGGCGAGCAGGCTGAAGAACTGGTTGACCAGATCGGGGACGACGAGGCCAATGGTCGAAGCCGACTGCCGTTTCAGGTTGCGCGCCGATTCATTGGGGATATAATCCAGCGCCCGGATTGCGTTTAATACCCGCGCCTTGCGCGCCTCACTCACCTGTCCACTGTTGTTCAGGACGTAACTGACCGTGCTGACGGAAACCTGGGCTTGTGTGGCCACGTCTTTCATGGTTGGGCGCGGGTTTTGTTTCATGCGGGCTGAGCGCCTCCGCCGGCAGCCCAGGATACGATGGATGACCAGAGTTCCGCATAGTAAGGCCAGTTCATAAATTCATTTGGCGCCCAATGGGGCGCCACGTCGGATGCAAATGCCACACTACGGCCACGGCCCGCATGACCGGCCACCAGCAATGGGTCAGCGCCGGATGCGGCGATGACAGTGGCGTCAGGTTTTGCCTTGAGCCGATTGTAACCAAGCAGCATTGGCCAATCAGCCGGCGTGTTCCCCAATGCCGGATGCTCAGGGTTGGGGAACGCTGCAATCAATCCCTCCGGCATCTCGACCCGGTCATCATGGTCGAGCATGGTAACGGGCAACACCGATGCCAGCGGAGTAGATTGATAACGCGCGCGCCCGTCTATACCGGAGAATGACATGTAACCCCCGATCATGAGTAGACCGCCTCCCTCCCTGACATAGTCCGCCAGCAGCGCCAACCGGTTTACAGTGCGCTCCGAACGCAGAAAGGTTTCATCACAGAGCAGGAAGGAATTGGAACCAATATCACTCAGAATGACAACGTCATAGCTGTCAAGTGCTTCCCTGGTTACAGGAAAGCGTCTGGAAACTTCATGCGCCCTGATATAGGTGATGGTAAAGCCGGCATTTTCCAATGCGGCCAGGAAAACACCGGCGCCTTCCTCATATTCAGTCGTATGAAACTGGTCGAATCCTTTCAAGTGCACAGTATGCTTTATCCAGGATTCGCCCACCACCAGCACCTTGAGCGAAGATATTGCTGCTGAATTCATTGCGATCATGCCTCCATTTACTTGTTTGGACAGCGCACATGCCCGCGCTACGTATCGTATTATTTAATCCGAGAGCAGCCGGTCAGTCACAAATTCGGGTAATACCCGGGCTTCCGGCACCTGTGGCAGCGAGACTTCCCGCATATCCCAACCTACCATTTTTTCTGCGATTAATTCAAACACCTGCCGGCCTGTTGCGCGGCGATATTTGAAGTAACTTTCGGCATAAGGATGGCCGACATAAAAGTACTTTTCAAAGATAAGCTCATCGACTGATTGCAACAGGTCCGGGTCTGATACCTGCTTTATGGCGCCGTGTATACGCACGCCATGAACCGTGGCGTACTCATCACCTGAATCGACCAGCGCAGTCAGGGAACTTCCCGCTTGCACATTTTCAGCATGGCGGGCGGCGGCGTCAACCGGCAGATAAATCCGTTTCTCATGCACAACATAGTACAGTGGGGACAGGTAAATTGAACCGTCGCCATTGGTTGTTGCTACCCGGATAGTTTTTTGCCGGGCAAGATAGGCCCAGCGTTTGTCGCCCCGCAGGGGCAGGAAAGTACTGGCAGTTGGTGCTTGACTCATTTTATTTTCCTCCGTTGCGCAGGGATTTGAGCTCTGCGCTGAATTCCGGCGCTTCAACGAGACCATAGCGCGGAGATGGGCCGCTGGTCCAGAAAAATACGGTTTTTACACCAGTAGCCTCAAGGGTATATTTATAGCCACCGGGAAGATAAATATGCTCGCCCGCGCCTGCCTCAAGGTAAATCACGCGACCTTCGGCATCTTCAACCTTGAGCCGGATTTTCCCTTCCAGACAATAGTGGCTTTCATCAAAATTGGCCTGGTCCCAGTGATAATCATCGTGCTCAGGCTCCTGGTAACAATAACCATGGCGAAAATGGCGCGCGTCGTCGCGTTCCTGGGAAACGAAGATATTGGTCCCGATACCCCTGGCAAACGGCAACCTGGGCATGGCATGTATTTCTTCGGGGTTGATCACGCGCGGATATCTCATTGAGCCATCATCATAATAGCTGTAGTCAGTCATAATAGATTTCCTCCATTTGCGGGTATTGGTAATCGGTTCTTATCATTCATGCCTGAGTTATACTCATGGTATCCGATTTCTGCAGAGCGGTGCTGTGAAGAATGACTTGATACGTTTATAACGTAAACCAGTAATACACGCTCGTCAAGCAGAAATTTCCAGTCTATTCAATGTATACCATTTGTATCCTTGGTATATAACCGTTTATTTCCCAGGCTGTGAATTGATATACAGAATGATCATGTCATGCAGCTATTAATCGTGTATGAGGTTCATATCACCAAGCGCTCTCGGGGTAGTTGACCGGAAAAATTAGAAACGTTACTATTTTTATGGCGGATCAGGGTTTGCTTGTTGTTATAATCTGCAAAGAGCAGCGTAACAATACATCAACAGCATATATTGCACATAGTTAAGGGGATAGAAATGGGTTTCCACCACAATATAATCATTGACGTTGACAATTATAAACACTGTCACTATTCGCTTTATCCGCCCGGCACTGAATATGTATCCAGCTATATAGAATCACGGGGTGGCATACTGCCATCAACCCTGTTTGTCGGATTGCAGGCGTATCTGCGTGAATATCTCATGCGTCCCATCACTCTGGAGGACATCGATGAAGCCGAATTTGTCGAGCGTGAACAGGGGATGCATTTCAATCGTGAGAACTGGATGGGGATACTGAATGATTATGGCGGTTACCTGCCGGTAGAGATTGAAGCGGTTCCCGAAGGCACAGTATTGCCGCCAAAAAATGTACTGGTACAGTTAATCAATACGGACCCCAAATACTTCTGGGTGACCAGCTTTTTTGAAACCTCGTTGCTGCGCGCGGTCTGGTATCCGACAACAATCGGCAGCATCAGTTGGCTGTGTAAACAGGTAATTCGCGATGCGCTGGAACAGACCTCCGACAACCCTGAGGTGCTGCGCCATATGCTGCACGATTATGGCGCCCGCGGTGTGAGTTCACAGCAATCTGCCGCCCTGGGCGGTCTGGCCCACCTTGTCAATTTTGCCCAGAGCGATACCTTGCCCGGTATCATCGCTGCGAAACGCTATTACAACGCCGGTCATGTATCCAATTCGGGCCCGAATTCCGAACATGCGGGCTTTTGTGCCTGGGGCAGGGAGAATGAAACCGCTGCGCTCAGTAATATGCTGGATAGGTATGCGGATAACGGCGTCGCCCTGCTGCTCACCGATACCTATGACCATGAGAACTGTGTAAAGAACATTGTCGGCAAGGAATTGAAGGAAAAAATTCAGAATTTCCCAGGCCTGGTCGGCATAAGGCCCGATTCAGGTGATGTGGTCCAGGTAACTTCCGACACAACGGAATGGCTGATGGATGCATTCGGCTATGAAGTCAACTCCAAGGGTTACAAGGTGCTGCCTCCTTACCTCCGGGTGGTACAGGGTGATGGTGTGAATTTCCCCGTTTTGCCGAAGATATTTATCGAACTGGAACGGCGCGGGTTTTCAGCGGAAAATGCGATATACGGTATGGGGGGCGGCCTGCTGCAGCATTTTCATCGCGACACTATGAATTTCGGACAAAAAGCCAGCGCGGTGCGTGTAAACGGAGAATGGCGGGACATATACAAATCTCCCACCGGCTCCGATTTCAAGGTATCAAAAAAAGGACGGCTTGCACTGAAATACGAAAACGGCACCTATACAACGGTTCCGCGTGATTCCATTCCTCCTGAAGAAAACGTACTGGTTCCGGTCTTCCGGAATGGAAAACTGTTGAAAAAATGGGATTTCACCGAACTGATAGAGCGCAGCGAGCGGGAATATCCCGAGTCTTATTATCTCGACATCGTGCAGCCGTTACGTGATGCGCGTAGCAGTTCCAACCGTTAAGCAGCCGCTTGCCTATGAGCCGGACTGACCTGATGAGGTGGATGCGGTTCTGCGCTTGCCACAGGTATCGGCATGCACGTCCTTCGTACCATCACAGCAGCCACGGGTAAATGACCTGTCTGCACGTTTTTGATATGGACGGGACCCTGCTCAAGGGATCTGCTTGCCTGGAAATCTCACGTACCGTCGGAGTATTGGCTGAGACGATGGCAATCGAGGAAATCTGGAGTAAAGGTGGCATCAGCGACAATGAATTCTGGGTAAGATGTCTCCCGCTCTGGAAAGACATTACGGATGAACAGATAGCTCATACCTTTACCGTGAGTCCATGGTTGGAAGGGGTACAGTCCGTGTTTGCCGATATACGTTCCCGAGATGAAAGAAGCGTCGTCATCTCACAATCACCCTTATTTTTTGTGCAGCGCCTGCAGCGTTGGGGAGCGAACTTTACCTACGGCGCACTGGTGACCCCGGGCAATTCCGCCGGCGCGGAGCAATTGCTGACCAGCAAGGATAAATTGAATATAGTGAATAAACTATTGTCGGAACTCGGCTTGAGCCATAATGACTGTATTGCTTACGGTGATTCCATGTCTGATATTGACTTGTTCAGAGCTCTCTCCAATACCGTTGCTGTCAATGCGAGACAGGCTATCCGCGAGCTTGCCCGGGTTTGTTATGAAGGGTCAAGCATGTGGGATGGTTACAACCTGGGGCGCAGCCTGCTTGACAATGACGCCCACAGGAAGGCGTTTTCCTGATCCGGCTGTAATCCGGGTTTTACCACCCAGGCAATTTAACCGGATTTTTGGAAGTCCCTGTTGACGTTTCGAACGCTCAGTGATGAAGCGCTTGTGCTGAGGGGTTAATCCGGCGACAGGAGTTATTCGCCAGTAGCGTGGTGAAAGCCGGTTTCCGGCTTTCGGGCAAGTGGTGACGTCTGTTTTCCAATACCTCCAGCAACGGACAGGCCTGTTCCGGCCGGGTGGAATTGGAACGAATACGCCCTCTGTTCAGCATGGCTTCCCACCAGGCCTCCATCATTGGTGTCGTCTTGTCGGTAATGACACTCCAGGCCTTGTCTGCGGCAAAATGATCCCCGGTGAGTTCGGCGCTTTGCGCAAGCAAGCGCCAGGCGTCGCCGGAATTCGGATGTTTCCGGGTAAATGCAAGCGCCTGTTGGTAAGCTGCCTGGTAGTCAGCGCCGGCGTGTAAACTTTCTATTATGATTCGATAAAACCGTCGGTTCAGGTCAGGGAGTACTGCGGCGGCGGACTGAACGATCAGCGCCAATTCCAATCGTTGCGCCACGTTCTGTCGTTGTGTAATCCATGGATAGAGCAGTTCAAGCGGCAGTTTGGAGAAATTGTCTTCCGCTGAAGAGCGCAGCAATGTTGTCAATCCGGACCAGTCACCCGCCCGCTCATACAATTGCAGGCGCGACCACAGCCTGGCCTGTTCAATGACCGCATCAACCTCCTGCTTAATGGTGAACAGGCCCAGTGATCTGATCATATCATCCGGATGCGCTGCAAGTAGCTCGTCCTGTTCTTCCGGTTCGTAATTTATCAAGTCATCCAGGAAGTCGAGAGAGGCAATCAAGGCATCAGGATTCGTCTCGATGAGGGCGCGCATTTGCAACAGCGTGGAAAGGTTCAGCAGGTTTTTACTGTCGGCATCCGTCAGCGTCCCGTATGTGTCGGCGCCTCGACGGGCTATCTCAACAGCCTGTGCCATTTCACCAGAAGCAACCCTTGCATGGAATTCACGGGCAATGAAATGGAAGGTGGCCCGTTCCACCTCACCATTGAATGCTGTTGCCGTGCGGATACGCCCCAGCATTTGCAGTGATGCACCGGTGTCCTCCAGGGATTGAGCCAGATACAAGCGGGCCTGATCGGCGTCTGGGTCGTCAGGATTCTTCTGCACGAATTGTTGTGCCGCGTGCCGCAAGTTCGTGTCTTCGATCTTTATCATGCCACGCTGCGCGCGGGCGACGTGAACCGTGTATATCAGTTTGGTAACTGCCTGGTCCAACTCAGTTGTCAGCCCTTCCCGGCGCGCAAGTCGTGTAAGGATACGCAACGCGGCCTGGTAACTCCCGGTCTGGTAAGCAGCCAGTGCCCAGTGATACCGAAAGCCGTCGAGATTGATCCCACGCTGGGGTTTGACCTCTTTGAAAAAGGCTTCATATTCCTGTGCGGCATTGTGGTAGTCCTGGTGACGCAGCCGAAATTCTGCCGCGGCAAGCATGCTCCAGGGCCCTGCGTCAAGCGCGGCGACTTGCTGCGCGTAAACCATCATGGTATCAATCAATGACTGGTTTGCATGATCCGCTTCAAGCAAAGCACGCAGGCGATAGGAAACGCCCTCCCTGATTGCTCCCTCGTTGCGACCCTGTTCCAGGAGGGCGAATAGTTCCCCGCGCAAGACGTCAGCCTGTTCCGTAGTGATATGCCTGCCCTTGTCAGCGGCGCCATAGGTGCCCATGCGCGCCTCTTGCAACCGGATTTCCAACGTAATTGCCTTGCTTATTGGTGTGTCAGGTGAAGCTGACAATGCCTCTTCCAGTTTTGCAAAGATTTGTCGGGCATGAGTTAGCTGCCCTTGTTCAACCGCCACACAGCCAATACCCAGCCAACCTCCGTAGAAGAGACCCGGACGAAACAACTGTAGTGAAGCTGTCTGGAACCCTCGGCGCGCCCGCGCCAGGATCTTGTCCTTCCCGAACCTGGCATGTTGGGCCATTTTCAGTTCCGTCCATGCCGCCCAATAAATAAACGAGGCCTCGGCAAAACCCAGGTCATCCCAGGCTTGCGAACGATAAAGGCGTTCCAGGGCCGCTTCGTCCTGTCCGGTTTTGTGTTCAGCATCAGCAAGCAGCCGCCTGCTGCGCGCCTGCATTGCGGCAAGGAGTCCTCGTAGCGGCTCAAATTTTTCCACTTGCATACCTCCTTTGCGGGCTAAATCGATGAGGTGTCCCACCTCCTCTGCGACAGCGGCAACCTGAGCCGCGTGCGCGGTGGCATTCAGCTGTATTTGCAAGGCCAGCACGCGTTCAACGAGGGCTTCGTTACCAGCAGCGCCTGCCGTCAATATGCTCAAGGCTATCCCCAATGCTGCCGTTACTTTGTTCTTCATGGCCTCAGATCAGGTCAAGCAAGGCTTGCATCTCTGCCGCGTACTGGCTACCCATGATAAGTGTTACCAGGCGTTTGGTGAGTCTTGTTTCACCATCCAGAGTTGCGGCATCGCCTTGTCCGGCTTCACTGATCGTAAGGAATTCCGACATTGGGGCATTACGATACAGATGGCGCGGCACTGCGCGACCAATCCTGGCTTCCAGTAGTTGCGGGTTGGCCTGTTCGCTGACGTCCAGGGTGGATACAATCCCGCCTGAATGACTGAACTGCTTCGCCATTTGCTCAATATCACCCAGTTTCTCCGGTCTGGCGGGCGCATCTCCCACGAGTATGATCAGCTTGCGTGAGCCTATGCGCCAACCGGAGAGGCTGATTGCATCGGCTAATCCCCGGTCTATCGCCTCAAACCAGTCACCACCGCCCTGTGCCTCGAGTTCGGAAAGATATTGTCGAAGTTTTACCGTGCTGTATGTCAGCGCCTGGCTGCGGGTGATAAACTCCGGATCGCCATGATCGCGGTAGGCCACGAAGCCGAACCTGGCTATGGGCACCAGCGCGCGCACCATGCGGCTGATATCTTCAATGCGCGTTTTTACTTCATCAAGCACCCAGCCCATTGACCCCGTAGCGTCAATGCAGAAGACGACGTCGAGACCCGCTGCGCGTAAATCGGCAATGTAAGGCACAAACCGGGCTGTCCCATCCCCCAGACCATAACCGGCGCCAACTTTGAAACCACCCTGGCCGAGACTGCTGCCAATTGCTATCAGCGCGGCCCCTTGCGGCGTTTCCATGCCTTGAAAACCCTGGCCTTGCGCCCTCAGGGCAACGCTGGCGGTGGGCGGCGGCGGTAATGCGGCTTTTGCTGTGATCAGGATTTCCGGCGGCTCAAACTCCAGCTCCTGCTCAAATTCAAGTTGCTCTTCCGGAACCGGGGCCTGCTCAAGCTGTTTGTCCGGCTCCTGCGCGGTCAGCAGTAAGGCCTGAGCGCGTTCAGGTGGTAATGGTTGCTCAATTCTGCGGCCTGCCTGCCATAACACCAGGGAGTGTATCAGCGCTGAACACAGCAGCAGCGAGAGCCAGGTAAGCGGCCGCTTAAGGCGCATTACCCCGACCCGCTCCGGGTGACCAGGGTAAACCTGAAGACACCGGCTTGTGCGGCAGCGTCCATAATGTTTGAGATGATCAGCGCATCAATATTGGCATCTGCATGAAGACGGAGTTTATCTATCCCTGGTTTTGCGGCAAGTATTGCCTGCAACTCATCAGGGTTGACCTGCCGGGATTCAAACCAGACCCCGCCGTCAGAAGTCACGTATACGGCAGGCTCGCGCAGGTTTGTTGCAGCATTCCGGGCAGCTACCGGCAAGGTGATGTCAAAGTCAGGGTCAAGATTTTCGGCTACCATGAAATAGAGCAGCAGCAGGAAGATGATGTTTATCATGGGAATTACATTCTCTTCCCGGTTTCTCCCGCTATTTGACTTTCGACCCTGCCGGATGCGGGGACGTAAATATCCGGTTTTGCGCATCACACTCAATCAAAGTCACGCGCTGGCGTCATCGAGATGCTGGAAATGCCATACTTTTTGAATGCGTCCATAACGTCAACTGCGCGTTGCAATTTTACCTCCGGGTCAATACCGAGAACAAGTCGCGCATTTTCAGGAGTGGCTATGGCGCTCGCATGTTGGCGTAGCGTTTCCATTTCAACAGCTTCTCCATTTAACCAGATGCCCCCGTTATCATGCAGTTCAACTGCTATCACCTCGGTATCAGCCACGCCGTCGGCGTTGCCGGCGGCCCGGGAAAATTCCATTGTGTGCGGACGCAGGAAGTTTGTCTGCAGCATGAAAAATACCAGCAATATGAACACGCAGTCTATCAGAGGCGTCAACGACAAGCGCCTGTTGCGACGCCTGTATTTGATTTCAGGGAAGGTTCCGGATTGCATCTCAGCTATGTTGTGGCAGTGTCAGTGCCCGGCTGAATATATCGTTGACTTGCTCAGTAAGGGTTTCCATCCTGGACTCGAGTAACGCATGCAACAGGGCAAAACAGATCGCAACTGACAAGCCGACTGCCGTGGTCAGCAGCGCCTCCCAGATGCCGCCGGCCAGGGCGGTGGATTCCGCTGCCGTACCGGCGCCGGACGCCAGGCCGCGGAAGGCATCGATCATCCCGAGGACAGTGCCCAGCAGGCCCAGCACCGGCGCCAGGGTATAGATTAACTCGAGTATTCTGAGATGCTTTGCATGTCCCCGTAGAAATTCAGATGCACGACGCAGCGCTTCATCATAAAGGTAATCGCTGTTTGTGGTGGTATGCTGTTCCAACACGTAGCGCAAGTCAGCGGCAATTGCCAGGGAAGAGCTGTCAAATATATCCAGCGCGAGCTCCCGCTCGCCCCTGTGCCAGTGTTCTACGGCCAGGTAGAAGCGTTTTAATACAGGTTCCGTTACCTTTGAGAACTGCTGGAATTTGCGTAAAGTCAGAGCGAGGCCGACGATTGAAGTGACCAGCAGAAGCGCCACTACCGGACCGCCAAGCGTCAACAGGGTCATCATGTTTTCGAGTATTCCGGTCATGGGCGAGATAGGTCAGTGGCTGTTGCGCAGTGGATTTCCGACCCGTTCGATGAACATATTGATGAAGCGCGGCCAGTCAAGATCATATTGCACGTCAACCTGTTTTGCGCCTTCTGCGCCTGGCCATAACTTGCGGGCGCCGACGGATACACCATAATTGATACCGTGTTGAATGTCGACGTCAACATATAATTTTTCTCTGGTGACCAAGGTGGGGTCAATCACGCTGGCTACCGTGATCTGGTCATACATGAAATAAATCCGGTCGGGCTGCTCCAGAAAACGTGGCCCCAGCGTGTCTTTCAGCAGGCGGGTCAGGGACGTATCCTGCGCTACCATCCTGCCATACCAGGCTTTGGACAACTCGCTTTTGCGGGAAA
>LXNI01001681.1_pt1 | contig 17974 bp, 14 predicted proteins | sample 809091 | NCBI WGS metagenome assembly LXNI01 (sample SAMN04870527, study PRJNA318959) | sponge metagenome | biome: 01000161; feature: marine sponge reef; material: water | host: Sarcotragus foetidus | place: Greece: Milos, Mediterranean Sea | collected 2013-05-29 | depth 5-7 m | reverse complement strand
TCTGCAGGCATCGACGCATCACTTCTCGAACCTCTCACTGGTTCGCGTAAGGTCTATGTCGAAGGCGATCGTGGGATGAAAGTCGGGATGCGAGAGATTTCTCTCTCTCCGACTCCTAGTCACGACGAGGAAAACAAAAGCAAGCTCGAGGTTAATCCCTCATTGAGGGTATACGACACATCGGGTCCTTACACCGATCCCGCGATCGAGGTGGATGTCAGAGAAGGCATCCCGCGTACGCGCGAGGCGTGGATCAAAGCTCGGGACGACACCGAATTCCTAGATGGATTTACGTCTTCGTTTACCCGGGTCCGCAACAGCGACATTCGTTTAGATTCGTTGCGATTTTCCCACGTGCGCACACCACGTCGCGCCAAAGCCGGTCGCAATGTGACCCAACTGCACTACGCGCGACAAGGCATTGTGACGCCCGAGATGGAATATATCGCGATCAGGGAGAATCTCGCGCGCGCGAATCCGGACTATCTCGACGACGTACAGCACGCAGGGAATGACTTCGGCGCAAGCATCCCTCGAGAGGTCACGCCCGAATTCGTGCGGGATGAGGTCGCGCGTGGTCGCGCCATCATCCCTAACAATATCAATCATCCTGAGTCCGAACCGATGATCATCGGACGGAACTTCCTCGTGAAAATCAACGGAAATATCGGCAACAGTGCCGTGACTTCAAGCATCGAAGAGGAAGTCGTCAAGATGGTGTGGGCGACACGATGGGGATCCGATACCGTCATGGATCTGTCCACGGGTAAGAACATTCATGAAACACGTGAATGGATCATCCGCAATTCGCCCGTTCCGATCGGTACCGTACCAATCTATCAAGCTTTGGAGAAGACACGCGGTGTCGCAGAAGACCTTACTTGGGAGCTATTTCGAGACACGCTGATCGAACAAGCCGAACAAGGGGTCGATTACTTCACCATTCATGCAGGTGTTCGCTTGCCTTACGTGCCTTTGACTGCGAAACGCACGACGGGAATTGTGAGTCGTGGCGGATCGATCATGGCCAAGTGGTGTCTGGCACACCACAAAGAGAGCTTCCTCTACGAGCATTTCGAGGATATTTGCGAAATCATGAAGCAATACGACGTTGCGTTTTCGCTTGGTGATGGCTTACGACCCGGCTCTATTGCCGATGCCAATGACGAAGCGCAATTCGCTGAGCTTGAAACGCTCGGTGAATTAACTCGTATCGCTTGGAAGCACGACGTGCAGACCATGATCGAAGGACCTGGGCACGTTCCCATGCAGATGATCAAGGAAAACATGGACAAACAACTTGAGTGTTGCGATGAAGCGCCTTTCTATACACTCGGTCCGCTAACGACAGATATCGCGCCGGGATATGACCATATCACCTCAGCAATTGGCGCTGCGATGATTGGTTGGTATGGCTGCGCCATGCTTTGTTACGTGACGCCTAAGGAACACTTGGGATTACCCGATCGAGAAGACGTGCGCGAAGGGATCATCACGTACAAGATTGCCGCGCATGCGGCAGATTTAGGAAAAGGGCATCCAGGCGCACAAACGCGAGACAATGCTCTTTCTAAGTCACGCTTTGAGTTTCGCTGGGAGGACCAATTCAATCTTGGCTTAGATCCAGACAAGGCCAAAGAATTTCACGACGAGACGTTACCAAAAGACTCGGCGAAAGTAGCTCACTTCTGTTCGATGTGTGGACCAAAGTTCTGCTCAATGAAGATCTCTCAAGAGATTCGGGATGCGGCGGGCGAACTTCACGACGAGGTGCGCATGGTGGACGTCGAAGCAGAGATGGCAGAGAAGGCGCGCGAATTCCGCGAGAGCGGAAGCGAGATTTACCAGCGGGTTTAGTCACGTTGGACGTCGTTATTGCCGGAGCTGGTCTGATCGGCCGCCTAATCGGGTGGCGGCTCGTCAGCGACGGGCACGCTGTCACGTTATACGAACGTGAATCGCGAGACCACCCGACTAGCAGTTCATACGTCGCAGCGGCGATGTTGGCGCCGCTGAGTGAGTATCCGGAGTGTCATCCTGCGATTTGGCATATGGCGAAGACGAGCCTCGACGCGTGGCCTGCAATCTTGAATGAGCTGAACGTTCCGTTTGGGATGGATGGTTCTGTCGTTGTAGCACACACCCAAGATGCGCCACTGTTAGCGAACTTTCAACGTATGTTGTCACGGGCTCAGCTTGAAGGCGTGAGCGAACTGTCGGCGACCGAATTGCGAACACTAGAGCCAGATCTCGCAGATCGCTTTACTTCGGGTTTACATCTTCGTGGTGAAGGTTGGCTGGACAATCGCGCGTTACTGACTGCGCTCGAGAATCGATGTGGGACGATCCAATTTGAACGCCCCGTCGATCCCATGACATTGACGGGCGACTTGGTGATTGACTGCCGAGGGAAAGACTCGGATGACCCAGAATTGCGAGGCGTTCGTGGCGAAGCGATTCGAGTCTATGCACCAGAGGTGCGATTGAGTCGTCCAGTCCGCTTGATGCATCCTAAATACCAGCTCTATGTCTCGCCAAGGCCAGACAACGTATTCGTGATCGGTGCTACCCAAATTGAAAGTGCTGTCTCAACTCCCATGACAGTACGAAGTGCGCTCGAATTGCTCTCGGCTGCGTATACGCTTCACGCAGGCTTCGCGGAAGCCGAGATCCTTGAATTAAGTGTTGGTGTTCGACCTGCGTATCCGGATAACTTACCAAGGATTCAATGGTGCGATAGAGTATTGCGGATAAATGGTTTGTATCGACACGGATATCTCCTTGCGCCGGCGGTTGTCCAAGCTGCGATCCAAGAGATTGAGGCAGAATGCAAGTATTCGTTAACGGCGATCCAATAACAGTCGAAGCAGTACCACTCGATGAGTTGCTCGTTTCACTGGGCTACGAGTGCGAGAAAGTCGCGGTCGCCGTGAACGAGACATTTGTGCCTCGTCGAAAGTGGGGCTCTCGTGAGCTGAGTGCCGATGATCGCGTGGATGTACTCGCGGCGATTCAAGGTGGCTAAATGACGGGTTCAAGTTGGTCGGTATACGACACCGAGCTGACTAGTCGATTATTTTTAGGGACGGCGCGCTATCCATCTCCTGCCGTGGTCGAAGAAGCAATCATCGCATCAAAAACCGATGTGATAACGACTGGGTTGCGACGTCAAGCGCCGCAACAAGGCGGTGGGCAAGGCTTCTGGGACTTTTTGAAACAACAGGATTGCCACCTGCTGCCTAATACCGCAGGTTGTGCGACCGCAAAAGAGGCTGTCACGCTCGCGCAAATGAGTCGTGAGATTTTCGACACGGATTGGATCAAACTTGAAGTGACCGGGGACGAATACAACCTACAACCAGATCCTTTCGAGCTCTTAACGGCAACGGAAGAACTCACTAAATTAGGATTTAAAGTATTCCCTTACACCACGGACGACCTGGTGGTGTGTACGCGTTTGGCAGAGATGGGCTGTGAAGTGATCATGCCATGGGGATCGCCAATTGGTACTGGAAAAGGCTTGATCAATCCCTATGCACTCGCAACGTTACGCAATCGCCTACCGACTACTAAGCTGATCGTTGACGCCGGAATCGGTATGCCGTCGCACGCAACGCAAGCGATGGAGCTTGGATTCGATGGCGTCCTGCTCAATACAGCGGTCGCGAAGGCAGATGATCCCATTCAGATGGCTTCCGCAATGGCTTTGGCAATCAAAGCGGGTCGTCTGGCGTATGAAGCGGGTGCCATGCCAGTGAGTGAGACCGCACAGGCATCGACACCGATTCCCGGACGGCCATTCTGGCACACGAAGTAAGCGCCTAAATACTAGCTTTCGACTTTACAAGGAGAGTCAATGCCGACCCCACGATTCAATTGGGCCGACCCTTTTGATCTTGACGAACAACTATCCGAAGAAGAACGTGCTGTGCGAGACTCTGTGCATGAATTCGCTCAAGAGCGATTGATGTCACGTGTGATCGAAGCGAATCGAAACGAATCGTTCGATCGAGAGATCATGAATGAAATGGGTGAATTAGGCATCCTTGGATCGACGCTTTCTGAGAAATACGGTTGCGCCAATTTGAGCTATGTTTGTTATGGATTAGCTGCTCGCGAGGTAGAACGTGTTGACTCGGGTTATCGATCAGCTATGAGCGTGCAGTCATCACTAGTCATGCATCCAATCAACGAATACGGCACAGAAGATCAACGGCAGCGATGCCTACCGAAATTGGCTACCGGGGAATGGGTAGGTTGTTTTGGTCTGACGGAACCCGATCATGGGTCTGATCCAGGCGGGATGAAAACAGTAGCAGTCGATGCCGGTGACCATTACATATTGAATGGTGCGAAGACCTGGATAACCAATGCGCCGATTGCTGATGTGGCGGTGATCTGGGCGAAGCTGGACGGCGATATCCGGGGGTTTCTCGTCGAGCGCGGCACTGACGGGTTCTCGACGCCACGAATCGAGGGGAAGATGAGTCTGCGCAGCTCCGTGACTGGTCAGATCGTTCTCGATGACGTTCATGTCCCTAAAGATTCGATGTTTCCAGCGGTACGCGGGCTTGCCGGACCCTTTGGTTGTCTGAACCGCGCGAGGTATGGAATTGCATGGGGATCAATGGGCGCGGCGGAGTTTTGCTTGCACGCGGCACGTCAATACACGCTCGATCGCAGCCAATTCGGTCGCCCGCTAGCTGCGAATCAACTCATTCAGAAAAAACTGGCTGATATGCAGACAGATATCGCACTAGGTCTACAGGGGGCATTGAGAATCGGTCGTCTTATGGATGAAGATAGATGCCCGGTCGAGGCGATTTCCATTATGAAACGCAATAATTGCGGTAAGGCGTTGGATGCGGCGCGCGTCGCTCGCGATATGCATGGTGGCAACGGAATATCCGATGAGTACCACGTGATACGGCACGTCATGAACCTCGAGACGGTAAACACGTACGAAGGTACGCATGACATTCACGCGTTGATATTAGGGCGCGCGATCACTGGCATTCAGGCGTTTCAGTAGTCGATGCGATGACTGCCGATTCTCCGGAGCAGAGTTTCGACTACGAATCCATGCTCCGGTCGCTGCCGACTAAGTGCGGCGTTTACCGTATGCTCGATGCAGATGGTAAGGTGCTTTATGTCGGTAAAGCGCGAAACTTGAAGGCCCGAGTCTCTAGCTACTTCCGTTCAGGTGGACTCGCCTCGAAAACCATCGCGCTCATGAATAAGACGTGCGATGTTCAAATCACCGCGTTGCAGAGCGAAGTTGAAGCGCTGATCCTTGAACAGACGTTCATCAAGAGCGAACGACCGCCCTACAACGTCATTTTGCGCGACGACAAGTCATACCCGTTCATACTCTTTAGCGACCACGACTATCCTCGCATCAGTCTCCACCGTGGCGCCAAGCGACACAAAGGTCAGTATTTCGGTCCTTTTCCCAGCGCCAAAGCAACACGCGACACGATTCAAATCCTGCAGAAGCTATTTCGTCTTCGCACATGTGACGACACGTTCTTCAAGAACCGTACGCGGCCATGCTTGCAATATCAAATCGATCGTTGTAGCGGTTCTTGCGTCATGGACGTCGATAAACAGGAATATCAAGCCGACCTGCGCCTCGCGGAAATGTTCTTGCGTGGCAAGAGCGAAGACCTTCTAAACGAATTCAAACAAGCGATGAATGATGCTTCCGCTGAACTTGAGTTTGAACGTGCGGCGAAATTACGTGATCAGATCAAGGATCTGGTTCGTGTTCAACAATCTCAATATGTCGAAACGAGTACGGGTAGCGCGGATGTATTTGGGATTGCGTCCGATGGTCGGTATGTATGCGTACAAGGCATGTTCATTCGTGATGGTCGGCTGCTTGGTCATCGTACGTGGTATCCGCGAAACGAGCTCAGTCAAGAAGACTCGGAATTGCTCGCCGCGTTTCTTGCACAGTATTACTTCGGCGGCGTGATTCGCGACTTACCACGCGAAGTGCTGACCTCGATACCAATCAACGATGAAGAAACGCTACAGCAAGCACTCACCGATAAGGCGCAGCACCGAGTGGTATTGAGTTCGCACGGAATCACGCAACGAGCTCGTTGGCTGAAGCTCATTCGGGAAAACAGTGAACTGGCGCTCAGTACCTACATGGCGAAACGAAAAAACGTGTTCGAGCGTTATGCGGAGCTTCAGGATGTACTGGAACTTGAAGAAGTACCTCAACGGATGGAATGCTTTGACATCAGTCACTCGCAAGGCGAAGCGACGGTTGCGTCATGCGTCGTCTTTGACAGCGAAGGTCCTGTATCGTCCGACTATCGCCGCTTTAACATCAAAACTTCGGTAGCGGGTGACGACTACGCCGCTATGGCTGAGGCGGTTGAACGACACTACACCCGATTGAAGTCGAACGAGGCGAACCTACCGGACATCTTGTTGATTGACGGTGGTCGTGGCCAACTCAATCGGGTGCTAGAGGTACTAGCGGAATTACAGATCGACTCGATCATCGTATTAGGAATATCTAAGGGCGAAGGTCGTCGCCCGGAATATGACACGGTTTGGATCGGAGGCAACACGCGTTTAGATCTCGCACCAAACAGCGTGGCGTTGCACCTGCTACAGCAGTTACGCGACGAAGCGCATCGTTTTGCGATCACTGGCCATCGGAATAGACGTCAAAAACAACGTCGACGATCTGAGATCGATGAGATCGAAGGCGTGGGTCCGAAACGAAAGCGCGAGTTATTGACACATTTTGGTTCGGTTGCGGCGATTAAAGGAGCTTCCGCGGAAGAACTGCAAAAGGTTCCAGGGATCAGTACGAAGCTAGCTCAAGAGATTTATGGAGTCTTTCACGACGGCTAGTCTGATAGTGCTATTGGTTCCGATCGTACTGATCTTTTCACGTATCTGGGGTATTCCACTAGTAGCTCTCAACGGCGTAGCTCTGGCTCTTGGGTACTACGAGCGGCTGTGATGTCGCTGCTTCCTACTACGAACTATCGGAATAAGCTAAGTTTCGTTGCTTTCACTCAGAAACAGCTGAAGCTTGAATAGTAGCCCATTTCCTCGGCACTACGTTTCGCGTCTTCGCATTTCGCAACAAGATTTGCTGTGCTGACTCTGAGTGGAGTTTGTTTATCACTACTGCGTGGCTGGCCACGCGTGATCAATACCTCCGGATTCTGACCGTACAATCGACTTTCATGACGTCGGTTGTCCTCACCCACTGCATGCGAGAGATAAAAGGATCCTGGCAACACTGTGAAGCCGCCCCGAACAAGCTTCCTTAGGTAGTTAGATGAATCTAAATCTAGGATCGCGTTACGCAACTTGCGACCTGCCTTTAGTCCGTCTTTGAATGCCTCAGAATCTTCATTCGCACACACATTCTCGGATTTAACGCCACTTAGCCCGAGATGAAAACCGTTTTGACCGGCACAGTATTCGGCATTGCCTTCCTCGAGTCCGGCCAGATAAACCTGGCGGTCAAATACCATGGATGGGTGCGTGCAAGTTCGTTCGTAATCGTTGGCGGCTCTTGGCGATATGCCTCTTAAACCGTCTCTAACACCTAGCCAGTGCCAGCTGTGCGGATCGCAGTTTACGTACGTGAGTTGGGAACAAGAAACAACCGCGAACAGTACCGGTACCGTCGCAATGAAGCGGGTCAAGGCTTTGACGATTGACAGGTTCTTATTCATCGTCGTGGCTATTGCAGCAAGATTCTCACAAGACAATAGTATGCACGACAGCACGAATTCCATCGAATGCTCGGGCGCATGAACAGAGGAGCGTTGTTCAACACTTATTACTTTGACGACTTGCATCGGATCATCGAACCGATGTTTGAATTCGGTCAATGCGAAAATTGCGACCAGATTAGCAGGTGATACCGAAGCTCAGCAAATCGGGTTCTTTTCCCATAGTATTGACTACTAGCGCTGATGAAGATTGATGTCACTCCTTGCTCGGCGAATGACACTAATCACCACCTCGTTCTATGATCGATGGATTGGTATTGAGTTTCGGTTGAAATTCGGAGTGGATACGGCGATTGCAAGGAGAGGTGAGTCGATTCGCTATTCCTGGATATCGGAATCGACGCTAGAAGTGAACACTTCGCTCAAACCTAGACAGGATCAAAGGGATCGAACTCAAGACTGAAGACGAACTTATGACTCACTTCAAGATCGTGCATATGTCAGAACGGGATTTGGTGAAAAGACAATGGAAGGTAGTTCGCAATCCCACAGTTCTTGCTCTCAGGATTTGCAGGGATTTCTACGATGGCTAATTCCATAGTCAGCTACATCCCGAATGCGTTAACACTCCTACGCATTGCGTGTATTCCATTGTTCGTTCTCATCTATGCCTTAACAGAGGAGTGGCACTGGGTAGCCGGTTTGCTATTTGGTTTCGCCGCAGCGACCGATTGGCTTGATGGTTTCATCGCGCGTCGCTGGAATTTGCGGTCTCGCTTTGGCGCGTTCCTCGATCCGGTTGCGGATAAGCTGATCGTGATTACTGCACTAGTGCTCCTGGTCGGTGCGTACTCGTCCTTATGGATTACATTACCTGCGATAGTTATCTGCGCGCGGGAGCTATTTGTATCTGCTTTGCGCGAATGGATGGCAGAGATGAACCAACGTTCAATCGTCAACGTTACGCTCGTGGGTAAGGTCAAAACCGCGATCCAGATGTCGGCTATCTTTGTTTTATTATGTAATCCGGTCGAACTCACGTTGCCGCTTGTGATCGCTGGGATCGCGCTCCTCTATGGCGCGACGTTCATGACGATTTGGTCGATGATCGTGTTGTTAAAGGCTGCATGGCCGGAGATGTCCCCAACACGGGAATGAGTCGCTACTGGACGTTGCTTTGCTATGATTCCCGCGCTTCGACTATGTGGCAAACGGGCTGGGTGGCAGAGTGGCCATGCTGCAGACTGCAACTCTGTTTACGCCGGTTCGATTCCGACCCCAGCCTCCATTTTTTGCGTCTAATTAAGACGGATTAGTTACATTCGGATTTGTGGTGCAACGTGTCGTTCGGGCGTCAGGTGTCGACATTCACGGTGTTCGAGTTGATCGGAGAACCGGGTGCGCACACTATCGGTCAGCCCTTGATGTTGTTGCGATTCGACATCATTGCTGTGGCGAGTGGTACGCATGCGTCGAATGCCATACAGAGCTTGCGAATCATGACGCCTCGGTGTGGCCTCGGACGGAGTTTAGCGCGCTAGCGGTTCTTTGCGGAGTCTGCGGACATCAGGCTTCGATTAAGGTGTATTTAGCGAATCCCGACCAGTGTGTCGCTTGCGGCACGTCCTTTAATCCAGGTTGCCGCCACCACCACCATCTTTATTTTGAAAAATAGACTCGCGATCGACATCGGGGGTACGTTTACCGATGTCGTGCTTGAATGTGGTGATGAGCAGTTTACGAGAAAGTTGCTCACGTCCCACGATCAACCTGCGGACGCTGTGCTGCGTGGAATCCAGGATCTAATCATTGAGCAGGATATTCCCGCCGACTCGATTTCGCTCGTTCTGCACGGTACGACTTTAGCTACTAACGCGATCATCGAACGGCGAGGCGCGCGGACCGCCTTACTGACGACAGAGGGTCACCGTGATGTCATCGCGATGGCGTTTGAGAATCGATTTGAGCAGTACGACGTCAACATTGAGCGACCCGAGCCGCTGATACCACGGTACTTGCGGATTCCGGTCCACGAGCGCATGAGCTCAGCAGGTATGACTTTGCGAACCTTAGACGAAGGTTCGGTGAAGACCGCGGTTGAAACCCTTCAAAACGAAGGCGTGGAGAGTGTTGCGATTGGGTTCTTGCATTCGTACAGTAATAGAGCGCATGAAGAAGCGGTCGCAGAGATGGTGGCAGCGGCGATGCCCGATGTGTCGCTTAGCTTGTCATCACACGTTTGCCCGGAAATTCGAGAGTATGAGCGATTTTCGACTACTTGCGCAAACGCTTACGTGTTGCCGTTGATGTCGACTTACCTCAATGATCTTGCGCAGCGCTTGATACGGATCGGGATTCGCTGCCCGTTTCTCGTGATGACGTCGAATGGGGGTTTGACGACCCTCGATACTGCGGTTAAGTTCCCAATTCGATTGGTTGAGTCAGGTCCTGCGGGAGGCGCTGTACTCGCCGCATGGAAAGCGCGGCAACTAGATGTAGCTATGGCGCTGTCGTTCGATATGGGCGGGACGACGGCGAAGATCTGCATGATTGAAGAAGGCAACCCGCTACGTTCGCGAGCCTTTGAAGTGGATCGCAGATATCGATTCAAAAAAGGGAGTGGACTCCCGGTCCGCATTCCAGTGATTGAGATGGTTGAAATCGGTGCCGGCGGAGGGTCCATCGCACAAGTAGATCAACTGAAGCGCATTCGTGTCGGGCCTGAGAGTGCAGGATCGGATCCTGGTCCTGCTTGCTATGGTTTAGGTGGTGAGCTGCCTACCGTTACCGACGCAGACGCCGTGATGGGTCGACTCGAGGCTGTCCGCTTCGCAGGCGGGCAAATGGCACTCGATCTTGATTCCGCTAAGACCGCAATTACGACCCACATGTCTGGTATTGGACGCTCGGATCTCCACGAATCGGCGTTAGCGATCTCAGAAGTAGTCGATGAAAACATGGCGTCGGCTGCACGAGGTCATGCGAGTGAGTGGGGCAAGACGATCTCTGACCGAGTCTTGATTGCGTATGGTGGCGCAGCTCCTCTTCATGCAGCGCGGCTTGTCTCAAAGTTAAACTGCGACTACGCGCTTATTCCTGTTGGTGCAGGTGTCGGATCCGCACTCGGTTTCTTGCGTTCACCGATCGCATATGAGGTCGTTCACAGTAAGTACATGCGGTTGTCGCGCTACGATCGAGTCGTAGTTGAGAACGTCATCGAGACCATGCGAATCGAAGCTGATGAAGTTATGTCTAGCGCCGTCGATAAGACAGATGTGCATGTTTCTGCAACCGCTTATATGCGCTACGTAGGTCAGGGCTATGAGATCAGTGTGCCATTAAATCTGGACGATTTGTCCGCTGAGAAACTACGATCTAACTTTGAGAATGCGTACGAAACGCTTTATGGACGATTGTTACCAAAATCGGACATTGAGGTCATGAGCTGGACATTGACTTTGGCGACTGTCCCGGAGGAACCTCGACGGTTGTCCGGCGACCCGGATGTGGATCCATACGACGGCACACATCGCGAACAATCGGTGATTGAACTCGAGCGTGAGGAGATGGCACGTTGTGTCGATCGTGAAAACCTGCGCCCAGGTCATCACGTACTTGGACCAGCGCTGATTAGTGAACGACACACTACAACCCTCGTTCCATCCGGGTTCGAGCTGATCGTAAACGAAGCATATGACTTGATCTTACGGCGTCGAGTCGCATGAGCACACTCTCGGACCTACGACGGCAGTTGATTTGGGACAGATTACTTGCTGTCGTTGAGGAACAGGCCCAAACGCTTATGCGTACAGCATTCTCGACGGTGGTACGCGAAGCAGGAGACTTATCTGCGGGGGTGTTCGACACGCAAGGTCGGATGATCGCGCAAGCAGTGACCGGTACGCCTGGGCACGTCAATGCGATGGCCGCTTCCGTCAGCCACTTCCTCGAACGGTTCCCTCTCAAGGGTCTTCATCCCGAGGACGTGTTGATGACTAACGATCCGTGGCTCGCGACTGGACATTTGAATGACTTCACGGTCGTGTCCCCAGTCTATTTCGAAGGTAAACCAGTCGCTCTATTTGCCTCAACCAGTCACATTGCGGATGTCGGTGGCCGTGGCTTCGGACCGGACGCAGCCGATATCTATGAGGAAGGAATCCGCATTCCGGTGATGCACCTGTTTCAGGCTGGGGAGCGAAACGAAGCATTGATGGAGATCCTCGCGGCGAATGTGCGCGACCCGGTGGTTGCCGAAGGTGATCTGTACTCACTCGCAGCATGCAACCATCATGGCGGACGACAGCTCGTCGACATGATGAATGAGTTTGAATTGGATTCGCTTGACGAAGTTGGTGAGGAATTGCTTCAGCTATCGCAAGCAGCGGTAGAAAAAGAAATTGAGTCCTTGCCAAACGGAACGTACCGCCAGAGTATGAGGGTGGACGGCTACGATGAATCGATTGACATTATGTGTGCGTTAACGATCGACGCCGGGAAGATCGATATCGACTTTGCTGGTACTTCGCCAATCTCAAGATACGGCATCAATGTGCCGCTTCCATATGCGCAAGCCTATGCGTCGTTTGGGGTGCGGTGCTTGATCGGAAATGAGGTGCCTAACAATGCAGGTTCCTTAATCCCCATCTCAGTACATGCTCCAGAAGGCTCAATCCTCAATGCTCTTCCTCCTGCGGCTGTGTCAGCGCGTCACGCGCTAGGTCAAATGCTGCCCGATGTTGTCATCGGCGCGCTTGCGCAGGTCCTTGACGATGACGTACCTGCTGAAGGCGCCTCTTGCATCTGGAATCCCGTATTGATGAACAGCAACGTGCGCGACGGCAACATCCTCAATGCGAATTTCGTGGTAAATCCCATTTTCAATGGAGGGACGGGTGCACGTGCGACCAAGGACGGGTTATCTACGACTGCTTTCCCGTCAGGCGTTCGCACCACGCCAACCGAGATAAATGAAGTGACTTCACCTTTGATATTCTGGAAGCGTGAGTTCAAGTGCGATTCAGGTGGTGCAGGTCGATTGCGCGGCGGACTTGGTCAAAGCATCGAGATTGAACACGCGCAAGGTGCGGGCTTTGTGATTTCGAAGATGTTTGAGCGCGTTACTCATCCTGCTCGCGGTCGACACGGTGGACAGGATGGTGCTTGCGGTCGTGTAGGTATCAAGGATGGAGAAGAGTTTCGTGGCAAAGGTAAGGAAGTCATCCCGGCAGGTGCAACACTCATCATGGAGACCCCAGGCGGCGCTGGTATCGGTTCACCTCACGACCGTGAACCAGAACGGGTGGACACAGATTTGCGCGAAGGTGTGATATCGACCGACGCTGCTGATTTGATCTATCGTCGAAAATCAGAATGATGATTGGTGCCCGAGGCCGGAGTCGAACCGGCACGGATTAACTCCGAGGGATTTTCGTACCACTACGGCTTTCGCCGCCGAATCACTTCGTTTGTGGTCTGGACTTTCTCTTCACCCTAGTTTCCAACCGTAGGTGGAGGCCGTCAAGTCTCTACACTTCTCGCCGCAATCGGCGATTTAGCTCGGGATTGCCAGTCAATGACAAAGGTTTCCCCGAATTTGACCTCATTCACGGCGACGGTTTCCCGTCGAGTGCTCAAATTTCTTAAGTCCCTTGCGTCTACCAATTTCGCCACTCGGGCAGGCGTGCTAATTATTGCAATCGCTTGATGTTAGGAACGTTCGAGCGAGCGGTCTATTCGAATTGCGTCAATCCCTGATTGCAGGGTCTGGAGTGACTCGATGACGATTTACGATGTACAAGCCGACAAAAATCATCGCGATGCCGAATAGTGCGGTATAGTGAATGGGTTCGTCCAGTATTGTGTAAATCAAAAAGAGTGAGATTAACGGCGAAAGGAATATCAGTTGACTCAATTTCGCGACACTTGAAGTCGTTGACATCGCGCGCTGCCAAAGTAAGAAAGCGAAACCCATCTCCAGCCAACCGACCCAAGCGCCAAAACCGAGATTCGACCAAGTCAGACTCGGTAGTCCGGTTGTGAAGTAGCAAATGAGAGTTAGCAGGGGTATTGCGACCGTAAAGCCGTACCACATAAACCACCACGAATCCAGCCGTACTGTAATGGACCATATCCAATAGATCGCCCATAGCAGTGTGCTTGCCAGTGCCAGACCAACGCCTAGTGGATCGAAATCCGGTGAATCAAAGAGTTGACCTTTCGTAACAAGCACGAGGACGCCACAATAACCAATCAGAATCCCGATGAAAGTACTGCGGCTCAGGGATTGACGCAGCATTGGAATCGCCAGTAATGCTGTCACGATCGCCCACGTGTAATTCAGTGGCTGTGCGACGTGTGCAGGTAGCCGGTCGTATGCGGTTAACAACACAACGTAGTAGAGGAGCGGGTTCAGCAGTCCGAGCAAAAGTGCTTTTGCGATGCTCGTTTTATCGTGAGGACGCGAGGGGAAAACTACGCAGCAAACTGAAAACAGTATCCACGAGAAGCACGCGCCAATCCACAGTAATTGAATAGGTTCCATGCCGCGCAGACCTAGCTTGAAACCAACGGCGACCGTTGACCACAGCATGACCGCCGCGAGTCCCATGAGCGTTGCTCTACTAACGGCTAATTGCATTGGGGCTCGCAATCACCAAATCAACTAGGTGGACAGGTAGAATCTTAGCTGCACGAATGTCCAGCGCGCGAGTGCTCAGGTGACGCACTCACATTGGCGACATTCCTAATCCGATTCAGTTCTTGAGGGTACTCTATGACCATTTCGCAAGGCGACGCATTACCTGACGTAACAGTCCAAATGATGAAAGACGGCCGCCCGGCACCAACATCGTTACGTGATTTGACGGCAGGTAAGAAAGTCGTTTTATTTGCTGTACCTGGTGCATTTACACCGACGTGTTCACTGCAACATTTGCCTGGCTTTATAAGCAATGCCAATGAGATTAAGGCGAAAGGTGTCGACGAGATCATTTGTACGGCAGTGAATGATGCTTTCGTCATGGATGCTTGGGGTGCGTCACAGTCAGCGGATGCGATCTCGATGGTTGCGGATGGGAACGGCGACTTGGCAGAGGCTCTAGGATTAGTGATGGACGGAAGTGGATTCGGCATGGGTACTCGCTCGCAGCGGTACGCCATGGTGATCGACAATGGCGTCGTAACGAAGCTTGCCGTCGAAGCACCGGGTAAATTTGAAGTGAGCAGCGCCGAAGCGATTCTCGCCGATCTCTAACGCACACTCAAAGCAAGAGCTTGAGTGGATTGACGCGCAGGCTGCGCTCCTTTATACAACGTCGCATAACACGCTAGCAAGTCCTTCCCTGCGGAAGGATTGTTGGCACGGATTTGCGCGCTCATTTGATGGAAATTAACCATGGCTTTAGAAATATTCGGTTTTAGTCAAAGTAGAACCTTTCGTACGCTTTGGATGGCAGAGGAAATCAAAGCGGCTCAAGGACTGGAATTCGAACATGACAATTCGATTCCTCAACCTGGTCCCGAGCTTGATGCATTACTCAAGCTGAATCCGATGGGTCAGGTACCCGTCATACGCGTGGATGGCTTCGTTTTGAGAGAGTCGATGGCGATCAATCTTTATCTCGCGAAGAAATACGACGTACTCGCGCTCACCACGGTTGAGGGAGAGGCGTTGGCGTCGCAGTGGTCTTTTTGGGTTATGACCTCAGTTGAGACGCACACGCTCGACGCCCTTAAGTACAAGCTTGGTGCGATGGGAGTCGAACAAGACGACGCGAAGGTCGAAGCCGAGATGGAGATATTAGATCGCCCGCTTAAAGTTTTGGAAAATCACCTACATAGCCAGTCACACTTGGTAGGAGACTCGTTCAGCGTCGCAGACCTGAACGTGGCAAGTGTTCTCGCGTGGTTACGAATGGCTCAAATTCCCACTACCAAATATGCGGCGATTAGCGAGTGGCTGGATCGCTGCAGCGAGCGACCAGCGGTTACGGCTGCCCGTCAACACTGAACGAACAGCCGTTAGCTCGGAAGGCTAGTTGATCTGGACGTTTCGAATCGACTTGACGGTTCGAATGTAAGGCTCGTCCATGCCGTACGAACCCGTTAGCATCTGGCTTTGCGCAGAGGCTAGCTGCTTGCTCTCAAACGTACCGGCGAGGACGATATAAAACGTCTTACCTTTCGATTCAGTCTTGACACGCATCAGGTCTAGGGATGGATACGAGCTCATGAAGTTGGAGGACAGACCGTAGTTTGTGAACGCAGCTAACTGAACTGCGTAGTCATAGTCCCCACCTAAACCATCGAGAGACACATCGGGATTCGCTGGTGAAGCACTTCGCCTTACCGTTGAGGTCGTGCTGGACCCCGAGACAGGTACTTGTACGACTACAGGTTTACTTATTGCTGTGGCTGGATTCGACGAAAACACGTTCGCAGTTTGGCTTGTTGCTTGACTCGAAGGTGTATTAGTTGGTTTTTCGCTCACTTCCCTGCTAGGTCGCATACTCGTGCCAACGTTTGGCTGACTAAGCGTGACGATTCGAGTAGATGCTGGCTCTGAGTCGGTAGCTACAACCGGTACGGGTGCGGTATCGACTTCTTTGGGTATATCCCGCGCTTCCGTCGACGCGTCTCTACCGCGCATGCGAATGTTGAAAAAGCCTCTCCGTTCGCGCTTTGGCGTATCGGCCTTCGCGACCGTTCGAGTCTGGCGGCTCTGCTTGGTTGCGGCCGGGGCTGCGCGAGGTTCGCTGACCGCAGTCGCACGATCTCGTGTGCGCACACGCCACCATGGAACGTTTTCGTCAGCTCTCTCTGCGACTTCAGATACCGGCTGCCCCCGGGCGGGAGGAGTTTCCGTCGCAGTCTGTTGAGCGCGACAGTCCCAAGATGAGTCACCGGCTTCGCACTCGTACGTGGTAGCTGGTGTTTGGTCAGAGTCTGGTGTTGTAGATGAGGCTACGCAGCCGCCAATCAACAAGAAAAGACCTGAGAGGCACACACTTTGTGTGAGGGTATTTGTCAGTAACTTCATGTCACCACCGAAAGCAATCCGTTGCGTTTCTGCCGCACATTCTATACATTCCATGACACTTTGCGTGATCAAAAAACTATACAGATATCTACAGAAAGTCTGAGAAAAACCGAAAAAACAATGCGATAAAATCGGGCGAGATCGTTCCGAATTACGGCGTGCTCAAGTTCATCGAATTGTTAGTGCGATGACTTCAATTGAATTGAGATATGGTATTGCGTTGGAATGTCTTTATGATTCACGCGCAAGAACGTTGTTCGAGACCAAAACTAAGGAACTTATCGTGCTCGCGACGCTTGATCAATTCGTGCGTATTCCGCGAATCTTGCGATTGGATGTCGCAGGACAACCTCTGAACTGGATCACCTGGCAGGACGCTGTCTGTCTCTACGCACGCGAGCTCGTCGTTTGGAGCCTAGGCGACCTGGCGCTTCGAATCTACGGTGGAATTTGTGCGGCTAGTGGCGAGCGCAGCATGATTGACGTCCACAGCATCATCGCTTGTAGCGGTCGCATCCATGCGGAGTCTTACTCTGCGACCCCACCGTTGAGTAACAAGGCGCTTTTCGCACGCGATCGGAATTTTTGCATGTATTGTGGGATGAAGTACAGCGATAGTCAGTTGACCCGTGATCACGTTGTACCGATTTCCCGTGGTGGTTCCGACGAATGGACAAACGTCGCCGCAGCGTGTCGCCGCTGCAACATTCATAAAGGTGATCGTCTCCTTCACGAATGCAAGATGGAGTTGATGGCGTTGCCTTACGTACCTAACGTAGCCGAGTATTTGGCGTTAACAAATAGCGGGCGGATTCTAGGCGACCAGCTTAATTTCCTTGAGTCTCGCTTCAACAAGCTGTTGACCGAACGTAGTTTGTTTGGTGACGAGTTTGTTAATCCACTGCCCGGATGATCTGATCGGCGTCGCCTAATACAGCTGCCATGCATGCAGTGACATTCTTTCCAGTCGGAATGTCGAGAAACTCGTTGGGTCCGTGTGCATTCGAATGCGGACCCAGCACGCCCGTGACAACGAACTGACAATCAGGAAACTTCTCCTCCAGCATTCCAAGAAACGGTATCGTTCCTCCGCAACCAATTTGTCGAAGCGGTCTTCCAAAGAACTCATTTGACGCGCGGTCGAGTGATTCGGCCAGTCGCGCGGTAAGTGGCTTAGCGTACCAGCCTGATTCTGCGGCGTCGACATCGAAGGTCACGG
>LXNI01001680.1_pt1 | contig 17983 bp, 19 predicted proteins | sample 809091 | NCBI WGS metagenome assembly LXNI01 (sample SAMN04870527, study PRJNA318959) | sponge metagenome | biome: 01000161; feature: marine sponge reef; material: water | host: Sarcotragus foetidus | place: Greece: Milos, Mediterranean Sea | collected 2013-05-29 | depth 5-7 m | reverse complement strand
TCAGTACAAGTGCTCCTTGAAAAAAGCAGCGGTGCGTTTCCAGGAAAGCGCGGCCTCGTCGGCATCATAACGGGCACTGGTGGGGTTGGCGAATGCATGATCCGCCTCGTACCAGTGGACCGTCAAGTCGGACTTGCCGGCATGTTGCATGGCCGCCTCGAATCCACTGACCATTGGTTCGTTGATCCAGCCGTCCTTGGTGGCAAAGTGTCCCAGTACGGGGCTACTCAGCGAAGCGAGATCTGCGGCACTCTTTTTCACATTGCCGTAGTAGATCACGGTGGCATCCACCGGTGTGGCCAATGACGCATTCAGTGACCAGCCACCCCCAAAGCACCAGCCCGTTGTACCCACCTTGCCGTTGCTGGCCGCATGGTTTTTGAGAAAACCGATCCAGCTGACCAGTGTATCGGTCGCGGCGGCAGGATCCACATTCTGCATCAATGCCCGGGCACCGTCCGGCGTATCGGCCACATTTCCTCCATAAAGGTCTACCGCCAAGGCCACATAACCGAGGTTTGCCAGTTCGTTTGCGACGGATTTGATTTGGTCATTGAGCCCCCACCACTCATGAATAAGGAGCACGGCAGGTGCTTGGGCGGTATCGGGCATCGCGATGGCTGCCGACACTGACCTCCCGGCTTCGGTGGTCAGCGTAATGGTTTCAGTGGCCCGGGCAGCGGCACGGCTGAGTTCCGGATAGGCGAGGACCGTCGCCAGAGGTAATGAGACCAGACCCTTGAGAAAAAGGCGGCGTTCGCTGTCAGAAACCTAAATGGGCGGCAGATTCTGATGACTGCCACAACTTTGGATATCACACATTTGATTGATCCTGAATGTTAAGCTGGATGGTGTCAAAAACAAGACAAGATGACCGATCATGCCATTTTGGCACCACTGCTGCAATGTTTTGGTGCTTTCACATACACCGAACCTGGACCTGCTGCTGGACTTCAGCCTCAGCGCCCTCTCGATTCGGGCTGCCGCTGCCGGCCTGTCGATAACGGTGTCCCAGGATGACAGGGCGGTTTCGTTCCGGGTAGACCCCGCACGAAGTCAGCGTCAGTCAAACGTCCCGAATGGGCCGTCCAAAGACCGGAGTGATCCACAGGGAACAGCTGTGGGCATGTTGACGATATCAAGGCGGGGCCCGGTGGCGTTCGGGGAGGATAACAGCGGATTTCCCATCAAGGTCGGCCTGTCACCTCAGGAGAATTATTTCACCCGGTGCCGGTCGTCCCCGGTCGCTCAACCGAAGACTGCCTTGAACCTCAGCCGGATGCATCAGGGAAGCACTTTTTTATACGGCTTGACCTCAACGCTCTGATAGACGCCCGCGGCCATGTACGGGTCCTCGTCAGCCCACGACCGGGCCTCTTCCAAAGAAGCGAATTCGGCGATAATCAGACTGCCTGTGAAACCGGCCGGACCGGGATGTTCACTGTCAATGGCCGGATTCGGCCCGGCAACCAGTAACCGACCCGCCTTCAGTAATTGTTCCAACCGGGCAAGGTGTGCCGGTCTCGCATTGAGCCGATTTTCCAGACTGTCATCGACATCCTTGCCATAAATCGTATAGTACATTATTGCGGTTTCTCTTTCATGTCGATGTGTTTGCTCAGGAAAAAGGCTTGGGCCACAACAAACAGCAGTGTCAGGGAGAGCAGGCCAAAGACCTTGAAATTGACCCAGGTCTCGGTACGGGTTGCGTCATCCGCTCCTGGATTGTAGTAAAAAGCGACATAAAGATTCAGCAACCCCAAAAACAGGAAAAACACGGCCCAGGCAAGGTTCAGCTTGTGCCAGACGGGCCGGGGGAGCGAAATCTGACTGCCCATGATGTATTCCAGGGCGGTTTTCCGGGTAAACATCATCACTGCAATCGCGAGGGCGAACACCCAGTTGACGATCGTCGGTTTCCACTTGATGAAAACGTCATCGTGCAACAGGATCGTCAATCCACCAAAAACCGTGATAACGACCAGTGTCATGAGATGCATGGACTCGAACCGACGGTTTTTGAACCAGAAGGCACCGACCTGCACAAAGGTCGCCAGGATGGCCACGGCGGTGGCGACATAGATATCGTAGAACTTGAATGCCGCGAAAAAAATCAGCAGTGGAAACAGATCATATAACAGTTTCATTTTGTGGCCGAACGGAAGGCTGATGATGGTTTGAAAGGATCAGAGTATACGGAGTTGTCGATGGTCTGTCATGTGTCAATACGATTGGAAATTAAGTGCCTTTTTCTCTATGATAACCCTGAACTGCTACGACAGACCGACAGGAGAACATTCGTTATTAACAAGAAGCAATTTATTGTGGTGGAGGGGCCGATCGGCGTCGGAAAAACCACCTTGGCCCGGAAAATGGCTGCCTCATTGGGGACCGGATTGATTCTGGAACAGCCCGCCGATAATCCCTTTCTTGAGCGATTTTACAAGTACCCCGATCGCTTTGCCCTGCAGACCCAGTTGTTTTTCTTGTTTCAACGGGTAAATCAATTAAAGGAACTGCGTCAGCGCGACCTGTTCATGCCGGTACAGATTGCGGATTTCATGCTGGCGAAGGATCAGCTCTTTGCCAGTGTCACCCTTGAAGAGGAAGAACTGAATCTCTATCAGCAGGTCTACCAGCAACTCGCGCCAGTGGCACCGACCCCTGATCTGGTGGTGTATTTGCAGGCCTCGACGGAGGTCCTGATGCGGCGCATTCGGCGGCGTGGGACGTTGTTCGAACGCAATATGCAAAAGCACTATGTACAGGAACTGTCCAATGCCTATGCGCGCTATTTCCTGCACTATCACCAGTCGGTTTTATTGACGATCAATACGGAGAAAGTGAATTTCATGGATAACGAAGAGCACTTCCAGTTGTTGCTTGAACAAATCAATACCATCCATTCCGGACGGCATTACTTTAATCCGGTCATCTAGCGTGCCCCCCGTTTTGTGATGCCCGCATCCCATCCAACCACGGCAAACGGGCGGCCACCGGATGAACGGACTCCCTCGTTGCGGACCATCGCCATGCCTGCCGATGCCAATCCCAGCGGCGATGTGTTCGGAGGATGGATCATGGCCCAAATGGATCTCGCCGGTGCGATCCATGCCAGTTATATGGCGAAAGGAAGACTGGTGACGGTCGCGGTGGATGGGATGAGTTTTCATCGGCCGGTTTTCATCGGGGATCAGCTCAGCTGTTATTGTCAAACCGTTCGGACCGGCACCACCTCCCTGTCGGTGCACATCGAGACCTGGGTGCGGCGCAGGCACGCACACGAGGAGAACCTGAAGGTCACCGAGGCGACGTATACGTATGTGTCCGTCGATCTGCAGGGGAAACCGGTGGCGATTGTTCCTATGTAAGTCGCCGTCACAGGAGGCTGTTCATTGACGATCGGTAATGCGATCAGCAGGACGGGTTTTTTCATTGCATCGGTGGCTCGAATCGGGTGTTACGGTCCCGTCGCATCGCAAGTTTCAATGTGCCGTCCGCATTATTGGTCTCGCGTTGAATCGGTTTCGCAGTGTTTTCAGACCATGACGGACTGTCTGAAACCCGGCTCGACAAGACATCGGGGGCGTCTTTCAATGTGGCGGACTCGGTTCCGTTCCGCACGGCAACCACCACTCGGTGTCAGCGAGTGGTGGTTGCTTTGCGTGCAGGGTGTCCATTCCCTTTCTGGGTCACCCGGTCGTGGCCGGGAAAAAGGGCCGGCTCACCTTTTGGCCCTGCGATATGTGTCACACGGGAGTGATTTGATCATGTGCTCTTATGGGGGGCTGGCGGTCTCTTCGGCAGCTTGTCCAACACACAGTCCTCGAGTGAGACGTGATATTTACCCGCACGCATGAACGTTCCCCGGGCCTTGATCGTATCGCCCTTTCGCAAACGTTTTAAGTGGGAGGCACTCTTATCGTGCTTGTCGAAATGTAAAATTACGCACACGTCATCCATATCCGTCATTTCAACCTCAAACAAGTCGGATATTCTTGTTAATTGCACATCCACTACCTTTCCACTGACACCGATCCGTTTTCCCTGATAGAGGCTGTGCATTTCCTCTCTTTCAATGGTCGTCATCTGTTCGGTGGTTGAGTTGAGGATTTCTTTCGGTGTGATGAGGTGTAATGAGACCACATTCTCATTTGATGTCGGCTCGATGGGGATATTTTGCCTGGATGGTTTCGCTGGGTGATCGAAACGGTTGGATGCAGCAAGGGGCGCTTGTCGCAAGACCGGTTTGCTGTCTTGCTTCTTCAGTTCCGCAACCTCCTTCTTTAATGCAGCGATTTCCTTTTCCAGTTCGTCTATTTGGCGTTTGAACGAATCTTGCCTAAAAAATACCATCAGGTTTGTTCTTTCGAAATATATCCGGTTGGACAGTTAGTCAGACAATCGCGGGCTTCCCAATGCCTGATCGATGTCCCACAGGATGTCGTCGATACTTTCCAGTCCCACTGAAATACGGATCATGTCTGGACTGACCCCCGCCTTGAGTTGCTCTTCTTCGTTAAGCTGGCGATGGGTGGTGGAAGCAGGATGAATGACCAGGGTTTTGGCATCACCGACATTCGCGAGGTGGCTCATGAACTGCATGTTTTCAATAAATTTCGCGCCCGCGTCCTGACCGCCACGAATACCGAAGGTCAAAATGGATCCGGCGCCTTTGGGCAGATATTTCCGACTGAGGGCGTAATAGGGGTTTTCGGGATCGCCGGCATACTTGACCCAGTTCACCCGGGGATGCTGATTCAAAAAGGCAACCACTTTCCGGGTGTTTTCAACATGGCGGTCCATGCGCAGTGGCAACGTTTCCAACCCCTGGAGCATCATGAACGCATTGAATGGACTCAAGGTCGGCCCCAGTGTTCGAAGCGTTTCACAACGGGCTTTCATGGTGTAGGCAAAATCACCGAAAGTCTCATAGAAACGGACGCCGTGATAACCCTCGGACGGGTCGGTCATGTCCGGAAAGCGTCCATTGTCCCAGGGAAACCGACCGGACTCGACGATGATTCCGCCCATGGAGGTGCCATGCCCGCAAATGAATTTGGTGGCCGAGTGGACCACGATATCCGCCCCGTGTTCAAAGGGGCGACACAAGTAGGGAGAGGCAAAGGTATTATCGATCACCAGCGGCAGGTGATGGGCATGGGCAATCGTGGCCACCGCTTCAATATCCAGCACATTGTTATTGGGGTTGCCGACGGTCTCACCGTAGATCACCCGTGTTTTGTCGCTGATGGCTCTTTCAAAGTTTGCCGGATCATCCGGGTCGACAAAGACCGTCTTGATCCCCATGCGCTTGAAACTGACCGCAAACTGGGACACTGTTCCACCATAGAGCGTACTGGCGGAAACGATTTCGTCTCCTTCCTTGAGGAGCGTCAGCAGTGCCGTCATCTGGGCGGCCATGCCGGTGCTGGTTGCAACGGCAGCGCGGCCACCTTCCAGCGCGGCCATGCGTTCTTCGAACATGGCGGTTGTCGGATTCATCAGCCGCGTATAGATGTTGCCGAATGTTTGCAGGTTGAACAGACTGGCGGCATGATCGGTGTCGTCAAACACATAAGAAGCCGTCTGATAAATCGGGGTGGCCCGGGACCCGGTTGCCGGGTCCGGCTGGGTGCCGGCATGGAGGCACAATGTCTCAAATCCAAACGGGTGATCGCTCATAACCGGGTTGCGTTGATATTCGGTCGATGTGGGTTCAATTGACGATGACTTTGGCGCGGGTTGAGGTAATCACATTGGTGTTGACCCCCACAAAATTCAGTCCGCCGAACAACCGGGCATGCTCTATTTTCACACAGTGATCCATCACAAAGTCCATCGGCGCCTCGGCGACGATCCTTGCTGCCGCATGGCTGATTACCCCCAGTTGCAGCCAGAAGACCTTGGCATTGATCGCGATCGCCTGTCGGGCATATTCCGGCGCCGTTTCCGGCTTCTGGAACAGGTCAACGATGTCTACCGGCTCGGGAATCGATGCCAGGTCGGGATAGCATGGCTCACCGAGGACTTCCTCATAGTTCGGATTGACCGGAATGATCCGATATCCGTGATCCTGCATGTACTTTGCGGCAAAGAAACTGGGACGGTACCATTTGGCCGACAGTCCAACCACGGCAATGGTCCTGTTTTGCTGTAGAATTCTTCTTAATGTCGGGATACTGGCCATTGGTATGTCTGATGGTGCCTAGCCGGAACGGCGGGTCAGTTGCCAATGATACTGCAAGATGAGCACGATTTTAATCCTATGAACGGAAATATTTATCAACACGGGCTGGACAAGTGTGCGGCAAACCACGCTGCGCTGACCCCGTTGGGCTTTTTGTCCAGAGCCGCCGAGGTTTACCCGAACCAGGTGGCCGTGATCGACGGGTTGACCCAAAAAACATGGGCTGAAGTGTATCAACGCTGTTTGAAAATGGCGTCTGCCCTCAACACCCATGGCATCGGAAAAGGCGACACGGTTGCCTTTCTGGCGCCCAATTCACTGGCGAGCTATGAAGTCCATTTCGGCGTGCCGATGTCGGGTGCGGTATTGAACACGATCAATACCCGTCTGGATGCCGGGACCATTGCCTTTATTCTGGACCACGGGGAGGCGAGTGTGCTGATGGTGGACAGCGAACTGGCCGAACTGGCCGGTGCCGCGCTGGATCAGCTTGGCCGTGGACTGTTGCTGATTGAAATCAATGTGACCGGGGTGGACCGGGGACTCGATGCGATGTGTTATGAGGATTTCATAGCCAGTGGTGATGCACACAGTGACTGGCACTGGCCGGATGATGAATGGGATGCGATTTCCCTCAATTACACGTCCGGTACAACCGGCAATCCCAAAGGGGTTGTTTACCATCATCGGGGCGCTTATCTCAATGCGCTGAGCAATGCGGTGGGTTGGCAAATGCCGCATCATCCGGTGTATTTGTGGACCCTGCCGATGTTCCACTGTAACGGATGGTGTTTCCCGTGGACCCTGGCGGCCTTGGCCGGCACCAGCGTCTGCCTGCGACAAGTGAATGCGGCAGCGATATATGCGGCGATTGCCGATCACCGGGTCACCCATCTGTGCGGTGCACCGATCATCATGGGCATGATGATCAATGCATCGCAAGACGAACGTCGACCGTTGGAACAAACGGTGCGGATGATGACCGCTGCGGCGCCTCCCCCGGCCGCGGTGCTGGCGTCCATGGCGCGACAGGGTATCGAAGTCACCCACGTTTATGGACTCACTGAAACCTACGGGCCAGCCGTCATCTGCGCCTGGAATGCGCTTTGGGATGACCTCGACAGTCAGCGGCAAGCGGAAAAGAAGTCACGACAGGGTGTGCGTTATCACGCACTTGAGGGGCTCGATGTGATGGCGCCGGAGACCATGCGACGTGTGCAAAGAGATGGGACCGAGATGGGTGAAACCATGTTCCGGGGCAATATCGTGATGAAGGGCTATCTCAAGAATCCGCAGGCGACGAAAGCGGCGTTCAGTGGCGGCTGGTTCCATTCCGGTGATCTGGGTGTCGTGCATCCGGATCACTATTTGCAGTTAAAGGATCGCCCCAAGGATATTATTATTTCCGGTGGTGAGAACATTTCCTCCATTGAGATTGAGGATTGCCTGTACCGCCATCCGGATATTGTGGAAGCCGCCGTGGTTGCCAGGCCGGATACGCGATGGGGAGAAACGCCCTGTGCCTTTGTTTGTGTGACCCCCGGCCGTGTGCTGACGGAACCGCAGGTCATTGAATTCTGCCGACAGCACTTGGCGCATTTCAAGCTGCCGAAAAAGATCATCTTTGGCGAATTGCCCAAAACGTCTACCGGGAAAGTACAGAAATTCAAACTCAGGGAATGGGCGAAAACACGATGAGCGGGTTATCAAGTAATCGGACGTGTCGGCTGCACGGAGCGCATGATGAAAGTCAACGACAATGAAAGCGATGCATCCAGTGGCCGATTTGGCTTGCGGATGTCCGATCGGATGGGTGTTGATGTTTCCGGATTCGGTGTCTTTGTGTTCAATATCCCGGCGGATTTGATCGGATGAACCGTGGTTGCCTTTCCCGTGAATTCGTTGTTCGATGCTGGCAGGCGGGTGTCGATGCGGTCAACGGGGAGCATGCAACACGGCGCGCGTTGACCCGGGATCGGTGTGTTGAAATACCGTATTTGCTGGCGGTCGGCAAGGCCGCCATCAGCATGTGCCAGGGCGCCCTGGAGTGGGTGCCGAGTGACGGCAAGGTTCTGGTGATTGCCAAATCGGGTGACGATGAGGATTGTCTTTCCGGGGATAAACGGGTGACGGTGTTTGCCTCGTCCCATCCTGTCCCGGATGAACGCAGCTTGCAGGCCGGCCGTCTGGTGGTGGATTTTGTCAAACAGGTGCCGTCATCGGCCGATCTGACGGTGCTGGTATCCGGGGGTGCGTCGGCGCTGGTGGAATGCCTGCCCGACACCGTCCCGCTGGACAGCTTGCGTGCCTTGACCCGCCAGCTGCTGGCTGATGGCTATTCGATCGACCAGATCAATCACATCCGCATCCAGTTATCGTTGGTCAAAGGAGGCAAGCTGCTGCGGCAGTTTCGCGGAAGAAGGGTTGGCGTGTACGCGATATCGGATGTTCCGGATGATGATATTGATCTGATCGGTTCGGGTATCGGCAGCCGCCATCCGCCATCAGTCAAAAAATTCACGATCCCTTCTTATGCGCGTGATCTCATGTATGCCGGCAAATATTCGACGGACAGGAGGAACCCGGGCCCTGATTTTGCCTATCGGGCCTGCCTTGTCGCCTCCAATGCGATTGCCCGGCAGGCGGCGGCACACTACGCACGCACCCAGGAAGTCGATGTTGTCGTCAATGAGCCTTCGCTCAACGACGACATCCATCAGGTGGCCGAACGCATTGGCCGCCAATTGCGTGAGGGTCCCCCGGGTGCGTATGTCTGGGGAGGGGAATCAACGGTCATATTGCCTGAGCGGCCCGGGCAGGGGGGGCGTAATCAAAGTTTGGCGCTGGCACTGGCGGCACAGATCGAGGGGCGGTCCGATATTACGCTGATCGCAGCGGGTACCGATGGCAGTGATGGGCCGACCGAGGCCGCCGGTGGAATCGTGAACGGCAACTCGTTCAGAGCACACAGGGGTGCACAACAGGCGTTGCGCAATGCCGATGCGGGCAGTTACCTTGCACGAATTGGAGGACTGTATGCCCCGGGTCCGACCGGGACCAATGTGATGGATCTGGTGATTGCACGGGTAGACACCGCCTAGATATCGTATATAGTCGGGGCATGATCTGCCGTGTTGCCGGTTGAGCTTGGTGCATGCCGGTGAAGTCACGAGAGCCGCGTGAGCTAGGTATCGGGGGGCGCAGCAGCAGGAGGTTGATTGTGATGAATGCGCAGGTTGGATACATGCAGACGATTGCCGGGGGGTGAGGGGTACGGTCCGGGATCATATTCCGTATAATTAGGGGACGAGCCCGTTATGAGATCCACCAATATCATTCATGTCGTCAGCTGCCACGCAGCAGGGGAAGTGGGTGACGTGATTGTGGGGGGTGTCCTGCCCCCGCCGGGGGAGACCATCTGGGAACAGTCGCGGTTTATCGCCAATGACCAGACATTGCGGAATTTCGTGCTCAATGAGCCCAGGGGGGGTGTCTTCAGACATGTGAACCTGCTTGTACCGGCCAAACATCCCGATGCGGATACCGGCTGGATTATCATGGAACCCGAAGATACCCCGCCGATGTCCGGTTCAAATGCGATGTGTGTATCCACCGTATTGGTGGAAACGGGTCTGGTTGAGGCACAAGAACCGCTGACCCGGCTGGTGCTCGAAGCCCCGGGGGGGCTGGTTCATGCGGATGTGGCCTGTCGGGACGGCAAGGTGGAATGCGTCACGATCCGAAATGTACCGTCGTTTGCAGATCGATTGGATGTGATGGTGGAAGTGGAGGGGATCGGTTCACTGAGGGTTGACACGGCGTATGGTGGCGATAGCTATGTGATTGTCGATGCGCAGCCGCTGGGGTTTCGTCTGACGCCGGATGAGGCACGGGAACTGGCCGAGACCGGGATTAAAATTACCGCTGCGGCAAACGAGCAGTTGGGATTTACCCATCCCGGGATTCCACAGTGGTCACATTTTTCTTTTTGTCAGATCGCCGGTCCGCTGTCTCTCGAGGGGGAGACCCTGGCCGGGGTGAATGCCGTCGTGATCCAGCCAGGCAAACTGGATCGCTCTCCGTGCGGCACCGGTTGTTCGGCGAGAATGGCCGTGCTGCATGCCAAGGGACAGCTGGATGTGGGTGATGCGTTTATCAGCCGTTCGATCATTAATTCCCGTTTTGATTGCGCGATTGTCGCGAAGACCGAAATCGCGGGAAAAACGGCGATTATTCCCTCCCTGTCCGGCAGAGCGTGGATTACCGGTATCCATCAACAGCTGCTCGATCCGGATGATCCCTGGCCAGCGGGATATCGATTGGGCGATACCTGGCCACAAAGGCGGCCGGCAATGACGGATGGACCGGGATGCAGGGGATGACCGGGATGAGTCGAATTCTGGTGATTTTCGGGATGGGGCTGGTGGTGGGATGGTTTCTTTATCCGGTCATCAATGAACCCCTTTCGCAAACGGCCTCAACCGTTGTCACACCGCCTTCTGAATCAGCACCGCCAACGCCTTCGGTTGCCACTACTGAACAAGGCAACAGTGACGGGGAGGCGAGCGACAATGAACCGGAGTCCCAGTCAACTGTCGAATTGCTGAGCCTTCCCCAGCAAATTCTCATTGGAGATTATCATCAGGCAGTCAGTGACTGTCTGACCGAGATACAGTACCAGGAAAAGGAACTGTGTCGTCAGCAGATTCTCGAGACATTGACATTGATTGACAGCAAGAGTGTTCGCAAAGTACTGGAAATCTGGCTTGAGCAGGTTCCGCAGGACATGGAAATCGGGTTTCATCTTGCCAAAGTGCTTCATTCGGATGGGGAGAGCGAACAGGCTATTCGGGTATTACATGGATTGGAGGCGCATCGACAGGAGGTCTCCTCGGACACTAACCGGCCAAGAGAAGAAGTTGAACGGATCGCAAAGATCGCGATGACCGAGCTGGTGGCACAAAAAGATGCCAGGCGGTTGCTGCGCCTGAGTCTGCTGCTGATTGGTTTGGATCCGGACAATGCGGCATGGAGATACAAACTGGCAAAATTGCAAAATGATCTGAAACAGTACGCGAACGCGATCAACACGATGGGGCAGATTTTTGATGACCCTGACTATGGGGAACCGGCCGAGGCGTTGTATGAGAACGCAATCCGGCAAATCGATTTGTCACAGTTTGAAGGGATCGCCTTGTTACCGGTTGGATCGTCTGCGGCCATTGTGGCCATGCTGAACGAGGAGCATGCGGTGAGACTGCTGGTGGATCCGAGGGCGTCGTTCACCTCAGTCAAGCCGGCCGTGCTGGCGCAACATGGCTTGTCGGTTGATGCGGACGAGACCGTTAGCGTGACTACCGCTAACGGTCCGATTCAATCGGCGGTGGTGGTGCTTGATGCCCTGTCAGCCGGCGGGCAGGCAGTCAGGAACATCGAGATTGCCGCTCCGCCACTGGAAGACATTGATGCCGATGGCTTGCTCGGGATCAATTTCCTGGAAAATTTCAGATTTATCATTGATCGAAACCAGGGGCTGTTGCTGCTTTCCCCGAGATGACAGAAGACATAGGCTGACATCCTCGATCCCGAGTCCAATCAATCCCCGTGGGATGCCGAGACCATGCTTGATTCAACGGATACCCGACAGGGCATCGTCCTGGCGGTTGTTGGCCTGAGTATTGCCGCCTTTACGGGCGCTATCATGAAGCTATTGTCAGAAGAAATGAGTGCGTATCAGATTACCTGGTTTCGCTTTCTCGGCATGGTGGTCATCATGATTCCGATTGCATGGGCCCGTATCGGAGCGGATCTGCTCAAGCCGGCGCGCCTGCAGATGCAGATGGTCCGTGGTATCACCATGTCCAGTGCGACCGTGCTGTTTGTGCTTGGGGCCAAAACGATCGAGTTTGCAGATGCCATTGCCATTTTGTATGCCTATCCGTTTCTGATGACGGTGCTGGCCCTGTTTTTCCTGGGTGAAACCGTCCGTATCATGGGCTGGGTAGGGGTGGTTGGCGGTTTTGTCGGTGTGTTGCTGGTGATGCGTCCGGAATTCAATGATTTTAATATCGGGTCACTGCTGGTTTTTCTTTGTGCAGTGGTGATCAGTATCCAGATGGTGATCAATCGCAAGCTGGGAAGTCTTTCCCATCCATTGGTGACGACGGTCTGGGGAGCGGGCGTGGCAACCCTGTCGCTGTCTTTGATATTGCCCTTTTACTGGCAACCGGTGACCCTGGAACAGAGTTGGCTGATCGGGTTGATGGTGGTTTCCGGCTCAATCAATCAGACTTGCCTGGTTTTTGCATTTGCCAAGGCAGAGGCCTCGACACTTGCTCCCTTCACCTATTTTGAAATCGTTGCCGGCGTCCTTTTTGGTCTGCTGATCTTTGGCACATTGCCTGATTGGCTGTCGTGGTCCGGCATTGTGCTGATTATTGTCAGCGGTTTGCTTGTGACACATGCGTTATCACGAAAACAGATCCTTCGGCGTCCTTCGAAAATCTGATCGAGATCGGTCAGGTGACCAACCGCCGATGGCTGCCTTGATTCGTCACGCCTGGATCAAGTGACTGTGTTAACATCGCCTCTTGCGGTGGGATTCAGCAGATCGGCAGATCGCGGCCTCGTTGCGGTTGGATAAACCGTGCACGGGTAGCTGGATACGCCGAATTGCCATCGGTCGGGTTTGTCACCCACGGTTATTCATCCCTTTTTGAACTCCATGATTACTTTTCAGCGCACCGCCGATTTTTTGCTCGCCCACCGGTCCAGTCAGCGCACCGTGACCAATATACCGTCCGACATTTATCCCCGGTCATGGGAAGCGGCGTACGAGGTGCAGCAGCAGGTTGTTGGGACTTTGTGTGAACAGCATCAGTCACAGGTCTGTGGCTATAAGTTGGCGTGTACCAATCAGTTTGCGATGAAGTGGCTGGGCGTGGACGCCCCTTTTTCAGGGCGACTGCTCAGTCATTCAACCCATCAAAGCGGTGTCACACTGGCGACCGCCGATTTTATACTCCGTCTGATTGAGCCGGAATTTGTGTTTGCCGTCGGGCAGACGGTGCCGGCCACGGCAACCCCTTACAATCAAGAGACCATCAAACCGTATATTGATCGATTCATTCCCGGGATCGAAATCGTTGATCATCGATATGTTGATTTTACCCGGGTGGGCGGTGCGGCCCTGATCGCCGATAATGCGATTCACGGTGCCAGCATTTTGGGTGAGCCTGTCCGTGATTGGCGTGATATCGACTTTGCGCAGCATCCCGTTACACTGGGGGTCAATGGTGAGATAAGGGCACGGGGCAGTGGACAAAACGTATTGGGTCATCCGCTCAATGCGATGGCCTGGCTGGCAAACCACCTGCAGTCCCAAGGACGCAGTTTGCAGTCCGGTGATCTGGTGACCACGGGCACGGCAACCAGTACCTATGAAGCGCAGTCCCAAGATACGATTGACGTGTCTTTTGGGCCGCTTGGATCGGTCAGCGTTTCATTCATCTGAGAGGGCGTGTTGTCTGCACCAAACCGTGGTCAGGGTGTCTGATGCCCGTCGGTAGGCGGGTTCCGACTGTCCGGGATTGACAATGGCCGGTTCACTTTATCCGTCAGCGTAGACCGGCACCACCCAGTGGCGGTATCTCGGTTCCTCTCCCATTAAAATCGAATGGAAAAGATTTCCCAGTTGTCGGGTGATGGGACCGGTTTCACCGGTGCCGATGACCCGATGATCAATAGACTGTACAGCGGCCATCTGCACCCCTGTGCCACAGAAAAACGCCTCATCCGCCAGATACAGCTCAGAACGGTCTATTTCCCGTTCCTCGACCGCAATCCCGCAAACATCCCGGGCCAGTTCCACCAAAGAGCGCCGGACCACCCCTTCAAGCAGGTTGGCCGTCACAGGCGGTGTGATCAACGTGCCGTTTCTGACGATCATGAAGTTTGCTGCCGTCGCTTCGGAAACATGGCCATCCTGATTGAGCAAAAGCGCTTCGTCAAAGCCGCTTAACATGGCATCGCTTTTTGCCAGTGAGCTGTTGACATAGGTCCCGTTGACTTTTCCTCTTGCAGGAATGGCGGTGTCATCGACACGCCGCCAACTGCTGACACAAGCCGAGATGCCCTTTTTATCCGGGAGATAACTGCCCGTGGCCTGGCTGAAGATGGCCACCTTGTCCTTGGCATCGTGTAACCACACCCGGAAAACCCCTTCGTCTTTGTAGGCAATGGGCCGGATATAAACATTCTCTTTCCAGTGTTCCCGTCTCAGTAATTCCAGCGTCATTTCCTGCAGGTGGTCACTGCTATACGCCAGGTCGCAGTAAAGTAGCTTGGCACTATTGAAAAACCGTTCGTAGTGGTCAGCCAGTCTGAATACGTACAACTGCTGTTGGGACGCATTCCAATAACCGCGTATGCCTGCAAAACAACCGGTTCCATAATGAAAAGTATGATTGGTGATGCTGATTTTCGCCTGGTCGACAGGCACGATTTCCCCTTCAAAAAATGCGAACGTAGTCATGGATTGTTGAAATTTTTATTGAACCTTGAATGGTATCGTATTAAGCGTGGTATCCACTACTCACGATGATAACCTAGGGAATTATACATTTGACCCATCCGATAGTGTGATCCACTGTCCGCTCTTGTGGCTGATTGTCCAGGGCAAGGGGTTGACGGCAATGACCACCGTCATGTCGGGTGGGCATTTCCCTGATGGTGTCACGACAGTACCGTCAATAGATCCTTGCTTCTTCAGGGGTATCATTGCCATTGTAAAGTGAACCGGTCCATCATCTACTTGTTGTTGCCAGGCTGTGGTCGTGACGGCTTGTGACGATTCTCTGAAGCAGCGTATCGATGCCGATCGACGCCTGTCGAAAGAGGCAGACCGATCTCAAGGTGAATCGGCCGGCTGAAATGCGAACCGGGCCTCAAAAGGCTCACGTTGCGGTATACCGAGAATCCAGTCGGCAGCGCGCAAGGCAATCATCTGTGTCGGCGCATTAAGATTACCGCTGACGACCCGCGGCATGATCGAGGCATCGACCACACGCAGTCCTTCAATGCCGTGGACCCTGAGTTTGGAATCGACCACACTGTCGGGACCGTGGCCCATACGACAGGTGCCACAAGGATGGTAATCGGTCACGGTCAATTTGCGCACCGCTGTTTCGATTTCCGTATCTGTCCGCACATCCGCTCCCGGCACGAGTTCGATACCACGCAGTTCATCGAAAGCCGATTGACAGACAAGCTCCCGCATTTTCTTTACGCCTTCGACAAGTTCCCGCAGATCGCCGGGATCACTCAGATAATGGAAAAACATCACCGGTTTCTGCGTCGGATCCTTGGATTTCAATGCAATATGGCCGTGGCTCCTCGGCCTTAGTTGGTCCGCCTGAAGCATGAAGGCCTGCGACAGCTTGAGTTTCGTCCCTTCGTACTCGCAGCCCGCAAGTCCAAAGTGATACTGCAGGTTGGGATAGTCAACGTTCTCGTTACCCCGGATGAGACCACCTGTTTCGAAGTGGTTTGAAGCGGCAAGCCCGCCACGTGTCAACAGCCACTCCATGCCCGCCAGCACCTTGTTGAACGGACGGTTGACCCGATGCACCGGAAACGAGCGGGTACACGACCACCTCATCGCCACCTTGGCATGGTCCTGCAGATTATGGCCGACACCTGGCAGATCACAGCGAACGTCAATACCGTGTTGGCACAACTGATCCGCTGGGCCGATCCCCGAAAGCATCAATAGCTGAGGGGAGTTGATCGCACCGCCCGATACAATCACCTCCTTCTCGGCTTCAACCGTACAGGTTTGTCCTCGATACGTGAAGGTAACGCCTGAAGCGCGTTGCCCACTGATCCGCAGTTGCTGTGCCAACGCATGTGTCTTGAGTGTCAGGTTCGCCCGGGAAAGTGCCGGATGCAGATACGCAACCGCGGCACTGCAGCGTCGACCGTTGTTCTGGGTGGCATCCAGACGGGAGACGCCTTCCGGATTGAAGCCGTTCGGGTCGTCGGTGACACCTTGCCCTGCCTGGTCGCCGGCTTCAAGAAAAGCGTCATAAAGCGGGTGATCGGTTGTCCCCTTGGTGACCGTCAGTGGCCCGTCTCCCCCACGCCAGTGGTCAGCACCGCGGTCGCTGGTCTCGGCCGCCTTGAAGTAGGGCAGACAGTTCGCATAGCGCCATTCCCCGAGACCCAGTTCATCGGCCCACCGGTCATAGTCTTTCGGATGGCCGCGCATGTAGACCATGGCATTGATTGACGATGACCCGCCGACGACCCTGCCACGCGGCATCTCTATGCGACGGTTATGGAGTGCGGTTTCAGGCTCGGTCAGGTAGTTCCAGTTGAGTTTCGGGTTCTTGAAGGCGCTGTAGAAGCCCGCTGGAATATGGATCATTGGGTTTCGGTCCATGGGGCCCGCCTCAAGTAGCAGAACCGAATGACGGCCATCTGCGCTGAGTCTGTCGGCGAGCACACAGCCCGCCGAACCGGCGCCAATGATGATGTAGTCGTAACCCGTTTCAGACATCGCTTAAGGAGACCTTGATCTGGTCACCGTTCGGCATGCCACGATCCCGCAGGCAGGCAATGATATGCCCGTCGGCAACACGGTTCATAGGGTCAGGGTGATATCAATATCCAGTGTTTTGGCGAGTTTGCTGTAAAGGGCGGTGTCTGCAGCGAGGATACGTTTGCCGGATTGGTCACGTAACCTATCGGTGATGGCCAGTGTTCTTGAACCGGAACCGTTGATGACTATGACGTCCGCTGCCGGAAAATCATTGGCCATTTTCAATGCCGATCCGGTTATCTGTTCAGGCGTAGGATAGTCCTTGATCTCGTGCGGTTCATGATGCGCCATCATGCCGTGGTCGATCAGGGATTCGGATGACAGGACTTCAAAGCCTGAGTTTGTTACAAATGCAGCCCATGCATCGCGCCACTGTTGCGGATAATAGGTGCAGGCCAACGCGACTTTTCGGACCTGCCAGGCTTCCAGTGTTTCGATAATGGAGCCAATCGAGGAAAGGCATTCAACCCCGCATGCCGCCTGTATGCGCTTCAAGCGAGCACCTGCTTCATCCATATTGCGGTGTCCCACGAATCCGAACGGTGTGCCGACAACGGCAATGACCGAACAGCCCGCCCCCGCCAACTGTTGTGCCGCCCGGACCATCTGGGGTTCACATTCGATGAGGCTGTCTGTCCGGTAGTCAAAGTTCGGCAGGTCTGGAAACGTTTGCTGGACAGCCACGGCACCCTTTGTCAGTGCGCGGAATTCATCCGGCGTCGGATCCAGCCAATCCGGTGAGGAAATAAAGCCGACGGCTCTCTTTTTACTACTCATTGGCGGTTCTGTGGTATGGATTTTGTTATCTTGGCGTCAACAGCGCAGTTGAGGGGTATCCTGGTACCGGGGGGATTACGGGATGCCATAGGCTCAACCGACAGGGCGAACAAACCGTGACACATTGTCCCGGCTACGCGTGGATAACAGTTGGTCAGTACAAGTCCGGATTCTCGCCAGATAGCGTTCGTGTCCTTCGATCAGGGGTGCCGACGGGTCACCCTCACCGGCTGTGCCATGTAATACCAGTTGATCGCAGAACCAGTTCAGGACAGCGCCTCTCGGAAGTGTCTCGGCGGCCGGAAAATCCCTTTCGACTGCGGGAGCGGCACGACAGGATCCATTGAGCAATCGGGTCGGAAACTCGGGATCAATGATGAACGGGCGTGCCATGCCGATCAGGTCGACCTGATCGG
>LXNI01001679.1_pt1 | contig 18003 bp, 17 predicted proteins | sample 809091 | NCBI WGS metagenome assembly LXNI01 (sample SAMN04870527, study PRJNA318959) | sponge metagenome | biome: 01000161; feature: marine sponge reef; material: water | host: Sarcotragus foetidus | place: Greece: Milos, Mediterranean Sea | collected 2013-05-29 | depth 5-7 m | reverse complement strand
CGCCTGCATGCGCAAGCTCATCGTCATCCTCAACGCCATGGTCCGGGACAATCAACCCTGGGAACCAGCTACATGAAAAAAAAAACGCCAAACACAGTTGCTCTCCCTCAGAGAGGGAGAGGGAGTAGCCGCGTTGCCGCATCGTGTTCCCTCGCCCCCGTCGGGGGAGAGGGATGCGGAGGGTTGGCGAGCCCGCGAGCCATAGCCGTAGCTGGGTGAGGGCGAAAGCTTGAACCGCAAATCCGCAAAAACGGGAATCCCCTAATTGAGTCCGGACCCTAGCTCTTGCTCTCTTCCTCGAGCACGTCCTTTATCCGGCGGCTCATATAGCGGTACTTGAACGCCGGAATCCGATAGACCCAGGGCGAGACCCGAGCGTTGATCCCGGCGGCTTCCTTCTCCGCATCGGCCTTCGCCCCGGGCGGCGCATCGTCGGCGGCCCGCGCCTTATACCGCGCCCAGAAGAAGGTATCCTCGGATTCGAACGACTCGGCGTTGATGATCAGGCCGTCGGCGGTCCGGTACTCGGTCTTGACCAGCTTGTCCGCCGGGAATTCCACGTCCCCGGCTTTCTTGATGTCTTCAAGCTCCAGGTTTTCCAGGGCGTCGGCGATATTGTCGACGTCGGACGGGAACTTGACCTTGGCATTGGGGTCCAGTTCAACGATGCGGAACTTGCCGCCGGTCGGCGTAATCCGCTCAATCTTCATCACATCGCCATCGGCGTGCCGGATGGTGGCACCGGCAATGCGCTTCGGGTCCACATGCATGAACTCGGGGCTCACCCAATCCTTGACCGCCGCCGGCACGGTGAGGCGGCCGCTCGCCAGCCAGGCGCGTTCCTCGCCCGGCTTGCGCACATAGACGCCGATCCCGGTCCCGCCGGCCACATCCTGAGTTTCACGGCCGACAATGACTTCGGCAACCGTATTGCCGCCGCCGGTCTTCAGGGTCACCAGGCGCGACTGCGCGTCCTTCTCGGTAATGTCCTCCACCGCGAGGCGGCTGTAGCGCTCCTTGACCTTGGTCTTGGGCTCGCCCAAGCGCAGCTCGGAAAGGCCGACCAGCATATTGCGCACCACTTCGGGATCGGCGAGGTAATTGTCGCGGTCGGTGATCGCCCAGTTGTCTCCGTCCCGTTTGATGGCGAGCGTGAGATCCTTGCCCTTGTAGTTGACCTCGGTGATCTCGTTGACCTGGGCGGTCAGCCCGGGGAACAGGCGCTCATCCGCCCCGGACGAACCGGCGTCACCGTAGCGGGAGACGATGGAGAACGACGCCGCGACGACGATCACCGCCGTGATCAGCGTAAATCCAACGAACGATTTGGGGCTCATGGTCGTTTCCTAGACATCTGATTCAGACAACGTGAGGTTCAGGCCGCGCTCGCCTGCTTGTAGCGGCGCCGGCGGATCACCGCCAACACAACCGCCACCAAGGCGATAATGATCGGCATCACCCAGATGTTGATGATCTTCAGCCGGGTATCCAGCGCCTCGATGTCGCTGCGCAGCGCATGCTGCACGTCGCGAAGCTGCTTCCGGACATCGAGCATCTCGGCGCGGAAATTGTCGAAAGAGCGCTGCTGTTCGGCGGTGAGGATGATCTTGTTGTCCTGGCTCTCATCCACCTTGAGGCCACTGAGTTTTTCCTCCAGGTCTTTGAGTTTGGTGGTGAGCTGCCGTTCGGTCTGGCGGTACCGATCCTCCGCCTGGTTCTGCAGCTCGACGATCTTGAAGAACGGGCGGTTGGAGAGACCCCGGCTGCGCAACCCGATCAGCGCTTCGCTGCCGCTCAAATTCTCCGCCGCGTTGACCAGGAAGTCGGCGTTATTGGAGATCGGCACCGACAGGCGCTGGCCAAAGAATTCCTGCTCGCGAAGCCAGAAACGGGTGCTCAGCAAATCGGAGTCGGCCAACACCAGCAGATTGATGTCCCCCTCGGATTCCGCCACGTGCGGACCCGGGCCCTCCGCCTCTTCCTTCTTGGCCTCTTCGTCCCCCTTCTCCTCGGGCTTGGGCGGCCCGTCGGGGAACGCGCTCTTGACCTTGCCGCGATATCGGGCGGCATAGGTGTAAACGCTGTTGTCGGGCTTGAAATCGCGGAGGATCGCCGCCGGATCGGGCTCACCCTGGAGCTTATCCACGCTCACCTTGGCACTGACCGGCGTGCTTTGGATCAAAGGCGTCATCTGCAGGCTGGAGCCCTCGGCAACGCCAAGCGCACCGGGGCTCGCCACCGACATGGCGGTCAACTGGCCGGTCACGATGTCGTCCCTGGCGATATGGCGCTGGTCGAGCAACTGCCAGGATACATAATCGGAGATGACGTCCCTGCCCTGGACCTGGGCGCTCACCCGCACCGCGGTCGCCCGATCGCCGACGAAGTTGTCGGGGTCGTACTCGATGCCCCAGGCCTTGAACAGCTTTTCAAGATCCGACGTGCCGGCGCCCGGCGGCAATTGCGGCGACATGCGGGCGGTTTCGTTGTGGGGGTCGACGAACACCACGGCCTTGCCGCCCCGCATGATGAACTGGTCGATGGCGTAAAGCGTTTTATCCTTGGTGATCTTCGGATGGATCATCAGCAGGACGTCGATGTCGTCATCGATCTTGGAGACATCGCCGCCGACCGATTTGACCTGGAAGAACTGATTGATCTGATTGAGCAGCGGCCAGGGCTTATATTGAAGCATCGGGTCGGCTTCGATCAGCAGCGAGGTCAGAAGGCCGACGGTCTTCTTTTTCGGCGCCGCCAGATCGAAAGCCATCCGGGTCAGATCATATTCCAGGAACCGTTCACGGGACGGATCGAAGAACGGCACCATCTCCCGGTCATCGGTCGAATTGGTGGCGACTAGGCCGAAATAGCCGCGTTCACCTGTCTGATCCAATGGAATGCCTTGCAGGCCAAACCGGACCGCGTCGTCTTCCTCGACCGAGAACGGCTCGGGATTGATGATCTCGAGATCGATGTCACCCCCCGCGGCCTTGGCGTAGTTTTCCAGCAGCTCCCTCACCCGGGTCGCGTAAATGCCGTGCTGCGGGCTGATCTCGGCCAGTTTGCGCGAGAAGTAGAATCGCACCTTGATCGGTTCGTCGATCTGATCGAGCACCTCGCGGGTGCCGTCCGACAGGGTAAACAGCTTATTCTGAGTCAAGTCGAGCCGGGAATCGGTCACCTCGGTGCTGACCAGAATGTTGAGGAAAAACAGGAACACCACCGCCACGGCAAGGCTGGCGACGGTCATTTTCTTTCGATCCATATTCATCAGGGATTGCATCACCGGTCTCACGAACCTCGGGTTAAATCAACGATGGCCGCGTTGACGTACAGGAAGACGCCAATCACCGAGCCGAAGAACACCACATCCCGGAAATCGATGACGCCCCGGATGATGTCATTGAAGTGGGTCAGGAAGCTCATCGACTTGATGGCTTCGGTGACGAACAACGGCGCCCAGCCCTGGAAGAATGACTGCACCAGTTCGACACCGCTCATCAGGAAGAGGAACGACACCACCGCCGCGACGATGAAGGCAATGACCTGGTTCTTGGTCGCCGCTGAAACACAGGAGCCGATGGCCAGATAGCCGCCGGCCATGATCAGGCTGCCGATATAGGCGGCGAGGATCACCCCGTTGTCGGGCTCGCCCAGCCAGTTGACGGTAATCCACAGCGGAAAGGTCAGGATCAGGGCGATGGCGATGAACGCCCAGGCGGCCATGAACTTGCCGATCACCGCCGCCCAGGTGGGAACCGGCAGCGTCAGCAGCAATTCGTTGGTGCCGCTTTTCCTTTCTTCGGCCCACAGCCGCATGGCGACGGCCGGGATCAGGAATAGATAGAGCCAGGGATGGAAACTGAAGAAGGATTGCAGGTCCGCCTGGCCGCGCTCAAAAAACGCACCCATGAAGAATGTCAGCGCGCCGCTCAGGCCTAAAAAGATGACGATGAAAACATAGGCCAGCGGCGTTGAGAAATAAGCCGCAAGCTCGCGCTTTGTGATCACCCAAACACTGTGCATTTTCTTTCTCCCGGACCCGCTTATTCGGACAGCGTCAGCTGGCGGAAAACGTCATCCAAGTGGCCGCGCTCGACATAGAGCTCGTCCACCTCCGCGCCGCGGTCACGGACAAGTCCACCGACCTGTTCGACAATGGACACGCCGTTCTTGGGAATGACCAATAGGGTGGAACCGCCGTTTGGCTGTTCGACCCGCTCAACCTCCGGCAAGCCGGCAAGCGCATCGCGGATGGCCGTACCGTCGGCATTTGCGAGACGCACCGCAACCGCGTTGTGATGCGGCGCCTTGCTTTGAAGTTCATCCGGTGTGCCGTCGAACACGATCTTGCCGCGCGCGATGATGGTTGCGCGGGAACATACGGCGGTCACCTCTTCCAGGATGTGCGTGGAGATGATGATTGCCTTCTCCGCCGCCATCTCCTGAATGAGCTCGCGCACCTGATGCTTCTGGTTGGGATCGAGACCATCGGTGGGCTCATCGAGGATCAGCACATCCGGGTCGTGCAAAATGGCCTGCGCCAGGCCGACACGGCGTTTATAGCCCTTGGAGAGCGTGTCGATGGGCTGATTGACCACACTTTCGAGGGCCAGGCGCTTTACCGCGTGGCCGACCCGGTCCGTCTTGTCGGAGCCCGTGAACCCGCGAGCCTCGGCAATAAATCCAAGGAAGTTACGGGTCGCCATGTCGCCGTAGAGCGGCGCACCTTCGGGCAGGTACCCGACCCGCCGGCGGGCCTCCTGGGACTGGTTGGCCACATCAAATCCGCAGACGCCGGCGGCACCGGAAGTGATGGGCAGGAACCCGGTGACCATGCGCATGGTGGTCGACTTGCCGGCGCCGTTGGGCCCCAGGAATCCCAACACCTCGCCCTTGGAAACATTCAAGGAAATGCTATCGACCGCGGTAAAGGGACCAAACCGCTTGGTCAGGTTCTCCAACGTAATCATCGGAGCTTGTTCAGACATCTCTTTTACCACCTCCCAAACGGCGCCAATCCAACCAATGTCCCGCACACGTTCCGGCAAATTCGCGTGAACGGCGGGCGCGCCGCCCCAAAACCCGCATCGGCAATATCCGGGTCGTTCACCATTCTCTTCGACGATCCAATTGGACCGGAACGCAATCCCGGCCCGAGGATCGGTCGTTCGAATTGGTCTCTATTCACAAACGCCGGCACAAAAAACTGGCACTCTCTTGCTGAGAGCGCCAGTCATTTAGGTCACTGATTTCAGAGCGTCAAGTGGTGTGTCCGACTTTTTTCCCAAGCGCCGCGAGTTGACTGCCTAGGCGGCGCGGGCGGATTGGATGACTGCCTTCTGAACCTTCTCGAACGCCCGCACCTCCAACTGCCGGACACGTTCGCGGCTGATGCCGTATTCCCCGCCCAGTTGCTCAAGCGTCACCGGGTCATCCTTGAGCCGGCGCTCAACAAATATGTGCCGCTCCCGCTCAGGCAATTCGGCAAGAGCGGCCTGCAGCATTTCGTTGCGGATACCAGCCTCTTCGCGCTGCGCGACAATGGCTTCGGGCGACGGGCTCTCGTCAACCAGGGTATCCATGAACTCGATGCTGTCGCCGTCTTCGGAAACCGGCGCATTGAGGGAATAGTCCCGGGCCGACATGCGGCGGTTCATGTTGAGGATATCGTCGGCGGAGAGGCCAAACTGCTTGGACAGGGCTTCCGCCTGCTCAGGCTCAAGCTCTCCGGCATCAAAGATCTGAAGACGGGCCTTCGCCTTGCGCAGGCTGAAAAACAGCTTTTTCTGAGCGGCCATGGTGCCCAATTTGACCAATGACCATGAGCGCAGAATATGTTCGGTGACTGATGCCTTGATCCACCACATGGCGTAGGTCGACAGCCGGAAACCCCGTTCCGGTTCGAACTTCTTCACCGCCTTCATCAGGCCGATATTGCCTTCGGAAATAAGGTCCGAAACCGGCAATCCGTAGCCGCGATACTGCATGGCGATTTTGGCGACCAGGCGAAGGTGGCTGGTCACAAGCCGATGCGCCGCCTCAACTTCGCCGTGCTCGCGAAACCGCTCGGCGAGCATGTATTCCTCATCGGCCGTCAGCAACGGAAACTTCTTGATTTCATTGAGGTACCGGGCAAGTCCCGGTCCCTCGGATACAACCGGTAAAGTAATTGCGCTCATTGTCCTTATCCTTTCCCGCGTCACGTTCTGCGGAGTCTACTCCGCCGGCGGTGGTGGCTTATGTCATCGAGTTCACACTCGGCGACAAAACGCCGTTCCCCGTTTTCTCGGGAAACCAGTGCCTATTCGGGACTGAGGTGACAAATTCGTCTCATAGTCACATCCTCCATACGAAGCAACATGCCGTTTGGCCCGCATTTTTTGCCGGGCCGCCGACGGCAAAGGGTCCCAAAAGCGGCAACCCCAGCCGTTTGATGATCGTAATATTATGGAATAATTGCTTAAAAATCAAGCAAAATCGGAAATTTACCGGAATACCGGATAAACTTATCGTGAAAATTCAACCGTTTATGACGGTTTTTTTAATGGTTCGGCTCTTGAGGTTGATCAACCGCCGCCGAGGAGCCAGGCCGCCACGGCTATCACCACGATGGCCCCGACCACCCAGACGGCCGGTGAAACCCCGGCTTTCGGCTGCTCGGCCGGGGCGGAAGCGGGTTCGGGAACCGCCGCGGCTGCCTCGGCGGGCGCCTCGGCCGCTTCTTCCCCGCCACCAACAATGTCGGTGAATTTGGAGAAGAAATCATCGGCGGTCTTCTTGGCGACGCCAAGGACCAGCCGGCTGCCGACGCTCGCCAACTTTCCCCCAACCTCCGCATTGGCTTCGTAGTTCAGGACCGTCTCGTTGCCCTCACCCGAAAGCTTGACCTGCGCGCCGCCCTTGGCGAATCCCGCGACTCCACCTTGGCCCTCGCCAGAGATGGTATAGCCGTTGGGCGGATCGATATCCGAGAGATTGACCTTGCCGTTGAAGGTGGCCTTTACCGGCCCGACCTTCGCCGTCACCTTCGCCTGAAACTCGGTATCCGACGTCTTTTCGAGGCTTTGGCAGCCGTCGATGCACTGCTTGAGAACCTCCGGGTCGTTCAGCGCCTCCCATACCTTCTCGCGTGGCGCCGGGATGGTGTATTCACCGCTCATATCCATAATCGTGTTCCCCTTCGAATTCTCTATCCTGTCTCGACGGCGTTCGCCGCCTTCGCGCGGGCGCCCTTATAGTCAAGACATCCCGATACTACGAGCCAATTCAGTACGCTGACCGAAATTCGGACAGGTGCGTCCGCAGCTCCTATTCCGCCGCCTTCCGCCCGGTCACGGTTTCCGCATAGATGTCGAGGGTTTGCTGCAAGGTTCTTGATTTATCCAACGTTTCGCGGGTTTCCGCCCCCAATGGCGATGAATCGAGCAGCCGGAAGACATCCGCCGCCCCCTTGTGCAGATCGGGTGTGACGCCGGCGGCGCCGAAGGTTTCGGAAATCTGATCCATTTCCCCGGACCAGCGACCGGCATCGCAAGCGTAAAACGGCACCCGGGCGTTCATTATTTCCCAATCAGCCTTCTGGCTTTTCGAAATCTCCGCCTGCAATTCCTCGCCGACACCCAGCAATTCGCCGGCGAGCAGTACCGCGGTGTGGAGCGTCATTTTGCCCTTGGTCATTCCCGCATAGCACATCTTGATGGCGGCGGCCCGGGTGATCTCCGGTCCCATGTCGATGACGGAAACGGCCTCGCCGTCAATGAACGCGATTTCGTTTACCGACGCCCCGCTGGCATAGAACCTAGTCGTGGGGCCGCGGCCCGGCGGCGGACCAATAATCCCCACCTTCACGAAATCCGCACCGGCGCCACTCATGGCCTCGGCAATCGCGAGCGTCGTCGCCGGCGAAACGGCGTTGCAATCCACGAACAGCGGCGCGGCACCCGTTGCCGACATCGCCGCCGCCGCATCGGTCGCAAACTCGAGGGCGTTTTCGGGCGGCATAATGGAGAGCACAATCGAAGCCTCTTGAATGAGGCTTCCGAGATCGCCGGCGTCGTCCATATTGGATCGCCCGGCACGTTCTTTGGTAAGTTCACTTCGGCCCGTCAATACGGTCAGTACCCGATGCCCCTGGCCGCCGAGCACCCCGCCGACAACATGTCCCATGTCACCGGGGCTGATCACCCCGATCGTCCGCGTATCCATTAATGATTCCCCCTCCTGTATGGCCCGACATCGCTTGAGGTGCGGGCGCCGAAAGAAATTTTTGATGAATGGCGCCAGTATACCAATTCGAACGCCGGGCCCAATCCCGGCAACGACATTTCTTTGTTGACGCACCTACGGCAGTTCTTTATTTAACTATTTGATTAATTAATGGATTGGTTAAATGAAGACGTCCGAAGCCCTCGATGCCACCTTTCAGGCCCTCGCCGATCCGACGCGGCGGGCCATACTCACCCGACTGGCGGCCGGAGATGCCTCGGTCGGCGAACTTGCCGAACCGTTCGATATATCCATGCCGGCGATCTCCCGGCATCTGAAGGTGCTCGAGAGCGCCGAACTCATCTCCCGTCACAAGGACGCCCAGTGGCGCCGCTGCCACCTCCGGCCGGAGAAGCTGAAACCGGCGGCCGACTGGATCTCCGAATACCGGAAGTTCTGGGACAACCAGTTCGACGCCCTCGCCCACCACCTGCAGAACATCCGGAAATCCGAGGAGGAAAAGGATGACCGCCGCCCAAGCAAGAGGTCTGGAAATGACAAATGATGCCGACACCGTCCTGCGCATGGAGCGCACCTTCGATGCACCCGTCGATCTTGTCTTTCGGGCATTCACGGAGCCCGAACAGATCGTCCGATGGTGGGGCCCGGAGGGGTTTCATGTCCCCGAATCCGAAATCACCGTCGAGGTCGGCGGCGGATTTCGGACCTGTATGCGCGGGCCCGAAAGCGACCATTGGGTCCAGGGCAAATACACCGAGTTGATTGCCAATGAACGCCTCGCCTTCACCTGGGCGTGGGAGGCCGACGGCGCACCCGGCCCCGTCACACGGGTCACTATCGATTTCGAAGCCAGAGGTGATCAAACGGTGATTCACATGGTCCATGAAGGTCTTGCCGAAATCGAGGGCCGTGATGCCCACGGTGACGGCTGGGCCAGTTCGTTCAGTTGTCTCGACCAAGTGCTCGCCAAGGCCTTGCCGCCCATGCGCGGCGGCGAAGCGGCGGAATAGAACCTTCTTGGGAATCCATCGTTGGCGGCCCTTCGGATGACGAGGGGCCGCCTTCTTATTGCGCCGCCGCCTTGAGCGCCGACAATTATTGTGCCGCCGCCTTGAGCGCCGACAGGCGGGAATAAGCCGCGAGATACTCGAGGCTGGTGGCAACCTCAACCAGAACCGGCCCATCGACAGCCATCGCCTTCTTGATCACCGGCGCCACATCGTCTTCGGTTTCGATCTTGAACGCTGTCAGACCGAAAGCCGCACCCAAGGCGGCGAAATCCGGATTGGGTAAATCGGTTGCGATGGTCCGGCCCGGGTAATCCTTCTCCTGATAAAGCCGGATGGTGCCCAGACTGCCGTTGTTGGAGACAAAGATGCGGATCGGCAGATTGCGCTCCACGGCCACCGACATCTCGTTGCCCGTCATCTGAAATCCCCCGTCACCGACCAGGCAGGCGATTTGCCGGTCCGGATGGCGAAGACCAGCCGCCACCGCCGCGGGCACCCCGAAACCCATGGCCCCGGCGACAGCGCCCAGGAAGGTGTGGGTGGGCTTGAACGGAAACAACCGGTGCAGCCAGGTCGAAAAATTGCCGGCGTCGTTGGCGATGACGGCGTCGTCGTCCAGCACGTCAGCCAACCCTTTGATGATATTTCCGAACACCACCCCGTCATCGGCGCGGGGGGAATCCCACGCCATCCGGCTCGCCGCCAAATCATGAGCCCGCGCGATCCAGGCCGGCCGCCTTTCGGGCGCCGGCTTGGCATTGATCTTCGCCAAGGCCTCCAAGACCGCCGTTCCATCAGCGTTGATTTCCAAGTCGGTTTCATAAACCCGCCCGAGTTGCGCCGCATCCGCGTGGACATGAATCAACGGCTGGTCCGGCTTGGGCGCCTTGGGAATGGCGTAGCCCTGCGTGGTTACATCTCCCAACCGGGAGCCGATAGCCATGACCAGGTCCGCCTCGTTCAATGTCCGCTTGAAATCGGCCGGCATGTTGAAAGCCAGGTGCGCGGCAAAATTCGGGTGCGTGTTGTCGAACAGATCCTGATGGCGCCAGCCGACGGCGACGGGTATTTGCCACGCCTCGCTAACCGCCCGCAAGGCGTCCCGCCCGCCACCCTGGTCGATCTGGCCGCCGGCGATCAGCAGCGGGCGCTCGGCGGCTGTGAGCCGCCCGGCGATCTCGGCGATTTGCCGATCGGTGGGCGTGGGAAGAGTGTTGTCCGCACGCGCCGCCGGCGGCGCCCCTATGTCGTCAAGCAGCATATCCTCGGGCAGCGAAACAACCACCGGACCGGGCGTCCCGCCTTCGGCGATGGCGAACGCCTTCGCCGCCTCCTTGGGGAGCTGTTCGGCGTCCGTCACCTCAACCACATGCTTGGCCATGCCGCCGAAGAAGCGTTTGTAGTCGACTTCCTGGAACGCCATGCGGCCAAGGTCCGCGCGGGCCACTTGTCCAATGAACAGAACCAGAGGGACCGCATCCTGCTCCGCGACGTGAATGCCGATGGACGCATTGGTCGCGCCCGGCCCCCGGCTGACCATGGCGACCCCGGCCCGTCCGGTCATCTTGCCGTCCGCGACGCCCATCAGGGTTGCGCCCGACTCATGGCGGGTGGTCACAACGTCAATATCGGGGGCGTCGTACATGGCGTCGATAACCGCGAGATAGCTCTCGCCGGGAACGCAAAAGACCCGGTCAATCCCGTGCAATCCCAGTGTCCCGACCAATACGTCAGCGGCGCGCGTCATGTGTTGCTCCCCGGCCCGAAATTCAACGCTCCTGTTGATATCCGCCTCCACGCGGGTCTGCAAGACGCCAACCACCGGGGGTAAGGGCTGCAATTCCCGCCGATTGCCGGCGCAACAACCGTGCCCGGCGGGCCCGAAAGCGTTCCGCCGCCTGCCCGAGACCAACCGCCACCCGGACCCCGCAAGGCCGCCCATGCAAGCGCGGGGAGAACCCGGATCGGCCCGAAACCGTGCGGTCCACGTCATCCCGGGACCTCGGCCGCGACTAAAAGATGGTCCCGCCAAATAGGGCTGGCCACTTGGTGCGGCGGAACGCTACTGTTTACCCAAGACAAAACCAAGACGTACGGGGAGCCGAAATTTCTGATGGCGAACGGCATCGAAAAGGCCAACGGACACCGGCCAAGCGGACTGCTGCACCTGCTCGATCCTTCGCTGCGCCTTGCGCCGCACCCTGACCAGTCCGACCTTCCCTTCGATCTCGACGAGGCGCTGTCATCCGTCTTCCGGCTGACCGCGGACGTTCCCGAGGAGGCCTTCTCGGCGCGGACGTTGGGGACCGAGCGGCAGGGCAATGCGATTGTTATCGGCGACGGCGGGCTGATGTTGACCATCGGCTATCTGGTGGTCGATGCCGACGAGATCGTCCTTCATGGCCGCGGCGGCCGGACCTTGGAAGCCGAGCTCCTGGGCTACAACCACGAGAGCGGCTTTGCGGTGATCCGATCGCTCGAGGCGCCCGGTGTCCCGCCCTTGCCGCGGGGCAGTTCAAAGACGCTTCGTGAAGGCGACCCGGCGATTATTGCTCCGTACGGCGGTGCCGACCACGCCATTTCAGGCGCCGTCGTCTCGAGGCGCGAATTTGCCGGGTCCTGGGAGTACATGCTGAAACACGCCATCTTTACCGCGCCGATTCATCCAAACTGGTCCGGGGCGGCGTTGATCGACCGGTCCGGCCGGTTGGTCGGCATCGGCTCGTTGTGGGTGAATGACGCGGAGCCCGGGAGCAAGGACAGTCCGGGCAACATGTTCGTTCCGATCGATCTTCTCGAACCGATCCTCGATGATCTGATCAACAAGGGGTTCGCCGATGTCGAGCCGCGGCCCTGGCTGGGCATGTACACATCCGAGGCCATGCGCCGGTTGTTCGTGTCCGGGGTCATCCCCGAGGGCCCGGCCGATATCGCCGGTGTCGAGGCCGGCGACCTCGTCGTCGGGGTTGCCGATCAGCCGGTGACCCGGCTGAGCGAAATGTACCGGATGATATGGGGACTGGGCGGCGCCGGCACGGAGGTCCTGCTGAACCTGCGCCGCAACGGCGAAGACATGGATGTCACGATAACATCGGACAGCCGCTATCGCTTCATGCAACAGCGGCGTCCGCACTGATCAACCGGCAAAATCAAGCTCCGCCAGCATCCCCCACACCGCGGTTCCCGCGAAGGCCAGCAACATCGCCGTGACCCCGGCCAGCGCCCCCCAGGCGAGCCGCGATTGCGCGGCCTCAACCGCGAAAAGGCGGGTAAATCGCGCGCGGGCAAACGGCAGCAGCAATGCGATAGCAAAGGGAATGACCATGAGGAACGCGCCACGAAAGACCCTGGCCTTGACCAGGAGGATGCTCTCATCGGGTGACAACACAGACGGCGCCAGGGCCATGAATACGAAAACGCCGAGGAACCCGGCGGCGGCGGCACCGATCAATAGGATTTCGACGATCAGCGCAAATCGGCGGATCACCGCCGAACCATGTCCAATTGACGGGTTCATTGGGGCCTGACAATAGGCGATAGAGGTCTATTCTAGTAGCGGATTCGATACCGAGTTCCTGACTTGCCCCAACCCACTATCCCCGTTACCGCCTGGTTGTTTAGTGCCATCGCCGTGATCACGATCATCGGCGCCTTCGCCGGCGGGCATGTCCTCCCCTCGCTCGCGGCACTTTGCATCGTTCTCTATCTTGCTCTTGAATTCCGCCGCATCCCGAGGCCTCAGCAGATTTCCGGCCTGGTGCTCGCGGGCCTGGGTGTCGCGGCTTTGGCGGCGGCCGGGGATTGGCAGTCCGGACTATTGGAGGGCATCAGCCGGTCACGGGTCTTCCTGGTTCTGTTCTTTGCGGTGACCTGGTTGCAGTGGCCGGTTTCCCGGAGCCCGGCCCTTCAAGCAACACGGGCAACCATCGTCTCGCAGCCCCCCGGACGCCGCTTCGCCTTTTTGACCGGCGGCGTTCACCTGTTGGGGTCGGTGCTGAATTTGGCCGGCCTCGTATTGCTCACCACCATTGTCGAAAAGCCCGGCACCGATCCGGCGCTCCGCAAGCGGCTGACCCTGGCCCTCATGCAGGGATTCACCAGCGCGTCGTGCTGGTCGCCGTTCTACATCGGAACCATTGTGGTCCTCATCGCCCTCCCCTCGCTTACCTGGGGGGATCTCGCGCCTTGGGGCGCCGGAATGGCCGTTGTGCTGATGATCGGTTCATGGGGTCTGGCGCGAATTTCGGCAAACCGCTCCGGCACGCGGGCCGAAGCACCCGACGCCATTCCCCTGCAGGCAGGTCAGGGCTTGCGCACCATTGCCCTGCTGGCGTCACTGATTGGAACGGTGATGGTTCTCGTGGAGGTTCTCGACGCCCCGATTCCGGTGATCCTCGGCATCGTCGGGCCACCCTTTGCGCTGATTTGGTTCGCCTCTCATAAATCCGGCGCCCATCCGTTCAGGGAACTTGCGTTGAGGGCGACGATGGCGCTGCCCGGCTTACGGAACGAAACCCTCATCTTCGTCGCCGCCAACATTTTCGGGATCGGCATCGGCGCGCTGATTCCGGCCGCCGCGGTCGCCGAATTTGTCGCCCGGGCCATCCCCATCCCCGACCTCAGGATCGTTGCCTTGATCCTCGTCTTCGTCGCCACCAGCGCCGCCGGCTTGCACCCGGTCATCGTGGTGGTCTCGGTGAGTGCCGTCCTACCCCCGTCGGCGCTTGGGCTGCCGGACCTGATCGTCGGGCTCACCTATATGGGATGCTGGGGCATGTGCACCATGATTTCGCCGTTCTCGGGGACCACGCTGTTCATGTCGCGGGCCACGGGCGTACCGGCCCATGTCATCGGTTGGCGCTGGTCACCGCCACTGGTAGGCGTCAGCAGTGTACTTATCGCGGCGACGGTGATTGGATTGCGGCACCTCCTGTATTGACGCACCGTCCATCACCCGGACTTGACCTCCACCAACCGGCCACTAGCGCAGATTCCGGCCAAATTGATTCAATTTGGCCGGAATCTGCTCTAGTCTCATCACGACAAACTGCAAGGCGGGAAGGTAAACGTGGCGAAAAAGCCGGCTATTACAATTGACTGCCATGCCCACATCGTGGTGCCGGCGGTCTTCGAAATCACCTCGCAACATGGTCTTCACGCGCGCGTCGGGCTGAAGGGCCGGACCAGCCTGGGGGCGGCCAAGGAGTCCCGACACACCATGACACGCATGGTCGGCACCAAGGAACGGCTCCGGGACATGGATCGCATGGGCGTCGACATGCAGTTGATCTCTCCCAGCATCGTGCATCAATCCACCTATTGGGCGCCGGGGGCGCGGGCGCACAAAATCGACCGAATGACCAACGATGCAACCGCGGAGATGGTCGCCAAACACCCTGACCGGCTGATCGGTATCGGTCTGGTTCCCCTCCACGATCCCAAACGGGCGGTCCAGGAGATGACCCGCTGCGTTACCGAACTCGGGCTCCGGGGGGTCGAGATTTCCACCATCGTCAACGACCTTGAAATCGGCGATCCGAAATTCCTCCCGTTCTGGAAGGCGGCGGAGAGATTGGACTGCCCGATCTTCATCCATCCGGCCGGCAACTCCAATCCGCGGCTTCGTAAATTCGGCCTGGCGTTCACTTTGGGGCAGCCCTACGAAGAGGCGTTGGCCATGTCGTCCCTGGTCTATGAAGGGATCATGGACAAGTTCCCGAAACTGAAGGTCCTCATTGTCCATGGCGGCGGCTTCCTGCCCTACTACGCCGGACGTCAGGATTCGGCTTCCCGGACCGGACGGGACGGCGCTAAGCTGAAAGGCGAATTCTCCAGCTATATCCGGAGATTCTATTTCGACACGGTGCTGTTCAACCCGGACATGCTGACGTTTCTCGCCACCAAGGCACCGGCAAGCCACATCCTCATGGGCACCGACTATCCCTTCGGCGAGAGGGACCCGGTCGGCTTCATCAAGCGCAACCGGAAGATACCGGCGGCGGCACGGGATGGCCTGCTGGGGAAAAACGCGGCGCGGCTGTTCAAAATCCCCGTGTGATGGCCGCCAAGCCAAGAATCCTCATCGCCGGCGCGGGCATGGGCGGGCTGACCGCCGGCGCCGCCCTGCTTCAGGCGGGGTACGATGTCGAAATATACGAGCAGGCCCCCAAGCTCGGCGAGGTCGGCGCCGGATTTCAGGTGAGCGCCAACGCCACCCGCGCCCTCTACGCCCTTGGCCTCGGCGACGGCCTGGAGCGGGCCGCCGCCATTCCCGAAGGCAAAGTGATCCGTATCTGGAGCACCGGCGACACCTGGCCGCTATTCGACTTCGATCAAGCCTTCGTCGAGCGCTACGGCTATCCCTACTACACGTTCCACCGGGCCGATCTGCACGAATTATTGGTCGACGCCGTCCGCCGCGAAAAGTCGGATGCGATTTATCTCGGCCATGCCTGTACCGGGTTCGAACAGGATGGCGACGGCGTCACCTTGAAATTCGACAATGGAAACGAGGCGCGCGGCGACGCCCTCATCGGCGCCGACGGCGTACATTCGACCATCCGCGCCGCCTTGGGTCACCAGGACAATCCCGTATTTACCGGCTCCATGGCGTGGCGCGGCGTCCTGCCCGCTGACGATCTGCCGGAGGACCGGTTTCCGTCGGTCGGCACCAACTGGGTGGGTCCCGGCGGGCACTGCATCACCTACCACCTCCGCCGGGGCGAATTATTCAACTTCGTCGGCGTCCGTGAGAAGGACTGGCAGGTGGAGTCCTGGACGACACGGGGCTCCAGGGAGGAATTCATCGCCGATTTCGGGGGCTGGCACGAGGACATCCACTATCTGATCGAGCGGATCGAGGAACCCTTCAAGTGGGCGTTTATGGTTCGCGAGCCGCTGGAGAGGTGGACCAGCGGCCGGGTGACGCTGCTGGGCGATGCCTGTCATGCCATGGTGCCGATGCTGGCTCAGGGCGCCTGCGCGGCCATCGAGGACGGCTACGTGCTCATGCGGGCGTTCGAGGCGGCCGGCGGTGCGGTCGAGGAGGCGCTCGGGCGCTATGAAGGCGCCCGCCACGAACGCACCTCCAGGATGGTGCTGGGCTCGACCGACAACGCCCGCCGATTTCACGACCACACCCTCGCCGATCCCTCGGAAGCCAAGGAATATGTGGACCGTGAATGGCAGCCCGAGAGGATATTCGAGCGCTACGACTGGTTATTCACTTACGACGCGACGACGGCGCCGGTATGAGACAAACCGATTGGTAATTTGGCTATCAAATTGTCGCGTTAGGGATAGAGTTCCAGTGCGGTCGGAGATTATTCGGGAGAACCTTTTGTGAGGGCTGTTGGGTATGCCGTCGGCGGCATCGTCGCGGTTGTATTTGTTGCGGTTATCGTGATGTTTTTCCATTCGGGCGACGTCATCAAGGCGGCCGTCGAGGAGATGGGGCCGAAGCTGACCAAGGCCGAGGTCAAACTGGATAAGGCCGATCTCTCCATCACGTCCGGTGAAGCCGCGCTCTCCGGCCTGTTGATCGGCAACCCTTCGGGATTTACCACGCCCCACGCTTTCAAGCTCGGTAACATCGCGGTCAAACTCGATACATCGACCGTCGGCAAGGACACTATTGTCATCAATGAAATCCTGATCGACGCCCCGGATGTGATCGCCGAGATCAAGACGCTCAACGTCAACCCGCTGAAAATCGGCGAGAGCGTCAGGAAATCGCTGAATTCCTCGAACCTCATCGCCATCCGGAACAACGTCAACGCCTTCGTCAAAGAGCAAGGCCGCGGTTCCTCCGGCGATAGCGGTAGGGAAAGCCCGAAACTGATCATCGAGAAGTTCCGCATGAACAACGTGAAAGTCCGCGCCGTCGCCCGCGAAGGGATGAAGCTGGATCTCGCCGTCAAGCCGTTCTCCATCGCCCTCTACAACATCGGCAAGAGCGCGGGTGGACTGGAGCCCGAAAAAATCGCCGCCAAGCTGATCCCGGAAATTCAGGACAAGGTCATCGACGGCATGCTGCCCGACCTCATGGGCAATGTGGCCAACAAGCTCAAGGACGCCGGCAAACTGGCCGCCGACGCGGTGAAGGGCGTTATGGAAGGCGCCGGCTCGGTCGGTGGCGGGGCCGCGGACCCGGTCAAGGGCGTCACCGAGGGCGTCGGGCGCGCGGTCAAGGGACTCTTAGGCGAATAGGCGTGTGCCCGGCATGACCAAGTTCGTTCTCGACGAACGTCTCGCCCGGCGGCCGGTCGCGGTCGATTGGGCGTTGTCGACGGTGCTGTTCGTCGACGACGCCCGGTTCCCCTGGGTAATCCTCGTGCCCCGGGTCCCCGACGTCACCGAAATCCACGAACTCTCCGCCGAGGATCAGTCGACATTGGTCGGCGAAGTCGCGCGGGCTTCCCGCGCGCTGAAGGCGGCATTCCATCCGGAAAAAATCAACATGGCGGCCCTCGGTCACCATGTATCCCAGCTTCACGTCCATGTCCTGGGCCGCAGCAAGTCCGATCCCCTGTGGCCGGACCCGGTTTGGGGTCCGGGCGAGCGGGTTCCGCACAATCCCGTCCCCTACGGCGATCCGGGGTTCGAGGAGGCACTGGAATTACTGCGCGCCGCCCTCGAAGCGGGGTAACGTCAAGAGTTATGTGTCAGGGAGACGGGGGTGCTGATTCCCTGGGATTTGTTTTCGTGGATGAAGACCGCGTAGAGGATGCGGTCCATTGAAGTCTTGTCTTGGAATGTTCCCATG
>LXNI01001678.1_pt1 | contig 18006 bp, 25 predicted proteins | sample 809091 | NCBI WGS metagenome assembly LXNI01 (sample SAMN04870527, study PRJNA318959) | sponge metagenome | biome: 01000161; feature: marine sponge reef; material: water | host: Sarcotragus foetidus | place: Greece: Milos, Mediterranean Sea | collected 2013-05-29 | depth 5-7 m | reverse complement strand
GCGCTCGATGAGGGACTGCGCGCTGCCGACCCGGCAGCTGTGTCCGCTGGCTCCCGCCACGCCGACCGCCGCGGCGCGCTTGCGCACGATCGCCCGGACCGCGCTGGTCGTCAGCGGCGCGTGTCCGGACACGGCCCCGGACCTGGTCACCCTCCGGAAGACCGCTCCCTCGTAGCGGCCCTCTGAGCTCCACGCCGCGGCCGCGGCGGCAAGCCAGGCATCGAGCGCCGTCATCGTCGCCGGCGTCAGGTAGCAGACGGCTCCCTCGGCCTCCTGGTCGGTCTTCGATCGGCGGATGGCCAGGCGGCCGCTGCCGTCGCCTTCGAGCTCGAGGTCGGCGGTTCGGATGGCGGCGACTTCGGAGGCCCGGAGCAGGGCGTCGCTCATCGTGCGCAGGAGCGCCGCGTCGCGGAGTCCGGAGACGGTTCCCTGGGCTGCGGCCGCTGCGGCCGCGGCGAGCGCGTCCTCGCGGCGGAGACCCGCGACCTGGCCCCGGCCTTCGCCGGCGTTGTGGCGGACCGCGCCGGCGAGCGCCTGGCGGGCCAGGGGTCCCCTGGGATCGTCGAGGCCCTGCGCCCGGGCGCCGGCCCCGATCGCGGCCGCGGCCTGCCTGATCGTCGCCGGCGCGTAGCCGTCGTCCATCAGGGCGGCGACGTAGGCCGCGACGGTGGTGTCCGTCACCGGCCGGCCGTCCAGCCACCTGGCGAAGCGCTGTAGCGCCGCCCGGTAGGCCTTGGCGGTGTTCGGGGCGATCGAGGCCTCAAGTGCGGCGCTGATGCGGCGGATGTCGCCGGCGTCGAGTTCGCCGGTGTGGGTGGTGGGTTCGAGATTCACTTTGGCGGCCTCCCTTTGGTTCAAAGTGACGGGCGACTTGGCTACCCGTCGCTGTCCTCCTCTAGTCCTAGCGTCGTCTTGAGGCCCCTCGCCGTCTTCTTCGTGCCTTGCCCGAAGCCCAGGAGTTCTCGCGCTTCCTTCGGTCGCAGCACCTTCGCCTTCACGAGTTCCACCACTGTCGGTCCGATCGCTTCGATGCGATCGACCCGGTATCGCCCAATGAAGGCCAGGTCCTTGAGCTGTTTCTTGGTCTTCCTGTCCATGAGTCCTCTCAGTGTAGTCAACTTCCGATAAACGGAATTATAGGACACAACTAGTGGATCACCCTCAACGGAACCATCGTGATCTTGGGAGGATGAATCTCGTCCGGCACTTCGGGCTGTCGCTCGCCCTGGTCGGAACGCTTCCGCATGTGCCGTATCGCGTCTAGCTGCCCCATCCTTTCCCTGCCGATGAGGGCCTCGCCCGCTATGACGGAACCACGGATAACCGTGGCGGATGGACGCCGGAGTTTCTTAGGGGGGCGGGTCTTGCCGATGTACCTGTACGTCCTGAACGAGATAGGCACTCCCTTTTCGACACTGGCGTCCTGAACGATTGCCCACCACAGCTCACGGCGGCGCATGTCCCATCGCTGAATCGTGAAGACGCCGACGGCTACGACCACGGCCAGAAAGGTGATTGCTTCGTTGATCAGGGCGCGCACCGGCTCCGGGCCGGCGGGCTGCGCGAACAGGACGGCGGCGGCCGCGACCAGAGCTACGGCGACCAGTGCGGCGACGATGTTGCGCCGCCTCACGACCAACCCCCGGGTCGTTCTGACACCAAGGCGAGCCACGGCCGGCCGGCGACGGCGTCCGGCTCGGCCGAGTCCGGGCCGTGCTCGACGTCCAGGCCGAAGGCGCTCAGGATCTCTATAGGGGCCTGGACGGGGACGCCGGTAGCGATCGCCTGGTCAAGCGCCTGGGCGAACTCGGCCTCGGTCGCGGCCGTGAGGTGATCGGGGGTGTTGGTCATGGTGTTTCTCCAAATGTCAGCGGTTCAAGTCGAAGCCGCCGCGGCCGCGCTCGCCGCGGGCGGCCTGACGGAGGCGAAGGTGGCTCAAGGCTGCTGCTGATCGCTTACGGCTTCGATCTCAGTCAATCCTTCGGGGCGTCCTCGAAGATTCTGGGAGGCTCCTTTTGACCCCGATCGTCTGTCTGATGTAAGATGCAGCAGAGTACATCACCATGCGGCAGATTGCAGCACCGTCAAAAGAGCGCATCACGGTCAGTCTCGACAAGGCGCAACATCGCGAGCTTCAGGCGCTCGCCAAGCAGCACCGGGTTTCGATGTCGTGGATCGGTCAGGAGGCCATTACGCGGCTTCTTGAGCAGTACAAGCAACGCGAGTTCCAGTTCCCACTGGAGCTGGGCCAAGGTACGGGAAGATAGATGCGGCCGATCGGGACGTTCTACGAGTTCTTCGCAGGTGCTGGGATGGCCCGCGCCGGGCTCGGCAGGCAGTGGCGCTGCCTGTTCGCCAACGATTTTGACCGGAAGAAGGCTGCGGCCTACAGGGTCAACTGGCGTTGCGAGAATCTGGTCTGCCGAGACGTGAAGAACGTGACGCCCACCGACCTTCCGGAGACAGCCGACCTGGTTTGGGCATCGTTCCCTTGCCAGGATCTGTCGCTCGCGGGCGGTGGTGCCGGGTTGAAGGGCGAGCGTTCGGGGACGTTCTGGCCGTTCTGGGAGTTGATGACCGAGCTGGCCGATGAGGGCAGAGCCCCTACGATTCTCGTGCTCGAGAACGTCTGCGGGACGCTGACTTCCCACGCCGGCAAAGATTTCGCGGCGATTTGCCGAACGCTGCACGACGGCGACTACCGGTTTGGCGCCTTGATCGTCGATGCGGTGCTGTTCGTACCGCAGTCTCGGCCGCGGTTGTTCATCGTTGCGGTCAAGAAAGGTGTCGAGATACCGGAAGCTCTCGTCGGTGACGCGCCCGAAGGACCGTTTCATCCACGCACGCTACGGGCCGCGTATCAGAGGCTTCCGGCCGGCCTGAAGGACGAATGGCTCTGGTGGCGTCTCAAGCCACCGCCGGCGCGCAGCGGCGGGTTCTCCGAGATGGTCGAGGATGATCCCGGCAGCGTCGCATGGCACACCCCCGAGGAGACTCGGAAGCTGCTGGCGATGATGAGCGACGTCAATCTTGAGAAGGTCCGGCGCGCCAAGAGGGACGGGAACCGGATGGTTGGCACGGTCTACAAGCGGACCCGGCGCGACGAGACCGGCCGCAAAGTTCAGCGCGCCGAGGTCAGATTCGACGATGTCGCCGGGTGTCTGCGGACACCGGCTGGGGGGTCGAGTCGCCAACTCGTCCTCGTCGTCGAGGGTCGGAAGGTGCGCTCGCGGCTGATTTCCACTCGCGAAACAGCCCGTCTCATGGGGCTGCCGGAGGAATACATGCTCCCAGAGAACTACAACGAGGCCTACCACCTAACGGGAGACGGTGTCGCCGTACCGGTGGTGCGGTTTCTGGCCGAGGGCATTTTCGAGCCGATTCTGGTGCAAACCAGGGGCGCGCGAGAGGCTGCATGAGTGTCATCCTTTGCGAGCAGAACAAGGATCTCCGTAGGAGGATCGAGCGATTCGCGGAAGCGCTGAAGACGGAATCGCACACCCTCGGCGACCACGGTCTGGACGAACGCGAGTTCTACGACAGCGGCCTATTCCGGGGCGCGATCGAGCGTGTGCGGGGCCAGTTCTCCGCGACGATGCGCGATAAGCGCGAGTTCGTCCAGCAGGTCCTGAATCACATGCAGGACAGAGGGCTTGTCGGCGAGTGGGAACCCGCCGGCGACGCCAACCGACATGATTACGTCGTACAGCTCAACTCCGGCCGAACGGCCGTCATCGAGTTGAAGGGCTGCCTCGACGGGAACAACACCAACATCTTCGAGCGTCCGCCACACGCACATGAGTTCATCATCTGGAGCATCTGTACGAACCCCGGCGCAGATCCGCGGCTCAACGCCTGGTCGGGGATACACACGCGGTTGAGCGCGGAGATCATCACGCGCGAGCAGCGCGTCGATGGCGTCGTCATCTGGGACATGGTCTGCGGCACGATCGGCAGACCATGTCCGAAGCTGGTCAACGACTCGGCGCGCAGGACCGTCGTCGGTCCGTTCTCATTGCCGCCGCCATGCTTGTACTTGTTGCCGGCGACAATCCCGAGTCCGCGGAACAATCCGCACCCACCGCCGCAGAGCCTCGAAGACGTGCAGATCATGCGAGCGTTCAATGACTGCTTCCGATGCGCGCCCGAAGAGATCAACTACGTGGACTTCGGTGTCGCCCACCGGAACGCCGATACGGTGCGGACGACACGCATCAAGCGCGCTGGCGAAGTGCAGAGGGAGTCCAAGCCGACGGCCATTCGCCGAGCGTAGCCGTGACTTCCGAGCAGCGCAGTCGGACCATGCGCGCGGTCAAGGGGAAGGACACGGGACCGGAAATGCTGTTGCGCCGGATCGTGCATGGCATGGGCTTCCGTTACCGGCTGCAAAGGAAAGACCTGCCGGGACGGCCTGACTTGGTGTTCGGTCCGCGCCGCAAGGTCGTGTTCGTGCATGGGTGCTTCTGGCATGGACACACCTGCAAGCGCGGAGACCGGATCCCGAAGAAGAACCGGGATTACTGGACCAAGAAGATCGCGCGCAACAAAGAGCGCGATCGGGAGAACCTGGCTGCTCTGGAAGACCAGGGTTGGCAGGCGTTGGTGGTGTGGGAATGCGACATGAAGGACGGTGCTGGACTCGAACGCCGACTGAGGGAGTTCTTGAACAGGTGAGCGCAGTAGGCCAGGACCGTGCGGTCGTGCCGGGGCGTCCGGCGCGTTCCTGGCACAGCGGGCCTTCAACGGAGTGACCCGATCCAGTCGAGGATATGGTGCAGGGCTGCACCAGAAAGGAAACACCCGATGCAAGACCCGCGACGAGCGTTGCCACCACAGTTCGAAGGCTACGACAAGGTACAACGCCACGGCCTGACGCTGACCGCCTACGACGCTATCCACGTCGTGGCAGCCGCGAAAGCAGGCACGGCGGAGGATCCTCACCGCCAGTACTTCACCGACAAGAGCCTCTGGACACCCAACATCGAACACGCGATGGCGCTCCCCGCGATGGCCCTCGCTGAGGCTGTCGCCGACTGGTGGAACCGCGTGCTCCCTGTAGACGCCTACCGGTGCTTCGTTGAGACGTTTCCTCGTCCCGTACTGCCGCGCAAAGGACCCAAGCTGCCTGACCCCGATTCTCAGCGTCGCTCTCCGGTGTTTCTGCTCCCCCGTACCGAGCGGCTTACCGACCACTGCGGCGACCACGTCGTCTACTACTTCCTGGGACGCGCGTCTCGGCGCGCTCGGAGGCAAGGTGCGAGGGACAATCCAAACATCCGACGGAACTACTTCACCGACAAAGGCGGATGGAGCACACGGATCGAACAGGCCGCGAGGTTCCCCTGGCCCCTCGCCGAACGTGTTGCCAACTGGTTTACCGACCATGACACCGACGCCGAATCAGCCAACTACGAGTGCTTCGTCCAGCCGTTCCCTCAATAACCCCGAATCTTCTAGTTGATGCCGCTCCGGGAAGGCGGCTACGTCGCCCGCTGGCGCGTCCGCAGCGGCGGTTGCCGGGTGACGAACACGGCAGCCCGAGACGCCGCGAGGCCGAGCCCGAAGTGGACGCGCTGCGCGCCGACCTGCACGCCAAGCACTCCGCCGCCCCGGACCGGCGGAGACGAACGAACGACCGCGCAGTGGTTGGCCGACCGGCGCATCCGTGGCTTCGAGGAACGCCCCGGACGCCTTGAGCGCCGCAGGAAGCGCCGATCCCGCCCGAAACCCCCGGCCGGTCGCCGTGCGGCCCGCCCTGCCGAGCCTGCGCGGCAGGAGGCGGCACTGACGGACTCTGAGCGGCAGACTGATCGGCGCAGCCGGCCCGGTCCCTGGGTCCGGCTCAGCGGAAGAGCGAGCCGATCCACTCGCCCAGGACCTGATAGGCGATCGTCCCGGCCACACCGCCGGCGGCGCGCGACCGCCAGCAGCACGAAGTAGCTCGCTTCAACGCCGCGCGCATCTTGTCTTCGCCGTGGGCTTCGTCGGCGTCGGGGAGCGAGCAGGTCGAGCACGGCCGCGGGATGGGAGAGCAGGAATCTGGCCGCCGCGACGGGTTCCTTGGCGGCCCAGGTGGCCGCGGCGCGCGATCGCGCCGTTGCGGACTTCCGCGCCGACTTGAAAGGGGCCGCCTGCGTAGCCTGGTGCGTCAGCGCGCGGCTGGTTAGGGGGCCTGAGCTCGTTTTCGGCCCTTGCGGCGCTTCTGGGCCTCTGGGCGCGGACACGGTGACGCGCGCCGACCTGGACGCTGCGCTGTCGGCACTTGAAGTACGGCTGGTGAAGTGGGCGGTAGGGATCGCTCTGGCGGCCGTGGCCCTCTTGGTCGCCGCCGGCGGCCTACTGCTGCCCTTTGTTGCTCGGCTAGGCCGCGCTGATCGGCCCGCGCCCCCCGGGGGAACGCGCTAGCCAGGGCCGAAAAACGGGCCTCCGAAGTGCGTTTTAGTAAACGCATCTTTCCAAGAACGCCGAATCGCCTCCGGCAAGACGACGACTGTGCCGTTTTCGGGGTCTGCGGCCGTTCCTGGGCCTCTGAGAGCCTCCGAAAACTCGTCCGCAGGATCGCCGCCCGGAACGACGCGATCGGCCGGGCTTGCGGCCGGCAGCGTCTCGCAGCGACGGATCGCTGCCGCTCTCGAGCGTCTCACGGAGCTGCGTCGTCCGGGTTCTGCGACGAAACCGGCTCCTAGCCGGGTTCGAACAGGGACCGCTCGACGGCCGCCGGCTGGTCCCGGCGCTGGATGTGGAGGATGGTCGTCCGGTGTAACCCGAACTCCCTGGGAGGTGAGGAAACGACCCGCTACGGGGCGCAACGGCCCCAAATGAGGGGGTGTCTAGTCCAACCTACGCGGGGAAAGTCACGGTGCCGTAGCGGGCCGGGAATTGGTACAACGTAACAGGTTTTTTCCCTTCTTGCACGGGTGTTGGCTCGTCTGCTACGGTCGCAGCCGTCTAGTTCGATCTACGGCCGGGGTCGGTCGCGGATGAGCCGCTTGCCGACCGGGGCGTAGCACCTACATGGAGGCTACGAAAATGAGGGAAGCTCTACGGGGCGCGCTGCTGAGCGTGCTGTTCTTCGCGTTTCTGATCGGCGGTGCCCCGTCGATGGCAGCTGCGGACTATCCGCAATCGGTGAGGTCGGCACACGTAAGCCCCGGCGGATGTGCGGATGGCGGTGGATCGTGGATTGCGAAGGGGAACGCGGCAAACCCAAACGGCTACTGTGAGTATGGGGACTTGTCGTGGGATCAAATGGTTGGAACTGATCCTTGGTGCCGGCTCGCGAATGCGGGTTCGAACATCTTGGCCATTGACGCCACGATTATGGGTGCCGGTGGTGGATTCGCCGCTGGCGGTCCTCTTGGTGCCTTGTTCGGTGGCGTTGGCGGCCTTTTCGTTGGTGCTATGGGGAAGCTCTACGTGGGCTACCATTGTTGGTGATGCGGTTACCTCGTCGCCATGACCTGAGAGGGCTCGCGTGGTATTCGTGGCTTCTAGCCGCGTTTGCAGTGTACGCCGGGGTGACGATCGCGTTGCTTTGGCCGTGAGGCGGGCGATCGAGTTGCTCCGCTGGCCCGTGCCTCGCTTCGGCGGTCCGTACACGGCGGACGATCCGCCGCAAGTCTCGGTCTGGCCGGTCTACGATGCGGGGTACTGCATCGACTAGGGCAACGGCTCAAGGGTTCAACCTTTGCCGCCGTCTCCGGGCAACCGGGGGCGGCGGTTCTACGTTTCGGGGGCGGACGGGCCGCAAGCGGCCGTAGGGACGCAGAGGTTTTACTAAAACGCACCTCGGAGGCCGTTTCCGGCCCTGGCGCTTAGCTGCTCGGCTAGGCCCCGACCTACTCCAGATCGAGACGCCGCGGCCGAACGACCTACCCACCCGCTTTACCTGGACCTACCCATCCGCTTCTTCTCGACGCGCGTCACCGTGGTCGGCCCTAGCCGCCGATCAGTCGATCGAGCGCCGTGACTAGGGCCAGCAGTCCACCGACCACCGCGAACATCCGCCAGGTCAGGCGCGTCTCGAGTCCCGCGAGTCTCGCGTCCAGGTAGTCCCGTGTCACGACGTCCGTGCTGCTGACGGCGCTGCCAATCGCCTCCGTCACCGCTTCGGCCTGCTCCGAAGTCAGGCCGGCGCGCCTTCCAGGGCGCGAACGGCCGCGTGCGTGTCGAACGCCGTCGTGCTCATCGTTCCCCAAGCCTACCCTGACGTGACGACAATTCAGCTGTCACCCTGTCAGGACCACCTCCAACTGGACATTCGCAGACGCTGCCGAGCGAACTGGACATTCGCGGACGCTTTGCCCCGGAAACCCTTCTGCCCCTTACGCGCGCGCGCACCCCCTCTGGATCCCCCTTCCGGATCCGCGGATCCCGGCAGCACGGCTCACGCCGTGCGGTTCTTTCGCGTGGTCTGGTTTCCGGCCCCCCGGAGCCCCGGAAGGCTGGCCGGATAGGATGCCGGCATGAGCACGACGGCGTTCGACACGCTGGCCACGGTGCGCGCCCTTGAGGGCGCCGGCATGGACTCAGCGCACGCGGAGGCGGTCACGGAAGCGATCGGCGGAGCGATCAGCAGTACGGACACGGTGACGCGCGCTGCCCAGGACGTTGCAATCTCAGAACTGCGCACCGACCTTCGCGCCGACATAGCCGCAATGGGACTGCGGCTGACGAAACAACTACACCGTCAGACCGCGGTGCTGGCTGGCTTGATAGCGGTAGCGGCAGCACTACTCCGCCTGCTCGGAGGCGGGTGACGCGCGCCGACTGTCGACTCGACCTGGTGTCAGAACGACCAGGGGGTTGGTCGTGAGGCGGCGCTACATCGTCGCCGCACTGGTCGCCGTAGCCCTGGCCGCGGCCGCCGCCATCCTGTTCGCGCAGCCTGCCGGCCCGGAGCCGTTGCCGTGCGCTGCTGAGGCAGCCTACGCGGCTGACCTGGCCACCGTTACGCACCTGTTCAGCGGCCATGACGCCACGGACCCGCGAGCGCGCGCCCTGGTCGATGCTGCCGAAGCCCTACGCGTGTGCCTGGACCCGTAAATCGGCCCGTGACCCCCGGGGAATGCGCTAGCCAGGGCCGAAACGGGGCCTCCCGACGCCGATCGGCGTCTAACGGACGGCGCGCCGGGCGTGTGTCAGGACACCGACCCGGCCGGGGGTTCCGGATCTCCCGCGCGCGGCCTCGTGGGTCCGCCTCTTTGCCGGCTGAGGCTTCGCCAGGTCCTCAGGGCGGACTTCTGGCCGGCTCCGCGGGGGGTCCCCCGGCCGGTTTCGGGGTCTGCGGCCGTTCCTGGGCCTCTGAGAGCTTCGGGAAGTCGTCCGCAGACGATTCCGCAGGGTTTTCCATCGGCAGCGATTCCGGGGGCGGCTCAGCGCGGCCGCCTTCGTCCAGTTCCGCACCTTTTTCAGTGGCCATGAAGCCACCGACCCACGAGCGAGCGCCTTGGTTCGACGCTGCCAAAGCGCGTGTGCCTGGACCCCCTAGCGATGCGCCCTGAGTGAGGGCCAAAAGCCACTCGTGACCCCCGACGGAATGCGCTAGCCAAGCCCCAGAAACGGCCGTTTCAGACGGCCGCCTCGGTGTCTCGCGGGTGCGGGAGCCGGCCGGGGCCTGGCCACCAACTCGGCCCGACGGCCGAGGGCCGTCTACTCCGGCTTGACGGTCACCTTGAGACTGTAGGCCCCGTTCGGTTCGACGTGGACCGGACCATGTGGGAAGACCATGAACTTGCTGCCGTAGTAGACGGCCAGACAGACCCGCAACGGGCGACCCTCACCCGCCTCGAGGTACTGCCGTTCGAGGCGGTTGAGGTCGGCTTCTACCGCCTTCCGCAGGGCGGTAAACGAGGTGGGTTCCGGCTGCCGGGCGGTCACATAGGCCATGGCGGAAAGGGTAGCGCGAGATGACCCTCGGTCAAAGTGTTGGGCGGTACAGGGCGGCGACGTGGCGCGAGGAATCGCGCCTCCCGGAGGCCCGGCTCCGGCTCGCTTGGCGCATCCTGGGCAGCGTGGCCTCCACCTGCGCACGCCGCGCTGCCCCAAAGGTGGCCCGTGGAGGGTGAAACGACCCGCTACGGGGGCGCAACGGCCCCGAATGAGGGGGTGTCTAGTCCAACCTACGCGGGGGAAGTCACGGGTGCCGTAGCGGGCCGGGATTGGTACAACGTAACAGGTTTTTCCCTTCTTGCAGGGGTGTTGGCTCGTCTGCTACGGTCGCAGCCGTCTAGTTCAATCTACGGCCGGGGACGTTCGCGGATGGGCCGCAAACGGCGGGCTGTAGCAACCCTGCCCACGGAATCCGAAGACTTGAGGGGAGTTCGCCGGTCGCTGGCCGTCGCTGCGCTTGCTTGGCAGGTCGTGCCGCCGTTGTGCGTGTTCGTGTTCGTCTGCGGGGGCTGGTTCTTTCCGGCTCCGCAAGAGACGTGCGCGGAGAAGTTCCGGCGCTGCGTGACCGAGGAAGGGCGCGCCGTCGGCGACTGCGGCCGCGAGTTCGTCGCCTGTCTCGGACCGTGGGGGGGACCACGCCCCTAACGGGGAGGGAGGCTACGAATGAAGGAAGCTCTACGGGGCACGCTGCTTAGCGTGCTGTTCTTCGCGCTGATCGGCGGCGCGCCGGGCATGGTCGCGGCAAGCGAGACCGACTGCACGCTCGGCATGTCTTCCGCGTGTGGCGACGGCGGTTCCAACAACAACGGCGGCACGAAACCGCGAATGCGCGGAAGCGCGCCGAGGACCTGCGGCGAGGTCCAGGTCAACCGCGATGTGGCCACGGGCGTGCTCATCGTCGGGGGGCTTGCTGCCCTAACCCCCACCGGGTTTGGTCAGGGGTTCGGGATCCTTGCCGGTATATTTGGCGGCTACTCGTGGATCGGAAACACGATCAGGTACCATCGGATGGGTTGCAATGGGTAGTGCTGTGACGGATCGTGAGTGGCGCGAAGCCAACCCCGATCTGTGGCGCAAGCAGACGGCCAGAATTCGCGTGTTCGGGGCGGCTATGCTGGCCTTCATTGGCTTGGCACTGCTGCTTGAGCGGCTGTTCTGACCCGCCTACACCGTCCGTTGCTCGCGGCGTTGATCGTCGCGCTGTTGCTGGCTGCGCCGGCAACGGCTGCCGGCGAGTCCTGTACGCGGGTCGCTGTCGATCCGGTCTGGGTTCCGGATCCCTGGTTCCCTAGCTGCTGGCTGCTGGTGGTCGCCGTGATCGTGTGTCGCTTCGGCGGTCCGTACACGGCGGATGATCCGCCGCAAGTCTCGGTCTGGCCGGTCTACGGCGCGGGGTACTGCATCGACTAGGGCAACGGCTCAAGGTTCAACCTTCGCCGCCGTCTCCGGGCAACCGGGGGCGGCGGTTCTACGTTTGGGGGCGGACGGGCCGCAAGCGCTCGCGGCGGTACGAATCGGAGCCATGCAAACCCGGCGGCGCGGCCTCTGGCGGCTTCCCGGCGGCCATGCGCGGGGGGCGCGCTCGCCGGGGGTCAGGCCGCGGTCACTGTCCAGTCACTCCGGCGTCAGGCGCTCTCAGCGGCTCAGGACGGGCCGCAAGGGGGGCGCGGCGGTGGGTTCCGGGCCGTTTCGGGCCATTCTGGCCGGATCCGGGGCGGTTTCGGGGGTTGCGGCGCGGTGTCGAGGCGTCACCGGAAGGGCCGGATCCGTCACCGGAAGGGGTCGATTCGCAACGGGCGGGGCCGGCGTGAGCGAACTGGCCGACTGGATCGGCGGCTTGACGCTGGCCGGCCGCGGAGGCCGTCGCCAGGCTACCGGGGCCGGCAAGTAGAGTCCGCCGCCGGCGCGGCAACCGTCGAACTGGCGCGCCGGGGGGCGGTCCGGTCGCGGGGGCAATGGGGCTGCCGGACCGGGCCGCCCGCCCCGTCTCAGCGCCCGGCCGCGGCTCAGGTGGAGCATAGACCGGCCGCAGCGCTCCACCGGGGGCCGCTGCCGGCGTCCTGCAGGGCCGTCGACCAGCTCGGCCGGGGCGCGATCGCCGCCGAGCTCAGCTCCGCGGCTCGAGGATTCCGGCATCCGGTGGAGTCGCCGAACGTCAGCAGCAGCAAGGGCCTCCGGGGGCCGGGGCCAGAATCGAGCAACGCGGTCCCTGCATTCTCAGGTGCTACCGCCCCACCGGATGCCGGTCGGCTGCCGCCCGGTGGCGTACGCCGCCACCGTCAGGCCGACGCCGCCGCGGCCGTCACCAGAGTGTCAAGAGCGCCCACGGCCAGTTCCACGCGCCGGCAGTCGCGCATGGCCTCCGGCGTCCGCTCCGGCCCGGCCGCAGTCGCGGCCTCGGCGACGGCCGCGGCCAGGACCGGCGCATGGTCGCGCCAGTACTCCGCGGCCTCAGTTGACCGCTCTACGTCGGCCCGGCAACGAGCGTATCGCAAAGCTGAAGCAGCGACGCGATCAGCTGACCGCCCGGCTCCAGCGGTTGCAACAGGTCGAGAAGGCGCGGCAGCGCAAGCTCAGGACGCGACGGCTCATCCTCATCGGCTCGTTCTTCGAGGCGCGAGCGGCCGAAGATCCGGATCTCAGAGCGCGCATCCTCCGGGGCCTCGACGGCTTCCTGACCAAGCCACGCGACCGGGAGCTCTTCGACCTGCCGGACCAGGGGGATTGAAACGTTGGGCGCGGAGTGAAACTGCCGAATGCAGACCGCGCAATCGTCGATGAATCGAAGGTGGCCGAGTACCTGCTCTCGTCAAGCCACCCGGATGGACGGACCAAGGCGGCTTTCTTCTCGGCGTTCGGGTTTCGCGCACTCCGCAGTGGGCGGTTCGCGTGGGCCTTGCGGGAGCACGGCAGAAACGGAGAGGTCACCGGGGTGTCAAGATCGGACTACGGGACGAGGTACAGCGTGGACGGCGCGCCATCGACACCCCGGACGGGCGCAATCCCCGAATACGGACCGTCTGGATCGTCGCCACGGAGCGTGACGCGCCACGTCTCGTCACCGCTTACCCACTGAGGAGACGAGATGCTTCAGGAACATGATCGGATCGTGCTCACGAAGGACCTTGCAACAGGCCGGCTGAAGGGAGGGGACGTCGGCACGATCGTGCACGTCCATCGCGACGCCGAAGCCTTCGAGGTGGAGTTCCTGGCCCTCGACGGCAACACCGCGGCGGTGGCTACCGTGCCGGCGTCGCGGCTTCGCCCCGTCGCCGGCACCGACCTCACGCACGCACGCGTCCTGGAAGAGCGCTGAGCTGCGTTGGTGGACCTCGCACCGAATCTGGACGCTGCAACGGTCTCGAAAAGTGGTCCCCTGGCCCTCGGTTCCTTAGTTCAGGCAGACCACCGGCGGCGCTTGAATCCCGGAAGAGTGCAACGGAACAGGCTGAATCTCTGCTCCACCTACCGCCGCGAGACGGCAACCAAAGGCGCTCCTGCAGGGCCTGGCCAAGCCTCGATCGCGCCCTCGAGGAGCTGCGGCCGCCGGCGTCGACCAGCTCGCGGCCGCCTGCGGTGGAGTGCCGGCCCGCTTCGCGGCTCCACCCCTGTGGCCTCGCTGCGCCTGCGCACGCTCCTGCCGGGGGTGGTTCCGGGCTTCGAGCGGGTCAACCGCCGGTTTCGGTGCGCGCGGCGACTGCCGGCCGTTTGTTCGCCAGCCTCCGGAATCCGGATCCGGATCTCAGCCGGCGCTAGCGCCGGGGCCAGGTCCGTGGGTTCCGGCTCCGCTAGCCGAGAAGCCTGAGCAGCGCCAGGACGGCGGCCAACTGGCCGGCCAGGAGAGCTGCGGCGACGCCGTAAAGCGTCCGGGTCATCCGCGTCTCCATCGCCGCCATCTCGGTTCGAAGGTCGGCTATGTCGGCTCGGGGCGCGACTCCCTCCGTGATCGCGGTGCGGATCGCGGCCGTCACCGCGGCGGCCTGCTTCGCGTCCATGCCCGCGTCCTCGAGGGTTTGGGCCGCGGTGAGCGTGTCGAAGGTCGTCATTGCGGTACCAGCCCTATCGGAGCTGCCTTCGGCCAGGTTCCGAAAACTCCGGATCCGTCGATCAGAAAAGCGTGAAAGCCCCCCTGGGGGGCTTGGGGGGGTGTGGATCTGAGTGGATCTCGTGGGGGTAGCCGGAACCGTAAGCCTCCGTAAGAGGCACCGGAACACTCACCGCGCGAAACCGGAACACTCACCGCGCGAAACCGGAACACTCACCGCGCGAAACCGGAACACTCACCGCGCGAAGCGGAACACTCACCGCGCCGGCTGTACCGGCCGGTAGATGCGCCAGCCGCCGCCGCTATCCACCATGTCAATGATGCCGGCCTTGTGCATCGCTTTGGCGTGGTTGGCGGCGCGAGTGCGGTACACGCGCTGCTCCTTGTCCGGGAACATCATCAGCCGCAGCGATTCCTTCGTGAGCACCGGCCAAGCGTTCGCCCTAGGCGACGTCGCCAGCGCGTCCGCGCCGCCCTGGCCACGGCCGTAGCGGTCCCAGTACGCCGACAGGGCCAGGAGTGCGCGGGCTTTCGGAGCGTGTCTGTAGAGCTTGCGGAGAGTCGGCCGGTGGATCTGGGGACCGTGGCGACTGCCGGGCGGCACGTGGACGTGGAAGACGATCGGGGTGTCTAGGGTGACGCCGCGGCCGGGCGGGTTCGTAACCGAGACCATGCGCCATTCGGTATTCCGCCAGTTGATCGCCATGTCGTACAAGCCGGCCAGGGCATCGTGGAGCGGCTCGAGGTGCTCGCGCTCGCGCCATTGCTTCCAGCCGGCGAACTGGACGAGCTCGGCCAACGTTGCCGAGAAGCTCGCTTCTGCCCCGTAGGCCGCGCGCGGGGCGGATAGCAGGGCCTCGTACCAGAATCGCCAGCGGAGCGGGACCATGTTGTTGCCCATGACTTCGCCGCTGCGGATGAGCACTGGGAGGACGTGCTCGGGCTTCTCCGGGACGAACGGAAGAGCGGACTGCACCGCCCCCGGTTTCGCCGGCAACGCCGGGAGACGGTCTCTGCGAACGTGCACGGCGGGCGCGCCGCTCGCCGCGGCCGGGAGGATGGGGTTGGTGCGGTTGTTCGGAAGGTACTGCTCGACGGCGTGGGCGAGGACGTCCAGCTTCTCGGCCGCATGGAGCAATTCGGTGGCGGAGACGTAGCTGCGGTGGGCACCGTAGTAGAGCAGCTGGGCATCGGGACTGGCGACTGCAGCGACGATCTGGGGGTCGGCGCCAGGTCCGTAGACTTGCGGCGCGCCGTACGCGGCTAGGGCCTGGCCGTTGGCTCGAAGCAAAGCCGCTGCCTCATCCTGGTTCTCCCAGGCCCAGGCGATCCGGCGTTCGTCCGGGGTCTTGGGCGGCTTGGAAGGGGTCGCCTGCGTTGCCTGTGCGTTAGCGCGCGGAGCGCGCAGCTGGTTAGGGGGCCGAGTCCGTTTTCGACCCTTGCGGCGCTTCTGGGGCCTCTGAGAGCCTCGGGAGGAGGCCGAAACGGGGTCCTTTTGGCCCCGATCGGCGTCTGGGGCTTCCGGTTCGGGGTGTGTTCGGTCCGTTTCCCCGGGGGCCACGGGCAGATTAAACCCTTTCGCGAGCCGGAATTCGAGCCCCGCGGCCTCCAGCACCTCGCGCGCGACCGCGGCGGCGCGCTCGGTGGGCGGCTCGATGCGGCCGTCCAGGCCAATCCAGCTGAGAATCGCCCTAGCGGTGTCCGCGGCGACGAGCTCGGCATCGACGGCGGCTTTGAGACCTTCGGCGATCCTGGCCGCGGCGCTCGAGGAGTCGGTCACGGATACCGCTGGAGCATCAGGTCGGCCGCCTCCTCGCCGATGGCCTGGAGCGTCGTGTCGTGCTTTGCGGCTGCGATCTTGAGCCGCTTCGCGGTGTCCTGGTCTAGATAGATGAGCCAGCCGCGGCGGCCGCGGCGGGAGGGCGCGACGCTCGTCGACGCGTGAGCGGTGCGCAGGGTGTCGGCAAGGGTGCGTTGTTGCTTCGTTGTCATCGTGCCGCCTCCATCCAGCGGTAGAGGGCCTCGACTTCCGCCGCGGCCGGTGATCGTGGTTCAGTTTCCTGGGCGGTCTGGCCGGCCATGAACGCCTTGGCGTGAGCGATGCGGGAGCCGAGCGTGACCGGGCAGAGTTCGGTGTCGAACTGCTGTACCGCGTCGGCCGCCTGGGCGGTCCACTGGCCACGAGGCGGACAGGCGTTGAGGACAACGGCGGCGCGCGCTCCAGCCGACCGGGCCAGGTCAAGGGTCGGCGCGATCGCGATCAGGTCCGGAGCGGCTGGCCGGCAGGGCACGAGCACCAGGTCGGCTACCCGTGCGGCCTCGGCGCCGCCAGCGCGCTCTCGCGGTGGGCCATCGATGACGACTAGGTCGGCGCCATCGCTCCGGAGCGCATCGAGGACCTGGCGGAGCCGTTGCGGTGGCGTAGCACTTACCGGCGGCCGCGGCTGTCCTCGAAGCCGGCTCCAAGCGGCTGCCGTCGCCTGCTGGACGTCTAGGTCGATCACCGCGGCGTGGCCGCCGGCGAGTTCGTGGGCAACAGCCAAGGCAAGGGCAACAGTGGACTTCCCGGCACCACCTTTCTGAGATAGCACGGCGAGTGTTCCGACGACCATGACGATGATGATAGCAGAGTATCTGCATATCGCAGTAGAGCGATAGTTTGACCTGCAGGCGGTGTGCCGCTAGCCTGAATGGCGCGGAAAGCGTTTATGCCTGTAGCCCTGACGCCCGCAGCGGAATCGTTGACCGCTTGATTTGTCGTGCTCGCCCTGGTCGGTGAGGTGCTGTTGTCCCTCCCGACCAGAGGCGTAGCCATGTGCGCATGATAAAGTCAACTCGGCGGCGGCAGACGGCTCGCGGCTAGTCGCTCAAGCGCTAATCAACGAGGCGCTGAACGGCTCCTAGACAACAGACGCCCTGGACCAAGTTCGGGGAAGGAGTGTTCTGAAATGCGGAACGAGAAGAGTGGGCGGAAGGCGGCCCGGATCGCTAGCAAAGTGCTGAAGACCGGGAAGGCTACACCGTCAGAGGCCAAGACCCTCGCGGGCTCGGTCTTGACTCAAAGTCCGGACAGGCCGAAGCCGAAGTCGGGCGGAAAGAAGCGGCGCTAGCTGCTCCGGATCGCGGCCCCCCGGAATGGCCATCGTTCCACGTTTTCCTTGGGGCGATGGCCATTTCGCGTTCGCACCCCACGAACTTCTGCCGCGGCGCGAAGTCCTGCCAGGTGGCCCGCGGCCAAGCGCTCTACCCTTGGCCCCGGCTTGTTTTGTCGGGGCGGGCCTTCCAGCTCCTGCCTCTCCGCAGCGCTGAACATGGACCGCTCAGAAGTAAAGATGATCTGGTGCCGGAGAAAAGCTGGCGTCGCTCAACCCTAGAACCCGATCACCGGCGCGGCCGCAACCGCAGCCACTCGTTCTCGCTGACTATCCGGGAACGCCCGGCAAGGCAGCGAGACACGCTCCCCACGGCACACGGCCCGTCGCGGGAAACCACACCGTTGCAGCTACGCGGCGCCTGCCGTGAACAGGGTGATAGCGCGCTAGCGCTGTAGCTCTATATGGCGAAGATCGGTGCCCAAGGGGTGTCATGACAGCAGGTGGACAACGGGTAAAGGCCCCCCGCGACTAGCCCAAAGGTTCTGGCCTGCCAGAAGAGGTGGCTGCCCACCTCTCCGCTGCACCTTCTTGCCAGTGGCTCATGTGAGCGTGCGGTCCCCTTTGTAGACCTCTAGCTAGGCGGTCAAGCCGCGGGGGGCCGACCTCAGAACGTAGCACTGCCAGCCTCGACTGCGCAACGGAAACGGCGCAGCGGCGCTGGCCAGCCTACTTCCCCCCGCCGAAGTACCTCCGCACCGCCCCCCTGCCGGCCTCCTGGGCCTTGGCGTAGCGGACCACCATGCCGGGGTCCTTCCAGCGTCCGGCGATGGCCACGGCCGCGGTGGACGCTCCGCGCTCGATGAGGGACTGCGCGCTGCCGACCCGGCAGCTGTGTCCGCTGGCTCCCGCCACGCCGACCGCCGCGGCGCGCTTGCGCACGATCGCCCGGACCGCGCTGGTCGTCAGCGGCGCGTG
>LXNI01001677.1_pt1 | contig 18007 bp, 18 predicted proteins | sample 809091 | NCBI WGS metagenome assembly LXNI01 (sample SAMN04870527, study PRJNA318959) | sponge metagenome | biome: 01000161; feature: marine sponge reef; material: water | host: Sarcotragus foetidus | place: Greece: Milos, Mediterranean Sea | collected 2013-05-29 | depth 5-7 m | reverse complement strand
TCGCCATCCCATAGCGCCGTCCAACCCGGACCGCCGATCCCGCGCCGTGCTCCCGAACGGGCTCGGCCAAAAAGCGCGCGCCCGAAAACTCCCCGCTGACCCATCGCAGTCGCTATCCGGCCCTGCCGCTGTCCGTAAAGCGTCCCCCGGAAACCAATCCGACGCCGAAATCGCGGCCGCTACACCCTCATCCCCCCAATTCTGCAAGAGGATCTTTTGTCATGTTCCGCATGCTGAGGGCGCATATCCTCTTGCCCGTTCAGGCATGGAATGGTCGTTTCGGGCGGATGCTCCGGGTATTCCGCTCGGTGTTTCCGGCCTTGCATTGTCATGCATGTGTTCCTGTTTCCGGTCCGGTCGGCGGCGGTCCTGCAGTTGCTGTATATTGCCATAGACGCCCGGAAGGTCAAGCCGATATCAGAATTATTTCATAAATAGGAACATTCAATGACCTCGACAGTCAGGAATATCACCCATCTGTCCGGTTGCTCGACCCGCCGGCATAGTCCGCGGCGAAGCGGCCGGCGCGGCGGCCGAAGACGCTGCCGGACATGAGGCCGGAGCCGCCCGGATAGTTCTCGAAAAACAGCCCGCCCACCAGCTCGCCCGCGGCGTAGAGCCCGTCCATGGGGCGCCCGGAAAGGTCCTGCACGCGGTTGCGCTCGTCGATCTGCAGGCCGCCGAAGGTGAAGGTGACGCCCGTCGTGGTCACGAAGGCGGTATAGGGCGCGCGGTCGAGGGGCAGCGCCCAGTTGCTTTTCTCCGGGCTCAGCCCTTCGGTCGAGACCCCGTCCAGCACGGCGGGATTATAGGCGTTGGAGGACCGGCAGGCGGCGTTGTAGTCGCGGACCGTCCTCGCCAGCGCCGCCGGGTCGATCTCCAGCCCGGCCGCGAGCTCCTCGATCGAGTCCGCCTCCACCTTGGTGACCTCGCGTATGCGGTATTCGTCGCGGAGCATGTGGACGGTCTTCGCGTCGAAGATCTGCGCGCACCAGCGGTGCGGCTGCTCCATGATGGCGCGGCCGAAGCGCACATAGGTCAGGTTGCGGTAGTCCTCGCCCTCATCGACGAAGCGCGCGCCGTCGAGATTGACCATGATGCCGAGCGGGTAGCTGTGCTTCTGGAAATTGTCGCCGACGGCGCGGTCGCCATAGGGCGGGGCGGAGATGTCCCAGCCGACGGAGTGGCAGCCGGACCAATTGCCGTGCGGCCGCGCGCCGGCCTCCAGCGCCATGCGGATGCCGTCGCCGGTATTGTGGCGGGTGCCGCGCACACGGGCCAGGTCCCAGCCATGGCCGAGATAGCGCGCGCGCATCTCCGGATTGGCCTCGAAGCCGCCGCAGGCGAGCACCACCGAGCCGGTCTCCAGCGCCTCATAGCCCTCCGGCGTGCGCAGGCGCAGCCCGGTAATGCGCCCGGTTTCGTCCTGGATGAGGCCGGCGGCGCCGGTCTCGTAGCGGATTTCGACGCCAAGCGCCTCGGCCCGGCGCAGCAGGAAGTCCACCAGCCCCGCGCCGCCGCCGACCGCCTCGATATTCACGCCGCCATAGAAGACCTGCTTGCCGTCCACCTCGTAGGACTGGCGGCCGAACATCGGCACGAAGCGCACGCCGTTCCGGCGCAGCCACGCCATGGCCGGGCGCGATTCGTCGATCAGCGTCCAGGCGAGGTCCTCCTCGGCCTGGTGGCGCGTCACCTTCATCAGCGTGTCATAGAAGAACTGCCGGTCATGGGTCGGCAGGACGATGCGCTCCTTCTCCGCCTCCGAGAGGTCGGTCAGCACATCGGCGCAGACATCCTCGAGCCCGTCATGGACGAAGCGGAAGCCGCCGGCGGTAAAGAAGGAATTGCCGCCCCGCTCTTCCTCCGAGGCCTTCTCGAGCACAACCACGCGGGCGCCCTGCTCGCGCGCCGAAATCGCCGCGCAAAGTGCCGCATTGCCGCAGCCGACAACCGCGACATCCCATGCCGTCATGGCTCAGTCCCCCCGGTCCGGGTCTTGCGTTCAGTCTTCCAGCAGGCCCGTGGCGGAGCCGAGCACGACGGTCTTGCCGTCCTGGTTCCTGGTCTCGAGGCCAAGCTCCGCCAGCGCCCGGCCGTCCTCCTCGCGGATGTCCTGCACGGTGGCGGTGGCGGTCAGCGTGTCGCCGGGCCAGACCTGGTTGGTGAAGCGCACGCCGTATTTGCGGATATTCTCGGCCCCGAACAGGTCGGTGACGAGCGTGCCGGTCATGCCCATGGTCAGCATGCCGTGGGCGAACACGCCCGGATAGCCGGCGGCCTCCTTGCAGTAGAGGTCGTCGGTATGCAGCGGGTTGTAGTCGCCGCTCGCGCCCGAATACATGACGAGCTGGGTGCGTTTCAGATCCTCGACCACGACCTTCTCGAAGGTCTGGCCGACCGAAATTTCGCTGGCTTTCATCGGATGGTCCCCCCTTTAGCCCTGATCGACCGGCCGTTCGGTCCTCACGCCGACGCCGCGCGCGCGGCAGACGTGATTGCCATCCCGGTCATAGTAATCGACCAGACGCTCGGTGAAGGTGAGCTTGCCGGCGCGGCGGCTCTCCTTCTCCCAGGTCTCGCCCTGGCTGTAGCGCGCGGTCAGCACCTCGCCCGGCCGGATCGGGCGGGTATATTCGAAATGCTGCTCGGCATGCAGCCCGCCGGAGGTCGCCGGCTTGCCCTCGACGCCGGACGGGCCGCCGCCCGAGCCGAACCAGGCCTCGCCGTCCTTGATGCGCAGCGGATATTCGGGGTCGAACTGGGCGACCGCCTGCGGGAAGGTCGGCGGAACCGCGCGCGCGCCCATCGGGTTGCCCTCGCCCGCGCCCGGATCGTGATAGGCGGGGTTGTAGTCTCCGATCGAGCGGGCGAACAGCATCACATGCGCGCCTTCGACCGGGAAAGTGACCGTCTTTTCGTCCGACACGGGGCCTCGTCTCCTTGCTTCGGTGCCGATCGGGCGACTATAGCGGGGCCATGGACGCGGACAAGAGCACGCTTCACCTCATCAAGCTCTCGGTCGGCACCGAGAGCGTCGAAGGGCTGGCGGCCTGGCAGGAGAGCCGCCGCGCCTATTGGAAGACCGTGGAAGGCCGCGCCATCGCGCGGCACATCACCCGCATGACGCCCCGGCGCGGGGACGAGATCCTGGCCGGCGGCGGGTCGATCTACTGGGTCATCAAGGGCTTTGTGCAGGCCCGGCAGCGGATTCTGGCCTTCGAGCCGGCGCCGGGTGCGAGCGGCAGGCCGAGCTGCGCCATCCTGCTGGACGATGCGCTGGCGCGGGTCGCGCCGCGCGCCCACCGCCCGTTCCAGGGCTGGCGCTATCTCGGCGCCGGGGACGCGCCGCCGGACCTGCCGGCCGGCCTCGACACGCAAGGCGACGCGCTTCCCCCGCAGCTCGCCGCCGAACTCGCCGAACTCGGGCTGCTGTAGAAGTCACTCGAATTGCCAGGGCGGCGTCGGCGACGAATACGGGCGTCGATATGCGGTGGATTTTGAAGTCGAGGGACTGCGAGGCGCGGTTACGATCCGTTCCGCATGGATAGTGAGAACCGGAGAAGAGTTGCCCCGTCCGGTTACCCGTTATAGTCGTTAGCTGATGACCATCGCCGTGGGCGGATGATGAGATGACCGAAGCGCGACGGCCGGAACTGCTGGATATGGTCGCGGTGCTGGCCAGTCCGGACGATCCCGAGATCCGCACGGGCAATTTCGGCACCGTCGTCGAACTTCTTCCACCCGACGCCGTGGAGGTCGAATTCCTGGGGCGCGACGGCCACACCCGGCATGTCGGCGCGCTGCGTCTCGAGAACGTCCTGGCCCTCAACCGCGCCCCGCCCCGCGTAGCCTGAAGCGCAGCATAACGCCCTGCCGGCGATGACCCCGGCGGGACATCCGGCACTAGCGCATGGTGCGTTCAGGTTGCAACGGAGATCCGCCACCGCCTTGGTTCAAAACGGTCGGATCGTGCCCTAAACTGTCGCCCGGACAAGCGGCGGGAGGACAGCGGACCATGCCGATGGCGGCGGTGATTCATGAGAAAGGGCCTCCCGGCGTGCTGCGCTGGGAGGAGGTCGATCTGCCCGCGCCCGGGCCCGGCGAAGTCCGCCTGCGCAATGAAGCGGTGGGGCTGAATTTCGTCGATACCTATCACCGCCGCGGCATTCCGCATCCCTGGCCGGTGCCGGCGCTGCCGCTGGTGCTCGGTTTCGAGGGGGCGGGCCGGGTCGAGGAGGTCGGCCCGGGCGTTGCCGGTTTCGCCGCCGGCGACCGGGTCGCCTATGCCCTGCCGCCGCACGGCGCCTACAGCCAGGCGCGCGTCTATCCGGCGGCGAGCCTGCTCAAGGTGCCGGCCGCGCTCGATCATCTCGACGACCGCATCCTCGCCGCCGCCATGCTGAAGGGCCTGACCGTGCAATATCTCGTGCGGCGGACCTATCGGATCGAGCCGGGCGATGTCGTGCTGGTCCATGCGGCCGCCGGCGCCACGGGGCTCCTGCTTTGCCAGTGGGCCAAGCATCTGGGCGCGACCGTGATCGGCACGGTGGGCTCCGCGGCGAAGGCGGAGCAGGCGCGCGCCGCCGGGGCGGACCGCGTCGTCATCCATGGCGAGGGCGATTTCGTCGCCGCCATCCGCGAGGCGACGAATGGCGAGGGATGCGCGGTCGTGTATGAATCGATCGGCAAGGACACCTTCCGGCGATCGCTTGATTGCCTGCGGCCGCTCGGGATGATGGCCAGCTACGGCCATGCCTCCGGCCCGCCCGATCCGGTCGATGTGATCGAGCTCGGCGCGCGCGGCTCGCTGTTCCTCACCCGCCCGGCGATCATGCACTATCTTGCGAAGCGGGCGGATCTGGAGCGCAGCGGCGCGGAGCTGTTCGATGTCCTGGCCAGCGGCGCCCTGCGCCCCGCCGTGAACCATGTATATCCGCTCTCGGAGGCCGCCGAGGCGCACCGGGCGCTCGAGGCGCGGGAGACGACCGGCTCGACCGTGCTGCTGCCCTGGGCCTGATACCGGGACGCCCCGGACAGGCCTCATAGATAGTTCGAGACCTCGACGAGATTGCCGTCCGGGTCGCGGACATAGACCGAGCGGATGGGGCCGAGCGCGCCGCTGCGCTCCGAGGGCGGGGTCTCGATCTCCACGCCGCAGGCTTCGAGATGGGCGATGACCTCCTCCAGCGGCGTTTCGGTGACAAGGCAGAAATCCTCGCCGCCGCAGCGCGGGTCGCGCGCGCGATACCAGTCGGTGTCGTCGGGATGCAGATTGATCTTGTGCCGCCCGAAGCGCAGCGCCTTGCGCACGACCCCGTCCTGGCCGATGCCGTCCCGCCCGAAGCTGACGATCTCCATGCCGAGCGCCTGCTCGTAGAAGGCGCATGTGGCCTCGATGTCCTTCACCCGCATCACGAAATGATCGATCCGCTCGATTTTGACCATCCTTGCCGGTCCCTCCCGTTCTGAAGCACGAAGCTGGCTTGAAAGAACAGCCTCGATTGTCACCCGGGACCCCGCGCCTGTCACCCCGGGCGGCGCGGCGCGCCTCGTCCCAAATAGCTCTGCGGTCTTCAGCGGACAGCTGCCAAACAGAAGCAATTCCTGCTATCGTTCGGTTCCTGCAATGGAGAGTATGGCCATGGCCGCAAGGGTAATCCTCGACGCTAGGGCGAAGCCCGGCACCGGGAGCGATTTGGTTGAGTTTTTCAGGTCCATCATGTCGGAGGCGCGTGACTATGAGGGCTGCCTGAGCGTCGATACGCTGCAGAACAGCGACGACGCCGACAATGTGGTGCTGGTGGAAGAGTGGGAAGCCCGCGAGCAATATGAGACCTATGTCGCCTGGCGGCGGGCGCAGGGCGTCAGCGACCGGCTCATGCAGCTGCTTGCCGCGCCGCCGAACATTCGTCATTTCGACGTGACCGGCGCCTGAGCGGCGATACGGCCCCCGGCCCGCCTGGCGGGGCTTGGCCAGACGACCGGCCGCGGATAGCAGGTAACGTCCCCGCCCGCGCTGAAACCGTGCGCCGGGTCGGAAAGCGCTGGACTTGTCGAAAATTGAAACTCTCAGCAGGCCCTAACCGCAGGCGAGGCCCTCCGGCAGGGTTTCCGGCTTCACATGCGGGCCGCAGATGGTGTGGATGACGCCGTCCGGCACGAAGGCGAGGAAGGCGAAGGCGAAGGTCACATCATGAACAGCCGGCGCGAGGCCGTCCTCGGTGCGGCGGCTGACGGTGACATTGCCGATGTCCCGGCCCTCGCGGATGACCGCCTTGTCGAGCGCCGAGTTCTGGCCCGGCGCCCATTCCAGCACCAGCTCGCCCGCCTCGATGCGCTTCTTCGCCTTCAGCAATGCCACCGTCCAGGCCCGCTTGCCGACCCGGGCCACGCGCGCGAGCGGCGGCACCGCCGCCAGCTTGTAGGCGCCCCGATAGAGGAACGGCCAGTGCGCGCCGTCATAGCCGGCATAGGGATTGGAGCCATAGCTGCGCAGCGCCGGGTCGCTCGGCATCAGCACCTCGCCATTCGGCGCGCTGGCGGCGAAGCGCGCGAAGCTCTCGACGCGCGAGGGCAGCATTGCGAGCCGCTCGCCGGTCAGCGCGCCCACCATCGCTTCGCCCAGGAATTGCTGCCACCAGCTCTCCGTCTGCCGGTCCCACATCACGAGGTCCGAGAAGCGCAACAGGCCCGTCGTGCCGAAATCGAGCACCCGGCCGCCGACCCGCCGGTCGAATACCAGCGCCGCATCGCAGAGCGGGCAATAGGTCACCGCCACCGGCCGGCCCGCAATCGTGTCGTTGACGATCTCGTGCCAGATCAGCACCGCCAGCGGATAGGCGCGCCGCTCGCCGCCCACCGTCAGCGAAATCACCGGCTCCGTCGGCGCGATCAGCTTCTCCGCCTCCGCAACGGAGACGAACACCGGATCGTCGATGGGCGGGATCTGGTCGCGCGCCACACCGCCCGAGGCGATCTCCGCGAAAGGCACGCTGTGGCGGCTGAAATCGGTATTCGGCCATGCCTGGCGCCAGTGCTGAAGGCGAGCGTCGGCGGCCAGCGCCGGCGCGGCGGCAAGGATGAGCAGGACAAGGCCGGCGAGGATGCGCATGGGGTCCCGACTCCCCGTTGGCGGACTCTGCGGCGAATATGGCGTTTCCTCCCCCGTCCGCCAAGGCTAGAAGCAGCCGCATGGCGGTCACATGGCTGTGACGCCAGAGATATGGGGAGGCGCCGGCGGGCATGGCGGAGAGGGTAGATTGCGTGGTCATCGGCGCAGGCGCGGTCGGGCTCGCCTGCGCCAGGCGGCTCGCCATGGCCGGGCGGGAGGTGATCGTGCTGGAAGCCGCCGAGGCTATCGGCACCGAGACCAGCTCGCGCAATAGCGAGGTGATCCATGCCGGCATCTACTATCCGGCCGGCAGCTTCAAGGCCAGGGCCTGCGTCGAGGGCAAGCATTTCCTCTATGACTATTGCGCCGAACGCGGCGTGCCGCACAAGCGCATCGGCAAGCTGATCGTCGCCGCGGACGAGGACCGCATTCCCGAGCTCAAGGCCCTGCAGGCGCGCGCGGCCGTCAATGGCGTGCCCGACCTCGAACTGCTGACGGGCGCAGAGGTGCGGGCGCTGGAGCCGGCCGTGCAGGCGGAGGCCGGATTGCTCTCGCCCTCCACCGGCATCATCGACAGCCACGCGCTGATGCTGGCCTTCCAGGGCGATGCGGAGGATCTGGGCGCGATGATCGCCTTCCACGCCTCGGTGGCGCGCGGCCGCGCGCTGGAAGACGGCATCGAGCTCGATGTCGGCGGCGCGGAGCCGATGACGCTCGCCGCGGGGCTGGTCATCAACAGCGCCGGGCTGGCGGCGCCGGAGGTCGCCGGCCGGATCGAGGGGCTCGACGCGCGGCACATCCCGAAGGCCCGGTTCGCCAAGGGCAATTATTTCTCGGTTGCCGGGCGCCAGCCCTTCCGCCGCCTGGTCTATCCGATGCCGGAGGCCTCCGTGCTCGGCGTGCATGTGACGCTCGATCTTGCCGGCCAGTGCAAATTCGGCCCCGACCTCGAATGGCTGGAGGCGCCCGAATACGACGTCGACCCGGGCCGCGCCGCGCGCTTCTACGACGCCGTCCGGCGCTATTATCCAGGGCTTGCGGACGGCGCGCTGCAGCCGGACTATGCCGGCATCCGGCCGAAGATCCACGGCCCCGGCGAGCCGCAGCCGGACTTCCTGCTGCAAGGGCCGGAGACGCACGGGCTTTCGGGCCTCGTCAACCTGTTCGGCATCGAGTCGCCCGGCCTCACCGCGTCGCCCGTCATCGCCGAGGAGGTCGCGCGCCTGGCCGGGGCGGCGTGATGCGCCGGGCCCCGCCGTGACGCCGGTCGCGCCCTCCCCGGCCCCACCCTCGCCGGCATTGCGCGGCATCGGCTTTGCGGTGCTGGCGGGGGCCTGTTTCGTGTGTATGCAAGCCGCCGCCAAGGCGGGCACGGAGGCGGGCTATCCGGCGGTGCAGGTCGTCTGGGCGCGTTTCACCCTGCATCTGGTGGCCCTGGCCCTGCTGATGCCGCACCGTCTGGGGGCGCTCATCCGCACCGGGCGCCCGGCCCTGCAGGTGCTGCGCGGCGGTTTCCTCGTGGCCTCGACCGCCTGCTCCTTCGCGGCGCTCGAGCTGCTGGCGCTTCCGGAGATGACCGTCATCACCTTCGTGGCGCCGCTCTTCACCATGGCGCTCGCGGTCCTGTGGCTCGGCGAGCGCGTCGGCGCCAGGCGCTGGGCGGCCGCGCTGGTCGGCTTCGCCGCGGTCGCCATGGCCGCCGGACCGGACGGGCTGACCGCCAATGCCGGTGTTCTGCTGGCCCTTGGCATGGCGCTCTTCTACGCGCTCTACCAGGTGGCGACGCGCGCGCTCCGCCATGCCGCGCCGGCGCCGACCGCACTCTTCTACGCCGCGCTCGCCGGCGCGGTAGCGACCTCTGCTGTAGCGCCCTTCTTCTGGCGCCAGCCCGACCTCGCCGGCTGGGGGCTGCTGGCGCTGCCGGCGCTGTTCGGCGCGGTCGGGCAATATGTCCTGATCCGCGCCTACGAAACCGCCCCGGCGGGGCTGGTGGCGCCCTTCATGTATATCGAGTTCGTGTGGTCGGTCGCGCTCGGGCTCGCCGTGTTCGGGTTCTTTCCTGACGGCTGGACCCTGGCGGCGGCGGCCATCATCATAGCCAGCGGCCTCTATATCCGGCACCGGGAGCGAAGCGCGCCATGCAGTTCGGACTGACCGAAGACCAGACCGCCCTCAAGGAAGCCGCCGGGCGCTTCTCCCGTGAAGTGCTGCTGCCCGGCTATCGCAAGCGCGAGGACGACGCGGCGATGGGCGCCGAGCTCATCCGCGAGATGGGCCGCCTCGGCCTCGTCGCGCCTTCGCTGCCGGAGCGCTATGGCGGCATGGGCATTGACGGCGTGACCGCCGGCCTGCTGATCGAGGAGATCGCCTATGGCGACCTGAATGTGAGCTATGTGCCGCTGCTCTCCTCGCTCAGCGCCGACATTCTCGCCCGCCATGGCGACGAGGCGCTGGCCGCGGCGCGGCTGCCGGCCATCGCCGAGGGCCGTGAGACGATCGCGCTCGGCCTGACCGAGCCGCGCGGCGGTTCCGACGCCGCCAATCTGCAGCTGCGCGCCCGGCGCGACGGCGATGACTGGGTGATCGACGGCGAGAAGGCGTCGATCTCCATGGCCGCCCATGCCGACAGCGTGCTCGCCATGGCGCGCACCGACCCCGACCGCCCCGGCGCGCGCGGCGTGACCGCCTTCCTGATCGACCTGGATGCGCCGGGCGTCGCGCGCTCGGCCTATGACGATCTGGGCTCGCTCGCGGTCGGGCGCGGCTCGATCTGGTTCGACGGCGTGCGCGTGCCGGACCGCAACCGCGTGGGCGAAGAAGGCGCCGGCTTCACCCAGACCATGCAGGGCTTCGACTATTCACGCACGCTGATCGGCCTGCAGGCCCTGGGCGCAGCCCGCGCCTCGCTCGACGAGACCTGGCCCTACACGCTGGAGCGCGAGGCCTTCGGGCGCCCGATCGCCGAGTTCCAGGGCGTCACCTTCCCGCTCGCCGAATACGACACCCAGGTCGAGGGTTGCCGGCTGCTCTGCTACCGCACGCTCTGGCTGCGCGACCAGGGGATGGCGCACACCAAGGAAGCGGCGATGTGCAAATGGTGGGCGCCGCGGCTCGCGGTGGACACGATCCATCAGTGCCTGCTCACCCACGGCCATCTGGGCTACAGCCGGGATCTGCCCCACCAACAGCGCCTGCGCGACGTGATGGGCCTCGAGATCGGCGACGGCACCGCGCAGATCTCCAAGATGGTGGTCGCGCGCGAAACCGTCGGCCGCGCCGCCGTGCAATATGCCCGGCGCTAAGGCTCAGACCTTCCGGCCGGAAATGCGCACCAGGATGCCGGGCAGGAAGTCCTCCACGGCGATGTCGCGGAAGCCCGCCGCCTCGAAATAGCCGGTGACCTCGGCGCTCGAATGGGCGAGGCCGGTGGAGGCGTGGAGCGTTTGCGCCAGGCCCCAGAGCGCGGCGTCGGCGGGCCCCGAGCGGTCCGGCGCCAGCGCCTCGCCGATCAGGTGGAAGACGCCGCCCGGCAGCAGCGCGCCATAGGTCTTCTTCACCGCCCATGCGATCTGCCAGCGGCCATACATCGGCAGGTTCGACGCCATGACCGCCAGGTCGCAATCGGTCGGGAAGTCATCCTGGTTGAAGTCGCAGGGCAGGGCCTCGATGCGGTCCGAAAGCCCGGCTTCGTCGATATAGCCGCGCGCGACCTCGCAGACCGGCGGCAGGTCCAGCACCACGGCCTGCAACTCCGGGTTCGCCTGGCAGGCGGCGATGCAATACGCCCCGGAGCCGCCGCCGATATCCATCATCCGGGTCCGGCCCGAGAGGTCGGTGGTGCGGGCGAAATGCCGGCCGGCGCCCGCGCCGACGGCCCGCGTCGCCTCATGGTAGCGCCGCGCCTCCTCCACCGTGATGTCGGCGACGGAGGCATTGTCCTCCAGCGGCAGGCCCGGCCGGCGCAAATGGTCGGCAAGCCGGCCCCATTCGTTCCAGTCCGGCCTGGTGAAGAACATCCAGGGCGCGGCGTAATGGCGCGAGTCGGCGACCAGGAAACGCTCGACATCCGGCGCGTTCGCCAGCCTGTCGCCCTCGCGCCGGATGAGCCCGAGGCCGAGGCAGGCGACAATGATCCGCTCGCCATTGGGCGGCTCCAGGCCGAGCGCGGCGGCCAGCTTCTCCTCCGTGTCGGCGCCGCGCGCGATCTCGGTAAACAGGCCGAGCTCGACCGCGGCGAGTAGCGCCCCGCTTTCCCGATAGGCGCGGGCGAGGCGTTGCAGGCGGACGGTGTCGGGCCTGGCGCCTTCAGCCATAGCTGGCGGACATGCCTTCGGAGGGGTCCATATGCGCGCCATAGGGCGGGATCGGGTAGCGCAGCCCGACGCGAGAGAGCTTCTCCATGCCCTCGACGCCGCGCGCGAACTCCTCCGGCGGCATGGCGATCAGCATCTCGTCATCCGCCACGCCGCCATAACGGCGCTCGGCATAGCAGGGGATCGAGATCGAGGTGTCGCGGGTGAGCAGCGCCTTGCCCCAACTGTCGGCGCAAGCGCTCTCGCCGGTGATCGACATGTCGTAGCGCCGATAGCGCTTCCATTGCAGGCCGTTGACGAACAGGATGATCTGGCCCGGCGTGCCGTAGAACAGCACGATATCCGGCGGGTCGAGGCGGCCCGAGCGCAAGGGCGAGACGACCGTGCCAATATAGTTCCCGAAGGTCTGCCGCGGCATATGCGCCTGATGCTCGCGCGCGGCCTCCCGGTCGGCGAACCACACGCCGTCCATATGTTCGCCCGAAAGCGTGCCCTCGTCCGGCAGGTCGATGCCCATCACGCCGCCGCAATTGGACTGCGGGCGCACATTCTCCGCCGTGATGCCAAGCGTGAAGCCGGCGATCCGGCTCTGGGTGACGAGCTGGCAGGTGGTGTGGAAGCGCCCCGGTCTCGGCCGGCGCAGCCCCGGCACCGCCTCCATCTCCTCCAGGCTCTCATATTGCTTCATGCCGATCGGCAGGGTGCGGATCTTCAGCAGATCCTGCAGCTTGACGGCCAGTGTGCGGAGTTCGGCGGCGCCGATAACGGCTTCTTCGCTCATTTCGGGTGGGCTCCCCTTGCGGCGGTAGGCGCGCTCATCATAGCGTCTCGCCAGCGATTCGCGAGGAAGGAACGCTCCCATGATCTTCGACCACCGCGTCTATACCTGCCGCCCCGGATCGGTGCCCAAGGCGATGGCCCTCTATGAAGAGCACGGCTACGCCGTGCAGACTCGTCATCTGGGCGCGCCGGTGCTCTACGGCATCACCGAGACGGGACCGATCAACACCTATGTCCATGTCTGGGCCTATGAAGATGCAGCCGACCGCGCCCGCAAGCGCGCCGCCATGCAGGCCGACCCGGAATGGCAGGCCTATCTCGAGCGCTCCGGCGAGGCGGGCTATCTGCTCAGCCAGGAGAACCGCATCCTGCAGGCCGCGCCGTTCTTCAAGCTGAACCGTTGAGGCCGGCGCGCTGCCGCCGCAGGGACGGCAGTTGCAGCGAACCGCCGATGCGCGCAGCATGGCCGGCTATGAGGAGCCCGGCCGCCATGCAGGACAGGACGAAGCGTCGGACAAGCCGCCTGCGGCTTCGGGCATGGCGCGACGCCGCCGGCCGAACGGGGCGGCGGATCTTGCTTCCGGCCCTGTTGCCGGCCTGCCTGTTGGCCGCGCCTGCCGCGGCGGACGAGGCCGGCGACACGCCCGAACGCCGGATCGAGGCGGCGACGACCTATCTTGAACTCGTGCCGGTCGAGCGGATGGCCGACCGCGTGGCGGGCAATGTCCTGTTGCTGGTTCCGGAAGAAAAGCGCGACCTGTTCCGGCAGGGCGTGTCCGAAGGACTGGCCGCGGCCAATATCGAAGAGATCATGGTGAAGATTGTCGCCAAGCACTTCACCGCAGCCGAGATCGAGGCCATGACCGCGTTTTACGGCTCGGCCGAAGGACAGGCCATAGAGAGGAAACTGAAAGGCTACATGGCCGATATCAGCCTCCATGTGATCCCGATCATTCAGGGCGCCGTCACGGAGGTGGTAGAGAAGCATTTCGAATAGGCGCGGCCTCCGCCGCCCTCCAGGAAAGGCTCACAAATGGACCAATTCGGCATCGGCCAGCCGGTGCGGCGCAAGGAAGACGCGCGCTTCGTGACCGGCGCCGGCTGCTTCACGGACGATATCGACGTCACCGGCCAGGCCCATGCGGTCGTGCTGCGCAGCCCGCATGCCCATGCCCGCTTGCTCGGCCTCGACAAGCGCGCCGCCGAGGCGGCGCCGGGCGTGCTGGCGGTGCTGACCGGGCGGGACGCGGCGGCGGATGGCCTGCCCCTGCTCCCCTGCCAGGTGGATGTGCCGGGCGCGGGCGGGGCGCGCATGGCCGATCCCGGCCGCGCCGTGCTCCAGACGGACCGGGTGCGCTTTGTCGGCGACCCGGTGGCTTTCGTGGTGGCAAACACGCCGGAAGAGGCGCGCGACGCCGCAGACCTCGTCGAGGTGGACTATGAAGCGCTGCCGGCGGTCTGCACGGCTGCCGAGGCGGACGCGCCGGGCGCGCCGGTGCTCCACGAGCAGGTCGGCTCCAATCTCTGCGTGCATTGGCTGAGCCATGACGGCGCCGAGGTCGAAGCGGCCTTCGCCGGGGCGGCGAAGACGGTGCGGGTCGCGCTTGCGAACAACCGCGTCGTCGGCAACCCGATGGAGCCGCGCGTCGCCATCGGGCAATGGGACCCGGAGGCGGAGCGCTATCTCCTGCACTCGCCGAGCCAGGGCGCCGTGCGGGTGCGCAACGGCCTCGCCGACATTGCCTTCGATGTGCCGAAGGACCGGGTGCGCGTCGTCTCGCCGGATGTCGGCGGTGGCTTCGGGCTGCGCGGCAAGCTGTTTCCGGAAACGGTGCTGGTGCTCTGGGCCGCCCGGCGCCTCGGCAGGCCGGTCAAGTGGCGGGCGGACCGCCAGGAGACCATGCTCGCCGACCCGCATGGCCGCGACCACCAGACCGTCGCCGAAATGGCCTTCGACGCCGAGGGGCGCATTCTCGGCATGAAGGCCCATACGCTTGCCAATCTCGGCGGCTATCTTTCGGATTTCGGGCCGAGGATCCCGACCGTGGCCGGCGCCCGCATCGCGGGGTCCGTCTATCACGTGCCGGCCATGCAGCTTTCCGTGCGCTGCCTGTTTACCAACACCGTGCCGACCGATGCCTATCGCGGCGCCGGGCGGCCGGAAATCTGCTACCAGATGGAACGCCTGCTGGACGCCGGCGCCGAGGCCTTCGGCCTCTCGCCCGCTGAAATCCGCCGGCGCAATTTCATCCCCCCGGAGGCGCTGCCCTATACCAACCGGGTCGGCATGGTGATCGATTCCGGCGCCTTCGCCGAGACTCAGGAGCGGGCGCTGGAGCGCGCCGATGTCGCCGGCTTCGACCGGCGGCGCGCGGCCTCGGAAGCCGCCGGCAGGCGCCGCGGCCTCGGTCTTGGTTACTATATCGAGGCCTCGGGCGGCGCGCCTGTGGAGCAGGCGCAGCTGCGCTTCGAGGAGGACGGGCGCGTTTCGCTCATCATGGGCACCTTCAGCCACGGCCAGGGCCACGAGACCGCCTTCGCGCAGATCGTCCACCAGAAGCTCGGCATCGCCATCGACGACATCCAGCTCCTCCAGGGCGACACGGCGTTCGTCTCCTTCGGCAACGGCACTGGCGGCTCGCGCTCCTCGCAGATGGGCGGCGTCTCCATTTCGCGCGCCTGCGCGCAGATCGTCGAGAAGGCCTCGCGCCTCGCCGCGCACCGGCTGGAGGCCGCGCCGGCCGACATCGAATTCGCCGAGGGGCGCTTCCGCGTGGCGGGCACGGACCTCGCCGTCTCGCTCGCCGAGGTGGCGCGGATCGCGCAGGATCCCGCGGCCCTGCCCGAGGGCGAGGAGCCGGGCCTCGACGAAACCTGCCGCTACCAGCGCCCGACCGAGTGCAATTTCCCGAATGGCTGCCATGTCTGCGAGGTCGAGGTGGACCCGGAGACCGGGCGGGTCGAGGTCGTCAAATACACCGCCATGGATGATTGCGGCATCGTCATCAACCCGCTGCTGGCCGCCGGCCAGGTGCATGGCGGCGTCGGGCAGGGGCTGGGACAGGCGCTGCTGGAGCACACCGCCTATGAGGCTGGGACGGGCCAGTTCCTCGCCGGCTCCTTCATGGACTATTGCATGCCGCGCGCGAGCGACTTCCCCGAGATCGATGTCGGCTTCAACCCGGTGCCGAACCCCTCCAACGAGCTCGGCGTCAAGGGCGTTGGCGAGGGCGGGGCATGCGGCGCGCCGCCCGCGATCACCGCCGCCGTCGCCGACGCGCTCGGCATCGCCCATATCGACATGCCGATCACCTCCGAAAAGGTCTGGCGCGCGCTGAACAGCGGATAGGCCGAAGCGCAAGCGGCGCCCGGGCTACCGCATGGCGGCGGCGATATTGCCGCCATCGACGGTGAGCACGGCGCCCGTGGTCTTGCGCGCGCGCGCCAGATCGACGAAGGCGCGGGCCACATCCTCCGCCCGCACCTCGCGGCCGAGCAGGTTGCCGCGCATATAGTCCGCCTCGCTGACGCCGCGCGCTTTGGCTCGCGCCGCCACCATGCCGTCGTCCAGCAGCCCGCTGCGGATGCGGTCGGCATTGACGGCGTTGGACGAGATGCCGTCGCGCCCGTAATCGAGGGCGTATTGGCGCATGAGCGCGAGCGCCGCGGCCTTGGGCAGGCCGTAGGGGCCGAAATCCGGGCCCGGATTGACCGCCTGCTTGGAGGCGTTGAAGAGCAGGCTGCCGCCCGTGCCCTGCGCCTGCATGATGCGCACCGCCGTCCGGGCGACCGTCTGGTGGGCGAAGAAGTTGAGCTCGAAGCTCCGGCGCAACGCCGCGTCGCTTATCTCGCCGATGCGCCCCTGCCAGGCCGCGCCGGCATTGGAGACGAGGATATCGACGCCGCCATGCCGCCGGCAGATGTCCGCAAACGCCGCCTCGACCGCCTCCGGCCGGGTCACGTCGCAGGCGAGGATGTCCGGGCCGGCTTCAAGATCGAGCCCGACCGCCTCGGCCCCTTGCGCGCGGAAGGCCGCCATGATGGCCCGCCCGATGGCCCCGGCCGCGCCTGTCACCACGGCCACCTGCCCTGCAAGCGGCGGCGGCGCGGCGCGGCCCAGCTTCGCTTGTTCGAGCGGCCAGTATTCGATGTCGAACAGGTCGTCCTCGCCAATGCTGGCGAACCGCCCGATGCGCTCGGCGTCGGTGATGACCTCGACAGCGGTCTCGGCGAGATCGGCGGCGATGGCGGCCGATTTCGCGTCCCGGCCTGCCGCGAAGAGGCCGACGCCCGGCGCCAGCAACACGCGCGGCGCGGGGTCCAGCGCCGTGCGCCCGTTGCCGGCCCGCGCATTGCCGCGCTCGAACCAGGCCATGTAGTCCGTCTCGAACCGGCGGACAGCCGCCTCGGCGCCGCGCGCGAACTCGTCCAGCCGGCCCGCCGCCGCCGGCGGCAGCAGGACGGGCCAGGACTTGACCCGGAGAGAATGGTCGGGCGTGACCGTGCCGGCGAGCCCGTAGCGCGAGACCTCCGCGCCGTCCACGAAGCGCTGGATGCGCGCGCCGCTCCGGAAGGCGAGCACGAAACGGGCCGGCTCGCCGTCCGGCTGCGCCGGCGGCCGGGCGAGCAGGCCGCGCAGCAACGGCGCGATCTCCTCCGGCGCCGCCGGCCGGTCCGGCAGCGCGGCGCTTGCGAACACCTTCGCCGGGGCCGCCGCCAGATGCGCCTCCGCGCGGCTCGCCAGGCCGATCATGCGCTCATAGGCCTCGCGCGCCGTCTCGCCGAAGGTGAAGACGCCGTGGTTCAGCAGGATCATGCCCTCGCAATCCGGCGCCGCGTCGAACAGCGCCGCCGCTGTCTGCGCGAGCGCGAAGCCCGGCATGATGTAGGGCACGAGCACGACGGTTTCGCCGAACACCTCGCGGCAGAGCGCCGCGCCGTCCGGCTGATCGGTCAGCGCCAGCACGGCATTGGCGTGGGTGTGGTCGATATAGCGGTGCGGCAGGAAGGCGTGCAGCAGGGTCTCGACCGAGGGCGAGGGCGCGGCCGGGTCGAGCAGGGCGGACCGGTGCGCGGCCACCATGTCTTCGTCGGACAGCGCCTCGCGCCGCCGGAGCCGCCGGAGCGGCTCGAGCCGGACTGCAGGCAGGCCCGCCGGCTCGATGCGGCCCATGTCCCAGCCCGAGCCCTTGACGCAGAGCGCCTCGACCTCGTCGCCGGCAAGGTCGGTCATACGCGTCTTGAGCGACGTGTTGCCGCCGCCATGCAGCACCAGGCGCGGCTCGCTGCCGAGGAGCTGCGTCGTATAGACCCGCAGCGCCAGGTCCCGGCCGACGCTTTGCGCGCCGTAGCGCCGGACCGCCGCGTCCGCCTCCCGCTCCGACCAGAGATTTTCCATGGCCGCCGGCCCTTCCGCTCACCGCATGCCGGCGCTTATAGCCGCGAATGCCGCTCCAGGGCGAGAGCGCGCCAATGCCGGCCTCCGCCCTGGTCAGGCCCCGGAGGGTGTCATAGAGAGCGTTGCCAACTGTGCCGCTTCGGGGGCACGGTTCAGGATCGACAGTTCGGGGTCGGCCGGCCCTATGGGGCGACGAGGCGGATCATCTGGTCGGCGGTCAGGGCGAGCAGACCGAACATGAGATGGCAGGCGACCTTTGTAGGGCCGCGCACCCGGACGTGGCGGGCGCCGCACTCGTCCTTGAGCCGGGCGTTGGTCCTCTCGACGGTGGTGCGGATGCGGTATCGGACGGTTCGGGCATCGGGATGGCCGGCCGCGCGCTGCGCCCGGGCCTCGCGGTTC
>LXNI01001676.1_pt1 | contig 18019 bp, 19 predicted proteins | sample 809091 | NCBI WGS metagenome assembly LXNI01 (sample SAMN04870527, study PRJNA318959) | sponge metagenome | biome: 01000161; feature: marine sponge reef; material: water | host: Sarcotragus foetidus | place: Greece: Milos, Mediterranean Sea | collected 2013-05-29 | depth 5-7 m | reverse complement strand
ATCGTCAACCCCTCCACTGGCGCCGACCTCGACGTGGGCGGGCGGGGCGAGCTGCTGGTGCGGGGCCCGCAGGTGATGAAGGGCTACCTGAACAACCCCGACGCCACCGCCGAGACCATCGACCCCGACGGCTGGCTCCACACCGGCGACGTGGCCGTGCTCGACGATGACGACCATGTGTCGATTGTCGACCGCATCAAGGAGTTGATCAAGTACAAGGCCTTCCAGGTGGCGCCCGCCGAGCTGGAGGCCGTGCTGATCACCCATCCGGCGGTGGCCGACGCAGCCGTGATCGGCGTCGCCGACGAGGAGGCCGGGGAGCTACCCAAAGCCTTCATCACCGTGGCTCCCGGCGCCGAGGCTCCAAGCCTCGAGGAACTCCAGTCCCATGTGGGCGAGCACCTGGCCACCTACAAGCAGGTGCAGGTCCTCGAGGTGCTCGAGGCCATACCCAAGAGCGCCTCCGGCAAGATCCTGAGGCGCGAGCTCCGGGACCGCTGAACCACAGGGCTCGGGAGCGCCCAAGAGATACCGCCGCGTATGCGTAACGAGCCCGAAGCTCGTCTAGGGTGCTACGCGATGTCCGCAGCCGGCCCACGCCCGGCAACAGAACACGAAAGGAACGCAACCGATGGCAACACCGCAGGCGGCGATTCTCACCGATTTGGAGAAGTACCAGTGGTACACCCACATGAGCCGGGTCGACGGTGCCGACCTCGACGTGATCCGCCAGGCGCTGAGCGACTGCCGCGCCGACGCCGCGGCCCAGGGGGTGAACCTCTGCATCCTGCTGGGCCCGACGCTGGCCGCAGACCTCGGCATCGAGACCGGCGAGGACTTCCAGCCCTACCCGGGCTACACGTCACCCGACGGTTCCAGGGTCGCCAAGGGCACCCAGGAGGAGCTGCTCATCTGGGTCCACGACGATGAGAAGGACCTGATCTGGGAGGTCCAGCACACGTTCCGGCGGGCCGTGGCCGGCCACATGGCGGTAGCCCGCGAGACGCCGACGTTCATCTACAAGAACAGCCTCGACCTCACCGGCCACATCGACGGCACGGGCAACCCCGAGCCCGAGGACCAGCACGACCGGGCCATCATCGACGACGGCGACGCGGGCGCGGGCGGCTCGTTCTGCATCGCCCAGCGCTGGGTCCACGACATGGACTACTGGGCCTCGCTGTCGCTGCAGGAGGAGGAGAACACCTTCGGCAGGACCAAGGCCGACTCCGTCAAGCTCGACACCCAGGTTCCCGCCTCGCACCTGTCCCATGTGGAGCTGCGCGAGGGCGCCACTGCAGACGAGGCCACCCCGAAGCGGGGCGAGATGGTGCGGCGCTCCACGCCGTACGCCTTCCACGATGGCACCGTCGGGCTGTACTTCATGGGGTTCTGCAAGACCCAGGCTCCGATGCGGGAGCGCATGGACGCCATGTACGGCATCAACGGCCAGGAGCCCGATGCCATCACGAACTACTCCACGCCGGCGTCGGGGTCGTTCTACTTCGCTCCGTCGGTGGAGGCCCTCGACGCGGCGTTGCCCTAGCGGCGACATCCTCGACCTGGCGGTCCGGCCCATCGGGCGCCGGATCGCGGAGCCTCGCCCGTTGAGGATCGAGGGGCTGTGACGGCGCGCTTCGTCTTCGGTGTCGACCTCGACGGCGTCGTCGCCGACTACACCGCGGGGTTCGCGGAGTTCGTCGCGGCGCGGCGAGGCGTCGACCCGGCGTCGCTCCCTGCCGAGCGGTCCTACGACTTCCAGGAGTGGGGCCTCGAGCCGGGGGAGTTCGAGCGATACCACGGCACCGCGGTGATCGAGCACCGGATGCTGGCGAAGCTGCCCGCCATCGCGGGCGCGGCCGAGGCCCTGTGGAGGCTGTCGGACGCGGGGGTCTGGATCAGGGTCATAACCCACCGGCTCTACGTCAACTGGGGCCATGCCGAAGCGGTCGCCGACACCGTGAGCTGGCTGGACTCCGAGGGCATCCCGTATCGGGACATCTGCTTCCTGGGGAACAAGCCGGAGGTGGAGGCCGACTGCTACGTGGACGACGCACCCCACAACATCGAGGCGCTGCGAGCCGGCGGGAACGACGTGATCGTGTTCGATCAGCCCTACAACCGCGACGCATCCGACCCGAGGGCCCGCAATTGGCCGGACGTCGAGCAGCTGGTCATGGAACGGTTCACCGAATGGAGGGGCGCGGCAGGCGTTCAGCCGCAGCTGCCCGGCATCGACGCCGGCAAGGGCCGCCTGGCCGAGCGGCGGTCCGCGAGCGGCGCCACTCCGCTGCCCACCGAGAACGATCAGAGCTAGCGCTGACCGCTCAGGATCTCGAACGGCGAGGCCTGGCGGGGCACGTCCACGACGCTGACCGGCACCCCGCCGCGCCGGGTCGAGAGCGCGGCGGCAGCAGCGACGGTCAGCGCCGCCGAGGCGACGGCCAGGTCGGGCCACGGGCGGGACCCGCCGTCGCCGACTCGGGCCAGCCGTTCGATCTGGGCCACGAATCCGAGGTCGGCTAGAGGATGCGACGGTCCCGGGGGCGGACCGACCGCAGCACCGTCGATCTCCACGACGGGCACCGGCCACACATCCACGCGGGCCACATGGGCCGAGTCGGCCGCCTCAAGGGACGCCTCGGCCACCCGGGCTCCCCAACTCAGCCGTGCCCGGGCCTGGCGCCCGCCCGCGGATCGGAGCACGACCTCGGCGGCGCGGTCGAGGCCGTCGTCGACATCGGCTCGCGGCACGGCCACGGACTCGACCGCAGACCCCAACGCCGCCATCACGACGGGCCAGAATCCCGCGCTCGGATCGACGGTCACGCCGCCCCCGAAGACCTGGCCCGCGTCCGGACCCCGAGCCGGGTCGGGTACCGCCAGCCTCAACTCCAGGTGGTGGGGGTCCATAGTGGCCACCGCCTCCAGCATCCGGCGCACGGCCGGGGCGTGCAGCAGGTTCGCCGAGGCCATCACCGGACGACCCGCGAGAGCCGAACCGAACCCGGTGATGCCGTCGATGGTGGTTGCCGGCGGCGACTCGACCATCACAGCCCGCAACCGTCGCGAAGAGGCCAGTTCACTCAACACCCCGGCGCTCTCGGCCGGCGGAGTTGCGATCACGACCAGGTCGCAAGCACGGGACAGCTCTGTCATCGTCAGCACTCCGCAGTCCAGTGCACCGGCAAGCGCCGCGGCTCTCGGCGAGGCGGGCGATAGCGCGCTCACGCCCGCCAGCGTCGCGCCCCTGGCTGCTCGGACTGCTTCGGCATGGAGGGTGGCGGCCCTGCCCGCACCGACGATGCCCACCGATGTCACCGGAGCATGGTCCCACAGCCTTCAGCGGGAGGAGCAGCTCTGGGGCGCGAGGCCTCACCTGGGCGAGTCGTGGCCCTCTTCGGCTCTTGGTCGATGGCGGGGCCGAACGGCCGGGACTCCGAGCCGTTAGTGTCACGCCGTGCCTGAAGCCGACCTGCCCTCTGACGACCGCGACGACGGTGAGGAGCGCATACATCCGCTGTTGGAGATCCAGCGGCTCGACACCGAGGCCGAACAGCTCCAGCACAGGCGGACCAACCTTCCCCAGCGCCAGGACCTGGCCGCGATCCGGGCCGAGCAGAGCGAGATGAAGCGCCAGATCGACACGGTCGCGCTGCAGCGCATCGAGGTGCTCACTCGCCAGAAACGGCTCGAGGATGAGGCCGCGACCATCCAGGCCAAAGCAGACGTTGACGACAACCGCCTCTATTCCGGTGAGATCACCGGGATCCGAGATCTTCAGGCACTGCAGGACGAGATCGCAGGACTGCGGTCCCGCCAGGGGACGCTGGAGGACAGCGCGATCGAAGCGCTGATGGAGGCGGAGGAGTTGACCGAGCAGGCCGAGGCATTGGCGGAGCAGCGCCGCGTCGACGACGAGCGCATCACCGTGCTCGAAGCCGAGCTCGCATCGGCGGAAGCTGCCATTGACGAGCAGCTCGCCGCGCTCTTGGTGACGAGGGCCGAGGCCGCCGCCACCGCCGAGACGGCTGCGGTGGCCAAGTATGAGCGGATGCGTGAGATGTTCGGCCCTAGTACGGCGGTTGCCTTCGATCCGTCGTCGGGCTGCGGATGCCCCCACCACATGCCCGCTGTCGAGGTGGCCCGCATCAAGCGCTGCGACGAGGGGGACATGCTGGACTGTGCCGAGTGCGGGCGGCTGGTGCTGCGCTGAGAGGCCGAGCTGCCGCTCATGTTCTTCTGGTTCGCGGCATGCGGGGTGGTGGCCGTGGCGCTGGTGTTCGGCAGCAGCGGCGTCGACTACCGGGTGGTGGCCCTGGGCTCAGTGCTACCCCTGACTGAGAACCTGAGCGGATCGCCCTGGGTGCTGCACACCCTCGCCGGCAGCGTCGTGCTGCTGGCGGCGGTGATGGCCCTCACCGCGGGCAGGGGCCGCCGGCTGAGGCGGCGCCGCTGGATCGGCCTGCCCATCGGCACCCTGGTGTTCCTGGTGGCCAGCGGAGCCTGGTCCCGGACCGCCCTGTTCTGGTGGCCGGTGGGTGGCGGCACCGGAGTGGGCCAAGGGGTACCTCCCGAGTTCGACCACCACCTGGCCGTACTGCTCGTCCTCGAGACAGCCGGAATCGCGGCACTCCTCTGGACCGCCCACCGCTTCAACCTTTCCGACCCCCAACGCCGCCGGGTGTTCCTGACAACCGGCCGCCTAACCCGCCCCACCACTTGACACAGCCCGCCGCGGCATACTGACGGCAAGCGGGTTCGTCGGGTTGAACGTGGTCAAACACGGCCTGGGAGCGCCCGTCACCCTCCCGGGGTCGGGCCGGCAAGCAGCGCGATCCAGATGGAAATGGTGGCCAGGACGATGGTGGACACGGTTATGTAGAGATTCCTGGCCTGGCTCTTGACGAGTTCGGCGTGGCTCTCCGCGTGGCTCTCGACGAGTTCGGCGTGGCTCTTGACGAGTTCGGCGTGGCTCTCCGCGTGGGCGACCCTGATCTCAGCGAGGGCGTTGGTGACCTCGACCCTGAACTCGGCGAGGGCGGCAGTGACTGTGGCCGCGAGGACCTTGAGGTCGTCCTTGGTGGCCATGTTGTCCCAACCGCTGGGAGGCAACTCCTGCATGAGGGTCTCTGCGTCTTCTGTGCCCATCAGTTCCGCCAGCGTGGTGAACAGCGAGGCTCGCTGCGCTTGGGTCGTCGCCACCTCGGGCCCTCCCGTCTACTCGTGGATCTCGACTAGCGGGAACCGTCGAAGGCTCCAATTGTGCTCGGCGACGCGGCACCGGGCTGGCAATGACAATAGCACCCAACTTCTGCAATCTCAATCTATCAGTCATATTTCTATATTCTAGATAAATGACAGGGCTTATCTATGGTCATGGTCCCATAGGCTCCAGTTCGCAGGGTGCGCCGACCGCAAGCAGGACCCGGGTGGCCTCGTCACCGGAGGCGGCCGCCAGCTCTATGCACCCGGGCTCGGTCACCCACAGGCCGCCCGCGAACACGACCCACTCCTCGCCCTCGGAGCGGCAGGGGCCGACCCTCACAGCGCGAGCACCAGCTTCGGGATGAACATAGTCAAGCACCGCCCTGTCGAGTGACTGGACCACCTCCAGCGATACAGCCCGGCCGCGTCGTACCAGCAGCCCGAACTTCGAGAACCGGTAGCCCTCGAACTCCGACCCCGCCGATCCCATGCGTCCGAGTTGCAGCTCACGCGAGGGCAGCGCGACGAAACCTCCGTCGGAGCCATGAGCGGCGTACGACGGACCAATGTCATCGACGGCGTCGATGCTGATCGAGCACGGCACCTCCAGCATCACTACCTGATCGTCGGTCCCCGAACAGCCGACCAGCAGCACGCCCGCCACGGCGGCCAACCGAGCGAGCAGCCGGTCGACGCGCCGACCGGCTGCGGGAACCTTGGGAGTCATGAAGGAGTGGTGGTGGCGGGGAGCCGGCCTGTAGGCGGGATTCTGTCCGGGAGCCCGTCGCCGGGATCTCCTTGGATGACCATCCATCTTTGCGATCTACCCGGGAGTGTCGGCGGACGGGCCGCCCTCTCCCTGCTCGATCTTGCTCCGGGTGGGGTTTGCCTAGCCGCCCCGGTCGCCCGGAGCGCTGGTGCGCTCTTACCGCACCGTTTCACCCTTGCCGGCGTGAGCCGGCGGTCTGTTCTCTGTGGCACTTTCCTGCGAGTCGCCCCGACTGGCCGTTAGCCAGCACCCTGCCCTGCGGAGTCCCGACCTTCCTCGATCCGCCTTCGCGGACCGCGGCCATCCAGCCGGCTCCCCGCCACCAGTCAAAGGCTAGTTAGCCTGACGTGCTGACGCGACGGCAACACCCGCGCAGCCGGCACGGGCCGGGAGGCAAGCCATGACCACGCTCGACAACTACGGCGGCTGGGCCAGCGTTCTGGGAACCCTCGCAGCCGGCCGGGACATCGGGCCGGGCGAGGCCCGGGCCGCGCTCGGATCGATCCTCGCGGGCGAGGCGACCGACGCCCAGGTGGCCGCGTTCATCGTCGCTCTGCGACTCAAGGGACCCGCGGTGGGGGAGCTCCTCGGCCTGGTGGGAGCGATGCGCGACGCGGCCACGCCCCTGGACCTTCCCGAGGATGCGATCGACATCGTGGGCACCGGCGGCACCGCGGGCCGCAAGAACCACGCTCTCAATGTCTCGACCATGGCCTGCTTCGTGGCCGCCGGAGCCGGCGCCAGGGTGTGCAAGCACGGCAGCGTCAAGGCCTCGTCCACCTCGGGTAGCTTCGACCTGCTGGATGCCGTCGGCGTTCCCATAACGGCGTCGTCACAGGAAGTGGCTGAGGCAGTGCACACCGCGGGCCTGGGATTCGCCTTCGCCAAGACCTTCCATCCCGCCATGCGACATGTGGCCGCCGTGCGCTCCGAGGTGGGCATATCCACGGTGTTCAACCTGCTCGGGCCCCTGTCCCACCCGGGCCACGTGAAGCGCCAGGTCCTGGGCGTGCTGGAACGGTCACTAGCCCCCACCATGGCCGCGGTGCTGCAGGCCACGGGCTCGGTGCGGTCGCTGGTGGTGCACGGCGACGGCCAATACGACGAGCTCAGCACCACCGGGCCGAACCTGGTGGTCGACCTCAACGAGGGCGAGGTGCGCGAGTACCGGGTGGAGGCGGCAGACGTGGGGTTGACGTCAGCCACCCACGATCAACTGCGGGGCGGAGACACGGTGACCAATGCCCGGATCCTTGCCGCGGTGCTGGCCGGCGAGCACGGACCCAAGCGAGACATGGTCGTCCTCAACGCGGCCGCAGGCCTGGTGGTAGCCGGCATCGCCGATGACCTCGCAGAGGGTGTGGATGCGGCTGCCGCCGCCATCGACGATGGGCGGGCCGCGAGGAAGTTCGACGAGGTGACCACCGCATCGACCGGGTGACCCGGTGGACGGGTCGGGAACGGCAATCGACATGCCTCAGGGCGTGCGCGGGCCGCTCGAGCCCGGCCTCGGGACCTCTGAGAGGCCGAGCGAATAGGTGAGCGAATGCTGTCCATACGGCGCGAGGCCGTGGCCCGAGCGGCCCGTGAGCGCAGCGAACAAGAGCGGGAATGACCACGCTGCGTCGCGACAGCCTGCCGATCAAATCCGCGCTCGCTGCAAGGCCGTGACCGTCGACGCGGACACGCTGGCCGGCATCGGCCGAGCTGCCGGGCTCTGCGCGGTGGGGGTCTGCCGGGCCGAGCCGTTCGACGAGGTAGCCGCGGTGCTCCATGAGCGCAAGCGGGCCGGACTGCACGGCGGGATGCAGTTCACCTACCGCAATCCGGACCGCTCGGCCGACCCGAGCCGCCTGGTGCCGCGTGCCGCCGCGTTGGTCGTCGGGGCGCTCGAGTTCGAGGCCGACGCCGGCGACCCGCCCGAGGAGGGAGGCCCCTACGCCAGAGTGGCGGCCTACGCGCGCTCGGACCACTACACGGCGCTGAGGGCCGGCCTGGAGGCGATGGCCGAGCCGCTGAGGGCGGCGGGGCACAGAGCGGTGGTATCGGCCGACGAGAACGGTCTCGTCGACCGGGCGGCCGCGCATCGGGCGGCCATCGGCTGGTGGGGCAAGAACTCCAACATCCTCGTGCCCGAGGTCGGCAGTCTGGTGGTGCTGGGCGCCGTCGTGACCGACGCCCCGATAGCACCTCAGGACCCCGACAGCGGTGTGGCCGACGGCTGCGGATCGTGCCGTCAGTGCCTCGACGGCTGCCCGACGGGGGCAATCATCGCCCCGGGCACGGTCGACGCTCGACGATGCCTGGCCTGGCTCGTGCAGACCGACGGCGTGTTCGACCCCGACTACCGGGTGGCGCTCGGCGACAGGATCTACGGGTGCGACGACTGCTCCGACGTGTGCCCGCCCAACCGGGTGCGGGTTCGCCTGACTCGCCGCGCCCGGCCCCACCCCGACCCCCTCGCCGGAAGCGACGAATCGTCGCTGCCGGTGACCGCGGGCGCATGGGTACCGGTCCTGGACATGCTGGACGCCGGCGACGACGCCCTGATGGCCGACTTCGGACGCTGGTACATACCGAGGCGCGAGCCCCGCTACCTGCGCCGCAACGCCCTCGTGGTGCTGGCCAACGTGGGCGAGCCGTCCGACCCCCGGGTGCGGGCCGCCGTCGACCGGTCCCTCCGCGACGACGATCCTCTGATCCGCGCCCATGCGGTGTGGTGCGCCCGGAGGCTGGGGCTCGGACTCCAGGCGCTGTCCGGGCGCGACGACCCGCTGGTGCAGGCCGAACTGGAGCGATCCGTGCCACCTGCGGGCAGGCGGTCGGCGTGACCCGGCACCTGTTGGTGACCAACGACTTCCCGCCGAAGGTGGGCGGCATCCAGAACTACCTGTGGGAGCTGTGGAGGCGACTGCCGCCCGAGGATGTTGTGGTCCACACCACGCCGTATGCGGGTTCAGCCGCGTTCGACGCGGCGCAGCCCTTCACGGTGATCCGTTCACGGGAGCCGTGGCTCCTGCCCGGTCCACACCTGGTCCGCCGGGTGCGGCGCCTGGCGGAGCGCCACGATGTCGAGATGGTGGTGATCGATCCGGCCCTTCCCGCAGGGTTGATCGGCCCGCGCCTGGAGGTGCCCTACGCAGTGGTTGTGCACGGGGCCGAGGTGGCCATCCCCGGTCGGCTGCCGGTGCTGCGGCCACTGCTGCGGCGGGTGCTCGGCTCGGCGGCCGGAGTGATCGCGGCAGGCGGCTACCCCGCTGTCGAATGCGAGCGGGCGCTGGGCCGCCCTATGGACGCGTTCGTGATCCCGCCGGGCGTCGACACCGAGCGGTTCAGCCCGGCAAGCGACCAGGAGCGGATCCGGGCGCGCGGCCGCCTGGGGCTGCGGCCCGACACACCGACAGTGGTCAGCGTGTCGCGCCTGGTGCCCCGCAAGGGCATGGACACGCTGGTGCGGGCAGCTGCGATCCTGGCCGCGGAGGGCCGCGACGTTCAGGTGGTGATCGCCGGTGACGGCCGGGAACGGGGCCGTCTTGGGCGCCTGGCCACCCGGGTAGGGGCGCCGGTCAGGTTGCTGGGCCGGCTCGATGATGACGACGTCACCGCTCTGGTCGGGGGCGCGGACGTGTTCGCGATGCTGTGCCGCAGCCGCTGGCGAGGCCTGGAGCAGGAAGGGTTCGGCATCGTGTTCCTCGAGGCGGCAGCCGCGGGCGTGCCGCAGGTGGCCGGGCGCAGTGGCGGAGCCCACGAGGCCGTTTCCGACGGAGAGACAGGCGTCGTGCTCGACCCGGCCACCCCGCACACCGCGGCCGAAGCCATCGACACCCTCCTCGCCGACCACGAGCTCCGCGCCCGGATGGGCGCGGCGGCGCGGCAGAGGGCTGTGACGACCTTCTCGTACGACCTCCTGGCCGATCGGCTACGGCTGGCCATCGAGGAGATGTCGCGGCGATCGCCTCGTTAGCGCGCGCGGCCGCGCCGCATACCGCAAGCACCAATGACGTTGTTAGGGTCATTCGCCACGCGGCCGCGATCAGGCCGCGGTTGTTCGAGAAGGACTCCTAGGAGCGGTGCCCGCCGTGGTCGATCAGGCAACCCAGCGCACCACCATCATGGCCTCCCCCGAGCGCTGCTACGGCGCGGCCACTGACTTCGAGCAGTACCCGCGTTGGGCCCATGACATCAAGGAGGCGAGGATCGTCGCTCGGGACCGCGACGGCCGGGCCGTCGACGTCGAGTACCGGGTCACCGCGATGGGCCGTTCCACGACGTACACGCTCAGGTACTTCTACGGGTCGGACCCTCTTCGTCTGGCGTGGAGGCTCCAGCGGGGAGATGCCACCACCAGGCTCGACGGCGAGTACGAGTTCGTGCCTGTTCCCGGAGAGACCGACGTCACCGAGGTGACCTACCAGCTTGCGGTCGAGCTGGCCGTGCCCCTGCCGGGCTTCGTGAAGCGGCGAGCCGAGTCGCGCATCATGCACACCGCGCTGGACGAGTTGAAGGGCTACGTGGAAGCGAGCGCCCGAACCTGAGCGGGAAACGCTGAGCATCATGTACTGCGGCCTGGATATCGGCGGAACCAAGGTGCTGGGGGTGGCAGTCCACCCCGGCGACCCCACTGCACCCGTGGCGGTGCGGCGCGACGCCACCACCGCCGACAGCGAGACGCTGATCGAGACAATCACCCGCATGGTCGCCGGCCTTGAGGCCGAATGCGGCGCCGCGTTCTCGGCGGTCGGGGTGGGCATCGCCGGTCTCGTCGACTCCGACGGGGTGCTCAAGTACTCGCCCAACATCGACGGCGTTGTGGACCTCGACCTGCGCCACCGCCTGCGGGCGGAATGGCGGCGGCCCGTGGTGGTCGAGAACGAGGCCACGGCCGCGGCCTGGGCCGAGTCGCTCCATGGAGCGGCGCGAGGCTCACGGCATGTGGCCCTGGTGGCGCTGGGCACCGGTCTGGGAACCGGATTCGTGTTCGACGGGAGGCTTTACCGGGGCTGGAACGGCTTCGCGGGCGAGTCGGGCCACATGACGATCGAGATGTCGGGCCCCGAGCATGTCACCGGCTCGCCCGGCCCCTGGGAGTACTACGCATCGGGGACCGGTCTGGGTCGCCTGGCCCGTCAGGCGGCCGCCAGAGGCGACTTCGACAGCGCCATCGACGAGGCCGGCTCGGTCGGCACTATCCGGGGCGAGCATGTCCACGCGCTGGTGGCGAAAGGCGACCCGGACGCGCTCGCCGTTCTCGACGAGTTCTGCCGCTGCGCCGCGGTGGGTGTGGCCAACCTCGTGCACGTGCTCGACCCGGAGGTGATCGTGATCGCGGGGGGTCTGATCGACATCGGCGAGCCACTGGTGCGGGGCATGGAGACATGGACTCACCGCCTGGTGCTCGGCGGCGACCACCGGCGCAGCGTGCAGATCGTGGCAGCGCGGTTCGGCAGCCAGGCCGGCGCCATCGGGGCCGCCCTGCTCGCCGCGGAGGCGATGTGATGCGGGTCGGGATCCTCACGGGGGGCGGCGACTGTCCCGGGCTCAACGCGGTGATCAGGGCGGTGGTGCGCAAGGGTGAACGCCACTACGGCGACGAGGTCATCGGCTTCCGCGACGGCTGGCGGGGAGTGGTGGACAACGACTGGATCCCACTCGACGTGGAGTCCTGCCGGGGCCTTCTGCCGAGGGGAGGCACCGTGCTCGGGACGTCGCGCCACACCCCGTTCAGCCTCCCCGACGGCATGGCCGGCGCGACCGAGACCATGCGCATGCTGGCGCTGGACGCGCTCATAGCCATCGGCGGAGAGGGCACGCTGTCGTGCGCCTGCGAGATGTCCGATCGCGGCTTCGACGTGGTCGGAGTGCCCAAGACGATCGACAACGACGTGGCCATGACCGAGCGGACCTTCGGGTTCGACACCGCCATGACCGTCGCCACCGATGCCATCGACCGCCTCCACACCACCGCGGAGAGCCACGACCGGGTCATCTTCGTGGAGGTGATGGGGCGCAATGTGGGCCACATCGCCACCTGGGCCGGGATTGCCGGGGGTGCCGCCTACATCCTCGTGCCCGAGGAGCCCTTCGATCTCGACGACCTGTGCGCAGCCCTGCTGCGGCGCCAGCGGCGAGGCCGCTTCGCGTCGATAGTGGTGGTGGCCGAGGGTGCCCGGCCCCGGCCCGGCAGCCTGGAGGTGGCCGAGCCCCCGATCGACGCCTACGGGCACAAGCGTCTGGGCGGGATCGCCAACCTCATCGCGGCGGAGGTCGAGACCCGCACCGGGCTCGAGACGCGCGTCACGATCCTCGGACACGTCCAGCGGGGCGGCTCGCCCACGCCGTCGGACCGGGTGCTCGCCACCCGTTTCGGGGTGGCGGCCATCGACGCGGTCCATGACGGCGCCTTCGGGGAGATGGTCGCGTTGCGCGACGGCGCCATCGAGCGGGTCTCCCTGCGGGACGCGACCGCGCGGCTCAAGCCCGTGAGCGAGGACATGCTCGACGTGGCCCACACGTTCTTCTCCTGAGAGCGACCGTAAGGGGCTGCGCGGGTAGGTGCAAGCCCGCTGCGCCGGGGCGGGTGTTTCCCGCTCTTGTTCGCTGCGCTCACGGGCCGCTCGGGCCACGGCCTCGCGCCGTATGTGCCCGGTTGTCCCGCCTATCCGCTCGGCCTCCAAGCCGTCCTTCAGCCGTCGTCCTCGTCCTCGTCCTCGTCGGGCGAAGTGGTAGTAGTGGTCGCCGGGGCGAAGTCGGGCTGGAACTGCTCGTAGGCGCTGGTCCGCAGGACTGAGCCGGGCTCGGCGTCGGCATCGCTGGTCGGGACGGACACCTCTTGGCCGTCGAGCAGGATCCTCACCCCGTCGACGCCCTCGGCGGCTGAGGCGGTGAACACGAGCTGGGCCGCGGCGAACCGCAACTCGTCGGCGGAGGGCGCCGAGTCCTCGCCCTCCGGCGACAGGTGCACGATGTCGATGGTGGCGACACCGTCGATGACGGTGGCGCTCAGGATCTCGAACAGCTCCAGGGTGTTGAAGTAGCCGGCGTCGGACTCATCGGTCGAGGTGGCCTCTCCGAACAGCGAGTCCAGCACATCGCCGAGAGTGGCGTTGCGGTTCACCTGGCGCTCCACCTCGACCACGATCGTGCGCTCGATGTCCTGGGGGTTGGTCAGCAGGTAGACGAGTCGCGACTCTGTCAGCGGAGCGGGAACGGTGGTGGTGGTACTGGCGGTGAACCCGGGCCTCAGTGTCTCGGGAAGGTCGTCGGGATCGATTGCCTCGGCGTTCTCGTCGGTGGGAAGGCCGCAGCCGCCCGCGGTGGCCGCGGCCACCAGCAGCGCCGCCAGGCATCGGGTGGCACGGCGGCGGCGACGGAGCAGGACAGACAGCCTCACGGCGCCGACGCGTCCTCCTGCTCCGCATCCGGATCCGACACCGGCAACTCGACCACGAAACGGGCGCCCGGAGTCGAGTTCGGGCGGTCCTCCACCCAGACCCGCCCGCCGTGCAGGCCGACGTGCTCGGCGACCAGGGCCAGGCCGAGGCCGGATCCCGAGTCGCGGCCCCGCCGCCCGCCGGCCCGGCCCCGATGGAAGCGGTCGAAGATCAGCTCGCGCTCGGCGGGGATCACCCCCGGGCCGTTGTCCTCAACGCCCAGCTGCACCAGACCGTCCACCCGCTCGAGGCTGATCATGACCTCGCCGTCCCCGTACTTGGAGGCGTTCTCGACCAGGTTCGACACCACCCGGCCGAGGCGGCGCTTGTCGGCCATCAACACGGTGTGCTCCATGCCGGTGGCCGCGTCGAAGTCGACCTCCGCAGTCGAGTCGAGGCCGAACTGGAAGATGGCGTGCTGCACGAACTCCACGATGTGCACCTCCTCGGCCTCGAGGTCGGCGGTGCCCACGTCATACCGGTTGATCTCCAGCAGGTCCTCCACCAGCCGCCGGAAACGGGATATGTCGTCACTGAGCAGGTCCAGCGCAGTGCGGCCCCGCTCGCCCAACTCGTCGGCCATGTTGTAGAGCACCTCCACCGACGCGGTGAGCGTCATCAGCGGGGATCTCAACTCGTGGCTCACCTCGGACGCGAAGCGGGCATCACGGGCGATCCTCTCCTCCAGAGCCCGGGCCATCTCGTTGAACGAGGCCGTCAACGAGGCCAGGTCGGCGTCGTCGGGTGGTGTCAGACGGGTGTCCAGCGCGCCCGCGGCCAGCGCCTCGGCGGCCGTGCGCACCTTGAACAGCGGGTTGAGCAGCCGGCCCGCGGCCCACCAGCCGAAGGCCGCCGCGAACAGGGTGGTGACTGCGGCCACACCGAAGAGGACGATCGCCAGCGTGTCCAGGGTGTCCTCGATGTCGTCGAGCGGGGCGGCCTCGAAGTAGATCGCGTTGGTCGGGGTTCCCGGTATGGGGACGCCGGAGACGATGGCGGTGCTGGCGCCGATCGTGGTGCGCATCCGCGCCGGTATCCCCGCCTCGACAAGTGTCAGCAGCGAGGCCGGCACCGCCTCCCGGTTGAACACGAGGGGGTCGGCTGAGGTCCACTCATCGCCGACCCGCAGCAGCGGGAACGTGCCCGAGGTCTGCCGGAGCCGCTCGACGATGGCCCGGCGACCCTCGTCGTCGGTCTCGGCGGTCAGCTCGTTGCGGACCCGCCGGCCGTTGTTGGCGAACACCGAGAAGGCAGTCTCGTCGCGCTCCTCCAGGAGGTTCTGGCGGGTCAGGGTCAGGGTGGCAACAGAGATCGTGGAGGCCAGCAGCAGGCCGCCGACGGCGAACGCAGTGGTGATGCGGCGCCGGAGTCCCCGCCGGACGAAGAAGGGAAAGAAGGTCGGGCGGCGCACCAGCGTTTCGCCCAGCCTCTAGGGCACGAGCTTGTAGCCGAGTCCTCGCACCGTCACCACATGGCGGGGATTGGCCGGATCGGGCTCGATCTTCGTGCGGAGCCGGCGCACATGCACGTCCACCAGCCGGCCGTCGCCGAAGTACCCGAGTCCCCACACCCGCTCCAGCAGCACTTCGCGGCTGAAGATCTTCCCAGGGTTGGAGGCCAGCTCGACCAGCAGGCGGAACTCGGTCTTGGTGAGGTGGGCCTCGACGCCGGACACTCGCACGATGCCGGCGTCGGGGAGGATCTCGAGGTCATTGAAGACGATCTCGTCGGTTCCGCCATCGGAGGCGCGCGCCCTGCGCAGAAGGGCCCTGATGCGGGCCGACAGCTCCTTCGGCGCGAAGGGCTTGGTCAGGTAGTCGTCGGCCCCCGCCTCGAGCCCGGCCACCACGTCGTGGGTGTCCGAGCGGGCGGTGATCATCACGATGGGCACATCGCTCGACTTGCGGATGGCGCGGCAGATGTCGAAGCCGTCGATGCCAGGCAGCATGATGTCCACCAGGACGACGTCGGCAGGAACGCGGCTGAACGCGATCAGCGCCTCCTCGCCCGAGGCGACCTCGTCCACCTCCCAGCCCTCGTCCTCCAGCGCGAGGCGCAGCGCGGTGCGGATGCGCTCGTCGTCCTCCACGGTGAGCACCCGGGTGGTCACGACGCCGCCTGAGCCGGTCGGATGCGTTCGTCGCGTTCGGCGGTGTGCAGGCGGGTGTTCATGGCGCCTCCCGCGGCGGTTGGCGCATGCCTGCGGTGTTCGATCCGGAGGCGCCGGGCGGCTCCTGGGCCCGCCACTCTGCAGCAGCCCGGAGTGTCAGCACGGCCACGATGCCCGTTCCGGTCGCCGCGCCGACGGCTGTGCCGAGCCCGACGAGCCCTGCGGTGGTGGTGCATCCGTCGTCGCAGCTCAAGTCCATCACCGCGAAGCCGATCAGGCCCCCGCAGACGCCGGCCACGATGACGGCCGAGAACGCCAGCACCCGGGCGAGCGGCGAGGGTGAGGAGTCCGGAGGCACGGCGTGGGGTTGGGTCATGACCACCTAGAGCGTACCCAACGACCTCATGCAGGCGGATCGGTGCGCATCGAGGACCTCCGGATCACGGATGGACGTTTGCCGGCGAGGGCCGAGTGGACGGACGGTTGCGCTGCGGTGACGGCCCGGGCGAGGCAGGCCGTCACCTGGAGCGGCAGCCTCCTGCGTGCCCGGCGACGAGGATGCATCTCGCCCGGGCGCGCGGCATCCACTTGCGGCACCGTGGCGTAGTCGGCCGGGGCGAGCCGGATGGCGCCGCTGTTGGCGGTGTCGGGGGTGGGAGACTCCCTCGGGAGCGAGGGCCATCCGATGGCGTGTGACTGTCGATCACACGCTTTGGGACGAGTCCGGTGAGCGATGCCAGCCCGGACTCGCTCACCGCGACATAGCCGGACAGGCGCAGCCTGCGGAGGCTGTGGTCGGTTTGGCGGCGCGTGGCACCTGTCCGCCGGGAGATGACCGAGGCTGTGGCCGCTGGGGCGGCATCGGCGATGGCCGTCAGGACTGCCTGCTCGGAGTCCGACAGGTCATACAGGGCGGGGATGCTGATGTTGCGGTCGACGATCTCATCTGCGGCGCTGGCAGCGAGATCGGCCGCCGACAAGTCAATTGGGTTGCCTGGGGCACCCGCGAGCTGCCAGGCCGCATGGCCCACGACTTGCAGCCTGTAGGGAGATCCGTCCACCGTGGCTGCCGCTCGTCGCAGAGCTTCGTTGTCGATGCTTCCGTCTGCCTCTGTGATCGTCCTGCGGAGGCCTGCTGTGGCGTCGATCCGCTCCAGCGGCGGCATCTCGCGGTGCTCGCACCGGTGGAAGAATGTGACCTTCCTGTCAGCCAGCAGCGTGTATCGCATCTCGAGCAGACCGGCGCCGACGAAGGCCAGAGGCATGAGCGCCCTCTTGGTGATGTGCTGGAGGTCGTTTGACAGGCGGCGGGCCTCGCTCCGGTCGATGCTGTGGAGTTCGTCGACGGTCAGCAGCACAGAGGACTCTGCTCGCTGGGCCGCTCTGGTCAGGGCGGTCAGATGTTCCCGGATCCCCACCCTGCTGGCATCGTCGAAGTGCTCCGCGGTGGCCCACCTGCCCTCGATCGGGCCGAGCCTCACGCCCATGCTCCTTTCGACCGACCGGCGACTGTAGGACTCCGAGAGCCCGAGGCTCTCGTGGTCCTCTGCCGCCTGATGGATCGTGCGGGCGATGCGTTCGAGGAGGCCTGGGGTGCCGGCGTCCATTGAGAGGACCACCCATCCAGAACGCGCGGCACTGTCCTCGATCTCGTTCAGCGCAACCGTCTTGCCGGAACCACGAACACCCATGAGAATGCTCGTATAACGGTTGTCCTCCGGGCCGGACAGGAGTCCAGACGCCAGATCCTCAAGAAGCCGTTCGCGCCCGACCAGCAACCGCGGACTCTTCCCGAATCCGGGCGAGAAAGGATTGTCCGTCGCCTTTCCGAGCCCGGACAGGTCTGTCACACCAACAGCCTATCCTCATGAGCGCATCGCATCGCTCTCTGCCTCACTTCGCATAACTCTGCCTCACTTCGCATAAACTTGCCGCACGATTGTCTTGTTGCCTTCGCGGCTGCTGTCTTGGAGGCCGCGCGGCGAACTTCACCCACCAACCGTAGACGGCGCCGACAGGCGGCCACGACGCTGACGGTGGTGCGCCGAACCGTCAGTGAACGGTGGGACCGGCCGGCCGCCGATGGAATCGAGAGGCTCAACCACACTCCCAGGCTAGACGAGTCCGCCGCACCGATTGTCGCGCCACTGCATGACTTGTCGCGCGACCGCACTACTTGTCGCGCCGTTAGCGGCGGCCCTTCTCAAGCTGCTGCTACCGTCTGGATCCATGGGCTTGCGCCGTCGCCGTCGAGACCTCGCCTTGGAACCCCTCTCGGAGTTGCATGACGAGTTCCTGAGTTGGCCCAACGCCGAGGAGATGCTGATCGAGGCCGAGGAATACCTCGCCGCGCGAGAGGACGAGCACACCGCACGGACCGAGCGGTAGCGCCGGGCGCCGTCGGTCCGGGCTCGCCGGGCCGTCATGGCGCCCATCTGAGTCATGCTGTGGATCCGAGTTATGCTGCAGGTCGCCGTGCGACGATCAGTGCGAGGTGAACAA
>LXNI01001675.1_pt1 | contig 18026 bp, 21 predicted proteins | sample 809091 | NCBI WGS metagenome assembly LXNI01 (sample SAMN04870527, study PRJNA318959) | sponge metagenome | biome: 01000161; feature: marine sponge reef; material: water | host: Sarcotragus foetidus | place: Greece: Milos, Mediterranean Sea | collected 2013-05-29 | depth 5-7 m | reverse complement strand
ACTTTCGACATTGCCGCGCAGACTGGTCTGCACATCGGCGGCTCCGACACCGGCATCGAAATCGGCGGCGTGGACAAAACCGTCATCCGCGACCGTCTGTCCAACCGGCCTTACATCCCCGGCTCTTCGCTGCGGGGCAAGGTGCGAAGCCTTTTAGAGAAGTACAAGGGGCTGGAGCAGAATCAACGCATCGGCCAGGGCAATATCCACTCTTGCCAGCAGTCGGCAGCCTACGACACCTGCGCTGTCTGCCAGGTATTCGGCGTGCCGGGCGAACGCGACTTTGGCACGCCCACCCGCCTCGTGGTGCGCGATGTGCATATGACAGAAGACAGCGCCAAGGCGTTGCAGGACCGCACCGAATTGCCCTACACCGAAGCCAAGACCGAAGTCTCTATCGACCGCGTTACCTCTGCCGCCAACCCGCGCCAGTTTGAAAGGGTGCCCGCCGGCGCTGAATTCGGCCCGGCTCAACTGCTCTATACGGTCTACAATGGCAGCGGTTGTGACCCGCGCAAGGATATCGAGCGCGTAGCAACCGTGCTTGAGGGGTTGCAGCTTCTTGAAGACGACTATCTGGGCGGCCAGGGCAGCCGCGGCGCCGGGCAGGTGGAACTGAAGGATATCGTCGTCAAGGTGCGCCGCAACTATCCCCAGGAAAAAGAGGTCGCGGGGGAATACGGTTCGCTGGGCGAATGGGCGGCTAATCTGGGCAGGTTGCAGGACGATCTGCGGGTTCGCTTCGGGCTGGACGCGTGAAGGGAGACTGCCATGCCTCACCTGCAACCGGTCGCGCTCCACTTTCCCCAGGGGCTGCATGTTGGCGCCGACGGCGTAAACCTGGAGGAGGCCGGCGTCGACATTCCCTCGGATACGCTCTTCTCCGCGCTGGTCGACATATGGAGCCGGACGGGTGGCGATGCCGATCTCTGGACCAGACCGTTTCGCAACGGCGAGCCCCCATTTCTGCTCTCCTCGGCCTTTCCCTTTGCCGGCGAAGTACGCTTTTACCCCGCGCCCGTCGACCTGCAACTGCTCCGCCCCCCGGACCGGTCCGAGGAGACAGTCGGAAAACCGCTGAAACGCGTCCGCTTTCTCTCCGAGGGGATGCTGCGGCGGGTCCTGTCGGGGCACGGTCTGCCGGAATTCCTCCCCGGTCCGGGCGAGCCGCCTGCCAAGCATTCAGACGACCAATACGCGATCCGGTTGCAGAATGGGGCGCTCTGTTTGCTGAAGGAGGAGGTACGCCGGTTGCCCTGCAGATTGCGCCTGAACGTCCATGGGGGCAAGCGTCCTCTGCCCTTGCTCTACCGGCAGGCCGTCTGGCGAACGGAACGCACGCCGCGCGTCATTGTAGACCGCATAAACTCGGCCTCCAACATATTTCACGCCGGCCGCACCCGCTTTGCGCCCGGCTGCGGCCTCTGGTTCGGCGTCCAGTGGCGCGATCCCGACACCGCGGTCGGAGATCGGAGCGGCCTGTCCTACCGGGAAGGGCTGGAACAGAGTCTGGCTTTTCTTGGCGACGAGGGCATAGGTGGTGAGCGCAACGCCGGTTACGGCGCGTTTACGTCGAAGTGGGGGGCAGCGTTCCACCTGCGCGACCCGCAGTCGGGCGGTATCGCCTGGCTTCTCAGCCGCTATCTGCCGGCGCCGGCAGAGATTCCGCAAAGTCTGGGCGACCCGCGCACCGCCTACAAGCTCGTTCGCGTTGGCGGTTGGGCGCGGGCGCTGCAAGGAGCCGACCAGCGGCGTAAGCAGATCAATTTTCTGACCGAAGGCAGCCTGATCGCGTGGCCGTCCTCTGCTCCGGCCGGCGCTATCGCCGACCTGCGACCGCAATATGCGGAGAGCGCCGGCAGTTTCCCCCACCCGGTCTGGCGCAGCGGCCTGGCCGTGGCCGTCGGCCTGCAAGATCGTCAGGAGGGCCGCTGATGGCCGATTACACAATCTATGATCTCACCGTCTCCGTCCTCACCCCGCTGCATATCGGTACGGGCAGGGAGTTGCTCAACGAATACGATTATGCGATCCATAGCGGGCGCACCTGGCGTCTCAACGAGAGCGCATTGCTCGACGCCCAGAATGTGGAGGACGCAGAGATGGCGGCCACGCTGGCCCAAACGCCGCCGGCGCAACTTCTGCGCGGTCAGGATTTTCGGCCTGACAGCGGGCTTTTCCGTTATGTGCTGCGGGGTACGCCCCGGTCGGAGGCCGAAGGCGCGCAGCTGCGGGAGCAGATCAAAGACGCGTTCGACCGCCCCTACCTTCCCGGCAGCAGCCTCAAGGGCGCGCTGCGCACCGCCTTGGCATGGAACGTGTGGCAACAGCGGCAGCTGCGCCCCGACATGACTAAAATCGACCGCCGCCGCCAGTGGGCTGCCCAGACCTATGAAAAGGAGATCTTCGGACGCGATCCCAATAACGACTTTCTGCGCGCCTTACAGGTGAGCGACAGCGCGCCCGTTGACCCGGACCGGCTCCTTCTCCTGAACGCCAGCGTGATGAACCGGCGCGGCTCTCCAGGCGCGCCGATCGAGATGGAGGCAATCGCCCCGGATACGCAGTTTTCCATTACCCTGAAAATCGACGACGCGCTCTTTTCGGAATGGGCTGTCGCCAACAGGCTGCGTCTGAACGGACAAGAGCTGCTCTCGGACTTGCCGCGCGCCGTCCAGAACCACAGCCTGGCCCTTGCCCGCCAGGAGGTTGCATGGTTCAAAGACATCGGCCCGGCCAAGCAGATTGCCGGATTCTATCAGCAACTGGCGGGCTCCCGGCCCGGTGCCCGCCGTTTCCTGATCAGCCTGGGCTGGGGCACCGGCTGGACGAGCAAGACCTTTGGACCACACCTGCAGGCGGACTCTGACTTCATGGAACGTATCTTGCGCGACCACCGTCTCGCACGCGGCCGCCGCCAGCCGGGCGACCCATTCCCCAAGAGCCGGCGCGTGGTTGTACAGATCAGCCGGGACCGCCAGGGACGCCCGCTAGAGACGCCCGCCGCGCCTTTTGGCTGGTGCCTAGTCGAAATGAAGGAGAGAAACCGGTGAAAGCGATCACATTTCTGGGGGCGGCAAAGGCGCACGAAGCGACATACATCATGCCCGACGGCCGCGAACACGCAGCGCCCTATTTTGGCGTGGCCCTTGCCAGATTCTACCCCAACTCCGACATGAAGGTTCTGGTGACGGAAAAAGCCCGGGAAATGCACTGGGAACGCTTTCGACGCCAGGCCGAAGATTACGTCGATAACCTGGAGGCGGTCGAAATCCCCGACGGGGCTGATGAGAACGAGCTATGGTCTTTGTTCCAAACGGTGGTCGATGCAGTGGATGAGCGGGAAGAGGTGATCTTCGACATCACACATGGCTTTCGGTCCCTGCCTTTCCTTTCCCTCCTGGCGGTCGCCTACCTGCGTCAGGTGAAGCAGATCGATCTGCGCGCAATCCTCTACGGCAACTTTGAGGCGCGCTGCCGGTCGGTAGAACCAAACCGGGCGCCGGTGATCGATCTGAGCAATTTTGTCTCTCTCTTTGACTGGATGACCGCTGCGGACCGATTTACACGCTTTGGCGATGCCGGCGATCTAGCCGAACGCCTGCGAGAGGCAAGACCTCCCCAGCAAGGCAAACAACCTGAGCCGGCCCAACGTGAACAGTCAAAGCGACTTTCCCTCGCGGCGAATTCTCTTAAGGACGTCTCATTGGCCTTGCGACTTATCCGCCCAGGTGAGGCAATGCATACCGGTTCCGAACTGCCAGACCGCCTGCTGGACGCCGCCCGCAGCATTCCGGCCAATGCCCGGCCTTTAGACCCTCTTGTCCGCGCCATAACCGATGCGTTTGCGCCGCTGGCAATGCCGCGAGATCAGCAGAAAAAAGATGTGGTGGGGCAACTGGAGCGCGAACGGAAAATGGTTGACTGGCTTTTGGAACGCAAGCAATATGTGCAGGCAGTTGCCATTGCGCGCGAATGGATCATCAGTTGGTTAATGGTTCAGGTGAAGATGGACGAAATTCTCAATAAGGAAGAACGTCTCGAGGTGGAGAAAATCTTGGGAAAGGCGTTGTATGAACGACAACGAAAGCATGGATCCTTCGGCGATGCCAGGTTTTCCAATGGGAACACGTTGCGCTCTATCGGCCAGATCAGTCAAGCGCTGGATATCTACGCAAAGCTGGTGGATGCTCGCAACGATCTGCTTCACGCCGGCAAACGTCGCAGCCCGGGTAAGGCAGAAGAAATGAAAAAAAACGTAAGAAACCTTTGCCCCCGATTGGCCGAACTGCGACTTCCTTCAACATAATATCATCCGAAAGTTCACTGGTTGAGCCCTGCTAAACTTGCTGCCGGTCCGCCCCAGCTTTTCATCAGAAAAAATTGTTCTATGCTCCTCCTCAACTTCTCCCACCCCCTGTCCCAGGAACAGCGAGCGCAGCTCGAAGCCATCACCGGCCAACCCATCCAGCGCGCCATCGACGCCATGCCCCAATTCGACGAACAGCAGCCATTCGAGCCGCAGCTGGCAGCGCTCCTCGATCAGATCGAACTCACCCCGGAACAGTGGCAGACCGAACCGGTCCTGGTCGTCCTGCCCGCCCTCAACTTTATCGCCGGCGCGCTGCTGGCCAACCTGCACGGACGCATGGGCTACTTTCCCCATGTAGTGCGCACGCGGCCGGTGGAGGGCTCCATCCCCCGCCGCTTTGAAGTGGCCGAAATCCTCGACCTGCAAGCCCTGCGCGCGGCCGCCCGCCGCGCCAGAACCGCGAACCATTGAAATGCTTGTCTCTATCGTTGTCACCGTCGAAACCGATACCGGTACGCTGCTGCCGCGCAACGTCGGACGCGCCCACTATGCGGCCGCGTTGCAGCGTCTGCAAACCGTGAACCCGGGCCTGGTCACAGCCATCCACGAACGCGACGGTCCCAAACCCCTGACCTGCTCCGACATCCTCAACGGCCGCGGCAACCGCGACGGCACGCGCCTCGAACCGGGCATGCCCTACTACCTGCGCGTCACCGGCCTGACTGATAACGTCAGCCAGGCGCTTCTGGAAGCGCTGGTCGAAAAACCGCACGATGCAATCGAACTCCTCCACCATCCGCTGCGCGTGACCGGCGCGACCGCGAACGCGGCCGAGCACGGCTGGGCCGGCTCCACCACCTACGAAACCCTGGCCGCGCGCCAGATGTTGCCGGGCAGGCCGATCCCCAGACAGGTGACGATGCAGTTCGCCAGCCCCACCGCCTTCAAACAGGCCGGCCGTCAAATGCCCATGCCCCTGCCGGACCTGGTCTTCGGCAGCCTGGTCGAACGCTGGAACCGGTTCAGCCCGCTGGCGCTCAGCCCGGAGATGCGGCGTTTCGGCGCCGAGATGCTGGCGGTAACGCGTTACCGCTTGCAGAGCCGGCCGGTGGCGCAGAAGAACGGCGCGCTGCGCATTGGCGGCGTGGGCACAGCAACCTACCGGGCGCTGGGGGGAGACCGCTACTGGCTGGCGACCATGCAGATGCTGGCCGAGTTTGCCCGCTACAGCGGCGTCGGCGTGCAGACGGCAACCGGAATGGGCCAGGCACGGCGGCTGGAATCCGACTGAGGTGATCCGATGCGCCATCCTCTCTATCTGGTGGAGCAGGGCAGCCGGCTGACGAAACGGGGCCGGCGTCTGAGCGTCGTCCAGGACGACGCGGGCGTCACGCAAGCGGCCCTGGTGCAGGTAAGCCAGGTGATCGTCTTCGGCAATGTTTCCATTACCACCCCTGCCCTGCAGCTTCTGCTGCGCGAAGGGATCGAGGTCGTACTGCTGAGCCGCACGGGCCGCTTCTACGGCCGCCTCATCGGCGAGCAGAACGGCAACGGCGCGCTGCGCGTCTCCCAGCTGCAGCGCAGCCAGGAACCGGACTTTGCCCTCCACACGGCCCGCCAGTTCGTGACCGGCAAACTGCACAACCTGCGGGTCCTCCTGCAGCGCTACGCCCGCCGCGCCGCCTCCACGTCCAACCACTGGGAGGCAACCGCGTTGACGCACGCCGTGGACGGGGTCGGCGCGATGCTGCCGCGGGTAGACGCCTGCCAGACGATCAACAGTCAGTCCGGGGTTGAGGGGCGTGGCACGGCCGTATACTTCCGCGTATGGAAGGAGCTGCTCAAACCACCCTGGCGTTTTGAGCGGCGCATCCGTCGGCCTCCGCCCGACCCGGTCAACGTGCTGCTGAGCTTTGGCTACACGTTGCTGACCCAGAACATCTGGGGCGCGGTGCTGACCGCCGGGCTGGACCCCTATGTCGGTTTCCTCCATCAGCTCAACTACAACCGGCCCAGCCTTCCCCTGGATTTGATGGAGGAGTTCCGCCCCGTGATCGTGGACTCGGTCGTTCTGCGCTGTCTCAACAACGGAATCCTCACCCCCGATCATTTCGCGCCCGGAGAGGACAGTGAACGCCCGCTGGTGTTGACCGACGCGGGAATTCGTCTTTTCATCCGCGAGATGGAAGCCCGATTCGACAGGGAGTTCAAGAACGTGCATACAGGCCAGCGCACGACCTACCGGCGTCTGTTCCTGAACCAGGTCTACCATCTGAGCCGGATAATTACGGGCGCGGAAGAGGGGCCGTACCGTCCGTTTCTGATTCGCTAGGAGGCGTCCCCGTGCTGGTGGTTGTAAGTTACGATGTGCCCGAAGACCGGCGGCGTGGTAGAATTGCGCAGGCGCTGCAAGACTTTGGCGGTGAGCGCGTGCAGCTGTCCGTCTTCGAATGTTATCTGACCGCGCGCAACTGGACGCGGCTCCAGGAGCGGCTGGGAAAGATTATCAACCCGGAGGAAGACAGCGTCCGTCTCTATCGCCTGTGCGAGCAGTGCCGGGAGAACGTCCTGTTTCTGGGCTGCGCCGCGCCCATCGAAGAGCCCGGCCTGCGCATCATCTGAACGGGTTTAGCGATCACCCCGCCGCTGCCTGCCCTTGGGAGAGGGTGTCTGGCTGGGGGTGTTCGCTTATCGTCCGGCAGCTAGGGAAGGAGGTACAGGCGTGGCAGAAGATCGCGGCATGTGCAGGGCCGGACAACACCCACGATCTGAGACAAGCGCATTGTCTCCCACCTATAAACCCTGAAATTTCAGGCGTCAGAAAGGAACGAATCCCCGGGAGGGGATTGAAACAATCCTTCTGACGATGCCGGGCCGACGTTTTGCGAACTTTGTCAGAAAGGAACGAATCCCCGGGAGGGGATTGAAACTCTTGATCTCCTTCTGCGTGAGACCGTCTTCGGTATATTCCGTCAGAAAGGAACGAATCCCCGGGAGGGGATTGAAACTCTTCCTCGGTTCCGTTGATTAGGTAGCAGTCCGTGCCGTGTCAGAAAGGAACGAATCCCCGGGAGGGGATTGAAACGCCGCCTTGTCCGCCAACGCCAGCCACAGAACGTCAATGAGTCAGAAAGGAACGAATCCCCGGGAGGGGATTGAAACCTCCCTGTGTGCGACTGTAAAGAATATCGTAGAGGACATGGGTCAGAAAGGAACGAATCCCCGGGAGGGGATTGAAACAAAAATTGGTCGATGACACTGACACAGTTACCCCACTTCGTCAGAAAGGAACGAATCCCCGGGAGGGGATTGAAACACGTCCAGCTGACCCTGCCGTGAGAGAGAACGCATCGCCTGTCAGAAAGGAACGAATCCCCGGGAGGGGATTGAAACTTGTCGAGGTCGTGCTCGAGGTGCCATTCGGTGATTCGTGCGTGTCAGAAAGGAACGAATCCCCGGGAGGGGATTGAAACTGTTCTGCAATTGCGAGAGTCAGACCGCCGCGCCAGCTGGGTCAGAAAAGAACGAATCCCCGTGAGGGGATGGAAACGCATCGGGCAGGTGGTTGTCGTGGAACGGCCCGAGGTAGTTCGGTCAGAAAAGAACGAATCCCCGTGAGGGGATGGAAACGCATCGGGCAGGTGGTTGTCGTGGAACGGCCCGAGGTAGTTCGGTCAGAAAAGGACGAATCCCCGTGAGGGGATGGAAACTGCACAGCCATGCGATGCCGCATAATGGTCAGAAGTGCGTCAGAAAAAAACGAATCCCCGTGAGGGGATTGAAACAGCATTGCGATGACGGTTGAATCGGCGTTGATTGCGTCAGAAAGGAACGAATCCCCGTGAGGGGATTGAAGCTTTTGCACGTTGGTGATGTGCACCGTCGGCGCTGCGGCGGGTCTGAATAGAACGAATCCCCGTGAGGGGATTGAAACATTGGCATCTGCGTGTAGCCGCGCTCGATGTTGTAGGTCAGAAAAGAACGAACCCCCGTCAGGGGATTTAAACCGAACGCCGCTAGGAACATTCTGAAACGTGGCCCGGAACTAGCTTCAGAACAGGACAAATCCCCTTGAGGGGATTGAAACGTCAAAGGAGATTGCGGGCAGAGAACCCGAATCGGCCCGTCGGAGACTGCACCAGTAGGACGTGGATTCGGTCGGGTAATTGGAGAAGTTGACCGCAGAGAAGTTTTAGACAGGACCGAAGAAGATGGCAGCCCACAAGCCGCGCCTGAGCGCACCTTCGGATGTGTTCAGCGATGTGTATGATTGGGAGTAGGGGCAATGAAAAAACACATGTTACACTCAAGGTTGGCGGCGCGGGCACAAAATCTGAGTGTGGATTGGCGTAACTACAAGACACTGTCCGGTCTGGCCCGGCACTTGGAGCGGGTATGTCCTGAACGCTTCCGAGCCTTTCTCGACCAGCACCAGATTGAATTTCTGCCCGGCAGATTCTACAACTTGAACGTGAAGGCCGAATCTGAAGTCTTCCATAAGAAACTGAGGAAGAAACTGATCAATGGCTGAACAGATGACCAGCAGTGAAAAGGCCCTGTCCCGGTTCTGTCAGGAGGCGGGCACTACGATATTCTGGCACAAAAACGGTAAGCCGTATTCCCGCAGAGATTACGTCAAGAGGGGCATGAAGCCGCCGCCCCCGCATGTAATCCAGCAGTACACAAGGGACGAAACGGCGAGGCGCCAAGCACGGGCCGCTAAACCATAGTGGGGCGACCGTCTGTCTGCGAAGGACTGTTTGGCAGGGAGTAGGTGGACACTGACACCAGGTAGCCGGAATCTGCCAAGTACCGTCGGGCGCGTGCTGCAATCCTGGCGAATTCGTTGGGGTAGTAGAACGAACCATTCAACCTCACCAGCCTGGCCGTGCTGGGCAGCATTTGCTAGGCCTCCGTGTTCTTTAATCCAACCGAGAAGCCGTCGGTGGGGCTTGTGGCAGAAGAAACGAATCCCCGCGAGGGGATTGAAACTGAATTGGTAGGATTTTTCGCATCGGTTGAGTCCGGGATTTGCCGGGGTTGTTGGGGTGTCGATGGTCGCCGGACTAAGAGCTGAAAGACGTGTCCGATATGTGGGTTGGAGAAGGTTAACACGACATTTTAAGCGGCTGACGATATGTGCAGAAGGTGTTGGGATGGACACATTGTTTGTTCGTGACCCGGTAGTGGCCGTCCACGCGCCGCCAAGGCTCTTTCCAGACCCATTATCAGCCCAGCGTACAGGGGTCTCCGCCCATGGATGCTCCGATTAGGTCATGGAGCAGAAGGAAAGGGGAAAAATGAAACTGGCAGTTTGTCTTGTTCTGGTGGTTTTGGCGGCGGTCTTTGTGGCGGCGTGTAGTTCGTCGGGGCCGAGTTCGTTGAGGCGTGTGGCGGTGACGCCAGTGTCGTCGTATGGCAGTCAGCTGGCGCGCTTGGACCATCGGTATGGGGATGGCGAGTCTTATGATGGTGTTTTTCGGCAGGTTCATGGTCGGTGTGGGGGTGTGGGGGTTGATTCACAACGGAACGTGTTTGACAGTGTTCGCAGTGCTGGCGATTTGTTGCGGCGGGCGGATGATTCGATTGAAGCTCCCCACATGTTTGTCATGGAGTGGTTGATCATAAACGACACCAGGGGTGGGTTATTCGAGAGTTCTTTGGACAGGTGTCGGGCCTTCATGGCCGACTTGATCGTTGACTTTCGGCAGTGACGGAAGTCACAGGAGATGTTGATAATTGGTCGGTAGTGGTAGGAGGGGGTGCGATGGCAGATAGGGTGGGTGCATACCACAAGAAAGTGAGGTCTTTGCCGGGGTGGGAGGAAAGCAGTTTTCAAAAAGGAACGAATCCCCGTGAGGGGATTGAAACGTCATCTGCACCGTCTCGGCCAAGTACTCGGTGAGGCCCTCCAGTCAGAAAAAAGCGAATCCCCGTGAGGGGATTGAAACCCGCCATGCACTTCACTCCATGACTTGCCAGTTCCGTTTGTCAGAAAAGAACGAATCCCCGGGAGGGGATTGAAACTCCAGAGTCGAACCCGGATAATCCACAGACATAAGGCCGTCAGAAAAGAACGAATCCCCGTGAGGGGATTGAAACTTCATTTCAGCTCGCTCGATTGCATTTGAAAGAGACTGCAGGTCAGAAAAGAACGAATCCCCGTGAGGGGATTGAAACCGGTGCGGAGTAGTCGTAAGGATGTGTCATAGTTTCATCGTCAGAAAGGAACAAATCCCCGTGAGGGGATTGAAACGCTTTGATGTCGCAACGCTCGTAATCAGTGCCTGCGATCAATCAGAAAAGTACGAATCCTCGTGAGGGGATTGAAACCTCCACGCCAGCACGATCGGTTCACCGCTGATGTAGTGCCTGTCAGAAAAGAACGAATCTCCGTGAGGGGATTGAAACCTCCTGAGCGCATGGACCTCAAAGATGTCGCAATCCTCAGCCGGTCAGAAAAGAACGAATCCCCGTGAGGGGATTGAAACTTGAAGGTGGTGCAGTTACCACAGGGGAGAATACGGGGCAGGACGGGCGTCCAGTGCTTGCTGACAGCCAAATAGCAAAGGCGCAAGAAGAGATGAGTACGCGTGGAAAACTGGAAGAGTTGAAGATTAAAGCGACAGGAGCGAGTACAAATGGCAAGAACCCAAAGACGAAGACGAAGCCAGCCAGAAGAAAACAGCCCGCCGCCACAGCGTCCAGAAACGGACAACGAGGACGATGAAGTTCGTCAAGCCGCTAGAGAACGGCTTGGCGGTGCTTTCATTACACGGGCATGGCACGCAGACGGGACAGAGTATACGGACAACGAATATGAAGAAGCCGGAATTGAACCACCGTCTTCAGATCAACGTGAATGGCTGAATCTGCCGCTGGAAGAACGACTGGCCCGCATTGAACGGGAAGCGGCTACAGTTGAACCGGAGGAGAACGAAAATGAGTAACGAACCGCTTGGCTTTTTGAGAGGGATTCCTGTGTATCAGGTTCCGGTCGAAGGAAAGTTCATCAAGCATTTGATAGCCCATCCGCCGAAAAGAAAACTGGGACAGGTATTACAGGGTCAGAAAAGAACGAATCCCCGTGAGGGGATTGAAACTAATAAAATCGGGCATTGCCCGCAATGATTGGGTTAATGTCAGAAAAGAACGAATCCCCGTGAGGGTATTGAAACTGATTCAGTCTTGCCAGATTTTCAGTTTCTTGGCGTGCTTGTCAGAAAAGGACGAATCCCCGCGAGGGGATTAAAACCATTTTATTTCATCGTCCTGCGTCGCCAGTTGGATATAGGTCAGAAAAGAACGAATCCCCGTGAGGGGATTGAAACAGAAGAAATCCACAACGTCCTCAAAATCACCGTACTCTACGTCAGAAAAGAACGATTCCCCGTGAGGGGATTGAAACCCAAGCCGCAATAGCAGTCGTGTCTTCTTTTAGGTCAGCCATGTCAGAAAAGAACGATTCCCCGTGAGGGGATTGGAACATATCAGCGTGGGGACTCAACAGAACTTGCAGCGTGTTTGGGTCAGAAAAAAACGAATCCCCGTGAGGGGATTGAAACACAATCATGTAGAACGGGACACCGACCTTTCTTATTTTTCAGAAATGAACGAATCCCCGTGAGGGGATTGAAAAATTTATGAGGTTTTTGTAAATTCGCTATAAATGGAGGAAAGAACATGAAGCGGTTTGTATTGTTGGTTGTGGTGATGTTGGTTTTGGTTCCGAGCGTTGTGTTGGCGCAGGGTGACGTTACGCTTGAGGATTTGGTCAACACGGTAACGGATTTGATCAGTCGCGTCGAAACATTGGAGTCTGTTTTTGTGGGTCGGGGATCGTATGCGACCGACAGAGGTTGTCGAATAGGTGGCGTATTTACCAATCCTGATGTGTGGAATCAGCAGGTTCAGTCGTCTACGGTCGTGAAGTATTTCGAAAGTTTGGGCAGGTTTCCTGATGCCGTATCGAGCCTCCAGATCAGCAACATCGAGGTTTTGCACGATGGCAAAATTGCGGTGATGTATTGGGACGTGACTTTGTGGGATATTGAGCAAAGACCGATGGGTGCGGAAATATGGGATGGTTGCGAGTTTGTTGAGTCCACTCATTGGGTTGGTCCAGAACAGAAATAGCGATGCGTTACAAACACACATCCAAGATGGGTCAGATTTCGGGGTTGGGCGGGTCGTATGAGGCGAGGTGCTAGCGCATGCTTCATGCGGGTGTGTCTTGGGTGTTGCGAGAACGTGATAAGCGTGACTTGTGGCTTCCGTCCATGGAAGGGTTTAGACGGGTGCTTTAAGTCACAAATGAATCGTCGGCGGCGATATCGACGCTGGAGCAAGAGTCCAAGAAGGTAGAACCGAATCCGTCTTTGGTTCAGATATATGCGGTTTTGTCTCGTGTTCTATATGTGCATCATTACGGGTGGAATCGGTACGTCAATGCGTGTGAAACAGGTCAGAAAGTAACGAATCCCCGTGAGGCGATTGAAACCGATTCTCAAAGTCGAGTCGTCACGAAAGAAGTAATCGTGTCAGAAAAGAACGAATCCCCGGGAGGGGATTGAAACATGTCGTTCCGGCCCTCGTTCCAGGCGTGACGCCAGCGACCGTCAGAAAAGGACGAATCCCCGTGAGGGGATTGAAACTTGGCAGGTGGATCCGGCATCAGGCCGATCATGGTTTCAGTCAGAAAAGAACGAATCCCCGTGAGGAGATTGAAACAATACGATCTGGCCCTTTCCAGCTTGCTCATCCTTCACAATGGTCAGAAAGGAACGAATCCCCGTGAGGGGATTGAAACGTATTGCCGTGCCATTGGTGCGCGTCCATCAGCAGGAGGTCAGAAAAGAACGAATCCCCGTGAGGGGATTGAAACGAAATACCTGCCTGCCGAGTGCAAGCATAGCATCGTCATGTCATTCCTCGACGCCGCCGACTACATGCAACCCGATGCTCCAGCCACATACGTACACGTGACTCTGGAAACGTCCGAAGACTGGACAACGGCCGAATTGATCGGTTTGGGCATAGCCGGCGCCATCGTAGGCGCAGGCGCTCTGTACCTGCTCATGTCCTTGCTATGACCCGATCCAGCGGCAATCCTGCCGAACGCATCCGTCGCGTCATACACATCCGCATTGCGCGGGAGAGGAATGCCGATTCCTAATATACACAAGGAGTTGAAGACTCTCCGTTACGACATCCAGTGGCTGAAAGGCCTTCTGAACGCCGTCGAACGGACGATAAAGCGGAGGGAGGGTAAACGCGTACGACATTCCAGCCGGGCGGCGGATGAGAAGCGCCTCAAAGAGCGCTATGGCTTCCTGCCTGAATCTCTGAGCTCGCTCCGCTATTTCCGAGACCTGGAGAAGTCCTATATCCAGGAGAAGCTCGATCACGTGGCCCAGCTGAAGCATGAGCTGGACACACGCCTGCCCCTGACGCCCTGCGGTGTCGTTTCTGCCATCGTCAGAGCCAGGCGCCGCCGCAAGCGCGAGCTGGGCCAGCGTTGAGTATTCCTTGCGACCCGTCTTCTATGCGACCGGGCTTGCAGTGGCCCGAACATCCGGCCACCGCACGGGGGGCTATGTCAGAAAAGAACGAATCCCCGTGAAGGGATTGAAACACATCGATGTGATCGTGGGGAAGGACCAGGACGAACGGCGGGTTTTCCTCCATGCGCTGAAAAAGTATGGCGTGACCAAGCTTCCCGACGGACGTCGTATCACGGACGTTGTCATGGTAAAACAGGGGTATGAGCACCGCCTATATTCGGCGCCTGCAGGCGCTGGTCGATCCGTTCAACGAGGCGGGCGCCTTTATGACGCTGGCCGATGGCGACGAGGAGCCGATCATGCTGGACCTGGTCGATAGCTTCCTCGTCACGCGGGCGGCGGGCGATGCCTTCTGGTTGTTCCACAAAATGATCGGCCATAACAACGCCGCCGGTCACGCGCATACCATCAAGGTTGTTTCCTGGCCCCAGTACGATACCTGGTTCCTGGACCTGGTCGATGACCGCGGGCGCCGGTTTCATATCGAGCAGATCTTCCCCGCTGCCGAGCCGGACCTGGTCAACGATTGGCGCCGGTGGCGGGCCTATCGCAAACGGCACAAGGAAGGGTTCGCCCTGGTCGACGCGGACCTGCTCGCCCAGCACGTGAATATCGCGCTGAAATGGGGGACGTCATGAGGCTGCGCTACATGGTGGAGGGCAAACGGCGGGCGGGCGTGGAGTCGTTCATCTATGATCCGATTGGCGTCTGGGTGGAGGGTCCGGGCGAGGGCCTCGACATTGTCATCCGGTTCCTCCCCGGCTATGATGAGGAGCAGGCGGCCCCCGCTGCCGTCCTGGAGCGTATGCGGGCAGCGGGCATGCTCGGGATCCCGGACGGTTTCCTGGAGTTCCACCGGGAGCAGATGTCTCCGTACCGGGGCGACCGTGGGGCGATTGTCACGACCGATATCTTCTCGTCCGCCGACGAATGCGCCCAGGCGGTCCTGCAACAAATAAAGGCGGAGTAAGTTTGACGGCGAGATCGTGGATCACCACTGGGGTAGAAAATAGCGAATACCCGTGAGGGGATTGAAACTGTCGGGTCTTGCCGAATCCAGTGTCATCAGCTAGCAAAGTCAGCATAGAACGAATCCTCGTGAGGAGATTGAAACTTAGGACGCCTGGGTTACAGCCAGGTGCAGTTGCCACTATGTCAGAAAGGAACGATTCCCCGTGAGGGGATTGAAACGCTTCCCATTGAAGCGCAGTCCAAGGCATTATTTGAAGCGTCAGAAAAGAACGAATCCCCGTGAGGGGACTGAAATTCACAATGGCTGCCCCCACGCTCCTCATTCGACGTGGGTCCCAAACGAAACCAGGAATTTACGAGTGCCGGCAACGCCGGCACGAGGCCCTCCATTCCGGTACGAACACTGAGCGAAAAGTCTTAGTCTCACATGGAACGCGCATAAGGTGTCATTGCCATGTCTGCACACCCGTTACGATCTGGACTGCCGAAAACGGCAAGGCCGAAGGAGCGGCCCGTATCAGGCCGAGTTCCGGGGCCCGGGGCCCGGCGCCCTTCCACCGTCTCCGTGCAGTTTACAAAATATATATTATTATATTTTCATGCGCCCTCCCATAGAGCACCCGCAAAACTTTCGCACAAGCAGACAGCCTGGGTAAGCACTCCGCCCCCCGTTCCATGAGATCACTCTGACACTTTGCCAATTCAGTCGCTTTCAGAATCCCTTCCCCAGCCTCAACATAGTCCATCGGTTGGCCGTCGTAAAGATGGGTCTGCGCCGCCTTGTGCCCTGCTCTTACACATGCGCAACCCGGACGGATAGCCTGAATCCACCCCTATTTCCACCCAAAAAAAACGCTTTCGAGCGGACATTGCGGACATATTTATGAAAAAATTCATAAGAATACCCCGTTTTTCACTCTGTTCCTTCTTCCCAGACGCGCCGCCAGCCATGTCCAGGGCAAGCCCATCCTACTCGACCTGTGTCCCGTCAGCGCATACGCGTAGGGGCATCCTTCGCTTGTGGACGCCCTTGCTGGCAAACGCCTTCGCGGCCTGCCTTTCCGGCTGATCCGGCGTACAATCTCTGCCGCGATTGCCTTGCTCCCTCCCACTATCCACGATTCCCCGCACCTACCCTTCAAACCGCAGCCCGTCTCCGACCCATCGAGAGTCCTGGAAAGCCGACACGAGATTGAACCGCTCAGTTGGGTTGCTCAAGTGGATGAGCCCTTGTTACACTACTTCTCCTTAATATCATCCGTGAGACCAAAGAGGATTAATGATGGATCGGGCGGTCCCTCCTGTTGATCGCTGGAAGGAAATAACGATTGGGGACCGCTGCGATACAATGGACTGATGCACGGATTCGCAGAAAAGACTCAGACGCGGTAACCGGCCCGCGTCGGCAAACACCAGGGAGGGAACAGTGCGTGGATGGCGGTTGACGCGGCGTGGGGACTATATCAACAGCGAGCTTGCCAACCGGACGCGGGCGGCGGTCGTGTCGTTGGAACGTTCCGGCCTGTGGGCATTCGTTGTACGCACGCTGCAAGGCCAGGAGAAAGCGCGGGGCAGGAACTATCCAACCGCGGCCGCGGCCATGCAGGCGGCGGAAGCGACCATCGCGCCGGCCGAACCGAACAGAGAGATTGCGGCGCAGGTGATGGACCACCTGAACGCCAGACAGCGAGGGGCACAGTAGGCGCATATAGGCGAACAGCGGCAGATCGCGGACGCGCGAACGAACCCCGATCTTCCCCTTGCGGCCATGGCCGCGCCGCTGTTTCCTTGTCTGACTGCCGTGATCATGGCCGCCGCGCGCCTTGCCGACCTGCCCCCACACACGCATTGACAGCGCGACGAATGAGCTGAAGCAGGAGCAAGCGGGTTCATGAGCGAAAACAGAAGAATGCAGGAAGCAAGGAAAAGTACCGGCCCCAGACTGTCAGGGGACTTTGAAATCCTCCTGAATGCAAGGAGCACGCCGGACAGTGACGGCGTCTTGAACTGGGATGAACGCGTACCGATCGATGAGTGGGAAGGCGTAGACTCCGACCCCGAGGCGGTTGTGCTGCATGTTCTTGGCTTGAACCTGGCTTAGCTGGCGCTGGCAGGGACAATCCCGGCTGAGCTGGGCAGACTTTCCAAGCTGCGCTGGTTGGACCTCACCGGCAACGCACTTGACGGAATAATACCCCCTGCGCTAAGTCGACTCAGAAATCTGGAAGTCCTGCGCCTCAGCGCCAACCTCCTGACAGGGATCATCCCGCCATCGTTAGCCCGGCTCTCCATGCTCTGCGAGCTGGATCTTGGAACCAACCGACTGACTGGCGCGATACCCCCGGCTCTTGGCCAGTTGTCCAATCTGTACCTCCTGGAGCTCTTTGGAAACGAGCTTTCGGGACCCATCCCTCCTGAACTGGGGGAACTTACCAATCTGGAATTGCTGGATCTGTCTAACAACTGCCTGGATGGAGAATTGCCATCTGAACTGTGCAACCTCACCAGTCTGGAAAGTTTGTTTTTGTCCGATAACCAGCTCACCGGAGAGATACCGGCCGGTCTCGGAAAGATACCTGATCTGACGATGTTCGATCTCACCGGCAACCGGTTCTCCGGTGAAGTCCCGCCTGAAATGGGCAATCTCTTCAAAGTGCCGCAGGAGGATTTCGAGTAAGGATGTCTGGCAGGACCGGATACTGCCTGTCTGCTGAGTGGAAGGGTAGCCCTGGTCCTAATGGCGAGACCACGAGATGGAAAAATGAAGCGCTTCCGGTCGGGAGTGGCCGGTGGCGACGACGGGAGGACTTTACGCTGAGATCTCGCTGGTCTATTTTGTTATTTTATTGAGGTGAACCGGGTGCTGACGGGGGAGCAGCGCAACGCGAGCGCGGTGGCGCGCGTTGGGGAGCAATTTTCGCAGTGGGTGGAGTGAGCGGCTGTTCGTATTCTTTTAGAGTGTAGCTTGCTCTTTCCGTACTCTGCCGGACTGTCGATTTCTTTGTATACAGAAAACTAATGTAACTTGAATTCAGAGTATTTGAGCACCTTATCAAACTAATGTAGATCCCAAATGAGATCAAGAGTATTGGTCAAGGGTGCGTATGTTGTGGTAGAACCATCTGACAGACTCGCTTTATGTAAGGAAAGGAAGCAAAGATGGTTCGACCGGATATGGA
>LXNI01001674.1_pt1 | contig 18035 bp, 16 predicted proteins | sample 809091 | NCBI WGS metagenome assembly LXNI01 (sample SAMN04870527, study PRJNA318959) | sponge metagenome | biome: 01000161; feature: marine sponge reef; material: water | host: Sarcotragus foetidus | place: Greece: Milos, Mediterranean Sea | collected 2013-05-29 | depth 5-7 m | reverse complement strand
TGTCGGAGCGCCGAGTTGGAGGAGCATGACTACAGGCATGCGGGGGAAGCTCGGGAATCCGGGAGGGACGCGCAGACGCTGGTGCAAATGAATGCCCCAAAGCCATCTGCGAACACACTCGTTTATGAAACAAACCTCATCAATCATGACGAAGAAAATCCAGGTAAGCCAGCCTGTTTGCTGCGCGACAGCGCGCCGCTCGCGGGTCGAGTTCTCTTAATCAGCTATTGCTCCATACACCGTAGCCCGCAACTGGCGACGAAACGGGTGACTGCCTGATGGCATCAACTGGGTAAGGAATACTACCGCCATTTCTTCTTCCGGAGAGACATAGAATGCCGTTGACGCGGCTCCACCCCAGTAGTATTCACCAGGAGTACCTATTACCTGTGCCACTACAGGGTCCAGCAATACAGCAAAGCCCAGTCCAAACCCAATGCCCTCCATGGTGGTCTCATTGAACTGAGGCTGACCCATGGCTGCAAGGTCACAGTTATCCGGCAGATGGTTTGATGCCATATACATCAGCGTACGGCTGCCAATGATGCGTTCACCATCAAGTTCTCCACCACCCACCAGCATCTTGCAGAACTGCATGTAATCATGCGCCGTCGATACCATTCCTCCAGCACCGGAAAAATAGGTTTTTGGCTTAAGAAAACGACTATCCGCGGGTGCATCCTGAAGTGCATACTGCTTACTGCCTTCCCCGGTAAATTGATAACATGCGGTAAACCGGTCTGCTTTCTGCGGGTCCACATGAAAACCGGAATCCGTCATGTGCAGTGGTTCAAGAATATTCTGTTCGAGATAACGGTCCAGAGGTTGACCGGAAAATACTTCACACAGATAGCCCACAATGTCAGTGGATATGCTGTAATTCCACTCGGCGCCAGGATGACAGTGCAGCGGCAATGTCCCTAAAACTTCCACCATTGATGCCAGCGTATCGCTTTTGTACAGGTCAGCACGTTGATACAATCTGCCCACCGGAAGTTCCGGTGAAGGGCTGACAATACCCGAGGTATGCATGAGCAGGTCCCGCACCGTCATCGCACGTTCAGGAACACTGACGGTGTAATTGTCGGCAACACCACCCTTGTCCAATACCCGCAGACCCTTGAACTCGGGAATATACATCGAAACCGGATCATCCAACTGGAACCTGCCCTGCTCATAGAGTTGCATCAGCGCCACACTGACAATGGGCTTGGTCATGGAGTAAATACGGAAAATGGCATCCATTTGCATCGGCTTTGCAGCCTCATCATCCATGTTACCGTGCCTGGACTGATAAACCACTTTGTTGTCCCTGGCCACCATGCAGATGGCGCCCGGTATTTTGCCATCGGTAATGTAGCCATCAACCAGATTATAGAGATTTTCGAGTTTACGGCTCGACATGCCGACTGATTCGGGTGTGGCCTCACAACCCTCCCTGAATTGCTGTTCCATATTGCTGCCTTTGTTCAGATCACCAGAGTTGAAGAATACCGTAAATAAGAGTGGATTGTTTACTTTGGCTGGTGAATTATTTCCGCTGCCGCAAAGGATGTATTTCCATTCTGTAACTATGAAGGAGATGTCAGTGTGCATGGACAATTTTAAGTTTTAGGTTGCAATTCCCACCCTTAAACACGTATTTTAAAGCGGTTTTATTGTATGCAGGACACTATGGAAGGGAACAAAACAACAATCACCAGGCAGGAGGCAATCGCTGTATTGACAGCACCCGGGCAACCTTACGAGCTCGTGAAAAAGGATGTGCATGGCTACCCATGCCGGGTATTCAGGAATGCGCCGGAGACCCTGAAGGATTTGTTTGATTCGACCCGTTCTGATGTCGAGTTTTTTGTCTATGATGATGAACGCTACACTTTTGAAGACATGTACCGGCGAGCCTGTCAGGTCGCAAACATGCTGGTTCTGGACTATGGCATCACTCACGGTGACCGCGTTGCGATCTCCATGCGAAACTATCCTGAATGGGTCATCGCCTTCCACGCGATCACCTCCATTGGAGCCATAGCGGTTTGTATGAATGCACTGTGGCAATCTGAGGAAATGGAATACGGCCTTGCCCATGCCGGGATCAGGGTGCTGTTTGCCGACCAGGAGAGAGTAGACCGGGTCAGGCAGGTCTACCACAAACTAGGGCTGAAAGTCCTTGCAATTAGACCGAACAAACCGCTGCCTGCTGACATCCCCTTACTGCAGGATGCCATGTCCGTTCACGACGACTCGTCAATGCCAGAGGTGGAAATTAACGCAGATGATGATGCTACCATTTTGTATACTTCCGGTTCCACCGGTCATCCAAAAGGCGCTGTTTCCAGTCACCGGAATATCATCAGTGCGCTTTATTCCTGGGAACTGGACCTACAGGTTGGTGGCTACATCATGCGCGGTGGAGAGCCTGCTCCGGCCAATCCACCCGATCAGACCCACGGTTCGGTATCATTACTCGGAGTTCCATTGTTTCACGTAGCAGGATCTCACGCCGTATTACTGTCTTCTTACCGGTTACAGCGACGGGTTGTCTCCATGTATAAATGGGATGTGGACATAGCCGCTGAATTGATCGAAAAGGAAAAAATCAGTCACTTCACGGCTCCTGCCGCGATGACAGGGGACCTGGTTGAAACAGCTATAAAGACTAACCGTGACCTCAGTTCCCTGCAGGCAGTTGGCGGCGGCGGCGCCCCGCGTGCACCGGAACAGGTACAGCGTATTGCTACATCATTTGAAAACGCAAACCCCGGTACCGGCTGGGGTATGACCGAGACCAATGCCATTGGTACCGGTATTGGTGGTCCTGATTACCTGTTACATCCCTCAAGCTCCGGACGACCTTCCGTTGTGCTGGATTTTGCGATAGTCGACAGCGATGGCAATCATCTTCCCGCCAATGAAAGGGGAGAATTGGTGGTACGCGGTACCTCCATTGTTCGTGGATACTGGAATCGACCGGAAGCCAATGCCGAAACCTTCACGGACGGGTGGATGCACACGGGAGATGTGGCTTATCTGGATGAAGAGGGTTATTTATATATCGTTGACCGGATCAAGGACCTCGTCATCCGGGGTGGCGAGAACATAGGCTGTGGCGAAGTGGAAGCTGCCTTGCTGGCTCACGAGGACGTGCTGGAAGCCAGCGTCTATGGCATTCCGGACGAACGACTTGGGGAAGAGATAGGCACGACGATCTATTGTCGACAGGCAATTGATTGTGACGAATTACGAGGCTTTCTTCTGAATCACCTGGCACGATTCAAGATCCCTCGTTACATCAATACCACACCTTCTCCCTTACCCCGGATTGCCTCCGGCAAAATTGCCAAACGCAAACTACGTGATCAGGCACAGTCAAAACTCGGCTATTAGAGGGATGCCAAAAACCAGTAAACTGTCCCTGTATTTCAGGAGTTCGAATATTGAAGACTGATCCTTCCGGAAATGAAATCAGTTCAGTAGCCAGACTGCTGGCCAAAGCTGTTGCAATCGATACCGAGGTTACCATTCAGGGATGGGTGCGTAGCAAACGGGACTCCAAAGCAGGCGTCTCCTTTATCGCCGTACACGACGGGTCCTGTTTCGATGCGATGCAGGCAGTTGTACCCAAAGAGTTACCCAACTATGAAACGGAAGTGCTGACTATCACCACGGGTTGTTCCGTACGCATCAGAGGCATACTGGTCGTCTCAGAAGGCAGGGGACAGGATGTGGAGATCAAGGCAGACAGCGTGACCGTTACAGGCCGGATAGATGACCCCGAAAGTTATCCCATCGCTAAAAAACGACACACATTTGAATATCTTCGTACTCAGGCACACCTGCGACCCAGAACCAACACCTTTAGCGCCATTACACGAGTGCGCACCACATTGGCCAATGCGATTCATCACTATTTTTACGCAAATGGTTTCCAGTGGATCAATACTCCCATCATTACCGCCAGCGATTGCGAAGGCGCAGGTGAACTGTTCCGGGTCAGTACCCTGGATTTGGCCAACCTGCCCGTCACTGACGGGATTGTAGACTTCGACAGGGACTTTTTCGGCGAGGAGTCATTCCTCACCGTGTCCGGACAACTGGCTGTTGAATCCTATTGTCTCGCCATGACCAAAGTCTATACATTTGGTCCTACGTTCCGGGCGGAAAATTCCAATACCAGTCGTCACCTGGCCGAGTTCTGGATGATAGAACCGGAAATTGCCTTTGCCGATCTTGATGACAACGCAGACCTCGCGGAAGATCTGCTGACACATGTTTTACAACGCGTTCTGGATGAACGGGAAGATGACATCGCATTTTTCCAGCAACGTATCGACAAAACGATCATCGACAGGCTGCACAGCGTTATTGATCATCGCTTTGAAAGAATGGAATACAGTGAGGCGATCCGCATTCTCAAAACCGCAAGAGAATCCTTTGAGTTCCCGGTCAGATGGGGAATCGACCTGCAGTCGGAACACGAAAAATACCTGACCGGGAAACATGTGGGCCGACCCGTGGTGATCATGAATTATCCCGCAGATATCAAAGCATTCTATATGCGACTGAATGATGATGGAAAAACCGTCGCCGCCATGGATGTGCTGGCGCCGGGCATTGGTGAAATCATCGGTGGCAGTCAGCGGGAAGAACGGCTGGACATACTGGATAGTCGACTTGATGAAATAATGAAAGAGGAACTCTGGTGGTATCGCGATTTACGACGTTACGGAACGGTACCTCATGCCGGTTTCGGGCTGGGATTTGAGCGTCTGCTCAGCTATGTGACCGGCATGGAAAATGTGCGCGATGTCATACCATTCCCCAGAACCCCGGGGAATGCCCAATTTTGATTTCACCACCCCGGATTCTTCCATCTGTGATACATTGCCGGATTACGGATCACACTGGGTCAAACCATGTCATTACAGGATGAGTTGATAATTGAACAGATACAAATCGGACCGATGGAGAATTTCGCCTATCTGGTTGGTTGCCGCCGTACCCGGGAGGTAGCCATCGTGGATCCTGCCTGGGATATCGACAGCCTGATGAATATCGTCCGGGAGAAGGATTACAAGGTCAACGCCGCGCTGGTAACACACTATCATCCAGATCATTGCGGTGGTTCTTTTGGCCAAAACACCGTATCAGGTGTTGCCGAGCTGCTGGCGGCTAATCCGGTAAAGGTATACGCCAATAAACTCGAAGCCGAAGGACTGAAAAAGGTCACGGGAATTTCCGACAACGATATTGCCAAAGTTGAATCCGGCGATACATTGAAAATCGGTGACATTGAAATCGAGTTTCTGCATACACCGGGACATACGCCTGGTTCCCAGTGCTTCAGGGTGAAACACACTCTGGTCTCCGGTGACACTTTATTCATCAACGGCTGTGGCAGAGTTGATCTGCCCGGTTCGGATGTTGACGATATGTACCACAGCCTACAGAAGCTCTCGGCTCTGCCCGATGACACCCTGCTTCTGCCTGGACACAATTATTCACATGTACCCCATGCCACGATGGCCGAAACCAGGCAACAGAATGTCTATATGCGGATCAACAACCTGGAAAGCTGGCGGATGATGATGCAGGGATGATGCATCCCGGGATTGACTCAGAATAATTCCCTTTGTCGGCAGGGTGCAAATGACATCCGGTGTACCGGAGATGGACCATATTGCTTTAATGCCCTGAGGTGAAACGGTGTCGGGTAACCTTTATGGCTTGCCAGGCCGTATTCAGGATAGCGTATATCCAGAGCAGTCATCTCGGCATCCCGAGCCACCTTGGCAATAATGGAAGCAGCCTTAATCTCATCAGACCTGCTATCCCCCCTGACCAGAAATTCTGCAGGGCAATCGAATGCCGGCGCCCTGTTGCCATCCACCAGGATAAAATCCAGGGGCACTTTCAAACCTGCTACAGCCCGCTGCATCGCAAGGAGACTGGCTTCAAGTATGTTCAGGCGATCAATTTCCTCAACTTCAGAACGACCAATGGCATAGTCAATAGCCTGTTCACGGATAACGATATCCAGTTCCTCACGTCGAGATGAAGAAAGCACCTTGGAATCAGCCAGACCCTCAATCCTGTGAAACGGCTGAAGTACAACCGCTGCGGCGAGCACCGCACCGGCCAATGGACCTCTGCCGACTTCATCAACGCCGGCGCAGTATTCACGGCGATACATCAGTTACTCTCGCAAAGCAGCAGGATCTCCTGTGCCGCAACGGCACCGGAGTCGCATCGCAGTTGTTGATGAATACCGCCAAATTGCGAAATCAACTCGTCCTGCGGCTGTTTAATGATCTGTTTCATTGCCTCGGCTAAAACCTCCGGGTTTGCTGCATCCTGAATAAACTCTGGCACCAGGTCTTTCCCAAGGAGAATATTGGGTAAAGCAAAGTATGGAGTATTCACCATTCTGGATACCAGAGCATAGGTCAGTTTACCCAGTCGATAGGACATCACCATGGGACGACGCAACAACATTGCTTCCAGGGTGGCGGTACCGGAATTAACCAGAACCGCATCCGCTGCCGTCATCGCTTCGATGGCGTTGCCCGGTGTTATCAACACCGGAATTTCAGGCGCCAGTGACTGCCACAGCGTCCTGATCTGAAACATTCGTCTGTCATTTGCAGCAGGTACGACAAATTGACAATGTAAATCCTGATACAGCAGTGCAGCCGTCCTGATAAAATCAGGCCCCGTGAGAGTTACCTCGCTACCACGACTGCCAGGCAATATCGCAATCACCAGAGCATCACCGGCAAGTCCAAGTGACTGTCGAGCGCTGCTTTTTCCGGTTTCTCCCTGATCCATGGCTATTTCCTGGGCTCGTGGGTGACCAACAAATTTGACCCGGACGCCATGGGATTCATAAATAGTGGTTTCAAATGGATACAGTGTCAGCATGAGATCCACATCTCTGACAATTTTCCGGATACGGGAAGATCGCCAGGCCCAGACTGAAGGCGATACGTAATGTACCGTCTTTACCCCGGCTTTTCTCATCATGCCTTCGAGCAAGCCATTAAAAAAATTGTAATCCACGCCAATAAAACAATCTGGAGAGCGTCTGTACAATTCCCGTTTCGTGGCAAGGAGTATTTTAATCAGTTCCGGCAGGCGTTTCAGGGGATCAGCAATTCCGTTAACGGCAAGTCGATCCATATTGAAAAGGGATTCAAGTCCTGACGCGATCATTGCGGGGCCACCTATCCCAATGAACTCTGAATCCGGGCGCCGTGCCTTGATTTCACGAATCAATGGTGCACCCAGATTATCACCGGATGTCTCACCGGCAACCATGCCAATCACAAGAGGTGCATGTGTCATGAAACCATGCCCCTGACAGCCATCAATCAGCTAACCTTCTGCTCCGCACAAGTGAGCATTGATGAGCAGACGAGGGCATCATCCACAAATGCCTTACCGGAAGCTTTCAGCCAATGAGCGCGAAGATTGACGACTTCTACCTCAAGCCGCAACTGATCTCCCGGAACCACCTGACGTTTAAACCTGGTCTTGTCTGTGCCGGCAAGAAAGTAGATGTAGCCATCGTTAAGACTTCTGTCACGACTATTGAAGGCGAGAATACCGGAAGCCTGTGCGAGTGCTTCGACAATGAGAACACCGGGAAATATCGGCGTTACCGGAAAATGACCTGTGAATATCGGCTCGTTGATAGTGATATTCTTGATTGCCACAATCCGCTCATTGGGTACCAGCTCCAGTACCCTGTCTACCATGAGAAAGGGATACCGGTGGGGCAGGTAATTCTGAATTTCCAAAATGTCCATTAGCTGTTCCCGTTCCCGGATTCCAACCGTCGTACACGTCTTAACAGATTCGCCAGTTGTTTGAAGCCTACAATATTACGCTTCCATTCCTTACCCGGCATCAATCCGGTTCCTGATGAATAACGACCCTTTGTTTTTATGGACTTGCTGACCAGACTCATCGCGGTGATTTCCACATTGTCTGTAATCGTTATATTATCGATGATTCCCACTGCCCCACCTATCAGGCAATAACGCCCTATGGTCATGCTCCCGGCAATCGCGGTACAACCGGAAATGACAGTGTGTGCACCGATTCGGGTTCCGTGTCCAACCTGAACCTGATTATCGAGTTTAACACCAATACCGATTTCCGTATGGTTTAATGCACCGCGGTCAATGGTTGTTCCGGCGCCTATCTCCACCTCGTCAGCAATGACGACACCGTAAACCTGGGGGATTTTGATATGTTGACCCCTCACATCATCAAATTCAAAACCAAATCCGTCGGCGCCGATAATGGCGCCACTATGGATTATGACGTTATTGCCAATCATCACGTCATGGTACAGTGTGACATTGGCAAACAATCGTGTGTTTTGACCGATCCTGACGTTCGCCCCCACCACGGACCCCGGACCGATAGTACTGTGATCTCCGATAACAGCGTTGGATTCGATAACGGCATGTGCGCCAATACTGACATCGTCACCCAGTACTACGTTATTGCCTATGATTGCACTAGGGTGTTGCCGACCATCCGGTTTGGGAGTCGCATCAAACAACTCTGCTATGTCCGCCCAGATCAAGCGTGGTCGTTCTGATATCAAACAGGGTTTATCACACTGACTGCTTGCATCCCTGCATAGCACAACTGCAGCCGCTTTTGTGGTGGTGAGGTGCTTTTTGTAGGCAGGATTAAACAGAAATGTAAGTTCATCCTGCTGAGCCTCCAGTATATTGGCTATACCGCAGATTTCTATCGAGGGATCTCCATGTAGAGGGAGATCGAAACGGTCTGCAACAGCTCCAAGCGTCAGCTTCAAGAGACTATTTGTCTATTCAGTTGTTTGTCCCGGTTTATCTAATTCGTTGAGTTTCTCGGTCACCTTCCGGGTGATATCCAGAATATCGCTTGTGTAGAGTGCAGTCTGGCGAGGTAATATGACATCGTAATCATCACTGATTACCAGATCTTCGATCACTTTCTGCAATTTGCCCTGGACTCCGGCAAATAGTTCCTGCTGTCGCTCCGTTACCTGCCGCTCCAATCTCTGACCCTCATATGTCAGAGCGTTGTCCTTATCTTCTATCTGCAGTGACAATTTGCGCTTCTCTGCATCACTCATTACTTCTGCATTTTTCTGCAAATTCTCAATCAGTGCCGCGGCTTCGGACTGTATCTGTCTGATTTTGTCCTGTTCGGGCTTGAATTCCTCGTTGATCTGAGCCTGGATTACTTTGGCCTGTTCAGTGCTCAGAATAGCCAGCTGCACATCCACAAAGCCAATCTTGATCTCAGCAAAAGCTACCGGTGATACAAGAAACATCAACAGGCATGCCACGATAGCCATCAAGTGTTGTTTCATTTGGATTCTCCAAGTCTTGGGATGTAAGTGATAGTGGGCGCAGATATTGTCATATCCATCGATTTAATGCAAAGCGAAACATATGCAGGATCATCCTGTCTCCGGCAACGTTGTAGTGACAATGTCATTCAAAAACGGAATTTTATCGAATCCCGAATTCAAACTGAAATGATTCCGCTTCATCACCATCCTTTTTATTAAACGGGAATGACAAGGCAAAACTGATGGGTGCAAATCCGGTAATCCAGTTCACCGCAAAGCCTGCAGTGTAGCGTAATTCACCTTCATCCAAATCGTGACATACCACACTGACATCCGGACAGTTGGTGTTGAATACGTTACCTGCATCGACAAAAAATACCGATTGCAGTTGTCGCTGGTCCTTGACGAAGGGTAGCGGGAACAAAATTTCTGCACTGGTTTCAATCAGGACATTACCTCCGATAGGGTCCAGATCTCTAAACTGCTGCAGTGGTGAAGGCGTTCCCCTGGGTCCAAGGGTATTGTTTTCATAGCCACGTACGGATCCGATACCACCAGCAAGAAAGTGTTTGTAGAAAGGAAAAACACTGGTGCTGCCGTAAGCATCACCGTAACCGAGATCAGTTCTTAACCGCAGGGTAAACAATCTGCTCAGTGGAAAGAAAATCTGGGCATTGTAGTTTATTCGAAAAAATTCCAGTTTACTCTGGGGAACTGTTGCCTCGAAAGAAATCGATTGGGAACGACCTCCGGTCGGTAAGGTACCGCGATTCAATGCCGACATGATATAGCTACCCGTAAGGCTGACGAGATCAAATTTTTTACCCTCTGTTGCCAGGAATTGTGAGATTTCCTGAACCGGGAACACACCCTCCTGGATTTCGGTATTCTCGTAACCAACACTGAAACCAAGTCGGGAGATCTCGTTGATCGGATAACCGTAATTTATTGCTCCGCCGAAACTGTCCGAGGTATACCGGGCAATGTTGCTTTCTCTGAAATCGCTCTTGCGAAAGAATACTGAATAACCCCGACTGACACCGTCAATCGTGTAATACGGATCAAAATAGGTAATATTGAATGCTGACTGGAAATCACTATGACTTATACCAATATTGAAACTGTTACCACTGCCGAAGACATTATTATCCTGGAAATTTGCACCCACTATCAAACCCGGACCCTCGGCATAACCCAGAGTACCTGAAATCGCACTCGAAGACTGTTCTTCAACGGTATAGTTGACGTCGATCTGGTCGTCCGTGCCTGCTACATTCACCGTTTCTACACTGACTTCCTTGAAAAAACCGAGACGTTCCAGACGAACCTTCGATGCTTCGATTGCTGCGGTTGACGCCCAGCCACCTTCCATCTGGCGCATTTCGCGCCGCAGGACTTCGTCCTGGGTCTCCGTATTGCCCATGAAGTTTATCCGACGGACGTAAACACGCTTGCCGATATCAATGAAAAACCTGATGTTGACGGTTTTACCATCTTCATTGAATTCAGGTTCACCGGTAGCACTGGCAAAGGTATATCCCGAGTTACCCAACACCTGTTCAATTCGGTCCTCCGACAAAGTCATCAATTGCCGGGAATAAATATCTCCTTCCCGAGTCAGTAATAATGAACGTATGGCCTCGTCCGGTTGATCACGCAGATCTCCTGCAATATCCACATTGGCAATCTTGAACTGTTCACCTTCAACGATGTTGATGGTGATGTAGATATCTTCCATATTGGGTGCGATGGAAATCTGGGTGGAGTCAATGTCGAAATTCAGATAACCGCGGTCCAGATACCATGACTCCAGGGCTTCCAGATCAGATGTGAGCTTCTCTTTCGAATATTGATCATCCTTGGTGTAGAACGAGAACAATGACGGCGGCTTCAGCTCCATCAATTCAAGCAGTGTCTCGTCATCCCACAGGGTATTACCCACAATATTGATATGTTTTATGCTGGAAACATTGCCTTCATCGACATCCACCTTGACAGCGACACGGTTCCTGGGCAACTCCGTAACCTCTGTGGTCAGTTTGGCATCGTAGCGACCCTGTGAGACGTACTGCCGCTCCAGGTCTGCACTGATATGTTCAAGGGTGACCTTTTTGAATATCTGATCCGGCGCCAGCCCTGACTGGCTTAGGCCCTCCAGCAGGTCCTCTGTTTTGATTGCTTTATTGCCTTCAAATTCAATTGATTCAATAGAGGGTCTTTCCGTCACGGCAATGACCAGTACACTACCATCACGGCCAACCCGGACATCATCGAAATATCCAGTGTCAAACAACGACTTGATAATTGTCCGGATGTCCTGTTGATCCAGGTCGTCACCAACATTAAAGGGAATGGAACTGAATATCGTTCCTGCAGAAATCCTCTGCAGTCCTTCAACACGGACATCCGTATACACAAATGCAGATGCGAAATGACCATAAAGCACCAATACCAGGGCGATAATCCAGTAACCAGGTTGCTTTGTCGAATTCCTGCGGTGCATTCTTTTCCTCTCTTCTCTAGAGCCTTACCAGATCATTATAGAAAGCGAGCATCATGATACCTATGAGGAGGAACAATCCAAACTGAAGCCCCCATATCTGAATCCGCTGCGGTAATGGTCTGCGAAAGACCAATTCAATGAGATAATACAGGATATGTCCACCGTCAAGCATGGGGATAGGCAACAGATTGAGGACACCAAGACTGATCGAGATTAATGCGATGAAACCGGCAAAACTCTCCAGGTCCGATTGTGCTGTCGTGTTTGCTACCCGTGCTATGGTAATCGGACCACTCAGGTTACTGGTGGATATCGCTCCAACAACCATTTTTTTAACTGCCAGCACGGTAAATGCCGCCACATCCCAGGTTTTCTCCAGGGCTGGTACAATCGCCTGATACACCGGATAGTTGATCTTTCGCAGCATATCCTCCGGTTGTTGGACCGGTATTCTCGAAACACCGATAAAACCGGTGGTCTTGCCATCGTTTTCAATTGCTGCCGGTATCACAGGCAGATAGATGGTTTCAGTGCCCCGCAATATCTCCAGTTGAATCGATTGTTCCGGATGCATCTGGATGATTTGCACCCATTCACCCCAGTCGTTAACAGGAGATCCATCAATCTTTATGATTTCATCGCCCTTTTCCAAGCCTGCCTCCTCGGCCCGGTCACCGGTAACCAGTTCATTAACCACTGCTGGTATCCTGGGATACCATAACTGCAAACCAAGTTCAGCTGTGGGATAAGGATCGTCCTCACCCTTTAGCCAGTCATTGATTGGAATAACGTGATCCCTGGTGAAGTCCAGGCCTGCTTTAACAGTGATGGTTAATTCCCCGGATTCTCCCAGTCGCTCGAACAATCTCAGATTGACGTCGGACCATGTACTGACAAGTGTCCTGTCAACTGCGACAATTTCATCCCCGGCCACAAGACCGGCACGGCCAGCCATGGTATCCGGGTCGATTTCACCCAGTTTGGGTATTACACCCGTAACGCCGACTGAAAACAGCATCCAGTACACGACGATTGCCAGGAGGAAATTTGCAATGGGACCGGCAGAGGCGATAGCTATTCGCTGCAACACGGGCTTGCGATTGAAGGCCAGATGCAGTTGATCATCCGGTACGTAGCCTTCTCTCTCATCCAGCATTTTGACAAAACCCCCGAAGGGGATTGCCGCAACAGTAAATTCAGTGCCTTGCAAGGGCTCATTCGATTTGGTTTTAATTTCCTGATCAACAGGCACAGCCAGCACAGGGGCAGGACCACGTTTCGTTAACAGTGGCTTGCCAAACCCCACACTGAATCGCAGTACGTGGACATTGCACAGCCGCGCGACCAGATAGTGCCCGTATTCGTGAATCGTCACCAGTATGGACAGGGTAACGATAAACGCCAGAACACTTTGTATCACTTCCATCATTGGATTTTTTTCACTTTTCGAAAAGCCAGTTTTCTCGCCTCACCATCCTGTTCTATGACAGCTTCTATCGTAGAGGTTTCATGGTCCGTTGTCTTTTCCAGCACATCATTAATGATTACCGGGATATCTGTAAAGCAGATACGTTCATCCAGAAACGCTGCAACAGCGACTTCATTGGCCGCATTCAGGGCAATCGACAGGCTCTGGGACTTGCCGGATACCTCTCTTGCCAGTTGCAAACAGGGAAATCTGTCCAGGTCGACATCTTCAAAGTGCAGGTCGACCAGACGGGCCATATCCAGGCTTTTGACCCCGGATTGGATTCTGTCAGGCCAGGCAAGTCCATGGGCAATCGGCGTTCGCATATCCGGATTTCCTAATTGTGCCATAACTGAACCATCCAGGTATTCCACCATGGAATGTACAATGCTCTGGGGGTGTATCACGACATCAATCAATTGAGATTGCAGCCGGAACAGAAAACCCGCCTCAAGCAGTTCCAGTCCCTTGTTCATCATTGTAGCCGAATCAACCGAAATTTTCCGACCCATCCTCCAGTTGGGGTGGGCACAGGCCTGGTCTGGCGTTACCGTCTTCAGACAGGCTGCATTTATCCTTAACAGTGGTCCACCGGACCCCGTCAGTATTAATCGTCTGATGCCTTTTGAATGGTATTGGGAACCGTTGGCAAGGCATTGGTATATTGCATTATGTTCACTGTCGATAGGCAGAAGAACTGCTTTATTCCGTTCCACCTCGGTCATGAACAACGCCCCGGACATCACCAGAGATTCCTTGTTCGCCAGCAGCGTCCGTTTACCTGCTTTTACCGCTGCCAGCGTAGGCTGCAGCCCCGCTGCACCAACAATTGCCGCCATTACAGTATCGACTTCATCATGTCCTGCAATACTGTACAGATGCTGTTCTCCCCCCTGCACTTCTGTCGGCAGACCGGCAAGGGCAGATCTTAATTTTACGGCGCTTGCCTCGTCACGCAGAACCGCATAGTCGGGTGAAAATTCGCGACACTGTTTCGCAAGCATCTTCCAGTTGGTATTGGCGGTCAATGCGAAGACCCTGTACCGATCCCGGTTTCTGGCAATGACGTCCAGGGTATTGATACCGATAGTACCGGTTGACCCCAGAATGGTAACCCGATTCATGACACCCGGGTCCAGCCGGTAAAAAGAATCAGTGCCACAAAGACCGGAGCGGCTGCCAACAGACTGTCTATGCGATCAAGAAATCCACCGTGCCCTGGCAGAAGATTGCCTGAATTTTTTACCCCGGCATACCGTTTGAACATGCTGATGGTGAGATCCCCCAACACGGAAACCATGGCGACAAACAGACATCCACCGAGAAAAATCACCCCGGCGCCAGAAACCAGATCCGATTTTCCGGTGACGTAGTGCATGATAATGGCGATCAACATTGCAGTGGCCAGACCACCGTAAAAACCAGCCCGGGTTTTACCGGGACTGATCTCCGGTGAGAGTTTGCGTTTACCAAAGGCACGGCCTGAAAAATAGGCGCCTGTATCCGCCCCCCATACCAGGAAAAACAGTAACATTATTAATAATGTACCGTCCGGGAATAATTTCAGCTGCAACATGGCAACCCAGGCCGGAACCAGTATCACAAGACCAATCGCACATCGAATCAATTTCGATGACCAGTACCTGACCAGTTTCGGGTAACAGATCACCAGAACGAATGCTCCCAGCCACCAGCACAGCCCAATGGTAAGAACAGGAATCGGAGATAGAAAGTAGCTACCGGCCAGAACTACAGACAGGATGCCAGCATATGTGATCCGCATATGACCCTTCAGACCAGCCAGATCAGCCCATTCCCAGCTACTGATGACGATGAACAGGCCGATAAACAGTGCAAAAGCCAGCCCGTGCAGGGCAACGATACCCGCAATGGTGAGTGGTGCGATGACAAGCGCAGTGACAACCCGCTGTTTGAGCATTGCCGGTTCAGATTTCCATCAGGTCGGATTCTTTTGCCTTGAGCATGGCATCGACTTGCCTGATCTGCACATCCGTCAATTTCTGTACAAGATCATGACCCCTGCGTTCATCATCCTCGGTGATTTCCTTTTCTTTCAGAAATTCCTTCAGATCGTTGTTGGCATCACGGCGGATATTCCTGATCGCAACACGGGCATGTTCCGCTTCGCTTCTGGCAACCCGGGTCAGTTCCCGGCGATTTTCCTCGGTGAGCGGTGGCATTGGAAGCCGAATATTTTCACTTGCCGTGGCAGGATTCAATCCAATGTCAGACTTTAAAATCGCCTTCTCAATCACACCCGTCATGGACTTTTCCCAGGGTGTGATCAACAAGGTTCGTGCATCTTCCACAATCACACTGGCTACCTGATTGATAGGCGTATCATTGCCATAATAGGACACGGTAATGCCATTCAGGATACCGGGATGAGCTCTTCCTGTTCGAATCCGGGCAAATGTACTCTCCAGGAATTCCAATGTCCTGTCCATTCGCTCTTTGGCCTCATCTCTTATGTCGTCAATCACAACACACCCTGTATCAAAAAAACCTGATGAGTGGCCCCTGGACAGCGTCCCCGGTACTGTTCGTATCAGGAAAGTTGTGCAGCCACCTCCGCGGCAAAATCATCCGGTCCCTTGTCTATACCTTCACCAACCTCATAACGTACAAATCCGGTCACCCGGGCATTTGCCTTTTTGAGTAATGCTCCGACCCTGATATTGGAATCTTTCACAAAGGGCTGTTCGGTCAGGCTGATATCTGCCATGTATTTTCTGAGTTTACCTTCTATCATCTTTGCGGCGATTTCCGGCGGTTTACCACTGTCTCCGGCTTGTGCGGTATAGATTTCCCGTTCCCTGGCAATGACATCTTCAGGGACGTCAGAAGGATTCAGCACCTGGGGTTCAACAGCCGCTATGTGCATTGCCAGATCCCTGCCGAGAATCCTGTCACCACCTTCCATTGAAAGCAACACACCAATCTTGCTGTTGGTATGAACATAGCTGTAGACGTCCGGGTCACTGTAAACCTCTGCCCGGCGAATAGAGATATTCTCACCGATTTTCTGAACCAGAGATTCTCTTTCGGATTCCAGTCCCGTGGGCAATAATGCTTCTATGCTGGTTTCCCTGCTCTTGAATACGCGGTCCACAACGGTCTGAACAAAGGCAGTGAAATTCTCATCACGTGCGGCAAAATCTGTTTCGCAGTTGACTTCCACCATGACACCCAGACTCGAATCTTCTGCAACCTGTATACCGACAAGTCCATCACTGGCTATTCGACCAGCTTTTTTTGCTGCCTTCAAGCCACTGGATTTACGGAGATTTTCAATGGCGAGTTCCATATCTCCCTGCGCTGTTACCAACGCCTTTTTACAGTCCATTATGCCGAGTTGAGTACGCTCGCGCAGTTCCTTGACCATAGAAGGTTTTATTGCAACCACTTTTATTCCCTCACCTCGTTAGTTTCTGTCTTTAAAAGGGAAGCATCAGTCCCTTCAGGAGCATCAGTACTGCTGGCTTCTGTTTCGTCTGGCAGTGGCGAAGTTTCTTCTTCCGGAGGGGCTTCTTCCGAAACGGCTTCTTCCGGAGGGGCTTCTTCCGAAACGGCTTCTTCCGGTGGGGCTTCTTCCGAAACGGCTTCTGCCGGTGGAGCTTCAACAACTTCAACGAAATCGTCCTCGCTGAAACCTCCCTGGGACATGGCCTGTCCCTCAATAACCGCATCTGCAATCGCTTCTACAAACAGGCGGATGGACCGAATGGCATCGTCATTACCGGGTATGATGTAATCTATGCCTTCAGGATTACTGTTGGTATCGACAATGCCGACAACCGGAATCTGCAGTTTCCTGGCTTCCGTGACTGCGATCCGTTCATAATCCACATCCACCACAAACAACACATCCGGCAAACCAGCCATTTCCTTGATGCCACCCAGACTATTCTCCAGCTTGTCGAGACTTCTCTGTCTGGACAGGGCTTCTTTTTTGGTGAGTTTCTCGAATGTTCCGTCGGTACTCTGAGCCTCCAGATCCTGTAATCGACGTATCGATTGCCTGATGGTTTTGTAGTTGGTCAACATGCCACCGAGCCAGCGCTTGTCCACATAGGGCATATTTGCCCTGGAAGCATGCTCTCTGATGACTTTCCCCGCACTTCGCTTGGTTCCAACGAAGAGGACCTTATTCTGTTTGGCGGCTACAGAGCGAAGAAATTCACAGGCTTCTTCAAGGCACGGCAGTGTATTCTCAAGATTGATAATATGGATGTTGTTTCTGGATCCAAAAATGTGCTCATTCATCTTTGGATTCCAGTATCTGGTCTGATGACCGAAGTGTGCACCTGCTTCCAGCAGGGAACGCATGGATACGTTGGACATGTTTACTCCGAATTTTTGGGTTTGGCCTCCACATACCCCATGATCCAACTGGCTGACCAGCACCCGAACCATGTGTCGATATGTGTGAGAATTAGGTCGGCTAATGCCGACGGGAGTGATTTATACCATATTAACGCTGACAAAGACAGCATCCCGCACTCGGCTGAAACCCAATCTGTACCCTGTAAAATAATCAGCATTGTACGGGACGGCTTACCTGGATTTTTTTCGTTATGTTGGATGAGAGAGCTTGCTTTATTAACGAGTGTGTTCGCAGATGGCTTTGGGGCATTCATTTGCACCAGCGTCTGCGCGTCCCTCCGGGATTCCCGAGCTTCCCCCGC
>LXNI01001673.1_pt1 | contig 18065 bp, 15 predicted proteins | sample 809091 | NCBI WGS metagenome assembly LXNI01 (sample SAMN04870527, study PRJNA318959) | sponge metagenome | biome: 01000161; feature: marine sponge reef; material: water | host: Sarcotragus foetidus | place: Greece: Milos, Mediterranean Sea | collected 2013-05-29 | depth 5-7 m | reverse complement strand
CGTACAAGGGAGCAATAGCAGTCTATCCAAAGATTAAGAAATACCCTATTGCAGCAACCATTCACTATAGTAGTTATAGTGCTAGAGAAGATCTTGTTGAGACTAAGTTTCTTTGGTGGCTTTTACGAAGTCGTCTTTTTCAGGACTTGTTGGAAGAACATGTGCCGGGAGGAATAAAGACGGAATTAAAGGCAAAGCGTCTACTGCCTATACCCGTACCCCTCCCGCCCCTCGAAGAACAACAGCGCATCGTCGCCCACATCGAAGCCCTGGCGCGGCGTATTGAAGAAGCGCGGGGTCTGCGGCGAAGCGCGATGTCGGATGCCGAGCGACTACTGAATTCGTTTCGACGTGAGTACCTTGCATGTAGCGGTGATACGACTATTGGTGATTTCGCCAAAGTATCAAGCGGATTCGCGTTTAAGCGCATTTGGCACGCGCCTTCTGGTATTCGCCTTGTACGCAACGTGAATATTGGTCATGGAAGCATCTCGTGGGATGACCCTGCGAGGCTGCCTGAAAATCTTGCGCTAGAATTTGAACGCTTTAGATTAGGCGAAGGTGATGTGCTAGTTGCACTAGATCGACCTCTCATTTCTACTGGCGTCAAGGCAGCAATGATTACATCTGAGGATTTACCTAGCCTGTTAGTTCAACGGGTTGGAAAGTTTAACTTTCATGAGGATAATGTACTGTCCGAATTTATGTTGGCTTGGCTACAGTCCCCACATTTTTCTGATGCCATTGATCCAGGTAGAAGTAATGGTGTGCCCCATATTTCGCAAAAAAACATAGAGCAATTGTCATTTTCCCCTCCGCCAATCACTGAGCAAAAAGAGATAATCGTTGAACTAAATCGACTTTGTGCACTTGTTGATGAGTTGCGAAACCACCAAGCAAGCACAGCTAAGGAACTAAATGCTCTGTTGCCCTCGGTGCTCGACAGCGTTTTCAGTGGGGGAGCGAGCAATCTGAACTCCCTCGCCTCTACGCCCTAACCTCCGTGCATGGCCCGCTTTCGCGCCAGCATCCGCTCGCGCGCTTCGGGCGTGCCGTCATGGCTGGTGCCGAACCAGTGGTCGAAGGGCATGCCCATCTCGCCGTAATTGCACTCGAAATAGCGGTGATGCAGCGAGTGATAATACGAAGCGCCGGACTGGACCTTCACACCATCTTTGACCACGAAATCTTCAAAGCCGCCGTGACCCGTAATCGCGGCGAAGGAGGCGTGCTGTCCGTTCATGATCATGTGGATGGGGTGCGATGCCACCACCCAGTGGATCAGCATGCAGGTGTAGTAGAGTAGATGCTCGATTGGGTGCATCGACAAGCCCGACCAAGGTCCGATGTCGATGTTCTTGTGGTGCACGTAATGCGCGATTTTGTAGAAGAACTTCACATGCAGCAGGCGGTGCGCCCAGTAAAAGTGGAAGTCCCGCCAGAGCGGCACCAGTACCAGTATCACGAGGAACCAGAGCGGCTGCTCGCGCGGGTCAACGAAGGGGATGATGCCATTGGCGTAAGCCCAGAGCATGACCACTTCGAAGCCGGTCCATATCGTGCCCGCGCTGGCTATGCTCCAAAAGGCATTATCGCGAACCTGATCGTTCCACAGAAATTTCTTGCTCTTTCTCATCCAGTTTGGCGACCACTTGTATTGATATCCCTGCGCCTTATTTGTCCAAAGACGAACATGCAGAACCGTGGCCAAGCCGATCAGCATGATTTGGTTGCGGGCGAATATCTCAAGAATCCAGCCGGCGCCGAACTCTTTCATGCGCGCCATTTCCGGCGTCAGGAACATCCAGGTCACGGTCGCCACGATCATGTACATTAGATTGATAGGCCAAATGTAATCTTTTGCCCACTTGACGATCACACGCGGACGCGGCGGCCAGGTGAATACCGGATTCGGCACGCCGAACTCTTTGTCCGGCTTCCAATAGCCGCGCTCGTCCCGCGGCATGCCGTCGGCAAGACCGTCTCTTTCTACGCTTGCATTTGCCATCGTAAATCTTCCTTAAAATATGTATTCGATTCAAGCTTATCGCAGGTTTCCGGCGGGCGCAAACCTGCCCAGGCAGAACGATGGTGATAATTGTGGCGCCTTGCACAGTCGAATGGATCCCACCATGCCAACGCGCTCGTCAAATGGAGAAAAGACTTGGTCAATCGTTTCGTCCGGAAGATAGGTGGATCATTTACTCACCTGCTGTGTTCAAAATAAGGCCTTGCATAAAATGCTTTTGAAGTACAAAGAACAGGATGAGAGTCGGAATCGATGCTGTCAGCGCTCCGGCCATCTGTTGCGGGATGGTGCCGGTGCCGTACGTGCCTGAGAGCATTGCCAGCGACGCCATGACCGGTCGCACATCGTCCGACTTCGCAAGCACCTGCCCAAAGAGAAAATCATTCCATATCCAACTGAATTGCGTCACGAACAGGAAAAGAGCGGGAGCTTTAGCCATTGGAAGGAGAATGCGTAGATAGGTTTGAAAGGAAGATGCCCCATCCAATGCCGCTGCTTCAAACACTTCCTGCTGCATGCCGATGAAGTAGTTGCGGAAGACAAAGAGACAGAAGGGCACAGCAATTGCCGAATAGAAGAGCAGCATTCCCATGCGTGTATCATAAAGACCGACCGACTGATACATCTGAAACAGGGGCATTAGATACATCTGAAAGGGGAAGACAGTGCCGCTGTAGATGAGCAGAAACCAGAAGAAAGGGAAGCGGATTTTCAGCATGGCAATCGAATATGCCGCGGAAGATGCCACGATGACGGCTGTCACAGAACCGACGAAGGCGTAAATGAGACTGCTAACGATCCCCTTGCCGATGCCTGACAATTCGGAAGCGGACCTCATGTTGTCGAGTATCATTGCAGCATTCTCTGGGAGAGCGAGGATTGCGCTTTGCGATTGCTCGATGGGCGTTTTCATACTGCTCAGCACCACGATAGCCAGTGGCAAAACCCAAGCCATTGCGAATAAGCATAACAGCCCCAGCGCGAGGTATCGGTCGAAAGAGCGTATCCGAATAGACAGTCTCTCTACCATATGGCGCTTCGCTTCAATGTCGCGCGCAAATACGAGATAGAAAATACCAGAACAATCGTAGACAGTATCACTGCCACAGCCCCGGCATAACCCATTCTCCACATGATAAAGGCCTGGCGGTACATTGTAACAGCCAAGGTTTCGGATGAGCGTCCGGGTCCGCCTTGGGTCATCACCCAGACCAGATCAAAGGTCATAAAGCTTTGGATGACGGACATTATGACGACGATCGCCGTGATCGGCCTGAGCAAGGGTAGTTTCATGCGCCAGAACAGTAAGCGCTCGCCGGCGCCGTCAATCTTGGCAGCTTCGATGATTTCTGCGGGTATTGTCTGCAAGCCAACGAGAAACAGCACCATACTGGGGCCAAGCGCGCGCCATGAGGCTGCGACGATCATCGCCAGCGTGTTTGTCGGCGCCCAAACCATCCATGGGCGTGCTAACGCGTCAAGACCGGCCCAGCGCAGTGTTTCATTCAGGACACCATTGTTCGTGTAGACATAGCTCCATATAGCGGCGACCACCGTCGTGGACAATATCGCGGGCAGATAGATAAGCGTTTTCAAAACCTGCTGTCCCGGGATTCGCTCCAAAACTACCGCCAGCAGCAGGCCGCCCCCGACCGGTAGCAACAAGCTTCCGCCGGTCCACGCCAAAGTGTTTGTGAATGACCTTTTGAAAGTCGGATCACGGATGGCATCAATGTAGTTTTGCAGGCCCACAAAACGGGGTGGGGTGATTAGATCCCAATCGGTAAAGCTTATAGCCAAGGTATGCGCGACCGAATAAAGCAACAGCCCGCCTACGAGCAAAAGCGCAGGCAGAAGATAAAGATAAGGTTCAGCCTTGCGGAACAGCGCCTGTACAAGTGTGGGCGCTTCGGGCGACGCCCGGCCCAGCCGTGTCACCGTTACCTCACTACGAAGTGGATCAGTGCTCACTCTATTTTGTATCGCGTAACCCGCCCGCTTACATTGAGAATGATTGGAGAGGCGCTTGACACGCCTCCCCAATGCCAGATTCTATTCGCCGCCAGCGCTTGCCCAGTAATCCTGAGCAATCTGCTCCGCGCCGTCCAGCGTCGTCTGCAAGGCAGCCGGATCTATCACAAACTGGCCGAGTAAATCAACCACCTGTTCGACGATTTGAGGCGGCGTGGCTTCCCAGTAACGCGTATAAAGCTCGTACTCGCCATTGGCGACTGCATTCGCCAAATCAACCAGATGTCCCGGGCGTGTCTCTTCAGGCGCCAGCAGATTGGGCGAGTTGATGTCGCTTGTTTCCGCCCAGACGGTTTGCCCTTCTACGCCCATGAAGTAATCCGCAAACTCGAGCGCGACATCGCGCTGCGGCGAGTTTTCGGCAATCAGCAACGGACGTCCTTCAATGATCAGGCTGCGATTCCCGGCTTCTGTGATTCCTGGCATGACGAAAACGCCATAGTCCTCACCGACTATGAAACCAGCGCGCTCGAGGGCGGCTGTAAACCAGTCACCAATCAGAAACATGCCAAAGCTGCCGTTCACAAATTCTTCCGCGGCGCCGTCCAGTTCGGCGAAGTCGCCTGGCTGGGAGAAGTAGCCCGCATCCAGCAGATCACGCCACTGCTCCATAATGGCGACCACCTGGGGATCATTGTAGGCAGTCTCGCCGGACATCAAACTCTGATAGAGGGCTGGATCAGCGCGCACCATCATTTCTTCAAACCAGATGAAGCTGCACCAGCGACAACCAACCACATCCAGACCAAAGGGGGTTACGTCATTGCTCTTGAGCGTTTCTGCAGTCGCCATCAGTTCGTCCCATGTGGTCGGAACTTCGAGACCATGTTCGGCAAAGATATGCGCGTTGTAAAAGACGACCCAGTAGTTGATCATCTTCGGCAACCCATAGGCGCGCCCGTCAAAGCCAAACGAACCCATCATGCTTGCCGGGTATCCGCCGTTGTCAATATGCCGTTGCCAGACATCGGTGACATCCGCAAGAAGTCCCGCGTCCACCAGGTCTTTCATGCGATAGCCAAACCACCAGTCGAACAGCGGGAACGCGTCGTCGGTAGGCAGCGCGCCGCGCACCGCAGCCTGGTAAGAGTCCGTCGAGGAAAAAATCACCGTGTTGATGCCGATGCCAGTTGCGCTTAGCGAGGCCTCGCCAAGGGCATCTTGACCCGCCTCGTGCCAGGCCGCGTCGTTCGCCCAGTCGATCTCGATGGGTTCATCCTGCGCCGCCACGCTTCCCGCTAGGGCGAGCGCAAACGACAGCGCGACCAAAATAATCTTATACATAATTTGTCTCCTTTAGCCTGAACAATGCCGATACAAAATATTTGCACAGCCGCTCCCACAAACGCGCCAGGCCAGCCTCAACATGCCACGCTCGGCTCGGCGAGCGGGGCGACGGGAATGCCAGCCTACGGGCGGTGAGAACAGATATGACCTAGAGGGGGGGGTGAAACTAAGAATAGTGGCATCATATAAATATATTCCGATTGCTACAATGAGGAAATGGTAACCAATGCGCTAGTGGCTGTCAAATTTAGCTTTGGCGGGGGTACCTCACCCCCGCCCCGCGTTGGCGGAAAGCGCGATCAAGAAAGTGAACGTCGCGCCGCTAGAAGCTGGAAGCGAGACAATAGTCGCCCAACGGCCGAGCGTAACCCAATTGGAGCGCGGACAAGGCGATCAAGTGGTCGCGTAGACACTGACCCGTCGGAGGGACTTAGGCCGGGGACGCTTTACCTCAGGCCCCGTGCATGGCGCGCATCCTGGCCAGCATCTTCTCGCGCGCCTCAGGCGAACCATCAAAGTTGGTGCCGAACAGATGATCAAACGGAATAGTCGGTTCGCCGTAATTGCACTCGAAGTAGCGATGATGCAGCGAATGCCAATAGTTGCCGTAAGAGATCTTCAGATTGTCTTTGACGACAATCTCCTCGAAGCCGCCGTGACCGGTAATCGAGCCGAAGGTCACCATCTGCCCCTGGAAGATCATATTGATCGGATGCGCGCCAATGACCCAATGGATCAACATGCAGGCGTACATCACGACATGTTCAATCGGGTGCTGCGACAAGCCCGACCAGGGTCCAACTTCGATATTTCTGTGATGCACATGATGCACGGCTCGGTATAGAAACTTCACGTGCAGCAGGCGGTGTCCCCAATAAAAGTAAAAATTGTACCAAAGCGGCGAAAGGAAGAGGATCAACGCGAAGGCGATCGGCTGTTCGCGCGGGTCAAGATAAGGGATGAATCCATTGGCGTAGGCATAGTGCATCAGTACTTCAAAGCCGGTCCAGATTGTGCCAGCGCTGGCGATACTCCAGAACATATTGTCGCGCACTTGATCGTTCCAGAGGAATTTCCGACTCTTGCTCATCCAATTTAGCGACAGCTTGTATTGATATCCCTGCGTCTTCAGCGTCCACATGCTTACATGCAGCACTGACGCGTAGACAATCAACATAATCTGGTTGCGAAGGAAGATTTCGAGCATCCAGCCGGCGCGAAATTCGGTCATCCGCGCCATCTCCGGTGTCAGGTATAACCAAGTCACAAGCGCCACGATCATGAATAGAAGATTGTAGGGCCACAAATACTCTTTCAGCCATAGGACGGCGGCCCGCGGCTTCGGCGGCCAGGTGAACCATGGGTTGGGTACGCCGATGTCCTTATCCGGTCGCCAGAGTCCGCGCTCGTCACGCGGCATGCCGTCAGCCAAGCCGTCTCTTTCCGCGCTTATTTTCGCCATCTCAATTAACCTCTCTACACAATAAGAAATGTATTATTCTGTTAAGTATAAACCTTTCAGACCAAACGTCAAAATATCGCGCCGGGGGATCGGGTTGCACGGTGGCGTGTTCGATCTGAGGAGCAAGTCTTTGCTACGAACTATCGTTTAAGACTTGTCCGCTCTCAAATGCCGATGACGGCGCCTTTGGGCGGGGCCGACGCCGCGCTTTTTCGGATTCACGACACTTTTACCACCGAGGGCACAGAGAAAATATGAGTGCACAGAGAGGATTCCGGGAAATAAGGCGGTTGGTCGAGTCAAGGATGATCCAAACATTCGCCGATTCTGTCTTTGGACTAAGCATGATGCCTTTCCGCTGTGTCCTCTATCTAACGCGGAGTACCCGGTGGCAAAGGTGTCGAAACCGCGCCAGGGTCGAGCGACCTGCGCCATAGTCAAAGTACCGGACAAGCCTTTTAGCAGTGAGGGCGCAATGACCAAAATCTTCGTCGTTGGCAGCTATGTCGAGGCGCTGACCATCCGAGTGCCGCGCCTGCCCGCCCTGGGCGAGAGCCTGGTCGGCGGTGAGTTTGACATGGGACCGGGCGGTAAGGGCACGAATCAAGCTATCGCTGCTGCGCGATTGGGCGCGGATGTGCGCTTGCTGGCTTGTGTTGGCGACGATGTTTTCGGCGAGCGCGCCACCCGGCTGTATGCCGATGAGGGCCTGGGCGCGGAGCATATCCACCGGGTCCCGGGCGCGTACAGCGGCATCGGTTTTGTCAACGTGCTGCCATCCGGCGAGAACTGGATCACCGTCGATATGGGCGCCAATTTGCGCTTGACGCCGCAGCACGTGGCGGACTGCGCTGCGCTAATCGGCGAGTGCGATATCCTGATGGCCCAGTTTGAGGCGCCGGCGGAGACTGTCGCGGCGGCGCTGTCGCTGGCCAAAGAACTGGGCGCGATGACCCTTCTGAATCCGGCGCCGGCTCGCGCAGCCGACCCCGAAATGCTCACCCATGTCGATATCTTGACGCCCAACGCCAGTGAAGCGCGCCTCTTGCTGGGCCTGCCGCCGGACGCTGACGTCGCCGCAGAAGAATTGGCGCGGCGATTGCTGGACTATGGCGTGGGCAGCGTCGTCGTGACTCAAGGGGAACGCGGCGCCCTGATTGTCGATGACTCGGACGCCACGCATATCCCGGCGATTCCCATTCAGGCGGTTGATGTCACCGGCGCTGGGGACAGTTTTAACGCGGCGCTGGCCGTCTCCCTCGGCGCTGGCATGCCGCTGGTGGATGCCGGCCATGTGGCCGTACGCGCAGGCGCCTATACCGCCATGCGCTTGGGGGTGATCGCCGGGCTGCCTACAGGCGCGCAGCTTGAGCGTTTTCCTTAGACCTTGCGCGCGCGCTCACTGAGTTTACAGGCACGACGTGCAAATCGATGCCGGCCGCCTCGATGTCCTCTCGCATGCTATCCGAGATGCCGTCGTCAGTGACCAGCGTGTGAATCCGCGGCGTTGCCAGCACTTGGACCATGGCGGTGTGGCCGATCTTGCTCGAGTCGATGACGACGATGCTGCGCTCGGCCGAGCGGATCATGGCTTTCTTTACCGCGGTATCGAGCAGCTGCGAATCGGCCAGGCCAGCTTGAATCGAAAAGCCGACCCCGGAAACGATCGCCTTGCGGGCGAAAAAATCGTCAAAGAAGCGTTCCGCGACCGGCCCCACCAAGGACTGCGCGGTCGCTGCTAGCGTGCCGCCGGTGCACAAGATGGCGCTATGCGGCAGCACGCGAAACATGGCTTGGATCGTGTGCATGCTGTTGCTGGCTGTGGTGAGATTCGACTTGTCTTTGAGGTAGGGGACGATGGCGCGCACGGTGGTGCCGGAGTCGAGAAAGACGACATCGTCAAGGTCGACGAAGTTGGCGGCGACGTAGCGTCCGATGGCGCGCTTTTCAGCGGCGCGGATGGTGGCTCGTTCGATCTGATGGCTCTCATTTTGCTGGAAAGCGTCGCCGTCAAAAATCGCGCCGCCATGCGTCATCGTGACGTAGCCGCACTCTTCGAGCGAGCGCAGATCACGGCGGATTGTCATGGTCGAGACGTGATATCGCTGGCTTAAGTCGACAATGGTGTCGCTGCTAACCTGCGAAAGGTGGCTGAGTATCAAGCGACGTCTGGCTTCCGGTAACATGCTGGTCCTTCCCCACTTCATAAGCGTATCGATTTGCAGATTTGATTTTGGCGCCCGGTCTGGCCAGGCGATAGACTCTGTGTCTCATAACTTATGTGCGAAATCAGATTCGAGCGTATACTTTGATTAATGCTTCAGTTTGATTATTAGCATTAATTGTTGGTTTACGTTACTATCTGGTATTATACGACAAGTTCAGAATCTTGCAACCGAATCGCTGCGAATCTCGGCTCTTGAACAGATATCGCTAGCCATACTCTTGATTAGATTGCCCCCTATTCGATTGAAGACCTCGTCCAGTATTTCAGCCGCGACGAAGCGACCTTGATTCTGTGTGATGTCACCGATTCGGTTGAGCAAGACATTCTCGACAGCTACGCGCCCGGCATCATTTATCTGGACGCCCATCCCTGGCAGCTGCTGAAGAACGTGATTGCGGCGGTGCTGAGCCGCGACGACTGGTTGCTGGTGATCCACGATTGTTCGCCGATTCTGTGCAATCCCGATATGACCATCCCCAAAGACGAACCCAGCCTGATTACCGCCCGCACCGGGCATTGGGAGCGTCACGTCTTGGCGGAGGTGTTCGGGCTGGACGATCCGCTGGATCCGCGCCTGAACGAATTGGAAACGGAAACGCACCGCCTGCGCGTATTTGGCACGCAGCATGGACTGGGCGTGGTTGTGCCCAAGGCGCTAATTTCGGCTTGATGTCGCCGTGACCGCGTTGACTGCGTACGTCGTTTTGCAGCGTTGCGAAGATGACTATGAGCGCTGGGGAGCCAGGCGAGCAGAGTCAGTCGGCGCGGTAGCGCTCCAGCGTATCCTCGTTCAGGCGGATGCCGAGCCCTGCGCCCGCATTTGGCCTCAAGACGCCGTCGGCATAGTCGATCGCTTCGTGCATCACCGTGTGCCGCAGCGGATTGAAAAGCTGGTTGTATTCGTAAATCAGGAAGTTGGGCATGACGGCGCAGGCCGCGATGGTCGCTATGATACCGATGCCGGCGCCGACGCCGTGCGGAGCGACAGTCACATTTTCCAGCATGGCCAGGTCAGCGATCTTCATCAGGCCGGTGATGCCGCCGCAGCGCGTGATATTGGGCATGATGACGTCGACCGCCTCGGCTTTGAGCAGGTCGCGGAACTGAAACCAACTGCCCAGCCACTCGCCTGAGACGACGGGCAGGTCAACCCGCCGGCGAATCCGCGCCAAATCGTCGGGATACTCAGGATGAACCGGCTCCTCCAGCCAGTAGACGCCGAGCTTGACCAGGTTTTTCGCCAGCGCGATCGACTCGGCGACCGTGTAAGCGCCGTTGGCGTCGACCAGCAGCTTGACATCGCTGCCGATGGCGTCGCGCACGGCTGCGGCATGGTCGATATCGGGGCCGATGCCGCGCCCGATCTTGAGCTTGAGCGCGCGGAAACCGGCTTGCAGGAATCCGCGCGCTTTGTCAGCCGAGCCATCCGGCGTCGCCATATAAGGTATCGGGCTGGCATAGCAATCGACCGTCTCGCGCGCCGCGCCGCCCAGCAGATTGGTCAGGCAGTCGTCATATAGTTTGCCGCGCAGATCCCACAGCGCCATATCGACGCCGCTGATGCCCATAGGCGCGAAACGCATCTGCTCGTTCATGGCGGTGAAGAGGGCGTGGTGATGTCGCGGGTCGCATCCGATGAGCATGGGCGCCAGCACTTCGTTGATATGCGCCGCTGTGCCGCGCGGGCCGGGCCGCCCCATGGCTTCGCCGATGCCGACCAAGCCGGCGTCGGTTGTGATGCGCACGATGACCGCGCCCTGGCCGAGCAGGGGCGTATTGCGCATGCTGAAGGCGGGCAGGGACAGCTCGGGCGGGACGTCGCCGTCAAGCGCCTCGGCGAAGGAGGCGAAGAGGGGGATGGCTTCGACTTGGGTGATTTTCACGAACTATCCCAACACCGGATTGAGATGCGACGCCGCCAAGTCACCTGGCTCTGTGCCCGGCAGCCAGTGGTCGCGGTCGCTGACACGATTCTTGTTATCCAACTCGCTCACGCGCGTGCCGTCCGCGTAGTAGATGACCGTCATGGCCGGGCGCAGCTTGTCTGAGTGATTGGGCGGCGCCGAGTGCAAGGTCCAGCCGCTGTGGAAGGTGGCCGAGCCGGCGCTCATAGTATCCGCCTGCGCCAGCGTGAAGCCTTTCCGCTCGACGAATTGGCGCAGCTGCGCTTCCGATTCATCCGAGATGGGGATATCGCCCAGGTAGCCTTCGACATGCGAGCCGGAGGCGAAACGCAGCGTACCCATATCGGCATGGATATCCGCCAGCGTCATCCACATGGTGATGGTCTTGTTCGTAGCCAGCGGCCAGTAGTGCTGGTCCTGATGCCAGGGCGTGATGCCGCCGCCGGCTTCTTTGAAGAGCGCCTGATCGTGATAGAGGCGCACGCGCTCGACGCCCATCAGCCGCGCCGCTATGCCGGCGAAGCGCTTCGCCATGACGTATTCCTTGACCCTGGCGTTGTATACCCACAAGTTGGTCGTCTGCAGGAAAGCCATGCCGTAGGTATCGCGGTCTTTCAGCGCGCGTGTTTCCTTGTTGCGCTCGGCCACCGTCTGCACGATGGCATCGTGATAGGGCGGGATGTGGTCGGCGGGCAGCACTTTGTCTAGCAGAATATGCCCATTGCGCTGGTAGTGCGTCACCTGGGCGTCGCTGATCGGGTATTTTGTATTCAGGATCATACTCGGGCTATCTCCACATTAGCTTTCTCTGTGCCCTCGTGTCTCTGTGGTGAATCATCAATGGTCGTGGTCGGCATCTTCGTGCGGCAAGAGCACCATGAAGCCGTTGTCATCGCCCATCATCGACTTGCTATGGTGGTCGTCAAGGCGCTGCCCGTAGAGATCGGGCGCGTTGGCCGCGCAGGGCGTGCCGAACTTGGGCTGGGCGTAGGGCAGGTGGGTCGCGCCGCGCGCCAGAATATGCTCGCTGTTGGCCGCGCCGCCTTCGTCTTCGCCGGCGTAAGGGATGCCATGATTCCAGGGCACACGCGAGCGGGCGTTGCAGTAGTGGCTGACGAATGCGCGCCGCGAGCGCCGCGATGTATTCTGATGCGAGCGGTGGAAGATATGCCCGCCGAAGAAGATCACATCGCCGGGCTGCGCTTTGAGCTCGACTTCATGGCCATATTCCAGCGCGATCCGCGCCAGGGTATTGACCTGCTCGTCCGGGTGGCTGGCCGCCTGGATCGACTTGATATCGCCGAGGACGGTATCGCCTTGCCGCGTCACGCCGTCGCAATCGGGATAGATGGGTTCGTGCTGAGAACCGGGCGTCATCCACAGGCAGCCATTCTCTTCGTCCGCCGCGTCAATCGCCAGCCAAGCGCCGATAAGGGTATCGGGCTGGGTGGGGATGTAATAAGAATCTTGATGGAAGCCCTGGCCCGCTTGCCCCGTCTGCTTAAAAAAGAGCATGGTCTGCAGCGCCAGGATATCGGGGCCGATCAGCGCCTCGAGCACATCGACGATGCGCGGATGCAGCAAGAAACGCTCGGCAATCTCGCAGGCGCGGTGCGGCATGTGGATGCGCTCGTAGAAATGCCGCCGCTCAGCCTCGCTGATATCGTTCGGCGGCGCGGGCACACCCGGTATGCTGCGTCGCCCCGCCATCATGTCCTCGGTGAATGCCGCCAGTTCCGCCACTTCGTCAGGCGCGACCAAGCCCTTGATATGCAAGAAGCCATCGCGGCGGAAGGCTTTGTAGTCCTCAACCCGCACCTGAAATTGTTCGTGGCTGCGCTGCAAAGGGTCTGCCAAAACCATATCTGTTTCCTCACCAATCTGCGCCAACTGTCCGGCGGACTTTCATAACGTTTAACTAATATCACAGTACTTTAACCACAAAGGCTCAAAGACACAAAGCTGATTGCCAAACGACTCGGCGCCCTCGTTCTAACTCCGTGTACTCGGTGGCAGAGCGCCTTCTGCTGCGCTTGCTTCGGAGCGACGGAAACTTGATTTTTGGAATTGCCGGCAAATCGCTATACTGACAGCAGTCCGCGTATGAACTGACGAGGAGATACGGATAATGGAACAGAGAACCTTCGGCAATACCGATTTGACATGCTCGGCGCTGGGTTTCGGCACTTGGGAGTTGGGCACGACGCAGTACGGCGAGATCGACATTGACGAGGCGGTGCGCGCCGTTCACATGGCCATCGATCACGGCCTCACCCTCTTTGATACCGCCGAAGTCTACGGTCCCTTCACCTCGGAAGAGCTGCTGGCGCGCGGCTTGGGTGACAGGCGCAAGGATATCGTGCTGGTGACCAAGGTCGGCTTCGTATTCCACGATGACCCGACGGTCGTTGGCGACGCCGCCATCGTCGGCCGGGATGCCTCGGCGGCCTACATCACCGAGCGTACCGAAGGCTGCTTGAAGCGCCTCAATACCGATTATGTCGACCTGATGCTGATTCATTGGCCCGATATGAATACGCCGCACGACGAGACTATCGGCGCGCTGGAAGCGATGAAAGCGGCAGGCAAGATACGTCATTATGGCGTCTCCAACTATGATGTGCCGATGATGCAGGGCTGCCAGGCCGTCGGCAGCCTGGCCGCCAACCAGGTCGGTTACAACCTGTTTGACCGGCGCATGGAAGCGGAGGTGCTGCCTTACTGCCTGGAGCATGGCATCGGCTTCATGGCTTACGGCAGCTTGGCATTCGGCTTGCTGACTGGCGCGCTGAGCCCCGACGCCAAGTTCGCGGACAACGACTGGCGCAGGCATGGCAAGGCTTTTGGCTTGCCGCTGTTTGAGCGCGAGAATTTCCTCAAGGAATTGCGCGTCACCGAGCGGCTGAAGGCTGTGGCGGCGGGCTACGGTAAGTCGGTCGCGCAGTTGGCGCTGGCCTGGGTGCTGAGCCATCCAGCGGTCACCGTCGGCTTGGTGGGCATGCGTAACGAGCGCGAGCTGGCGGAGAATATTGAAGCGGTCGATTGGCGCTTGAGCGATGCTGACCGCGCCGAGATTGACCGTATCTTCGCCGAAGAAGGCGTGCCGACTTACGCCGATGGCCGACAGATGACTGATGTCTCCCGCGGCGGAGAGTCGCACGAAGACTAAGCAAGTGCAAGTAAGTCATGCAAATACTTACCACAGAGTACACAGAGGATACACAGAGGACACAGAGTAAAGCGGTTTAGTGATCGTATGCCAGCGACAGTTCCCATTTGTTAGATGGCTGCTTACTTGCGGCCGTTTCGCAATAATACAGAACCCTCTGTGTCCTCTGTGTGCCCTCGTGAGCCTCTGTGGTAAAGGAAATCTTCCGCGAAACAGGATTTGCATTTCTTACCTGCGTTCTACTTAGTTAGGGCCCTCTTGTAAACCAGCCGGCGCCAGCTCGCCGATTGAGCGCTCCAGGTCGGTGGCGGCGCGCACCTCGGCGTCTTCATCGACGGGCTCAGGATTGGCGGTCGGCGGCAGGGGCGTGTCGAATTCGTATGCCGGTTCGCGCTTCTGCCGTTCCCAGGCCAGGCGCATTTCTTTCCAGGCGCCGATCAGCGTGCGCGGAGTCGGCATATCGGCTTGGATCTCTTGGTAGAGCCTGCCCAGGTTGTAGCAGGGCACCCCGGCGTACATGTGGTGCTCGATATGCCAATTCATGCGCCAATAAAGAAATGAGAATAGCGGATTGAGCTTGACCGAGCGCGTGTTTTTGCGGAAGTCGCGGCTGTGGTTGCGCAGGCCGCAATGCTGCGTCAGTCCGACGAAATAAGACAGCCAGTTGCCGATGAAAACGGCCAGCGAGAAGATCAGCGGCAGCACCCAATAGCCGCTGGCGATGCCGATGACGAGCATCGAGCCGTGAAACAACAACAACAGACGCGACCACAGGATCGAGCGGCGATGCTGATCGGGCTGATCGCGGTGCAAGGCGCGGTACCACTCGTTTATGGGCGCGCGCTCATCGGCGGGCACCAAACCGACCGCGCCCAGCGCTGTGATGATCACGGTCGAAATCACCCCGCCTTTGCCGAAGGTGCGTCCGCGCTGCGTGAGCAGGTTCACCGTGAACATTTGCAGCATAAAGGACGACGCCAGCGAGGGTTCCAGCGGCAGCAGGTTCTCGCGATCGCCTTCCGGATGCAGGGTGTAGCGGTGGTGGTAGGTATGGCTGCTGGCGTAATCGAAGGGGTCCCACCAGCCGATCAAGCTGAAGAGATACAAGAAGAACTTGTTGAGCCACTTGGTCTTGAAGACGGTGCCGTGGCCCAGCTCATGCGGGGCGGTGCCGGTAAAGAAGCTGGTGACGGTGCCGTGCAGAAAGAGCGCGATCAGCAGCGCCAGCCACATCTCGTTCCACCAGAGACCGAAGACCAGCGCGCCGGTGAGAATGAAGAGCCCGAAGTGCCCGCCGGCCTGGAACCAGGCTTGGGCGTCGCTGCGCCGGGATAAGTCCCGCAGCACACCGGGGCGCGTGGGGCAGCGATACCAGTCGACGCGCAGCGTCTTGCGGACTTGCGAAAGCTCTTGGTAGGCCATGGTCCCGTACCTTATCTGCCGCTAGCTCTTAGCGCTCGGCTGCCAGCCCCAACTCCTCCAGGACCGAGACGGCTTCGTTCAGATCAACGCGGTTTTTGCCGTTCTTGACCGCGCGCTGCAGCATGAAAATCGCATCCTGATCACCGGCGCGGGCCAATTCCAGCGCCTCGGCGAAGCCCTTCTCGCCGTAGCTCAAGTCTCGCTCGACCACCGTATTGTCGAAATCTCTCCAATAGTATTTCAAGTCGTCCTGCTGCCAGTGCGGGTAGATGTCTTCCCAAGTCAGACCGCTGGGACCGTGCGGCTCCAGCATGTGCTCGGCAATTTTGTCGCCCACGATCATATATCGGTTGTCCAGCGACAGGCGCAGGCGGTCGTCGGTGTAATTGGGCAGGGCGCGGTGGATGGTCAGCGCCGGGAAGAAGAGGGCGTCGCCGGGTTCGTAGTCGATGGAATGCCAGACCGGGTCGATCTCTTCGTGCTCGGTTTCGTCGACGATTAAACCGCCGGCGCCAAGCGCGAAATGATGCTCGAGGACGCGCTCCACCTTATGCGATTCGGGGATGACCGCCAGCCCGCCCAGCTCAATCGGGCAATCGCCGATGGGCGCCCAGCAGGTGATATTGTCGTAGCTGCCCTGGAAATGCACGAAGTCCTGATGCGTGGGCGTGGTGTGCTCGGTGTATTTGGGGAACCAGATGCGGGCGACTTTCTGCGGATGCGGCATCACGGGCGCGCCTGTCATCGCAGCCACGATGTTCTGGAATTCAGGCCAGTGCGCCGAGCGGTGGAAATTCTCGTTCTTGTAGACTTCGGCGTAACCGGCGGTGTATTCGTTATCGCCCTCGGTGTAGCGCATGTTGATATCGGCGATGCCGCGCATGGCGTCTGTGCCGGCGATGAGCCAGCCGACCTGCTGAATGACGCTCATCATTTCGCGGCGCAGCTCCAGCATCTTGTCGGGATTCACCAGGCGGCGGAAAAAGAGATAACCCTCATCGGCGATGCGGCGCTGCAATTCTTGCGGGTCATCCTTGGCATCGTTGGAGATTCTTAATTGCTTGATTTCGTCTGACATGGTTCTTGTGGCTCACGCTTGTTTGATCGATTGCGTTTATTCTACCGTTTATTGCCGCGCAGGTCATCCTCGTCTCGTTGCGGCGCGCGGTGAATACTGGGGACAAGATTCGTTTAGCGAAGGTCGCACAGGTTTTTTTCACCACAGAGGCACAGAGGAAATCCTGTTTGGATGCCGAACTCATGGCAGGGGATGGTGCGCTGGTCGCGTGGGCTGCTGTGTTTCGGGCTGCGAGGATTGGGCAGACTGCGCCGCTTGTAGCGCATTGAGCGCTTCCGCCAGTGCTTTCTCCAGGTCTTTGATTTTATTCATATATTTTAGTTCGTCGTCTGACCAAGGCGGGACGTTGTAGACCGACCCGTTGTAGGTATATTCGAAGCGGACTACTTGTTCGGGATTGAGATCGGGCAGCATCTCGTCCAGTTGCGCAATGCGGTCGAGGATACGGGATAGAGCGAGGCTGCGTCGGTTGATATCGGGGTCGTCGGGCCTGAGGTTGACGGCCAGCCGGCTAGCGTGCTGCATCAGGATGTCGCGAACGTTACGGAATTCTTCATAGTCGCCTTGTGATTCTTCTTCTTCCTCCAAGGGATAGGGATAGGATTTGCCTGGGACGCCGCCGCCAAGCTGGAACAGGAGGTGGTCTTTGTGCCAGTAAGCGGCTTGGGAGTCGGGGTCGGGTAGCTCTTTATGCGGTTCGTATGAGGCGAAGTCGTCGTTGGCGTCCGTTGAGATACGCTTCGGACTCTTGGCGGGGAGCTTGTTAACGACTCGACCGTCCGGCAGGCGATAGTATTTCTGGCCGCCATCGTACCTCACTTCGACCCCTGGCGGGATGACGGGCGGCTCGTCGTTGTCTGGTTTCGTTTCTGTGGATGGTTCGGTCATACGTTCATGTTTTTCGGCGATCGGAAAACTTTTTTTCGCCGAAAGATCGGGATTATCGCAGAAGTGTTCGTCACGCCAGCGGCGGAGGGTGGTGTGTGAGATGTCGGTAAGCTGAACCACTGTGCTGATCTTGTAGTTGTAGAGTTCGAGGAGCCGCAGGGCTTCCTGCTTTTGGTCGGGAGGGTAGGTTTTGGGCATGAGGCTACGTTCCGGAAATGCAGGGTCAGGAATCAGATGTAAGAATAGCACAGATGTGCTAAACTTGCAAGTATCCAGGGCGTGGTTAACGCTGTGGAAATGATTCCCGCCGCGAAAGTCGCAAAGGTTTTTTCACCACAGAGGCTCACGAGGGTACACAGAGGACGCAGAGGGTTCTATATTTTTTTGATACCGCCGCGATTTTGGCAGCAATCTATCAAATGAAAACTGTCGCTGGCATACAATCTCATACCTGCATTACTCGGTGTCCTCTGTGTTCTACTACTTTCACAACCCCTCAATGAACCAATGTAGAAACTGGCACAACTTGCACTATTTTTGTAGAATTTTGGTGCGGTGCGCGATCCCC
>LXNI01001672.1_pt1 | contig 18066 bp, 16 predicted proteins | sample 809091 | NCBI WGS metagenome assembly LXNI01 (sample SAMN04870527, study PRJNA318959) | sponge metagenome | biome: 01000161; feature: marine sponge reef; material: water | host: Sarcotragus foetidus | place: Greece: Milos, Mediterranean Sea | collected 2013-05-29 | depth 5-7 m | reverse complement strand
TGGGCGCGCTATGCTCCAGCGCCTGCTCCAGGGTCCGGATGGCTGCCTGTTCACGCCCGGCAAACAGCATCTCGACAACCGGCCCTTGCAGGACGTTCTCCCAGAAACGCCGGCGCTGGCGAAATTCCGGGAAACGCTGTCTTACCCGCCCGCGCAACTCCCGCACCACTGTTGCCAGGCGTCCGTAGCTTGCCGGTATCAGGGTTTCCAGTTTTGCCCGCAACAACCGGGCCAGCACCGGTGAGGCCCCGCCTGTGGATACGGCGATTTGCACCGGGTCCCGATCGACCACGGAGGGCATGATGAAACTGCACAGCGCCGGGTTGTCAACCACGTTGACCGGCACGTTCTCCGCCCTGGCGGCCGCGGCGACCGCGCGGTTCACCTGCTGGTCGGACGTGGCGGCGATCACCAGCGCACAACCGGAGACGTCCCGCGGCTGAAATTCCCTGGTTTCATGCCGTACTCTACCCTGCTGTGCGAGAGCCTGAACAGCGTCCCCCATCCGGGGCGCGATAACAACGACGTCGGCGTTCGACCGCAGCAATTGCTGCGCCTTTCTCGCGGCAATCTCGCCGCCACCCACCACCAGGCAGGGGCGCTTGTCCAGGTCCAGAAAAATAGGGAAATGTCGCATTGGTTTACTGTATCACAGGCGCAAAGTTCCGGCGTAATCCTGCCCCGTACTTGATAGGGGGATGGACTTGTTCAGAACTTCCAGAGCTACCTGAACAGGCTGTCCCGGTTGGATTGGTAATAGTTCAGTGTGTGTTCCACTGCGCGCAGCACGGCGCGTTGGCTGGAGGTGGCCCCGCTGATATGATCGAAGCCACCGCCGTCCTTTGCCACTGCCCAGGCGCCTATGGGCGTGTTGTCCAGGGAACGGCCGTTGAACCCGAGAATCCAGGGCGTATTGTCCTGGTGTACCTGGTCGCCCAGACCTGGTGTTTCCCGGTGTTGCAAGACCCTGACACCGGCCAGTGTGCCGTCATAACGAATACCTATGGCCAGTTCCATCGCGCCGTTGTAACCCCTGCTCCTGACGGGGCTGAATATCAGGCCCACAGGCTCTCCCCCCAGTCGGGCCCGATATACCCCGGTCGTCGCCTGCGTACCGAACCAGGTTGCCATGCTGACGCTGACCCTGTCCGCCGGCAGGTCGTTATCATATTCAAGCGGCAGCGCATCAGCGCTGATCTCAAGGACAGACAAGTGCTTGTTACGCATGATCATATCCTCGAAATAACTCCCCAAGGCATAAATTCCCAAGAGCGCGGCAAAGCAGATGAATAGCAACGGCAACGTACTCAACAGCAGTGTTTTCCTTGCCGGCATCATTTTTCTCCCGGCGCCCGGGACCGGGTCGCGAGGTCAATCAGCGGGACGAAAATATTGGCGAGAAGCACCGCAAAAGCGACTCCGTCCGGGTATGCGCCCCAGTTGCGCAGCAGGTAGACCAGCGCGCCGATGAGGGCGCCATAGAGCAGGCGCCCGCGCCGGGTGGTGGACGCAGTAACCGGGTCCGTAGCGATGAAGAAGGCGCACAGCATGGTGCCGCCGCTGAACAGGTGGAACAACGGCGCAGCGTACACGTCGGGGTCGTACAGGTAGAAGAACGAACTGACCACTAACATGCCGGCCAGCACTGCCGCCGGGATTTGCCACTTGATGGCGCCGCGCAACAGCAGGTAAACGCCACCCAGCATAAACAGGAGATTGATCCATTCCCAGCCGGCGCCGCCGAAGTACCCGAACAACGGGGATGTATTGATCTCCGGCACCATCTCCATCAGTTCCAGGCGATTTTTGAGTTCATCGAGGGGCGTCGCCCCGCTCAACGTGTCCGGCGCTGTGCCTCCCGCGTGGAAGATGCTGTGAAGATACGTATCGATACTGTGGGCCGACAGTTGCGGCCAGGTATTCATCGGCACCGGAAAACAGATTAATACGAATGCATATCCCGCCATGGCAGGATTGAAAACGTTATAGCCGATGCCGCCAAAGACATGCTTGCCGATGATGATGGCAAACGCGATGCCGCCCAGACTGATCCACCAGGGCGCGGCCGGGGTGATGCTTACGGCAAACAGCAACGCGGTGACCACGGCGCTGCCGTCACGCAGGTAAAGCGCCGGCTCGCGCCGCCGCAACCGCAGTATGGCCCACTCGAATAACAAGGCAAAAGACACGGCCAGGACACATTGGATGAGAATGCCGGCGCCGAACAGCCAGGCGTAGCAGAGCAGTCCCGGCGCCAGTGCGATACATACATCCGCCATCACCGTACTGACGGCGCGGTCGTCATGCCAGTGGGGCGATGCGCCTGACTTGCTGATCATCCGTCCTCCTTACCATCCCGCGGCGACCGCTGTTGCCGCTTTGCCCTGCTGCGCGCCAGCGCTGCTTGCACGTAGGATTTTTTTGTTACCCTGGAATCTTCCCCGGCGTCAGCGGCGCGGCGCTGTTTGTCAGCCTTGACGCCGCTCGCCTGATGTTTCAAGCGCTCATTTTTCCGGGTAAAACGCTCCCTCAGACTCGCGGCTGTGCGGCTGCGTTCCTCCTCAAGAGTGATGCGGGACTTGGCTTGCCGATAATAATGCACCAGCGGGATATGGCTTGGACAGACGTAGGCACAACAACCACATTCTATGCAATCGAACAAGCGATACTCACGGGACTGCTCGTCTGCTTCTGTCTTGGCAAACCAGTACAATTGCTGGGGCAGCAACAGTTCCGGGCAAACGTCCGCGCAATCGCCACAACGGATACAGGGCAGCTCCGGCCGTACCGGCGTATGCTCCTCGATGATGATGCAATTGGTGGTCTTGATCACCGGCATATTAGGCGTAGTCACGTGCACACCCATCATGGGGCCGCCGATGATCACCTTGTTCTCCTCACTGTGCCGGTAACCACAGCCGGCAAGACACTCCCCAACCGGGGTGCCGATCAGCACCTGCAGGTTGACCGGGTTATCCACTTTTCCTGTCACTGTGATATAGCGTGAGACGATGGGTTCTCCGCGCGTCACGGCCCGATACACCGCAGCGGCCGTCGCCACGTTGTGGATCACTATGCCGATGTGAATCGGCAACCCCCCGCTTGGGACATCCTTGCCGGTCAGGGTTTTAATGAGTTGATTCTCGCCACCGGCGGGGTAGCGGGTAGGTACCTTGACCAGTTCCAGGTCATCATCCACCAGTTCAGCCAGGGCCTGGCAGGCCAGTTCCATGTCATCCTCCAGCGCAATCACACAATGCCGGGCCTGTACCGCGTGACGGATCATGCGTGCGCCGGAAACCACGTAGGAGGCTTTTTCCTGGATCAGCCGGTCATCGCAGGTGATATGCGGTTCACATTCAACCCCGTTTATGATTAATGTATCGACCGCGTTCTCCACTCCCTCCATGAGTTTGACATGAGCCGGAAACCCGGCGCCTCCCAGCCCCACTATGCCGCAATCCCTGATCAATTCCTGTAATCTTGCCGGCTCGACAAGGTCGTATTCCTCGGTGGGTTTGATGTCGAACCAGGCATCGTTACCGTCAGGCTCCAGCACGATACACGGCGCCGCGCTGATGGTTGGATGCGGCACGGGGTAGGGGCCGATATCCGTTATGACGCCGGACGTGCTGGCGTGCACAGGAACGCTGACGTAACCATCCGGACGTGCAATCACCTGGCCTTTCAACACCTTTTCACCAACGCTGACTACGGGTGTTGCCGGATGCCCGATATGCTGTTGCAAGGGCAGGAACAGGCGTTCCGGCAGGGGATGCAGGATGGACATTTTCCGATCCGTGATCTCCTTGTGCGGTTGCAGCGACAAACCGCCTGGAAAATCATGCAATTCACGCATGACGTTGCAATGCCAGAGGCATGAACGGGTCTGTGCGGGAGATCATGCTGATGCAGTCTACCGGGCAGGGGGGCAAGCACAGTTTACAGCCTGTGCAGTATTCGGGAATGACTGCATGGAGTTGTTTTGCGCTGCCGGCAATCGCATCCACGGGACAGGCATCTATACATTTTACGCAGCCGATGCAGGTCTCTTCATCAATCAGCGCAATAGCATTTTCCGCCCTGGGCGGCGCCTTGTATTGTTCTGCTTTCCCCAGCAGTTGCTCCAGCCTGCGCACGGTGACGGCGCCACCGGGCGGGCACAGGTTGACAGGAACGCCTGCTTCGACAATGGCCCGGGCATAAGGCAGGCAACCGGGATAACCGCAGTCGCCGCATTGGGTTTGCGGCAACAACGCATCCACGTCAGCAATGGCTTGTGCCTGCTCGCGTTGCTTGTCTTGCCCCGTTGCAGACGACGTCAGTACCCACAACAGTGCCGGCAGGTACAGCGCCAGGGTCGCAATCATCAGTTCCAGCATGAGCGCCGGCCCGGAGTAACTCAGGAAACCATGCCGATAAACGCGGAGAACGCCAGGGAGACAAGTCCCAGAGTGATCATCTGTACTGGCAGACCCTTGAAGGGGGCAGGTAAATCGGTGACGGCCAGGCGCAGGTTGATGGCGGTAAACCCCAGCAACACCAGGGCATAACCCAGACCGGCGCCGGCGCCGTATGCCAGTACGCCGAACAGACCGACCTGCTGTTGCGCGCTGAACAGCATGACACCCAGCAACATGCAATTCATCAGCAGCAGCGGATAAAACCTGCCGGCGCGGTCGAACAGCCGCGGGAGATAGTTGCCCGGCGCCATGCGGGCAGCCTGACAGACGCCGGCAACGCTCACCACCAGGATGAGCAGCCGGTAATTTTCCAGGTGCAAGGGCATAATGAGCAGCCGCTCCAGTAACCAGGTGACGCCGGCGACCAAGGTGGTGATACCAGTGACGGCCAGCGCCATGTCCAGGGCGATAGCCAGCCTTTGCGCACCCGCCAGCGCGGGGCTCACGCCAAGCAGGTGCTCGGTGACCAGGTTATGTGCCAGACAGGCTGTGAGGAGGATGAGTAGAAGTTCGGTCACTTGACTTTCATGCCCGGCCTGGCGCCGCGATCCGGGCTCAGCAGGAATATGTCCTCACCACCGGGCCCCGCGGCCAGCGCCATGCCTTCGGAGACGCCGAAACGCATCTTGCGGGGCGCCAGGTTGGCCACCATCACCGTCTGCCTGCCGACCAGGTCTTCAGGTTTGTACGCTTGCTTGATCCCGGCGAACACGTTTCTGGTCTCGCCACCCAGGTCCAGGGTCAGTTGCAGCAGCTTGTCCGCGCCCTCAACCTGGGCAGCCTGGACGATATGCGCCACGCGCAGGTCTATCCTGGTGAAATCATCAAAGGCTATCTGTTCAGCAATGGGATCATCCGTCAGGTACGGGTTCCCGGTCCCGGCGCTTGCGTCCGCGGCGGCGTCGGCGGTTGCCCCGGTATCAGCGTCTCCGCCTCCCAGGCTTTGCCTGCTGCCGGCGACTACGGCATCGATCCGCTCCTGTTCCACCCGGGTCAGCAAGGGCTTGAACTTCCTGATTGGATGCGCCAGCAAAGGCGCGGCCAGGTCGTTCCAGGTCATCGGTTCAATGCCAAGGAAATCCTCGGCGCGGCGGGCCAGACCGGGCAACACCGGTTTCAGGTAGATAATGAGGATGCGGAACAGGTTGAGCCCCAGGGAACAAACCTGTTGCAATTCACTGCTCGTAGCGTCCTGCCTGGCCATTTCCCAGGGTTTGTGCCGATCTATGTACTGGTTCGCCTGGTCAGCCAGCGTCATGATCGAGCGCATGGCGCGGGCGTACTCACGCGCTTCATAGGCCGCAGCAATGGCCGGGCCGGCGTCAATAAACGTTTGCAGCAGCGGCCCATCGTGGACTTCTGCGGCCAGTCCGGCGGCAAAGCGCTTGTGGATGAACCCGGCGCAGCGACTGGCGACGTTGACGACCTTGCCGACCAGGTCGGCATTCACGCGCTGGCGGAAATCCGCCAGGTTCAGGTCGATATCATCCACACCGCCAGCGGATTTTGCGGCAAAGTAATAACGCAGGTATTCCGGGTCCAGGTGCTCCAGGTAAACGCCGGCGTTGATGAAGGTGCCGCGGGACTTGGACATTTTCTGGCCGTTCACCGTGAGGAAACCGTGCACAAACACGTTACTGGGCAGGCGGTGGCCGCTGCCGTGCAGCAGGGCCGGCCAGAACAAGGTGTGGAAATACATGATGTCCTTGCCGATGAAATGGTACATCTCGGCGTCGCTGTCGGCGTTCACGTACTCTGCCACGTCCCGCCCCTGCCGGTCGAGCAGATTCTTCAGGCTGGCAAAATAACCCATGGGGGCATCGACCCAGACGTAGAAATACTTGCCCGGCGCGCCCGGGATCTCGAAGCCGAAATACGGTTCGTCGCGGGAAATGTCCCATTCCTTCAGGCCGGCCTCGAACCATTCAGCCAGCTTGTTGGTCACCTCGGACTGCAAGTGCCCGGCGCCGACCCAGTCCTTTAATACGGTTTCGAAGGCGGGCAAATCAAAGAAATAATGCTCGGACTCCTTCTCTACCGGCGTGGCCCCCGACACGGAAGAGACAGGGTTAATCAGGTCGGTGGGGGTGTAGGTACGGTTGCAGGACTCGCAACTGTCGCCGTACTGGTCCCCGGCATGGCAGAACGGGCATTCACCGCGGATGAAGCGGTCCGGCAGGAACATCTCTTTCACCGGGTCGTAGAACTGGCGGATGGTGCGGCGCTTGATATGGCCGGCAGCGTCAAGACGGGCATAAATGGCCTCAGCCACCGCGCGGTTCTCCTCGGAATGAGTAGTATGGAAGTTGTCAAAGCCAATCTCGAAGCCGGCGTAATCGCGCTCGTGTTCGGCATGAACGCGCGCGATCAACTGTTCCGGCGTAATACCCTGGCTGTCCGCGCTCAGCATGATGGGCGTGCCGTGCGCGTCGTCGGCGCAAACATACAGGCAATCGTGACCGCGCAGTTTCTGGAAACGCACCCAGATATCCGTCTGTATCGCCTCCAGCAGGTGGCCGATATGGATCGACCCGTTCGCATAGGGCAATGCGTTGGTGACGAAGATTTTACGCTGTGCTGTCATCTGTTATTACTCGTAACACGGGTTCAGGTCTGTTTTCACAGGGTGAAAGCGGGGCATGACCTCCCATCCCACACAGGAGTTTCTGCCGCTGGAATCTTTTTCCGATGAACATGCTAAAATTGTTGTAAAATGTTTGCTTACTCACTGATATTACAAACACTCATGCTGAACACAAGCCCTGAAGCGATCACGAAAATCCTGGCTGGGGTACAGGATATCAACCTGGAAAAAGATCTGATTTCCGCCGAAATGGTCAAGGATATTCAAATCCATGGAGATAATATCAGAATTTCCCTGCAAATGGGTTATCCGGCGCATGGATACGTCGATACGTTGCGGGACGACATTTCCGAACGGTTGCGCCAAATCCCCGGGGTGCAGGGCATTGACCTTGATATCCACACCGATATTCGCTCCCACGCGGTACAGCGGGGCGTAAAACCCATAGATAGCGTAAAGAACACCATTGCGGTGGCATCCGGCAAAGGGGGTGTGGGCAAATCAACCACCGCGGTCAACCTGGCCCTGGCGCTGCACGCGGAAGGAGCGAAAACGGGTATCCTCGATGCGGATATCTACGGCCCCAGCCAGCCGCGCATGCTCGGCTGCCGGGCCAAGCCGGACAGCCACGACGGCAAATCCATCGAACCGAACCTCAGCTACCACCTGCAATCCATGTCCATCGGCTACCTGGTGAACGAGGAGACGCCGATGATCTGGCGTGGCCCCATGGTGACCTCGGCGCTGGAGCAAATGCTGGGCGACACCAACTGGTCGGACCTGGATTACCTGGTCATCGACCTGCCCCCGGGTACCGGCGACATCCAGTTGACGTTGTGCCAGAAAATCCCGGTATCAGGAGCAATCATCGTCACCACACCCCAGGACATTGCCCTGCTCGACGCCCGCAAAGGATTGAAAATGTTTGAAAAAGTCGAAGTGCCGGTGCTGGGTATCATAGAAAACATGAGTACCCATATCTGTAGCCAGTGCGGCCATGAAGAACACATTTTCGGTAGTGGCGGCGGGCAACAGATGGCGGAACAATACGACGTCGACCTGCTCGGTTCCCTGCCCCTGGACATAAGCATTCGCGCAGGTGTGGACAACGGCCGGCCGACCGTGGCAATGGCGCCGGACTCGCCCATTGCGGCAATGTATCGAGCCATCTCCCGCAAGGCTGCGGCGCAACTGTCGTTGCGGGCCAAGGATTACAGCGCCCGTTTCCCGAAGATTGTGGTTGAGAACGCCTGAATGCCGGTCAAGAGCGATAAATGGATTCGGGCAATGGCCGAGAACCGGGGGATGATTGAACCTTTTTCACCCGGGCAGATCAAACACAATGGTTCCGCGTCACTGATCTCATACGGCACTTCCAGTTACGGCTACGACATGCGCTGCTCGAATGAATTCAAGATCTTTACCAATATCAATTCCGCGATTATCGATCCGAAGAATTTTGACGAGGACAGTTTTGTGGACTTCAGGGGCGAGGTATGCATCATCCCGCCCAATTCGTTCGCGCTGGCGAGCACCGTCGAGTATTTTCGCATCCCCAGGGACGTGCTGACGATATGCCTGGGCAAGTCCACTTACGCCCGCTGCGGCATCATCGTCAACGTCACACCGCTGGAACCGGAATGGGAAGGGCATGTCACTCTCGAGTTTTCCAATACCTCACCGTTGCCGGCCAAGATCTACGCCAACGAGGGGGTAGCCCAGGTCATTTTCCTGCAATCCGATGAAGCCTGCGAGACCTCCTACCGGGACCGAAAGGGGAAATACCAGGGCCAGCAAGGGGTTACGCTTCCCAGGACATGATGGGTGTGGAACAGCACATACGCGCAGGAATGACGATAACGTGGCTGCTGGTGTGGACCATCCCCGCCCTGGCGCAGCAAGCGCCGGCCACCGCCGGCCTCCATTGCCCGGTGGTATTCCACGTGCCCGAACGCCCGGTAATTGACGTTGAATTGGAGCAGGACGACACGTATATCAATGCCGACACCATCGACTATGCCGAGCAAGGCGTGTCGCGACTGGAAGGGAACGTGGAAATGTCCACGCATACCTGGCAAGCGCGTGCGGACGAGGCTGACTATCACAGTGACGACGACCTTCTCACCTTGTCCGGCAACGTACAGTTCTGGGAAAGAGAAACGTTTCTCAGCGGCGCCGGCGCGCGCGTCGACGTGGAGAACAGCACCGCACGTATCAGCGGAGCCGAGTACTATCTCCGGGCTAACGCGGCGCGGGGCAGGGCCGAGGAGTTATTTCTGGACCCGGGCACGTTAACCTCCGGGGAGCGAATGTCTTTCACCACCTGCTCACCGGAAAACGGCGGCGGTGTCGAGGAGAACTTCTGGAGTATCAGCGCACGCACGCTGACCCTGGACCATGCTAAGGAGCGCGGTTCGGGCAGGGACATTGTCCTGAAGATCAAGGACATTCCGGTGTTCTATTCACCTTACTTTACCTTTCCCCTGGACCGGCAACGAAAGTCCGGCTTTCTCGCCCCCGGTATCGGCAAGAACAGTCATGGCGGTTTTGAAACCCGATTACCTTTCTACTGGAATATCTCGCCAAACATGGACGCAACCTTCACGCCCAGGGCGCTGGCCAACAGCGGCGTCATGGGTATGCTGGAATACCGTTATCTTCTCAAACGCGGCGAGGGCGCGGTCAACCTGGAATATCTGCCCGGTGACGTGGGCTTTGGCGATCGCGACCGCAGCATGATCAATATCGAACTGAACCAGAGCTTTCTTGATCGCGGCCGGCTCTACGCGGTTTACAACCGGGCTTCAGACCCCGAATACCTGGAAGATTTCGGTACGGACCTGGCAATCTCCAGTACCCGTTATCTGCCACGCCGGGCAGACCTGACGTATCGGGGCAGCAACTGGAGCGTGCTGGGCCGTCTGCACAGCTACCAGATTGTCGACCAGAGTATCGCCGTGGCATCCAGGCCGTATAAAAACCTGCCCCGGTTACAGTTCCGCTACAGGCCGATGGTGGGCAATAACAAGATCAACCTTGACCTGATGACGGATCTCACCTATTTCGACCGCACCGGCGAGTCCGGGGTCACGACCGACGTAACCGGCTTCCGGGCCGACCTGTATCCGTCCATCAGCTACCCGATACGTACCCGGGCGGCTTTCCTGATACCCAAGATCGGAGTGCGCTATACCCAGTACAGCCTGGACAAACAAGGCCCTTTTACCAAGAGTCCCGACCGGTTCCTGCCCGTAACCAGCGTGGACAGCGGTATTTTTCTTGAGCGGGATTTCCAGTTGCGGGACAGCAGCTACCTGCATACGCTGGAGCCGCGCCTGTTTTACCTGTACGTGCCCTACGATGACCAGGATGATTTGCCGGTATTCGATTCGTCGGTTTTCAACCTGGACTATAACGCCTTGTTCCGGGAAAACCGGTTCAGTGGTTATGATCGTATCGGCGATACCAACCAGTTGACCCTGGCGCTGGGCAGCCGCCTGATCAACCGGGAAACCGGCAAGCAGGCTGCTTCCTTCCAGGTGGCGCAGTCATTCTACCTGGAAGATCAGGACATCATCCGGCAGACTCTGGACGCGCAAGGGGAACTGGTGGATATCGGCATACCGGAAAACGACCTGTTATCGCCCCTGATCTTCGAGGCAAACGCCAACCTGCGTGATGATCTTACCCTGGGCGCAGAGATTTACTGGGACGCCAACGACCATATCACCCGGAAAATGGCGTTGACCGCGCAATATAATCCGGCGGGCAGCAAGGTCATCAACCTGGCATACCGGGTAAGACGCGCCGAGACCGGCCGCATACGGCGGCTACCGACGGACATCGAGCAATCGGACGTATCATTCAGTTGGCCGTTGACCGACCGCTTGAGTGCCGTGGGCCGCTGGAACTACGCAGTGTCCGAAGGACGCACCCTGGACTTGTTTTTGGGTGTGGAATACGAGGGTTGCTGCTTTGCCGTCAAGGCCGTGAGCAGGCGCTTCCTGTCCAACCTGGACGGCGATTTCAACACCGGTATCTTTGTACAACTGCAACTGAAGGGACTGGGCAGCATTGGTCAAAGGACCGCGGAGCTCCTCAACCAGGCCATACCCGGCTATGGCCATACTACACTGCCGTGAAACGCCTGCTGTTACTCGCCGCCATCCTGCTGTCCGGTTCGGCGACGGCCGTGCAGGACCTGGACCGCATCGTTGCGGTCATCAACGACGACGTGATCATGCGCAGCGAACTGCTCGAGAAAATCGGTTCGATCAGCGCGCAGATGCAGGAACAGAACATCCCGCTGCCGGAGCAGGGCATCCTGGAAAAACAGGTGCTGGACCGGTTGATCATGACCAAGCTGCAAATCCAGATGGCGCAGAACACGGGGATTCGGGTCGATGATGAGACCCTGAACCGCACCATCAGCAATATTGCCCGGGAGAACAAGCTGAGCCTGAACGAGTTCCGGGAGATCCTGGAGGGCGATGGTTACGGCTATGACAATTTCCGCAAGGAAATTCGCAACGAAATACTCATTTCCCGGCTGCAGCAACGCCAGGTGGACAACCGGATCATCGTCACCGAGAGAGAGATCGAGAACCACCTGTCCAACCAGGAACACCAGGGCGAGACCGATATCGAGTTCCACATCGCCCATATCCTGGTTGCGATACCCGAGGGGGCATCAACGCGCCAGGTGACCAAAGCCAGGGAAACCGCCGACAAGGTGCTGGGCGAACTGCAAGGGGGCGCAGATTTCAGCAGCATGGCAGCCACCTACTCCGACGGCCAGCAGGCGCTGGACGGCGGCGACCTGGGCTGGCGCAAGGCCGGACAGGTGCCGACGCTGTTTGCCGATTTTATCGCCGTGATGGAAGTGGGTGGCCTCAGTGAGATCATCAAGAGTCCCAGCGGCTACCATATCATCAAGTTGCTGGACAAACGCAGCGGCGAACAGGTAGTGGTCACCCAGACCAAGGCCAGGCACATCCTGATCCGCCCCGATGAACTGACCACACCCGAAGAAGCCTTGCGCCGGCTGCGACAGTTGCGGGTGCGCATAGAGGGCGGGGACGACTTCGCCGAACTCGCCAAGGCCCATTCCGCCGATACCATGAGCGCGGCCGAAGGCGGCGACCTGGGCTGGGTCAATCCCGGCGACCTGGTGCCGGAATTTGAAAACGTGATGGATTCACTCGAACCCGGCGCCACCAGCCAACCATTCCAGAGCCAGTTCGGGTTCCACGTCGTTCAGGTGCTGGACCGCAGGGAACATGACAGCACCGAGGATATCAAGCGGGCGCGGGCCAGGGAAGCGATCCGCCGGCGCAAACTGGAAGAAGCGCGCACCGACTGGCTGCGGCAGATGCGCGATGAGGCTTACGTGGAGTATCGGCTGGATTCGTGATACCGGACCATGCAGGCACGAATAGCCTTGACCCTGGGAGAGCCTGCGGGTATCGGCCCTGACATTGTTCTGGAAAACGCCTGGCGAGAACTGCCGGCCCGGATCATTGTGATCGGCGATCCGGATACTCTGGAGGAAAGAGCGCAGCGACTTGGCAGGCGCATCGAGTTGGTTGAATTCAACCCGGCAGCAGGCAGCAAACCGCAACAACCGGGGCAGATTTGCTACCTGCGCCAAGCGCTGGCCGACCCGGTGCTGCCGGGACAGCCCAGCGTGCGCAACGCCGACAGTGTACTGGCAACGATCGAGCGGGCAGTCAGGGGCTGTCTGTCGGGAGAATTTGACGCCATGGTCACCGCCCCGGTGAACAAGGCCGTGATCGCCGCCGCGGGACACGCGTTCAAAGGCCATACCGAGTACATTGCCGACCTGTGCGGCAGTCCCTCGCCAGTCATGATGCTGGCCAATGACTTCACCCGGGTGGCGCTGGTCACCACACACCTGCCCCTGCAACAGGTAACCGGGCAGATTACCCGCAGCCGCTTGCGCGAGGTGATACGGGTCGTTGCACATGATATGCGGACAAAATTCAACGTCAGCGAACCGCGCCTGCTGGTCTGTGGCATCAACCCGCACGCCGGTGAACAGGGCTTGCTGGGCAACGAGGAGAATGAGGTCGTCATCCCGGTCATCAACGAACTGAAAACCGAGGGATTGAACCTAGTGGGGCCGGTACCGGCGGATACCGCGTTTACCGCTGCTTCCCTGGCGCATACGGACGCGGTCGTATCCATGTATCACGATCAAGGTCTGCCGGTACTGAAATCCCACGGTTTCGGCAACACCGTGAACGTCACGCTGGGACTGCCCATCATCAGGACCTCGGTTGACCACGGCACTGCCTTCGACCTGGCCGGAACCGGTAAAGCAGAGGCGAGCAGCCTCCTTGCGGCCATTGATTGTGCGGTTGACCTGACTATCCGCGGATGGGCGCAGATGGGCGCAGGGTAGCATCCACATGCCCCCTGTGCGCAAACGCTTCGGCCAGCATTTCCTCAATGACCCGGTTATTGTTGCGCGGATAATCAGCGCTATTGACCCCGGTCCCGGTGCGCGCATTGTAGAGATAGGCCCCGGGAGAGGCGCACTGACCCTGCCCCTGTTACGCAGGACAGGGGAACTGGTCGTGGTTGAAGTGGATCGCGACCTGGCCGCACAATTACTGGAACGATGCACACACGTGGGGCATTTGAACCTGCGGCGGCAGGATGCGCTGAAAACGGATTTCTCCGGGTTTGGCCCGGCGCCGCTGCAGGTGGTGGGCAACCTGCCTTATAACATTTCCACGCCCCTGCTGTTTCACCTGCTGCGCTTTCGGGAGATCCGCCGCATGTTGTTCATGTTGCAGAAAGAAGTGGTCGAGCGGCTGTGCGCCCGCGCCGGCACGCCTGAGTACGGTCGGCTCAGTGTCATGGTACAGGCGCGCTGCCATACAAAAAAACTGTTTGACGTAGCGCCCGACGCCTTCAGCCCGCCGCCGCAAGTCCACTCTGCCGTGGTGGAATTAACCGTCCTGTCCGAAGGAGCAAACCGTATCAATGATTTCGACCACTTCACGAAACTGGTACGAACCGCCTTCTCCTCCCGCCGCAAGAAAATCAGCAACGGCCTCAAGCCCTGGTTCAATACGACACAACTGGAACAACTGGATATCTCCCCTGACGCAAGGCCGGCGGAGTTGGGTGTGGAGGACTACATCAGGCTGGCCGATTATGAATTGGGTTAGGAATTCATAAATAAGTTTACAATGTGCTTATGTCGCAATTGATGCAGAACCTGTCTGAGCGCATTCAGCGCTTCAGCGAACTCACCGGCAGGGGCTTGTCCTGGCTGGTGCTGGCGCTGGTGTTGCTGGTGGGTTATGACGTGATGATGCGCTATTTCTTCCTGAGTGGGTCCATTGCCATTCAGGAGCTGGAATGGCATTTGTTTTCCCTGATATTCCTGCTGGGCGCCGCCTATACGCTGAAACACGACGATCACGTGCGGCTGGACCTGTTTTACCGCAGCCGGTTCATGTCGGACTACCGGCGCGCCTGGGTGAACCTGGTGTGTTCCCTGCTGTTCCTGATCCCGTTCTGCATCCTGATTATAATAAGCTCCTGGCCTTTCGTCTTGCAGGCCTACCAGTTCGCCGAAGGGTCTCCCGATCCGGGCGGGTTGCCATATCGCTGGGTGCTGAAGGCGGCAATACCGCTGGGTTATTTCCTGTTGATCATCCAGGGCGTCAGCGAAAGCCTGAAGAGCCTGTCCTTTATCCTGGACCAGCGCCGCCAGGTAGAGCAATGACCGTCTGGATCGTCCTGATGTTTGTGAGCCTGATGCTCATGCTGATGCTGGGCTATCCGGTCGCGTTCACCCTGGGGGCCGTCGCGCTGCTGTTCGGCGGGGTATTCCTGGGCCTGGATTTTTTCCACTTGTTGCCGCTGAGGATCTGGGGGGTGATGACCAACTTTACCCTGCTGGCGGTGCCACTGTTCATTTTCATGGGCATTGTCCTGGATAAATCCGGGCTGGCGGAAGACCTGCTGGAGACCATGGGACTGCTGTTCGGACGCCGGCGCGGCGGGCTGGCTGTTTCGGTCGTGATCGTCGGGGCGCTGCTGGCTGCCACCACGGGGGTGGTGGGGGCAACCGTGGTGACCATGGGCATCATCGCACTGCCTACCATGTTGCGCCGGCAGTACTCCAGTCAGGAGGACATTACCGTGGACATTCCCTGCGGGCTTTTCACCTGCATCACCGGCGTGTCCGGTTCCGGCAAGTCAACGCTGATCAACCAGACCCTCTACCCGGTGACCGCGCGGGAACTGAACGGCGCAACGACGCTCACGGCCTCGCCGCATCGGGGCGTCGAGGGGCTCGAACACCTCGAGAAGGTGGTGGATATCGACCAGAGCCCCATCGGCCGCACCCCACGTTCAAACCCCGCCACCTATACCGGGCTGTTCACTCCCATCCGGGAACTTTTCGCCCAGACCCGCGAGTCCCGCGCGCGCGGCTACAAGCCCGGCCGCTTCAGCTTCAACGTCAAGGGCGGCCGCTGCGAAGCCTGCCAGGGCGACGGCATGCTTAAGGTGGAGATGCACTTCCTGCCCGACATCTACGTGCCCTGCGATGTCTGCAAGGGCAAGCGCTACAACCGGGAAACCCTGGAAGTCCGCTACAAGCACAAGAATATCCACCAGGTACTCGACATGACCGTCGAAGAGGCCCGCGGCTTCTTCGACGCCGTACCCGTCCTGTCGCGAAAACTGCAGACCCTGGTGGATGTCGGCCTGTCCTACATAAAGCTCGGCCAGAGCGCGACCACGCTATCCGGCGGCGAAGCCCAACGCGTCAAGCTGTCCAGGGAACTCTCCAAGCGTGATACCGGCAAGACTCTCTACATCCTGGACGAGCCCACCACGGGCCTGCATTTTCAAGACATAGCCCAGCTACTCGAGGTGCTCCACCGCCTGCGCGACCACGGCAACACGGTTGTCGTCATCGAACATAATCTCGATGTGGTCAAGACCGCCGACTGGATAGTCGACCTCGGCCCCGAGGGCGGCTCAGGCGGCGGCCAGATCGTGGCCGTGGGCACCCCCGAAGCGATCGCCGAACAAAAGGATTCTCATACGGGCCAATACCTCAAACGCGTTCTGGGCGCAGCGCACCGCCGCGTCGCCTGATCGCCGGCAGGCTACTCCCGCTGCTCGCTCTCTACCGCTTCGGACGCCTCTTCATCGAACTCGAAGTCGTCCTCACCGTCCGGCAATACCCGATCCATCAGTTCCACAAACGCCATCGGAGCCGCGTCCCCCGCACGATGACCGCACTTGAGTATGCGCAAATAACCGCCCGGCCGTTCCTGGTAGCGGGGCCCGAGTTCGGTAAACAGCTTTCCGACCGCCGCCTTGCTGCGCGTCCGATTGAACGCCAGGCGTCGGTTGGCCGGTGTGTCCACCTTGGACAGAGTAATGAGCGGCTCCGCCACGCGGCGCAGTTCCTTGGCCTTGGCAACCGTCGTCCGGATCGCCTCGTGCTCGATCAGGGACACCGCCATGTTGCGGAACATGGCCTGCCTGTGTGCGCTGGTCCTGTTGAGATGGCGCCCGCTCTTGCGATGCCGCATGGGAATATCCTCAGGCTACCTTGTCGTCGCCGCGCAGGTTCACCGGCGGCCAGTTCTCAAGTCGCATCCCCAGGGAAAGCCCGCGGGAGGCGAGCACGTCCTTGATCTCCGTAAGCGACTTCTTGCCCAGGTTCGGAGTCTTGAGAAGTTCCACCTCGGTGCGTTGAATCAGGTCGCCGATGCAGTAGATGTTTTCCGCCTTGAGGCAATTGGCCGACCGAACCGTCAACTCCAGATCGTCCACCGGGCGTATAAGGATCGGGTCGATCTCGTCCCGGCGTTCCTCGGCCACCGGGTCCCCGGCGCTCTCGAGGTCGACGAAGACCGCCAGTTGCTGCTGCAGGATGGTCGCCGCGCGGCGAATGCATTCTTCCGGATCGATCGTGCCGTTGGTTTCGAGATCGAGAATCAGCTTGTCCAGGTCGGTGCGTTGCTCGACCCGGGCGCTGTCCACGCTGTAGGCGACGCGCCGCATGGGGCTGTAGGTGGCGTCCAGGCGCAGCACGCCGATGGGCCGCGTTTCTTCCTCTTCTTCCAGGTTGTCCACGGGCACATAGCCGCAGCCCCGGGTTACCTTGGCTTCCAGCCGGATGCTGCCATTGTCGTTCAATGAACAAATCTGGTGCTCGGGGTTGGCAATCTCCACATCCTGGTTCAACTGGAAGTCACCCGCAGTGACCTGACCTGTGCCTTCCCTGGACAGCTTGATTACGGTTTCATCCAGGTTGTGCATCACCACCGCGATGCCCTTGAGGTTCAGCAGGATGTCGATCACGTCCTCCTGCACACCCTCGAGGGTGCTGTATTCGTGCAGCACGCCATCGATCTGCACCTCCGTGATCGCGCAGCCGGGCATCGAGGACAGCAGGATGCGTCGCAGGGTATTGCCGAGCGTGTGGCCGAAACCCCGCTCGAGGGGCTCGAGCGTGACCTTTGCGCGGGTTGCGCTGATCTCCTGAATGTCGATGTGTCTGGGGGTCAGAAACTCTGTTACTGACTGGACCATTTGCATATTCTCCTAAGGGGACGTGCCTTCGCCGGTTAGCGGACCAGGCAACTCGACGGGGCTTATTTTGAATAAAGCTCCACGATCAGGTTTTCGTTGATTTCCTGGGGCAACTCGTTGCGGTCGGGGAAACGGCGGAACTCGCCCTCTTTCTTTTCCGGGTCGACATCGACCCAGTCCACGGGGGCCCGGCCTACCGACAGTTGCAGGGCAGCCTGCACCCGGAGCTGACCCTTCGCCTTTTCGGCCACCGACACCACATCGTGGGGCCGCACCTGGTAGGACGGAATGTTGACGCGTTTGCCGTTGACGGCAATCGCCTTGTGCGAAACGAGTTGCCGGGCTTCCGCACGGGTGGCGCCGAATCCCATGCGGTAGACCACGTTGTCAAGACGGCTCTCGAGCAGCCTCAGCAGGTTCTCG